>Ga0209274_10000058_pt1 | contig 108850 bp, 84 predicted proteins | sample HubBroMetageREF1_FD_188343 | JGI IMG/M metagenome (GOLD analysis project Ga0209274, IMG submission 188343) | Reference soil microbial communities from the Hubbard Brook experimental Forest, New Hampshire, USA - Hubbard Brook CCASE Soil... | ecosystem: Environmental > Terrestrial > Soil >...
ATTCAAAAATTGTGTTTGAATAATCGGTGATGAAATACTGCCGCTTCCAGCTCAACGGTTCCGCCCACTACGGCTTAGTCGAGCCGGTCGCGGGCAGCAACAATAGCGAAGAACAAATCACGCGCCTCTTCCTCCAGCCGCCGCACGCCAGCGATGGCGATGTGGAAGGCCTTCCCAGCCGCCGCATGGACCACATCCCGCTGGCGCAAGCGTCTCTGCTGCCGCCGGTGCAGCCGTCGAAGATCGTCTGCGTGGGACGCAACTATCGCGAGCACGCCGCCGAACTCGGCAACGAAGTTCCGCAGGAGCCGCTCTTATTTTTCAAGCCGCCCTCTTCCCTGCTGCCGCCAGACGGAACCATTCTTCGGCCAAAAATTTCCACGCGCACCGACTACGAGGGTGAACTGGGAGTCGTGATCGCGCGCCGCTGTCATCAACTCTCCGACAGCGAAGACGTGCGCCCCTACATCCTCGGCTACACCTGCGTCAACGATTTCACGGCTCGCGATCTGCAGAAAAAGGACAGCCAGTGGGTGCGCGGCAAAGGTTACGACACCTTCTGCCCGGTTGGACCCGTGGTCGCGAACGGAACTGATATTGACCCATGGGTGGGTGTCCAGGTTGAAACCCGGGTGAACGACGAGGTCAAACAATCCGGCAACACGCGCGATTTTATTTTCCCGCTCGACGTCCTCATCCGCTACATTTCGCAGATCATGACCCTCGAACCGGGCGACCTGATCGCCACCGGCACGCCCGAGGGTGTGGGCCCGGTAGTTGCCGGAGATGTCATCGAAGTTTCGATCGAAGGAATCGGACGGCTGCGCAATTCCGTAGCCGACCAATCCTAGCGGCCCCAAACGGGTCGCCGTCGATTTCACCCGGCTATCGCCTCCACCGCCGCCCCAATGACCATCGCCCCAATGACCGCCGCGGCAGCTTCTACGCCGCTATCTCCATGTACTCATCTGGCCGATCTTCGAATTCCTCTCGGCATTCTTCCGAACAGAAAAAATATTTCTTCCCCGCAAACATGGTTTTGAATTCGGATTCCTTTTCATCGAGGGTTGTTCCACAAACTGGATCGGTTGTCATAATCCCTCCTGCCGGAGAATTTGTTCCATACAATTCGACAATGCCAGCAAAGGCATTTCCGTTCTCCGCCGTGCCATAAGTAGCTGATCCTGTTCATCTTCCCCAGCCCGGAATCGCTTCGATGTGCAGCACCGGGAAAATTCTTCCATCCCCATGCACCTTATACCTACCGCTGTCTGCACAACTTCGTTCTCCCGATCAACGCCTCCCGGTCAACCCCGGCGCACTTTCTTTCACGGCCTGCCTTACGGCTCGCTCCGTCAATTCTGCCGCCCTGCGCAAAGTATCCATTTCCGCATCCCGCAGGCCGCTGAGAGTCTCCGCCACCAGCCGCACCCTCCGCGCCCGAGCCTGCTGTAGCAACCGTTCCCCCTTAGTCGTCGCCGTCACTCGAATCCGGCGCGCGTCTTTCCCGTCGGTCTCGATCTTCACCAGCCCCGAGCGCTTCAATCCCGCGACGATGCGGCTCATGGTGGGAGCCTTCACCTGCTCGGCAGCCGCCAGTTGCCCGAGCGCCATGGGCCCGCCGAACACCAGGACGGAAAGCGCCGACAGCCGCGCCGGACCCACGCGGGCAAGCGCATCCTGCTTGCGGGCGTGGCGCAGAAGATGGATGGCGGCGGAGTGCAGGCGATCCGCCACTTCCAGCCGCAATGATCCCTTCGAACCTGACATACGACACCAGCTTAGCATCCTGATCGCTTAGCATGGCTAACATTATTCTTGACAAGCGAAATGCCAGTTCTATAATTAGTTAGCAGTGCTAACTAATCAGGAGGAAACGCCATGGAAGATTCGCGGCGCAGCTTCGAAAGCTGTTTCGAACGCTGTCTTGAACTATTGCAGGCGGGCGACAGCGATGGCCTCCGTCGAATTCTGGAAGAAGATTCCGCCGCTTCCGAGGCGCGCGACGCAGCCGGCGTGAGCCTGCTCATGCATTGCATCTATCGCGGCCGCCGCGACCTGGCGCTGCTGATCGCGAGCCGGAAGCACACGCTCGATATTTTTGAAGCCGCCGCGCTCGGCCGTCTGGATCGGCTCGCGGAGCTCAGCCGTGACGTTTCCGCCCTCAACTCACGTTCCCATGACGGCTTTACCGCGCTGCACTTCGCCTGTTTTTTCGGACAGCCTGAAGCCGCCCGTCTGCTTATTGAAAGCGGCGCAGCGATTGACGCCGTGGCCACGAATTCGACGCGGGTCATGCCGTTGCACTCCGCCGCCTCCGCTCGCAACCTGGAAGCCGCCCGCCTTCTCCTCGAACACGGAGCCCCCGGCATGGTTAATGCCCGTCAGCAAGGAGGATGGGTTCCAATTCACGCGGCTGCGGGCAACGGAGATCGCGCCATGGTGGAACTATTGCTTAAGCACCGCGCCAATTCTAAGCTAACCAACGACGCCGGCAAGACCGCGGCGACGCTGGCGAGAGAAAAAGGCCATGGCGAGATAGCCGCCTTGCTGGAAGAGTGGCCCGCCCCTGCGGAGTAGCAGTCCAGCCGCACGAGTATCGACAAGGCTCGTAAATCCATGATTTTAATAGATAGAGAACGGGCGCCCCCGGCAGCCGCGCCGCTTGCGTTACTCGCGGCTCATGCCCTTGCAATCTTGCTCCCGATCCCTGCATCAAACCGTCTATAATTGAGCAACGGTTCCTCGGGGCCCGATCGCTCGGTCAAAATAGCAGGAAAAGAAGAAGATCAAATTATGTCGACGAAGTTGAAAGCCACTGTCATTGCCGGTTCTCTGGCGATTCTCCTGTTCACCATTGTTGGCGAGTTTGTGGACGTTCGCGCTTCGTCGAATGAGGGCGCGTATCGCCAGCTTTCCGTCTACAGCGAAGTCCTGTCCCGCATCCGCCTCGAATATGTTGAGGAGCCCAACATCGCCGGTGTCACCGACGGCGCGCTGCACGGTCTGCTGGAATCGCTCGACGCCAATTCCAGCTACTTATCGGCGGACGAGTACAAGCACTACAAAGCGACGATGAAGACCGAAGGCAAGGCGGACATTGGCGCCTCCGTCTCGAAACGCTTCGGATACGCGGCCGTGGTCGCGGTCATCCCCGGAGGCCCGGCGGACAAGGCTGGGATCGAAAACTCCGACATCATCGAATCGATCGAGGGCAAGAGCACGCACGACATGTCGCTGGCTGAGATTCACGCCGTGCTGGCGGGCGAAGTCGGATCGACGATCACCGTGGCGGTGGTGCGGCCGCGGCGCGCCGAGCCGCAGAAGATCGTGATCACGCGCGATGTGGTTGCCATCCCGCCCGTCACCGACAAAATGCTCGCCGACAACGTCGGCTACATCCAGGTGGACGCGTTCCCCGAAGGCAAGTCGCAGGAGATTGCCGGCAAGATTCGCGAGCTACAGAAGCAGGGAGCGAAGAAGCTGGTGCTCGATCTGCGCAACTCCGCCAGTGGCGTGGAGTCTGAGGGGGTTGCCACCGCCAATCTTTTTCTCGACCATGGCACGATCACCTATCTGCAGGGGCAGAAGTTTCCGCGTGAAGCCTTCAACGCCGATCCCGTCAAGGACATCACCAAGCTTCCCGTGGCGGTGCTGGTGAACCGTGGCACGGCGGGCCCAGCCGAGATTGTGGCCGCCGCGATCCTCGAAAACGCGCGCGGCGACGTGGTCGGAGACAAAACCTTCGGCGACGGGTCGGTGCAAAAACTGATCGAGATGCCGGACAACTCCGCCCTGATTCTTTCGGTTGCGAAGTATTACTCGCCGGCCGGAAAAGCGATTCAGGACGCGGCGGTTACGCCTAACGTTCTGGTCTCCGACGCAACTGACGACGATGGCGGATTGCCAGACGAAGATCAGCCGGCCGCTCCCGATGACAAAAAGGACGCGAAGCCAAAGAACCAGACCGACGACCAACTGAACAAAGCGTTGGAGGTTTTGAAGAATCGGGAAGCGAAAGGATAGACAAACTAGGTTTCAGAGTTTCAAGGTTTCAAGGTTTAAGATCGCTCGCTTCGGCGGGCGATTTCTTTTGCCCAGGAGAGACCGAACCGCAGTACCTGACGCTTACAGTACATTCCAACCTTGAAACTCTGAACCCTTGAAACCTGGCCTTTGGTTTAACATTGAAACATTGAAACTCTGAAACCTTGAAATCTGCGCTTCAACGCTGCGTTCTCCGATGAAAATCATTTACCAGCATCTTCCGACCATAGAAATTGGCGGACGGAAGTTGGTCGGACACTTCCTCTTCGGATTGCTCGTCCTGCTCTCGGCCGCGGTGGGCGCGGCCGCCGGACTGCTTCTGGTCTACTCGACCGACCTTCCCCAGGTCGAAGAACTCGAGCGTTACCGTCCCAGCTCGGTCACTGAACTTTACGATGGACAGGGCAGAGTCATTGGCACTTTTGCGCTGCAGCGCCGCGTCATCGCCACCTATGACGACTATCCCCAAGTTCTGCGCGACGCTCTCGTCTCCATCGAAGACAAGGATTTCTACCGCCACTCCGGCATCAACGTCTGGCGCATCGTAGGCGCGGCGTATCGCGATATCGAATCCGGCGGCAAAGTGCAGGGAGCGTCCACGCTCACCATGCAACTCGCCCGCAATTTATTTCTCTCTCCCGACCGTTCGTTTTATCGCAAGGTGCAGGAGGCGCTGCTCGCCATCCAGATCGAGCGCCGCTTCACCAAACCGCAGATCTTCACGCTCTACGCCAACCAGATATTTCTCGGCCATGGCGCCTATGGATATGAAGCCGCGTCAGAATACTATTTCAGCAAACCCGCGAAGAAACTGACACTGGAAGAAGCCGCGCTGCTCGCGGGGCTTCCCAAGGCGCCGCAATATTATTCGCCGATCAATCATCCCGATCGCGCCCGCTTCCGGCGCAACCTCGTGCTCAACGCCATGCTCGAGGATGGCAAGATCACCGCGGCTCAGGCTACGGAGGCGAAGAGCAAACCGATCGTGCTCGACGTGCAGAAGGATCAGAATTCGCTGGCTCCGCATTATGTGGAGGAGATCCGGCGCTACCTTGAGGCGAAATATGGTAGCGACCAGGTGCTCGAAGGCGGACTGCGCGTTTACACCTCGCTCGATATGGATTTACAGAAATCCGCGCGCCAGGCGCTGCTCGACGGCCTCGCCGCCTATGAGCGCCGCCATGGTTGGCGCGGCCAACTCCTCAACGTGGTTGCCGAGGGACAGAAACTCGACAAGTATGTCGATCCAGATTGGGACGAAGAGCCTGAAGTAAATGGATACGTACACGCGCTGGTCACACAAGTCTCGCCTGGCGCTGCGGAAATTCGGTTCGGCCAACGTACGGCAACGCTGGCGTTGGCCGATTTGGCATGGCTGAAACCGAAGTTCAAGCAAAAGCTGACCGATTTTCTCCACACCGGCGACATCGTCTATGTCAAAGTGCTCGCGCTCGATGCGGGTGGAAAAGCGCGCGTCAGCCTGGAGCAGGATTCGGGAACCGAAGGAGCGCTCGTCGCCGTCGATAACGCGACCGGAGAAATCAAGGCCATGGTCGGAGGCCGCGATTTCAATCTCTCCAAGTTCAACCGCGCCACTCAGGCTCTGCGGCAGGTAGGGTCGTCTTTCAAGCCCTACGTCTACACCGCCGTCATCGACCAGGGCGGCAGCCCCGACGACACCGTTCTCGACGCGCCGGTAACTTTTCAAACCGCCTCGGGCCCCTATTCGCCGCATAACTACGACGCTAAATTTGAGGGCATGATCACGCTCCGGCGCGCGCTCGCGCAATCCAGAAATATTCCCGCGCTCAAACTGGCCGATCGCATTGGAATTAAAACCGTCATCGAGTACGCGCATCGCTTCGGCATTACCGCCAACATTCCCGCCTATCTTCCGGTGGCGCTGGGCTCGGCGGAAATCACGCCGCTTGAGCAGACCTCTGCCTTCAGTGTGTTTCCGAACGACGGTGTGCGCGTCGCCCCGCGCTACATCACCAAGGTGACCGATTACGAAGGCCGCATTCTGGAGGAAGATTTCTCCGACATCAAAGATGCCATCAGTTCACGCACTGCGCGCGTCATGACTTCCATGCTGCGGGAGGTAGTGCTCCACGGCACCGCCATCGCCGCCGCCAAAATGCCGTATCCGCTGGCCGGCAAAACGGGGACGACCAACGATTTCACCGACGCCTGGTTCATCGGCTTTTCTCCGACGCTTACCTGCGGCGTCTGGATCGGCTACGACGAAAAAAAATCCCTGGGCGAGAAAGAGACCGGAGGCCGCGCCGCCTTGCCCATCTGGATGCAGTTCATGAACGTAGCGCTGGCCGGCAAGGATCCCGGCGAATTTCAACCGGCGCCGGGTCAAGGGAAGTCCGAAGTCGCGCAGAGGAAAGTCGATACTCCAGACGTAGCGCCCGGCGACGGCGAATTGCATTAGGGGAGAGCCGGGGCGCCTCGCCTGGCCGCGATGCCGCTCAGAGGGTCAGCTTTCGCACCAATCGGCCAATCCGCACCATTCTATAAAGCGGAAAAAGCGCTTCCGGCAGTCGTACCGCCGCAACGTCTCCCGCGCCTGGAGTCCAGACCAACCGGCATAAATATCGCCAACGGTCGCCGCGCCGCTCACGCAGTCTCAGCATCAGCCGGAAGTATTCCGTGGATTCGAAATCATAGGCCGCACCACGAGCCAGACGCTCGGCGAATTCGTGGCCGAGGACGGACGCCTGAGGATCAGTCGCAATCATGGCTTCCGCAGTTTGTGGAAGTTCGGCGCAAAGCACATTCTTCACCAGCCAGAAACTAACGCCGAGAATACGAGCGATCCCCAGCGCCCGCGCGCGGGAAAACACCAGCGAGTAGTCGATGGTCTCGGGCTGCGATTGAGAGCGCAAAGTCTCCGCAATGTCCGCCAGCCAGATCAGCCGCGCCCAAAGATGCTTGGCCGCGTGCAGACACAGCACCAGCAGTGAATCTTCCGGAGAAAGGCAAGGCATTTCACACTCGCCGACGACAGTGCGGCCGGCCCGCGCCAGCAAATCCTCCACGTCCAAATCGACTCCGTAAAAGTACGGCAGCAGCGCCCACTGCAATTCCAGCAGGTTCTTTCCCGCCGCGCTGTCAAACGAACGCTCGTTACCTCGGCGCAGCCAGAAGCGCTCGACCGCCGGAGTAAGGTCCGCCGCCGGGCGATATCCGATTTCGGCCAGGGCCTGCTTGGCGGGCTCGAAGTCGACGGAAGAAATCAGGAAGTCGAGATCGGAAAAGCTTCGCAGCCCCACATCGAGATAAACCGATTGCGCCAGCACCGGTCCCTTGTACGGGATCGCCCGCAACTGCTTGGCCTCGAAGTGCCGCATAATACGCGCCAGTTCGGCGCTAAACCATAAGCCGCGCCGCAGGTTCGCTTCATATGCAGACCGCAGCGAGCGCTCGATTTCCGGTGGAAGCCCGCGGACAGACTCAACGCAAAGAAGTTCGATCAGGTTGCGGGCCGCGAGCGGAAGAACTCCATGGTGCTCCGCCAGGTCAACAAATTTGCTCCAGTCGATTGCCGGGAGATTCCAATTCGCGATGCGCGCGCGGCGCTCCGCAGACAGATTCGCGCTCGCCAGAACACATAAGAACTCGAATTCATCTTCTTTTTGCAGCCGAGGATCCGGCGCGCGCGTGGAAGGCAAGAGTACGGGCATCGTCATTGCAGCGGATCTCGGGGCCATAACCACATTTGAAACTTCGCCGACAGCATGCGAGGCCAAAGCGTCCCGCAACCGTTCACCATCATCTAATTGAATAATGGCTCAGTTTAAAACCTTCGACGCGCGGTTGCTTCGCTCCGTCCCGCTCTCCGAGTTTACCAAGCACCTCGAACTCGAAGTGAGCGGCGTGACCCGCTTCGGCTTCGTTCCCGGACAGTGGCTCTCGGTGAAGGCCAATACTCCCGAGGGCGAGGAAATGACGCGCGCCTATTCGATCGCCTCGCCGCCCTCCGCGAACGGACACGTCGCCCTCTGCCTGAACCGCGTCCACGACGGATTCATGTCGAACTATCTCTGCGGTCTGGACGAAGGCGCCGAGATCGCGTTTCAAGGCCCGTTCGGCGATTTCATTCTGCGCCCGCCCTTGCGCGACACTGTGTTCATCGCCACCGGAACCGGCATCGCGCCGTTCCGCTCCATGCTGCATTGGTTGCTGGCGGATCACGACCGTCATCAGGGACGCCAATTCTGGCTGCTCTTCGGCGCGCGCCGCGAGCAGGACATTTACTATCGTGAGGAATTCGAGCGCCTGTCCGCCGAGCACCCCAACTTTCATTTTCTACCCACCTTGAGCCGCGCTCCCGCGGAGTGGAATGGGCTCAGAGGATACGTGCAGCAGCATGTGGGAGAAATTGTCGGCATGCGCACCGACATGCACGCCTACATCTGCGGCCTCGACAAGATGGTCAAGGCAAACCGCGAGTTGCTGAAGAGCCTGGGTTGGGATCGGACGTCGATTCGTTACGAAAAATACGACTGACCTCGTAGAATCGTCAGGTCGGAAAGATCGAGCCTGGTGTGGTGGCGGGGCTCTGCCCCGCAAGGACGGGGCAAAGCCCCGTCACCACACGACCATAGGGCACTGAGGAGAATCATCGTGTACGTCGCCAATGACAAGCGTTACGACGCCATGCAATATCGCCGCTCGGGACGCAGCGGAATCCAGCTTCCCGCCATCTCCCTCGGACTGTGGCACAACTTCGGCGGCGTCGATAATTTCGAAAATTCCCGCGCCATGCTGCGCCGCGCCTTCGATCTCGGCATCACCCATTTCGATCTCGCCAATAATTACGGCCCTCCCTATGGATCCGCGGAAGAAACGTTCGGGCAGATCCTCAAAAAAGATTTTCTTCCCTACCGCGACGAGTTGATCATCTCGACCAAGGCGGGCTGGGATATGTGGCCCGGACCCTACGGAAATCTGGGTTCGCGCAAATACATGCTGGCCAGCCTCGATCAGAGCCTGAAGCGCATGGGGCTCGCCTACGTCGACATCTTCTACCATCACCGTCCCGATCCCGACACGCCGATGGAGGAATCGATGGGAGCGCTCGACATGGCGGTGCGCTCGGGCCGGGCACTCTACGCGGGCATTTCAGCCTACAACGCCAAGCAGACATCCGAAGCCGTGAAGATTTTGCGCGACTTGGGAACGCCCTGCCTGATTCATCAGCCAAAGTATTCGATGTTCGTCCGCGACCCCGAGCAGGGATTATTCGACGTGCTGGAGAAAGAAGGCGTGGGAGCGATCGTCTTCAGCCCGCTAGCGCAGGGACTGTTGTCGGATCGCTATCTAAATGGCATTCCCAGCAACTCGCGCGCCGCGCGCGATTTCTTTCTGAAGAAAAAAGATATAGGGGAAGCGACGCTCGCCAAGGTTCGAGCGCTGAACGACGTAGCCAAGCAGCGCGGACAGACGCTGGCCGAGATGGCGGTCGCGTGGGTGCTGCGCGATCCGCGCATCACCAGCGCGCTCGTGGGCGCGAGCAAGGTGTCGCAAGTGGATGACAACGTGGCCGCACTGAAGAACCTGAAATTCTCAGCCGAAGAGTTGCAGAAGATCGACGGTGTCCTTGCGGGCAAAAAAGCGGCCTGAACGATTGGAGATTTTCACGGATGAGAGCACCGAAGAAAAACGTCGTGCGCTGCGCGTGGCCGAGCAACGATCTCTCCATCCTCTATCACGACTGCGAGTGGGGAGTCCCGCAGCACGACGATCGCGTTCTCTTCGAATTTCTGATCCTGGAGGGCGCGCAAGCCGGCCTCAGCTGGGACACGATTCTGCAGAAGCGCGAAAATTACCGCGCGGCCTTCGACGGGTTTGATGTCAGGAAAATCGCGCGCTACGACCGGCGCAAGGCGCAGCGGCTGCTGCGCGATGCAGGGATCGTTCGCAACCGGCTGAAGATCGCTTCGGCGATAACGAACGCCAGGGCTTTTCTCGCGGTGCAAAAGGAATTTGGCTCGTTCGACCGCTACATCTGGCAATTTGTCGGCGGAAAACCGCTGCTGAACGCCCGGCGGTTGGGGGAAAGACTTCCGGCGAGCACTCCGGAATCGGACGCGATGAGCAAGGATCTGAAGAAACGCGGCTTCAACTTCGTCGGCTCGACCATCTGCTATGCCTTCATGCAGGCCACCGGCCTGGTCAACGACCACGCGGTGGAGTGCTTCCGCTATCCGCGGAGGCCGGGAGACGAAACTGACAAGAAACTCCGGTAAGAAACTTAGGTACCGTGCTAAGGAAACAGGACTTGCGAGCACAATCGTTGACAAGCGTGTCGGCGCTGGGCTATCCTATATCTCTTTGGAAGTCCTGCGGCTGCCCGCCTGGAACACCTAGCGCGCGTTCTGCGTGGATAGATTATTAATCTGGGCACTCAGCGGTCTTCGTCGTTATAGCGTTCTTTAATTTCTGGGAGATTTCCGATGTCAACCTATTTCCCCAAAGAGGGAGATATTGCGCGTAAGTGGTTTGTGGTGGACGCAACCGGGCTGCCGCTCGGCCGCCTCGCCTCGCGCGTGGCCCGCATTCTGATCGGCAAAGAGAACCCCAAATACACGCCATTTATCGACACCGGCGATCACGTGGTCATCATCAATGCCGAAAAAATCAAGATCACCGGCATGAAGGCGGATCAGAAGCTTTATCAGCGCTATACGGGTTATCCCGGCGGATTGCGCTCGGAAGAAATGAAGAAGCGCATGGTCCGCAAGCCCGAGTTGGTAATCGAAGACGCAGTGTCGCGCATGCTCCCCAAGAACAAACTGGGCAAGCAGATGTTTACCAAGCTGAAGGTGTACCGCGGCGACAAGCACCCGCACGAAGCGCAGAAGCCGGAAGCGAAGATGTTTGTGTAAGATCGCTTCGAGCTGCGAGCCTCGGGCTAGGCGCACGCAGGACCGATTTTAGATTTCTATTTTTAGATTTTCGGAAAGGTCGATAAGCCAAAGGCTTCATTGCTTCGGGCAGATGGGTTGCTCGAAGCTCGAAGCTCGCGGCTCGAAGCTAAATGGCAGAAACAGTTCAATACTACGGAACCGGACGCCGGAAAGCGGCGATCGCGCGGGTTTTTCTTCGTCCCGGCGGCGGCGAGTTCAAGGTCAACGGCAAGGCGTTCGAAGAATACTTTGTGACGCCCTCGCAGCGGATCAGCGCGAAGTCGCCGCTGGTCTCGACCGATACCTCGGCCAACTTCAACGTGCTGGCCAACGTGTGCGGCGGCGGAGTCGCTGGACAAGCCGATGCGGTGCGCCTCGGCATCACGCGCGCGCTCATGGAATTCAACGCTGAGCTCCGTGCCAAGCTCAAGGCCGAAGGCATGGTGACGCGCGATCCGCGCGCCAAAGAGCGCAAGAAGTACGGACAAAAAGGCGCAAGAAAGCGCTTCCAGTTCTCGAAGAGATAGTCGATGGTCGTTAGTCGATGGTCGTTTGCAAACGACTAACGACCAGCGACGAACGACTGGTTTAGGGTGTTCAAAATTCATCCCCCCACCTCCCCCGAGATGGGGTGGACGGGAATGGCAATCCGGGGCCTTTAAGCGCCCGGATGCAGACTAACTGAGGAGGTTGATTGGCAAACATCACGATGAAAGAGTTGCTCGAGGCTGGCGTTCACTTCGGGCACCAAACCAAGCGGTGGAACCCCAAAATGAAGGAATTCATTTTTGGCGAGCGCAACGGTATCTACATTATCGATCTGCAGAAGACGCTGAAGATGTTCAAGGAAGCGTCGAAATTTGTGCAGGATCTGGCCGCCGAAGGTCGAATCATCCTCTTCGTGGGCACCAAGCGCCAGGCCCAGGACGCCATTGCCGAAGAGGCGCAGCGCTGCTCGATGTTCTACGTGAACCAGCGCTGGCTGGGTGGCCTGCTGACCAACTGGATCACCGTACAGAAATCCGTAAAGCGGCTCAAGGAACTCGACGAAATGGCCACCGATGGCCGTTACGATCTGCTTCCGAAGAAAGAAGTGATCAAGCTCGAGCGCGAGCGCAAGCACTTGCAGGCGAATCTTGCCGGCATCAAGAACATGACCCGGCTGCCGGATGCGATCTTCGTCATCGATTCGAATAAAGAGCAGATCGCGGTGCGCGAATCGCGCAAGCTCGGTATCCCCGTGGTCGCCGTGGTCGATACCAACTGCGATCCGAGCGAAGTGGATTACGTGATTCCGGGCAACGACGATGCCCTGCGGGCGATCCGTTTGTTCACCTCAAAGATTTCGGAGTCGATCGCCGAGGGCGTTCATGCCCGCGACGACAAACAGATGGCGGACATTCAGGCAGTGGCAGCCGAGCCGGCGGTAGCCGCACCGGACGCTGAAGAACCGTTGGCCGAAGTCGCAACCGAAAGCGCAACCGCCGCTGTGGCAGCGGACGGCACGGGCCTTGAAGGTGAAGACATCCGCATGGAAGACGTGCTGGGCAAGGGTACGCGCAAGCGTCCCACAGCCGCGACGGAAGACGTCGACGAGTTGCAGGCCGAGACCCGCCGCTTCTAGCCTCAGGGTTTGTATCAGAGTATCGCTAAGGTTTGTATCAGGTATCGCGAAGGTTCGTATCAGGGTATCGCTTTAGCGATACCGCTAGCCGTTCGGAACGAACGCCCCTTTAGGGGCGAGCTTGGAATCCGCGACGAGTACATCTGACCCGCGCAGCCTGCCTGTGCGCGGGTCGAGTTTTATAACACCAGGTTTCATCAATTGAAGGAAAAATACTAATGAGCACGACTATGGCAAATATTTCTGCTGGACAAGTTAAGGAGCTCCGCGAAAAAACCGGAGCGCCAATGATGGACTGCAAACAGGCCCTGACCGAAGCCAAGGGCGACCTGGAACAGGCGATCGTCCTGCTCCGCAAGAAAGGCGTGTCGGTCGCAGCTAAGAAGGCGGCGCGTGTGACGAGCGAAGGTTCGGTAGGGTACTACATTCACGCCGGCGGCAAGATTGGTGTGCTGGTCGAGGTCAACTGCGAAAGCGATTTCGTCGCCCGCACCGATGACTTCAAGGAACTGGTTCACGACATCGCCATGCACATTGCGGCCAGCGATCCGAAGTTTGTCCGCAAGGAAGACGTCACGCCCGAAGCCTTCGAGCGCGAGAAAGACATTTATCGCGCCCAGGCCGCAGCCACGGGAAAGCCCCCTGCCGTGGTCGAAAAGATCGTGGCCGGCAAGATGGAAAAGTTCTACGAAGAGGTCTGCCTGCTCGAACAGCCCTTCATCAAGGACCAGACCATCAGCATCTCGCAGCTGATCGCCGCCAAGGTGGGCAAGCTCGGCGAGAACATCGCGGTGCGCCGCTTCGCCCGCTTCAAAGTCGGCGACGTCACCGCTACCGTCGCCTTTACCAGTACCAAGCCGGATGATGGGAGCGAAGCACCGGCTCCGGCTGCGAAATAGCAGCCGAAATAATTCAGGGGCGCTGCGGCGCCCCTTTTGATTTATGCTCTCCCTGTAGCCGAGTGTCGTCCTCAGCGAGCGAAGGATTTGCTTTTTCATGCCTGAACCCGTCTTCAAACGAATTCTTCTAAAAATCTCCGGCGAAGCTCTGGCCGCGACGCAAGGCTTCGGCATCGACACCGCGCGCATTCATGAAGTGGCGGCCGAACTGGCCGACGTTCACACGCTTGGCATCCAGATGGCCATCGTCGTGGGCGGCGGCAATTTTTTCCGCGGCGTCGCCGACCAGGCTCGTAACATGGATCGCGTTTCCGCCGATCACATGGGCATGCTGGCCACCGTCATCAACGCGCTCGCCTTGCAGGACGCGCTCGAAAAACAGAGCGTATACACCCGCGTGCAGACGGCCATCGAGATGAACCAGGTAGCCGAGCCCTTCATCCGGCGCCGAGCCATCCGCCATCTTGAAAAAGGACGCGTAGTCATCTTCGCCGGCGGCACCGGCAACCCATATTTCTCGACCGACACGGCCGCTTCCCTGCGCGCCATGGAAATCAAAGCCGATGCCATCCTAAAAGCCACGAAGGTTGACGGCATCTATGACGCCGACCCCATGAAAGTTAAAGATGCCAAGAAATTTGAGACCCTCACCTACATGGACGTTCTAAGGCAGGGCCTGAAGGTGATGGATTCGACCGCGATCTCGCTATGCAAAGACAATAACCTGCCCATCATAGTTTTCAACCTGAACCAGCGCGGCAATATTCGACGAGTAGTGCTCGGAGAGAAAATCGGCTCGCTGGTCAGCGCGTAAGGCAAGTCGAAAGTCAGAAGTCAAATTGAAGAAGTTCAAACACGGTTACTTCTACAATTTGACTTTTGCCTTTTGACTTCCTCTATAATCGGGCGTTTAATTCCCTGTTTATACATAGGAGCCCCGAGATATGGCTCATCCTGCCCTGAAAGAAGTCTTCGCCCAACTCAAGACGCGCATGGATAAAGCGGTGGAGGACTTCCGCCGCGAAATGGCCGCCACGCGCACCGGACGCGCCAACGTTCACATGCTCGACACTGTTTCCGTCGACTACTACGGGTCGCAGATGCCGCTCAACCAGATTGCCCAGATTCACGCGCCCGAGCCGCAGATGATCACGGTGCAGCCCTTCGACCCGTCGCAGCTGGGAGCGATCGAAAAAGCCATCCGCAGCGCCGACCTCGGCCTGAATCCAATGAACGACGGCAAACTGGTGCGAGTGCCCATCCCCGCTCTCACTGAAGAGCGTCGCAAGGATATGGTCAAGCACCTGCACCGGATCCTGGAAGAGCACCGCACCGCGGTGCGCAACGTCCGTCGCGACGGCAACGACGCCATCAAGAAAACGCTGAAAGACAAGAAAATTGCCGAAGACGACGAGAAACGAGCGCTTGACGAAATCCAGAAGCTCACCGACGACGAAATCAAAAAAATGGAAGAGATGAGCAAGGGCAAAGAAAAAGAAGTGCTGGAGTTCAAATAAATTTCCCGTAGAGACGCGGCTTGCCGCGTCTCCCTCCGCACAGCGCGTCTCCGCTCGCAGCGAGAGACGGGGCTAGGCCCGTCTCTACAGTAGATTTACTTGACCTTCACCTTGACCGTCGCGGTTGTCCGTCCATACTGATTCGTGGAGTAGAGCGTATAGGTCGTAGTTTTCGTCGGCGTAACCGTCGCTGAAGTCTGTTCCGTCACTCCCACCTGCGGCGAAACGATGTTGTATTCGCCATTAGTGACGCTCCAGCTCAATGTCACCGGCGAGCCAGCCGAAACCATCTGCGGACTGGCCGTAAAGCTCGATATCGTTGGATTCGCTCCCTGCGGAATATTGTCTTGCGTATAAATCGGATCCATCAGCACCACTTCAAACGCCGACGCTGGCACCGTTTTCAGCTCGCCCAAATCGTTATTGTCCCAGCGATCGTCCGGCGCTCCGCTGATGAATATCGAGCTGCCGTTGTCCGCCATGATCATTCCGTATTGCTGCAGCGCCGTAAGAATCACCGTCGACTGCGGCGGAAATCCCGAAATATCGAAGCTCGCCTTCAGGCGCAGCCGCATGCCCATGGGCGCCGCGTATTGATTGGTCGAGGTTGCCGCCCAATGGCTCGCCGGAGGAGTAAACGCCGCCTGGCTGTACTGCAACGTGTACCGCAAAGCGTGCTGGATCGCGCCCTCGGCATATTCGTCATAGCGCGCGAGCCCCGGAAAAATCGGCAGTCCGGCGGCGTCCGCCGAAGTCCACGTATAGGGCCTTTGCTCATTGGTTAGCAAACTCCACACGGCGGCGGATCCGGCATCCCAGTCTCCGTTCTCAAGCAGGTGCGAATTGAACATCTCGTAGAGCCAGCAGTTATCGCGATCCAGCACCAGCACGTGCCGGTCGCCCTTGCCGGGGTGCGGATACCCCTCAATCGGAGCGTTCGCCGGAATCGGCATCGGCCCAGGATCGCTCTCGTCGCCGTACTCCGTGAAGTGAATACTCACCAGCGGCGAACCGCTCTCCACGATGTAAGGAATCCCAATGGAATACCCCGCGTAGAGGCCCGAACCGAAATCCGGATGGAGAGGCGTATTCGCGCCGATGAAATTAATGTACGCATCCGAATTAGGATCGACCGGCGCGTTGGCGATATTCTCGTTCCACAGGCTGCTCGGTGGAAACGGAATGAATCCGTTAAGACTGGCCCCCATGCCGAGAGACATACCGCTGCAGCCGTCCTGCGCGGGCAGTGCCGTACTTAAACAAAGAACCAGACAAAGAACCACTAGCAGGGAGGAAAGAAGCGTTCGCATGGAAGAATCTCCGCGAGGAATTCCGAAGGGCGGCAGCTAAGACATTAGCACGGCGCGAGATCCAAGGCGCCACTCGGATGTTCCTCAACGGTCCTTCACCGGACAACACCCACCCCTTGCAAAGAACGCGAGGAGTGGGCCACCCATACCGAGATTGACTTTATAATCAGTAGATGAAGCGCGTCGTCCACGCCGCCTGCCCGCACGACTGTCCCGATGCCTGCGGCGTCCTGATCACCATCGAAGACGGCCGCGCCACCAGAATTCAGGGCGATCCCGAACATCCGGTCACCCGCGGATTCCTCTGCGCCAAAGTAGCCAAGTATCTCGACCGCGTGTACTCACCGGACCGCGTGCTGTATCCAATGCGGAGGGTGAAGCCGAAAGGCCCGAGTGGCGCGGGCGCCCCCGCCAGCGAGCGTTTCGACCGCATTTCCTGGGACGACGCCCTCGACGAAATTACCCATCGCTTGCGCCGCATCGTCGCCGAGCACGGCTCCGAATCCATCCTGCCCTATTCTTACGGAGGCACGCTCGGCGCGCTCAACGGCGCTGGCATGGACCGCCGTTTCTTCCATCGCCTGGGCGCGTCGCAACTCGAGCGCAGCATCTGCTCCAGCGCCGGCGAAGAAGGTCTGAAGTCGGTAATCGGCATCAAGCTAGGCACCGAGCCAGAGCAGTTTGCCCACTCGCGCTACATCATCGCCTGGGGTTCGAACATCCACGGCAACAATGTCCATCTCTGGCCTTTCATCGAAGAAGCGCGCCGGAAAGGTGCGAAGCTCGTCGTCATCGATCCCTACCGCACGCGCACGGCGAAGTGCGCCGACTGGTACCTGCCGATCAATCCCGGCACCGATGCCGCGCTCGCTCTCGGCCTGATGCACGTCATCATCAACGAAAATCTTTTCGACGCCGACTACGTCTCGCGCTACACCAAAGGCTTCGAAGACCTGAAGGCTCGCGCCGAGCAGTATCCGCCCGAAAAAGTTGCCCACTGGACCGGCATATCCGCGGCCGACATCCGCAAACTCGCCCGTGAGTATGCCACCGAACGCCCGTCCGTGATTCGTGTCAACTACGGCATCCAGCGCTCCGAGCGCGGCGGCATGTCCATGCGCGCGGTGACCATGCTGCCCTGTTTGATCGGGTCGTGGAAAGAAATCGGCGGTGGTCTCCAGATGTCGCTCAGCGGCTCTTTCGGCCTGAATAAAGAAGCGCTCGAAATGCCCGAGCTGATGCAAAAGGCGCTGGGACGTCCCGCCCGCATAGTCAATATGGTGCAACTAGGTAGCGTGTTGAACACGATGACCGCGCCACCCATTCAGTCGCTGTTCGTGTACAACTCAAACCCGGCGGCCGTCTGCCCCAACCACAACGAAGTTGTCCGCGGCTTGATGCGTCCCGATCTTTTCACCGTGGTCCACGAACAGTTTTTCACCGACACCACCGACTACGCCGACATCGTGCTGCCCGCCACCACTTTTTTTGAGCACAAAGATCTGCAGACCGCTTACGGCCACTACTACCTGCAGGTTTCGAACCAGGCGATGGATCCGCTAGGTGAATGCCGGTCGAATGTCGAGATGTTCCGCGCGCTGGCCGAGCGCATGGGTTTTGAGGACGAATGTTTTCGCGAAACGGTCGATTCGATGATCGACCGCGCCCTTGATTCGCCAAATCCGCGCCTGAAAGGTATCACCCGCGATCGCCTGGAACGCGAGCATCGCATCCGCCTGAATTTCGAAAGTTCAACGAACAGTGTGGGGACGGGCGTCTCGCCCGTCCAAGCCGAGCGCAGCTCGGCAGCAGCTGCCGCACCATTCCTCCCTTTCGCCGAAGGCAATTTCCCGACGCCCAGCGGCAAAGCCGAATTCTACAGCGCAACGCTGAAGCTTCAGGGCCTCGACCCAGTCGTAGCCTTCACCCCGCCCGACGAATCCCGTCATGGATTAAGATCGCAAACCGCAGGCTTCCCGCTAGAACTCCTGGCCCGCAAGCCTGACAACCATCTCAACTCGTCCTTCGCCAATCTTCCGTCCGTCCGCGCCATGGAGCCATGGATTGGCGATCTCGAGATGCATCCGGCCGATGCCAAGGCGCGCGACGTCCGCGATGGCGACCGCATTCGCGCTTTCAACGCTCGCGGCGAGATTGTCCTTCAAGCCCGAGTCGACGGGTCCGTTCCGCCGGGAGTAGTGGCCGCGCGCCTCGATTGGGCGCGATTCAGTCCCGGCGGCGGCAATATCAACGTACTCACCTCAGAAAAACTTGCGGACATGGGCAACGCGGCGACGTTCTATTCCGTCTGTGTTGAGGTGGAACTTTTTCGGGCGTGACTTTTCGACAAGAAATCTAAGGAGGAAACCGCTTTGGGCTCTTGGCCTTTTGCTTTTCACTAGGAGCCACGAGTTAAAAGCCAGAAGCGATTTTCTCCGCCTTGGACGGTTCTCACTCTCTACCGTATAATTACCGTTTTCCTAACTCTAGTTCTTCGAGGTAGTTGCAATTCAGCGCCGTCATCAGGTAATCCCTGTGTGGGCCCCGCGACTCGGCCACGACACGGGCCCGCAGAGAGAGCCGGTTTGGCCTCCATCTTCTTTCTCCACAAGACTTTGGAAGCGCAAATCTGTCTGGAATCGCCTCCTCATTTTGTTGGCGCTTCTGCTCCTCACTGCCTCCGTTGCCGGCCAGCAGGATCTCATCGTTGGCATCCAGGTGCACGGCAACCGCCGCATCCCTGCCGACACGGTCCGGGCCCGCATCTTCAGCAAGCCCGGCGACGTCTACGACCCGGCCGCCCTCGAACGCGACTTCAACGCCCTCTGGAACACCGGCTACTTTGAAGACATCCGCTTTGAGCGCGAACAGGACCCCAAGGGTTGGATCATCCACATTTACCTCAAAGAGCGGCCAACCATCCGCGAGATCAACTACACCGGCCTGAATGCGGTTTCCGTCAGCGACGTGCTCGACCGCTTCAAGGAGCGCAAGGTCGGACTTTCCGTGGAGAACCAGTACGATCCCACCAAGATCAAGAAAGCCGAAGTTGTCTTGAAGGAATTGCTCTCCGAGCACGGGCGTCAGTTCGCTACCATCCGCACCGAGATCCGCCCCATCCCGCCCGCCGCCGTGGGTGTCACCTTTGTAGTGAAAGAAGGGCCCAAAGTTAAAGTTGGAGTTATCCGCTTCCGCGGCAACAAACACGTCAACGACCGCACCCTGCGCGCGGCCATGAAGAACCTCAAGCCCATCGGCATCCCGCACTCCATTTTCCTGGAAAACATCTTCGCCAAGACCTATGACGCCACCAAGCTCGAGGAGGATACCGAACGCGTCCGCGCCGAATATCAGAACCGCGGCTACTTCAAAGTGCTGGTTGACGACCCCAAGACCGAGATCCACGACACCGGTCACGAGGGCTTTCACATTCCGTGGATCCAGCCTGGGCAGGGGAAATCCGTCGATATCACCATGCCCATCGAGGAAGGCGAGCGCTATCGCCTCGCCTCCATCACGTTCAAGAACAATAAAGCGATCTCCAACGTCGCCGCCCTGCGCAGCCTTTTCCCCATGAAAGACGGCGAAATTTTCAGCCGCGAAAAGGTCGCCAAGGGTCTGGAGAACATGCGCAAAGCCTATGGCACGTCCGGCTACATCAACTTCACTTCCGTCCCCGACACCACGTTCGACGACGAGAAGAAGACCGTGAACCTGATCATCGACGTGGACGAAGGCAAGCAGTTCTACGTGCGCCGCATCGAGTTCCAGGGCAACACCACCACCCGCGACAAAGTCATCCGCCGCGAAATTGCCCTGGAAGAAGGCCAGATCTACAACTCGCGTTTCTGGGAACTCAGCTTGCTCCGCTTGAACCAGCTCGGCTATTTCGACCAGCTCAAGCCCGACGATCCCAATACCACCGAACGCCATCTCGACGAAAAGAACGGCACCGTCGATCTCACCCTGAAAGTCCACGAAAAAGGTAAGAACAGCATTGGACTACAAGGCGGCGTCAGCGGCCTGGCGGGAGCCTTTGTCGGCCTCAATTACAGCACCAACAACTTTCTCGGATTGGGCGAGACGCTTTCCGTGCAGGCCAGCCTCGGCAGCCGCCAGCGCGACCTGGTGTTCGGATTCACCGAACCTTACTTGTTCGATCGTCCCATGCAGGCCGGCTTTAACGTCTATGCTCGCAAGACCAGCTATGACCAGGCCCGGCAGTATGCCATTCTAAGCGGACAGAATCTGAACCTGCCCTCGGCTTATCTGCAGAACCTGCAGAACTACTCGCAATCCAGTACCGGCTTTAGCGGGACTTTGAGCTATCCGTTGCGTCATTCCTTCAAGCGCCTGGGCATCGCCTATTCCTTCGACCGCTCTTCGCTGGTCGCCGTCAGCAACGCCTCCAAGCTGTTGTTTGAGAATCTCAACTTCCGCGGCATCACCGGCCCCAACGCGCTCAACGGCATCATCACCAGCAAGATCACTCCCAGCTTCAGCATGAACACTCTCGATTCCTACTACGCGCCCCACAAAGGCAAGAGCCTGTTCATCGGCGGAGAATTCGCCGGCCTCGGCGGCACCGTGCACACCGTCCGGCCCATCGTCCAGTTCAAACAGTTTTTCCCCATGCAGAAGCGCCGCAACGCGCTCGGTTACAACCTGCAGGCTTCGTTTATCACCGGCTATGGTGGAATCGTTGCGCCCCCATTCGAACGAGCTTACCTCGGCGGCGAAAACGATCTGCGCGGTTTCGACATCCGCACCGTCTCTCCCATCGCCTACCTCCCCAGCGCCCAGAGCGTGGCCCTCAGGAACCGCGATGGAACTTTTGTTCCCGCCAACCCACGGTTTCCTGTAGAAACCGGCTCCAACGGAGCCTGCGTCGCGAACTGTTGGAATATCCCTGTTCTGTACGAGCAGCTCGTAACTCCAGGCGGCGACCTCAGTATTCACGGCAACGTGGAATACCGCATCACCATCGCTGGCCCCGTCGCCCTCGCTCCCTTCGTCGACTTGGGTACCGATCCGATTCTGCGTCCCTCGCAGTTGCAGATCAACCCCATTCAGCTCGAAAATCTGCAGGGCGAGCTGTTCGGCTGTCCGAAACTAAGTACCGCATTCGCCTGTCTGGGTGGAACAAAAATTCCAGGTATCTCGCAAGATCTCACTCCGGTTCCGGGCACCAACTGGGTGGCGCGCATGTCCACCGGACTCGAATTGCAGACCATGCTTCCGGTAGTCAACGCGCCCTTCCGCATCTACTACGCGTACAATGCTCTGCGCCTCGACGGCAGCGCCGCGCCCCCCGTCCCCATCACTCGCGACATGTTTCCGCCAGGAGCCGCCGGCCTCTATACCTACCAGACCACGCTCTCCACTCTGGGATCGAGGTTCACCCTGCTGGAGCCAAGAAAGACCTTCCGCTTCACCGTGGCCACAACCTTCTAGGCGTTGCGGGACATTGCATTTCGATCACCCAAATTCCCTTTTCTCCGTCGCCGCACGGAAGAGCACGGTCTGTCCGACCGCCAGTCGACCAACGCGAGTGACCGCGCCGTAGATTCCTGCGATGTTCTGGTTCGCGCGAACGACCGCTTTCAGCATTTCTGGCGCCGCACTTGCCGTGTCGGGATCAAGGTTCACCATCGAGCAGCGGACGTCGTGCATCGTCACGGCGATGGCGGGCGCGTCATCCCCCTCGCCGAAGGAGAGCACACCGCCCAACCACTCGTCCTCCTGGAATGGAACCGGTCGTAGCAAACGAACCACAACATTCGGGCGAAATCTTCGCACGTCCGGGCTCCGCCCTGCGAGTCGTCCGATCTCGCGCACCGTATCGGAGGCGATCACGGAGAGGCTCGCATCATCGAAGATGCCATGCTTCATCTGCATCATCTCCACGGGAAACCCGTACCTGCGTCCGACTTCTTTGGCCAAGTCCTCCCCGAAGACAGGCATCTCTTCGCCCTCCGGCGCGCGAACATGCGTGGGAAGGTGAGGGTCTCCCTGAGCACTGTCGCGACGAGCACCGTCTTCACGGCGATGCGGAGTAAACAGGACCAGGTCGGGAAGCTTGCTTGCCGTTAGCCACGGGAACCCGCTGCGGTCATCCATCCGCCGGAATGCCAGACGTCTGTCGCCATCGAGGCCGTGCCAGCCCAAATTGGCGGCCTCGAGTCGTTCGCCGCGCATGGACTTCACGGGATACCGGAAGATGGCCTCCACATGTCCGATTTCTATCAGCACGCTCGATCCGAGTCCGCCCAACATCAGAGTTGACCGGGCGCGGGATAAAGTTCACGCGGCCGTCCGTTTCTTCTTTCGACTCAACGGGGTTACTGAGAACTAGGAACTGGGAATTGGTTACTGAGAACAGCTACTCGATATGCACCAATCCGCTAGCACTACTGGACGTCGGCGCCGGCCATTGCGGCGCCCGCCACGCATCCAGCACCGATACCTGATGCACGCACGATACCGTGCAGTGCGGCGCGCACGCCTTCTCCGTATGAAACTCGCGGCGCATATCGGCCAGCGTGTATTTCTCCAGCGGAATCGCCGGATACCCGCGCTGTTGCGAGCAGTAATGCACCAGCCCGTCCTCGCAAATATAGAGATAGCGCGCCCCCGCGCGACAGCGCCACTGATTCGGACGCCCCAGAGCGATGTTGTCCTGAAACGCATTCACCCGCGTGAAGCTGCGTTTCTCCAGGTTCTTCATCTCGTGATACACGCGCCGTTCTTCGTCGTTCAACGGCTGCAACTGCCCCGAGCCGTCGTGAATGATCCCAATAGTCGAGCTGAATCCCAACTCCAAAGCGCGTTTGCCGATAGTAAGCGCGTCCTGAGGATGGCTCACCCCGCTGCCCACCACCGAATTGATATTCACGTGAAACTCCGCGTGCTCAGCCAGCAGTTGCAGCTTCCGGTCAAGCACCTTCAAGCTTTTCTTCGAAACTTCGTCGGGATTCACGTTATCAATCGAAATCTGCAGCCACTCGAGGCCGGCGCGATTCAGCTTCTGTATGCGGTCCGCGGTCAGCAGATAGCCGTTAGTGATCAGCCCCGAAACGATCCGCCGTCGCCGCATCCGGTGAATAATGTCATCCAGTTGCGGATGCAGCATCGGCTCGCCCCCGCTGATAGTGACGACAGATGTGCCCAGATCGCCCAGCAGATCGACGCGCCGCAACATCTGCTCGGCCGGCACCGGCTTCGAAAAATCGTCGAACTCGTTGCAGTAAGTGCAAGCCAGATTGCAGCGCCGAATCGGAATCAGATGCGCCAGCAGAGGATGGTCGGTCGACACCACGGCCTTCAGGATCTGCCACAATCCGTGAATGTTCCGTTCCGCCGCCCTAAGCCGGCGGCGCCATGCCACTGCCCTGGTTGTCATTTTTAACCTGACTTCTATTTCACCACAGGACCACACGTAATGCCGAGTTCACCGCAGTATTCGGGGGAAAAGGGTGGTTGAATGGCAATCCGCGCGACCTGCCAACCTGAAACTGCGGGGCGAAGGCCGGGGAACTCTGTGTCACCGCCCTGCCAGAAAATCTATCAATTCCTCCCGCGTGAACCCAGCCTCTCGTAGCAACGAGTTCGATGCCGCGAGTATTCCCGCCATGTGACGCCCGGCTTCTTCATCACAAATGATCTGTGACCGCCGTCACAGACACCCACCCCACCATGCGCGATAATAACGATCGGAATCGAGAATCCAGACGTGTGCCCGTCTCCAAAGACGGCCACAGAATCCGCCAAAATCCCATTTTTGGAAGTTCTTTGACAACGAAGCGCAGCAAAGTCGCCGCCAACTCATTGATTCTCAAAGACTTTAGCTGTAAGTCCTTGAAAGTCAAAGAACTAGCGGGAATTTCTCGCTAACCCCATGATTCCAATAGGGAGGGGGGTGGGGGGGTGGGGGGGGTCCCCCCTGGCAATCTTTGCCGACCGCGCGAGCGAGTGCTTTCGGGGTGAATACAAGGGAGACAGAAAGCGGCGTAAGTCAGCGGCGAGCAAGAGGCGAGCGCCTCCCGAAGCTTAAGGTTTTAACTGAGACCTGAGACCTGACACCTGAGACCTGACACCTGAGACCTGATCCCTACCGCATATCTCCGCCCATCGGCACATAGCGGAACTTCCTGCCATCGAAGAATACGGCGGAGCTCTCGCCCATGTCGCCCGATTCTTCAACGTATACGGCTTCGATCTTTCTCTTGCGCAGGCTCATTTTTCGAACGGAGAGCGTCTTATAAGGCAAATTCACGAGCACGAACTTCGCTTTTGGAGTCTTCGAGTGCCAGCCATCGTGCTCCGCGCCATAAATAATCAGCACCACCAGACCGCGGCGCGCCGGATCGCCCTCGCTGAACGTGGTCGTCATACGGGGATCGCCATAGCCAAAGAATTCGTTGTAGGGATCCATCACCGTGTAATTGTGCTCGGCTTGATCGAGCATCGGATTCTTGCAGCGCGCCGCAATTACCAGGTCTTCCACGCCGTCGCCATCCAGATCGCCGAACGCGGGCTCGATATCGGGCAGGATGGTGAACTGGTTGCCAAACTGCTGTTGCACGAACTCGTTATCCACCTTGCGAGCCGCAGGCGGCGCCTGCGCAAAAGCTGGAATCAACAGCGCAACACCGAACGCCAGGAGTAAAAATACTTTTCTCATGCGCCTACTCTAGACCCTCGCAGTGACCAAGGGCAGGTAACGAAAGTCACCTGGAGAACAAGGTTTCGAGATTTCAAGGTTTCGAGGTTTGCAGAGTCTTACGCTTCTTGAAAGGCGCGTCTCGTGGAAACAAATTGCAAATTACAAATCACAAATTACAAATTACAAATTGTCCGTGAAGTGTTCCCATCCCATGGCCGCGAGGCGTCGCGTTTTCCCATCCGTGCCAATCAGCCGCATTCCGGCAGATTTCGTGGTTCGCCCGATCCGCGTCACTCGAACTCCCGCGATCTGCTCGGGAACGGCGACGCCTGAGGTGAACAGCAGCTCGTAATCGTCGCCGCCGTGCAACGCCAACTCCAGCGTGACCCGTTTATCCTCCAGCTCTTTTTTCCGTCGCCCCGCTAGTTTCCGCCCCTCAACCCGCGCGCGCGGAATCGCCTCCGCTTCGATCTCCGCGCCCACTCGGCTTTCCTGGCAGATGTGTTCGAGGTCTGTGGAAAGCCCGTCGCTCAAATCAATCATGGCCGAAGCCAGTCCGCGCCGGCGCAGGCTCTGGCCCGCGGCAACCCGCGCTTGCGGACGATAGTTCGTGGAGGAGTTCCTAGAGGAGCTAATGGAGAAGCGCTTGGAAAAGTACCCCGAATACTCCAATCCCGCAGCCTTCGACTCCGCCAGTCTAGCCAGCGCTGCCGCGGCGCCGCCCAACTCGCCCGTTACATAAATAAACTCGCCCGCCTTCGCCCCCGACCGCAGTACTGCCGTTCCCTTCGGCACCGAGCCCACGACCGCTATGTCCGCCAGAATCCCAGCGGGCGACTGCGCCGTATCGCCACCGGCCAGTGGAAGCTTGAATTCGTCCGCCAACTCCAGCAGCCCCTTGAGGAAGCGATCCACCCACTTCTGTGGAACGTCGCCCGGAACCGCCAACGACAGGAAAGCCGCCCGCGGTTCGCCACCCATGGCCGCGATGTCGCTCAGCCCGCGCGTCAGGCAGCGCCATCCCACCAGCTCAGGAGGATGCCAATCCCGGCGAAAATGCACCTTCTCGATGGTGAAGTCAGTCGTCACCAGCAACTCGTGCCCCGGAGGAACGCGCAGGACCGCGCAATCGTCGCCGATACCGGTCACTACCGATGGCCCTTTGTGGGCAAGGCGGCGGATCCGCTGAATCAGCTTCTTTTCGCCGAGTGGCATACCGATCAATATACCTCTGCCGGGTAAGCGGGCTCCGAACGCCCTGCCTGGCGGTGTTCGTGGCGGGTCCCAGACCTGGTTACGAAGGTAACCTGGCCGGATGGGCACCGCCAATTACGATGCCTTGGTAACCACACGAAAGGACGTGGAGAGGTTGACAGGGAGACCGAGCTTTGCTACGGTTTACTAGCCGTTTACATATACTTTGCCGAACCAAGTGCTGCAACCTGAATCAGTTGCAGCGATATTGGATTTCGGCCTGCCTGGTTCCGTGGTAACAGCTGAGGCCAAGTCTGCATCTGAAAAGCAGCTGGTGGAATCAGGATTCCGAGCCCCGAGCACGACAGTTCCGCTCCGGCAGGATTCCGAAACCGAAATCTATTTGCGGAAGACAGGATATTGCGTAAACGTTTCTACATATTTTTCGTAGCTCGCGACGAAGCTGGACAGCTTCGCAAGATCTCCATTCCCGTCCAATATCTCTACGTTTTACTGGTGGGGGCGGCCATCGGAGCGCTCAGCCTTACGGGAATCGCCAGTTCTTATACCAATATGTTGCGCGAGGTTGCCCGCTTCCACCAGCTCCGCACCGAGCATGCCCAGCTCAGGGACAACTATTCGCGCCTGGAGCAAGCGGCCAAGGAACGAGACATTCAGGTTGCTTCTCTCGGGTCCCTGGCTAGCGAGGTTTCCGCACTTTACGGCCTCAAGTCCGATCCAGCGATGGTCTCGGCTTCGACCGAGCAGATTCAAGCGGTGCAAATAAACTCTTCGCTCGACCAGCTTTACGCCTTGAAACGCACCGCCCTGAGCGGCGCAGCCAGCGTGGGCATTTCGCTGGGGCTGACCAGGAACTCCACCACGGCGGATTGGGTCCGCGCCAACTCGGCTCCGAATCTCTGGCCGGTCGAAGGCCAGGTTACCGGCTCCTTCGGCGAACGCATCGATCCGTTTAATGGAGAAGGCGCCTTCCATTCCGGCGTTGATATCTCGGCCTCGGTCGGCTCGCCCGTGATCGCGCCCGCGGACGGTATGGTCACTTTCGCTGATTTCCTGGGCGGCTATGGACGCGCCATCATGGTCGACCACGGACACGGCATTTCGACCCGCTACGGCCACCTTTCCAGCTTCGCCGTCACCGCCGGACAATACATTCACCGCGGCGACACTATCGGCTATGTCGGTCTAAGCGGCCGCTCCACCGGCCCGCACCTGCACTACGAAGTCCGCATCAACGACGTCCCGGTGAATCCCTACAAGTATCTGCGGCTGACCGTGGCGCAGGTTGGCGGGTTTACACCGGGCGAGTAGTCTGGAAATCTCTCAGAAATAAAGTGTGGCGCTGGCGCCCTCGCCCGCGATGATGGATGCGGAGTAAAATCGTCTGCGGTGAGACCCATGTTGCGTACAAGCATGTTGCGAACAAGTTGGCGCGTCGTAACGTTGTTCGCATGCCTGCTGCAGTCTGCCTATCCCGGTTCTTTCCCGTCGTCCGCGAAAATGGAGGGAACATCTCCCGCGGAATTCAAAGTCGGAAGCACGTTTCGCAAGTTCACACCGCCGGACAAAGCGTACAACTGGCGTGGCGCGAAGACGCATGCGTTGCTGGCCACGGTTTGGTATCCCGCCGAGCCGTCCGCGGTCGAGCATCCCACGGACATCCCAGGCTTGAGCCAGCTTTTCGTCCTCGGAAGCGCCGCCGCGGATGCCAGCCTTGCTTCCGCGCCGGCAAAATTTCCCGCTGGCTTTCCAATGATCGTGCTTTCTCATGGCACGGGTGGCTCCGCGCTCATAATGGCGTGGCTGGGCACGGCGCTCGCCGCGCAGGGGTACATAGCGGTGGCCGTCAATCATCCGGGGAATAATGGCGCTGACGGCTACACCGCGCTGGGTTTTTCCACCTGGTGGGAGCGCGCTCGCGATCTTAGTGTTGTGATTGATTCCATGCTGGCCGATCCAATATTTGGCGCCCACATCGACTCTAACCGCATCGGCGCTGCGGGCTTTTCTCTCGGCGGCTATACCATGATCGAGATTGCCGGCGGCATCACCGATCCGACAGCGTTCAAGCAATTCTGCGCGTCTCCCCGAGCGGACGGCATCTGCAAGAGTCCGCCGGAGTTCCCGACATTGTTGGAAGACTTTGACAAGTTGTCCAAAACCGATGCCGAGTTTCAAGCTTCTCTTCGCCACGCTGGCGATTCGTATCGCGACCCGCGCGTTCGGGCAGTCTTCGCCATCGCTCCCGCGCTCGGGCCCGCTTTCCACGCTGAGAGCCTGGCGAAGATCTCGATTCCAGTGATGATCGTCACGGGCGAGGCGGACACGAATGTCCCGATCGCATCCAGCGCAAAATATTTTGCCGCGAACATTCCCAGTGCGAAGCTCACCATCCTTCCCGGGAACGTGGCGCACTATGTATTTCTGGACTCCTGCACCGAGGCCGGCCGAAAGGCTCGGCCGCTTTTATGCACCGACGGCGCGGGAGTAGATCGGGATGCGGTGCATGCGAAGACTGCTGCGCTCGCGGTGGAGTTTTTCAGGGCAACGTTGAAGTAAAGCAGAAAAGAAGTGAAGCAGAAACGAAGCGTGGCAGAAAAACCGTAAACCTACGCCTTGGCCTTCTTCACTTCCTCAATCAGCGCCGGCACAATATCAAACAAATTCCCCACCACCGCGATGTCCGCGATCTCAAAAATCGGCGCTTCCGAATCTTTGTTGATGGCCACGATGCTCCGCGCGCCTTTCATGCCGACGATATGCTGAATCGCTCCCGAGATTCCTAACGCCAGATAGAGTTTCGGAGCGACCGTCTGTCCCGACGAGCCGATCTGGCGGTCCATGGGCAGCCATCCGTTGTCGCAGATCGGACGCGACGCCGCGAGTTCGCCGCCCAGCGCATCAGCCAACTGCTTGGCCAGTTCGATGTTTTTCTGCTCCTTGATGCCGCGGCCGACCGATACGATAATCTCGGCCTGCGTCAGATCGACCGCCTGCTTGGCTTCCTTGAAGACTTCCTGCGGCTTATTGCGCACGACGCCGTCCGGAACATCGACACTTACCGTCTCAATGGGCGCCGCGGCTGCTCCCGCCTCGACCTTATCGGCGCGGAACGAACCGTTCTGAAAGGTGACAAAGCACGGTCCGGAGCCGGCAAAACTCACGTCGGCCGCAAACTTTCCCTGAAACATCTGCCGCGTGAACAACAGTTTCCCGCCTTCATACCTGTATCCGATGGCGTCGCTGATGGCCGTGGTCTGCAAAGCGGTCGCGAGTTTCGGCACGAAATCCCGCACCTGGTAGGTATGCGGCATCAGCACCAGCTTCGCCGGATGCTTCTCCAAAAACCCTTTCAGCGCGTGCGCAAACGCGTCTGGAGTGTAGGGCTCGAGCTTGGCGGACTCGACGTCATACACTTTGGCGAGCTTCTTGGCCGCGACCTCGCCCGCGATGGCAGCCACGCCGGAACCCACCACTGCGGCCTCCAGGGTGTATCCAGTCTGAGCGGCGATCGCTTGCCCGGCGGCAATCGTCTCCCACGAGACGCGGTTCAGTTTTCCTTCGCGCTGTTCGACGATTACGAGGATAGTGTCAGCCATAATGAGGAGTTCTCAGTTCTCAGTTCCCAGTTCCCAGTTCCCAGAAAAACCCCTGTTCCTCACTGAGAGCCGCGAACTGAGAACTTTCCTTCAGATTACTCGCAATTCATTCTTCAGTTTTTCCACCAGCTTCTTTGCCACTTCCGCCGGAGGGCCTTCCAGGAACTCTGTATTCTTTGACTTCTGCGGCACGTACAACTTCTCGATCTTCTGCAAATTCGTGCCCATAGCCAACTGCACCTCGGCCAGCGTCACCTTGCGCAACGGCTTATTTTTTGCCTGCTTGATGCCGATCAGCGTCGCATAGCGGAGCTTGTTAATCCCCGACTGGATGGTCAGCACGGCCGGCAAGGGCATGTCGACAAACTGAAAGAACCCGGCTTCCAGTTCCCTTTTCACGCGGATGCCAGCGTCAGTTTTTTCAATCTGCATGATGATGGTGGCGTGCGGCAATCCCAGAATCTCGGCCAGAATGACGCCCGTCTGCGCATATCCGTAATCGTCCGACTGCAAGCCGGTAAAGATCAGGTCGAATTTCTCATCTTTGATGGCCGCTGCGATCGCTCGCGCCGTGTTGTGGGCATCGAGGCCGACAAAAGCATCGCCCTCGAGATGGATCGCCCGGTCGGCACCTTTCGCCAGCGCCTCGCGCAATACTTGCAACGCCCGCGCCGGTCCGGCGGTGACGACCACTACCTCGCCGGTATGCTTTTCCTTCTGCCGCAGCGCCTCTTCCAGCGCAAAGGCGTCCGGCTCATTGACTTCGTAAGAAACATCCTCGCGGATCCACGTCCCCGCTTCATTCAGCTTGAGCGGAGCGTCTTTCTGCGGCACCTGCTTCATACAAACCAGAATCTTCACGGATCGACTCCCATTCTGCACGCATCAGCCGGCGCAGATCAAACTGGCTAGTATAAACGAATGGAAGCACCAACGAACGTGATAGGACCGCGAAGGGTGCAGGAAGACAAATCAGGAGACAAATAAAAGGCGCGGACAGTTTCTGTCCGCGCTCTTTCTCTCTGCGCCCCAGGCTCTCTGCGCCCCAGGGAAATGCTTCAAGCCTGCTCCAGGGATGTACCAGTCTTCCAACGGACGCCAACCGACACTTCAGTTCGGCGGAGGATTGCCGGTCGGTTGGCTACTCGCCTTGTCGACTGGCGGGTTCGTCGGAGCCGGAGACACTACCGGCTTGTCTGGGGCCCGGTAGGCGCCGCTCTCGGCCTTAGCGTCCGAATTTGGCGGCTGCATCGAAACAACTTGGTAAGGGTGCTCCTTTCTGACGTCCTTGTCTCCGTCCGGTACTTTCAGCAGGAGGCGGTCGTCCTTAATTTTGAATTGCGCTTCATGTCCGACGGGAAGAACCACCGCGTGCTTCGCATCCAAAGGACGAATGTGGTAATCCATCGCGTCGGTGCGGAGCAGATATTGAGGACATAACTTCTCGTCGGAGTTCACGTGCGCGACGCCGATCGATCCATAAAGGGCGCCCAAGCCTGTAAGTCCCCTCTCTTTAGCGCCGCAGGGAACGGCTTGCATGCTTTCCAGCATGCCGGTCTGACCCTTCTTGTCTTTGCCCGTCGCGATCGATGGAACTGCAAGAACCAATGCGAGCGCAGCAATCAGCGAATTCTTGAGCTTCATAGCACCTCCCTAAGAGACCTCAAAAGAAACTTCACCTAAGTGTCCACCTTCAGTGTCCACCTTCGGCCCAGCCGTCCACCGCTACCGCTAAAGACCGAAAAGCGTACGGAATTGAGGAGCGCAGAGTCGGAGGCCGAACATCCTGCATTTCTGGCCTCCGCTTTGCGCCTAACGTTCACCACCTCCGCACGTTCACATCAACGATCCCCTATTGATTTGGGGTGGGCGCGTTTGTTTTCGGCTTCGGCGTCGGCCCAACCGGCTGCGCTTTGAAGCCGCCATTTTCCACCACCACGTTGGAACTCATGACGGCCTGCGGGTTCGCCGCCAGTTGTTCGCTCACTGTAGGATGAGCTTTCAGGTACTCATCCAGTTCTGGATGATTTGCCAGGTACTCCTTGTTGTTGGCCAATGAAGGATCGTTGGCGAGCTCCGTCGCAACCGCGGAGTGACCGCCCAGGAATTGACCAAAGCTGGTCAGTTCCCCACGGTTACGTTCCTCGCCGCCAGGATTCATTCCAGCGTTACGGTCGTGTTCCCGATCGTAGCGTTCCTCATCCTGCATGAAAGCGACCGGATGCGCGCGGAACTCATCGGCAACTCCGGGATGCTTCTGCAGATATTCCTGCAGTTCCGGATGATTGGCGACCCATTGCCGGTTGTCGATCAGCGATGGATCCTTGCGCAGCTGCTCATCGATTTCCGGATGAGTGTTCAGGAAGTGGCTCATATCGGCCACGTCCCGTTCGGTAACGTTATGCTCGGCCTGTTGCTGGCTGTAGCGGTCCTCATCCCGCATGAACAGATTGGGGTTCGCGCGGAACGCCTCGCTGATTCTGGGATGGCTTTGCAGATATTGCTGCAGCTCCGGATGCTTTGCGAGCCACTCCCGGTTGTCAATCAGCGAAGGATCTTTGCGCAGCTGCTCGGCAGTTTCCGGATGTTCGTCCAGGAAATGGTTCATATCGACTATTTCCTGACGGGTGATATCGTCTGGCGGATTCGGCCACCGCGGCGCCGGGCCGACTGGCTGCCCCGAAGTCGGTGGGTTCGCACTCGGCGGATTCGGCGACGTTGGAGTCGGCGAGCTGGTCTGTCCGCTTACCAGGGTGCTGACCGAGAACAGCAATGCCAAAGCAAGTAATGGCGCCCAAAAATCGGCGTGTAGTTTCGTCTTGATTGCCATATTCACAGTACCTCCGTGATGAGCATGTGGCTCATCCGTAGAGAGGTGCAAGCTGCCTGCCAAACGCGTTTCATTGGGCGCCATCTCGTGGAGGATCAGTGGCTTGCAGAAAACGGCTCGGGGTTCGAGGAATTGCATTATCGGCAAATTCTGCCTTCTGGGGCACGTAAATTCGCGATACAGGATGGACCTTAGAGATTCTTACGCGCGTTGAACCATTACGAACTATCACGATGAAGATTTTGGAGGGAAAGCGAACGACAGACAAACGACAGAAAAGCGAGGGGCGAATAATGTGAAGGGTGGGTCGAATCCGTGTGGGGATGCCATCCCACGCTTAGGTCAACAACTACTGCGATCAACTGCCGCGATTCGCAACCACCGGGCAGAGATTCGCAACCACCGGTCAACGGCCATCGGCTGGCAAACCCTCCTGCAGAAACGCAACGCTCTGCACGCCCGTAATCTCAAAGCGCTTGCGGCAGCGCATGTTCTTGCACATCATCATGTCGTCGCGGCGCAGCATGTAGGATTGCGCTTTGGCGAACTTGGCGCGGTCGCGATCGTCCGCTCGCGGCGGCAGACTCTTCTTCTTCATGCGCACCAGCCACTGGATTTCATATTCCGCCGACTGATGACAGTGCGGACAACTTAAGTTTGCCGGTCTCTTATCCGATTTTTCGTCAAAAAATTCGCGCTCGTCCATAAGATACTAGGCCCTCGGCTTTATAACGCGGCGGGTGCCCCACGCCATCCTCAAGACTAAGATTATTGCACTTTTGCGGATCGAATGTGCGAAGATGCGAGGATTACGGCTATGCCACGCAAACGCAAGAAAAAAATCTTCTCCGCCGCCAAGGTGGTTCGCGAGATGGCCCGCGAACGCGTGGGTTCGCCCAAACCGTCACAGCTCGTGGCAGCAAAGAAGACGAAGCCGGAAAGGCACAAGACGACCCTGGGCAAGCTTCTAACGGAGGAGTAGCGGTCGAGTCGTTGGCGCGCTCAATTGAAGGTCGCACTTACAGCAGTACCGCCGGCGGGTATGTCAACCACGCAAATGTTGCTCGACGCACCGGGACAATTTCCCCAAGTCACAGTGACCGGGCTCGCTGTAAGCAAGACCGAGGCCCCAACATCGTAGGTCGAAATACATGTTCCCCCGTTTTGCGAGCAATTGATCGCGGCGGGGGTACTCGTCACCGTCCCGTTCCCGACGACGCCGACGGCTAGCGTTGCCAATTTGCCGCCGCCGGGGCAGAGCACGTTGGCCGGATTGTCCACGGTTACTGTCGCATAGGCGACTAGTACGTTCGCCGAACCGCCCGTGCCCTCAGGAACGCTTGCTGAAATGTCCCCGACCCCGCAAAAGTTCGGCGCCGCAGTGAATAAGCCGGGAGTCGACATCGTAATTGCACCATCATCAACCGTCCAGGTCGCCTGATTGGTGACATCCATCGTAGCCGGGGGGTGGATATAGGTGCCGACTGCGGTGTACTGTTCAGTGACATTGGTGGCCGGCGGGGGTTGGTACGGCTCCAGGAAGGTAAATGTCGTCGGCTGAATCTGGAGGCTTACCAGCTTCTGGTCGTGTCCGCAACTCGGCAGGCTCAACGCCGCTCCCACCGTCACTAGCGCGCCCAAGGCGAGCCCAACATAACTCCGCTTCATACCCACTGCTCCTGGAGGCAAGTTTCGGACTGCCTTTGGTCAGATCAATTTGCAAAATCTAAGGAAGCTTGAAATTTAGCGGAATGGACCTCAAAAAGCAAGAAACGCCCGTGGCGCTCGCTCTGGCCTGTCCAATCGTACCCTGTCCAAAAGGGTACTTAGCCCGCACTAAGAAAACATATACAACCGAGTCAGGAGACACGCGGGATGTTTTCGATGCGACTGGCCGGTTGTTTGTTGGCCATAGGATTCGCAACGTTCATTCCGACGTTCGTTCCAGCGTTTATTCCGAGATGCGACGCAGCGCCGCAGAGCAACCAGTTGGGCAGCGCCGAATCAAGCTGGCAAGGGGGCGAAACCCCGAACAAGACCGGCGATGCGACTCCGCGCGACCTGCCAGAGCAGACCCACAATCCCAAACACATGGGCTCGACCTATGTTCCGCTGGACAGTTGGATCTATCCGGCGCTGGATCGCCTCGCCGCCCTGGGCTATGCGGACAGGGGATTCGAGGGCATGCGTCCCTGGACCCGCATGGATTGCGCAAGAATGATCGCTCAATCCAAAGAGGCTCTGGAAGTGCTTTTTCCTCTGAGTGACGACGCAGAAGATCTGCTGAGCCGGCTCGAAGAGGAATTTCGCTTCGAGACAGGCCTGCGAGAAGGCCAGCGTAACCTGAGCGTAAGCCTCGAGTCGGCTTATGCCAGGGCCGTATCCATCAGTGGCCCGGCTTTGACCGACAGTTACCATTTCGGCCAAACGGTTTCTTATGACTTTGGCCGCCCCTTCGAACGAGGAACCAACGGACAGGACGGCGGCGCCTTTCTCGCCGACGCGGGACCTTTCGGGCTTTACGTGCGCGCCGAATATCAGCACGCGCCTTCGGCTCCGGCTCCTTCGGAAGCGGTCCTCAATGTGATCGCGCTCAAGGATGAAGTGCCGGTTGCTCCCGATGTCGGCATTGGCGAAATCAACCGGCCGCGACTTTTGGACACTTATATTGTGATGAACTTGAGCCCGATAAAGTTGAGCGACTGGCAACTCTCCGTGGGCAGGCAAAGCCATTCCTGGGGCCCCGGTCCCGGCGGCGCTTTCTTGCTGAGCGACAATGCCGAGCCGATTGACATGGTCGACGTCGTCAATCCCGAGCCCGTCCGTCTGCCGTTCTTTTTGAAGTTCCTGGGTCCGGTGCGGGTCGATCAATTTCTGGGAAGGCTGGCAAATCGAACGGATCATGCCAACCCCTGGGTTTACGGCCACAAAGTCACCTTCAAGCCTTGGCCTGGCTTGGAAATCGGATACGCGCGCATGACTACAATTGGCGGGCGGGGCGGAAATCCATTCACGGTGGGCAATTTTGCGGCCAGCTATTTTGGTCAAGTGAGTCATAGGCTCGGGTCGGTTCCGGGCGAGAACAATAATGAGATGGACTGGACGTTTTATGTCCCGAAGATGCATAACTACGTCGTTCTGTACGGTGAAGTGTATGCCTTTGACGACTTCATCGCGTGGGTCAGGCCCACGGCTTACCCGTATCGGCCGGGGATCTACATAACTCGGATTCCCGGAATCCCGAAGCTCGATCTTCATATTGAAGCTGCGAACACGCAGGCACCGGGATGGAATAGCGTGAGCGGCGGCAATGAGGGGCAAGCTGTTTATTGGAACTACGACTACCGCGAAGGGAACACGAACAATGGCTTTCTAATGGGCAACACGGTTGGCCGGGACGGCCAGACCATTCAAGGTTGGCTAACCTATTGGGCATCGCCCAGAAATACTTTTCAAGCCATGTACAAGAACAATTTTGTCGATCCCGCATTCATTCCGGGAGGAGGCGCATGGCAGGACTACTCTCTGCAAAACGAGCTTCACCGGCGATCGGGATTTTATGTGAAGAGCCAGCTGCAGTATGAGCACATTTCGCACTATCCATTGCTTTTCAATGGACGGCAGCAGAACGTGACTGCAATTGTTGAATTGGGTTTTATGCCCGGCAAGAAAAACCACTAATCACCGCGCCCCCTCGTAGAGTACGCCCTTGCCCAATGAAATGTGGATTCCGAATGAACGAACGCAACATCGATTCCTCACATCGGTTCTAATCCACGTGCTCGCCCACCTCGAACCCTTCGTCGCCCGCCGGAAGCACGTCAGTTTCGCCGGCGAACCACACATATAGAGTGGGCAAAAGAAAGATGCTCATCACCAGGTCGGCAATCAACCCGCCCACAATAACGATTGCGAAGGGACGCTGAGAGTCGGAGCCGATCGCGTGGGAGAGGGCAGCCGGCAACAGCCCTAAGGTTGCCACCAGCATGGTCATCATGATGGGGCGCAGTCTCAGCACGGCCCCCTCAACCGCCGCGTCCTCGACGGAGTATCGTCGTGCTCGAAGCTGATTGATGTACTCCAGCATGATGACTCCGGTTTGCACAGACACGCCGAACAGCGCCAGAAAACCCACGCCGGAGGAAACGCTGAAATTCGTCCCAGTGACGACAAGAGCCAGGAGGCCGCCGAAGCGGGCCATGGCAACGTTGGCCAGAATCAGCAACGCCCATTTGAACGATTTGAACATGGTGTAAAGGAGAATGAAGATGACAAGGATGGTGATGGGGAGCACGATGAGCAGCCGCTCGTCCGCCCTCTTCTGGCTCTCGTATTCTCCTTCCCAGTCGATGTGATATCCGGGCGGCAGTTTGACCTGATCGTTGACCTTCTTCATAGACTCTTCCACCGCGCCGCCCAGGTCACGGCCGCGGACACTATATTTGATGGCAACGTACCGCTGATTGCCTTCGCGATAAATTTCGGAACCCCCGTCTCTTTCCTCGATCTTGCAAAGCTGTGCGAGCGACACCCGCTCCCCGGATGGCGACAGCAGACGGATATTCTTGATCGCTTCCTGTGTATCGCGATATTTTGGCAGGTAGCGCAATGTAAGGTCGTAACGCGCCTCGTCCTTGAGAACCTGGGTGAGCGCGTTCCCGCCGACCGCCGTCTGGACCGCATCCTGCACGTCGGCGACGTTGATCTGGTAACGAGCGGCTGCATCGCGATCCACAGTGACGTTGAGATTGGGCTGGCCGAGCACGTGAAAGACTCCAAGGTCCTCGATCCCCCTGACGCCCCGCATGATGTTGACGATCTGGTCGCTTTTTTCTTCCAATAGTTTCAAGTCATTGCCGTAGACTTTGGTGGCAAGTTCACCCTTCACTCCACTGACGGCCTCCTCCATGTTGTCTTCGATGGGCTGGGAAAACCCCCAGACGACACCGGGAATTTTGTCGAGTTCACGATTCATGGCCGCAATCAATTCGTCTTTGTTTTCGTGGAAGACGGGCCGCCACTGCTCTTTCGGTTTGAGATCGACGAAGTACTCGGTATTGAAAAAGCTGGTTGTATCCGTGCCGTCATCCGGCCGCCCGGTTTGACTGGTGCATTGCGGGACCTCGGGAAAAGAACACAGCACAATTCGGGCCTGGTTCGATACTCGGATCCCCTCGTCCGGCCCGGTGCTGGGCGCAAGCGTGCCACGGACCCAGAGCGCACCTTCATCCAGGTGGGGCAGAAATTCGGAACCAATGACGCCGCTGAATGCGAGGTAAACTGCTGTGAACAGACCGAGCACTCCCACACCAATTGTGAGCGCACGCCGGCGAATGGCCCACCGAACCGCGGTGCGGTAGTGCTTGATCAAGAACTCCATGGCGGGATTGCGCCATTCCTTCGCTCCTTTCCGGAAGGCAAAACTGGCCAGCACGGGTGCGATCACGATCGAGAACAGTAGTGCCCCGAGCAGAGCAAAGGCTACGGTCCAGGCCATGGGGTGAAAAAGCCGGCCCTCCACGCGCTGCAGTGTGAAGATGGGGAGGTAAGCGGTAATGATAATGGCGATCGCATAGAATACCGGCCGTTGCACTTCGTGCGAGGCCTCACTGATTTTTTCGCGCGCGGTCTTGACCCCGTTCTGATGGCCCAAGTGGCGCACGATGTTTTCGATCATGACCACCGCGCCATCGACCACCATGCCAAAATCCAGCGCGCCCAGAGACAGGAGGTTGGCGGGAATGTGCCTCAGGTCCAAACAAATCGACGCAAACAACAGCGAAAACGGAATGGTGGCGGCAACGATGAACGCGCCACGCACGTTGCCGAGGAATATGAAAAGAATGATCGATACCAGGATCATGCCTTCCGTCAGGTTGTGCAGCACCGTGTGGCTGGTGAAATGAACCAGATCGCTGCGATCGATGAAGGGAACGATCTTCACACCTGGAGGCAGAATATGATCGTTCAGTTCCTTCACTTTGTCGTGGATGCCTTGCAGGGCCCAGTCTGCCACTGCGCCTTTGCGCAGCAGTACGATGCCTGACACGACATCGTCGTTATCGATAATCTTCCCGTCCTCGCGGTGAATGGCTTTGGCAAACTGCCCCAGCCGAATCTTCGGGCCTTGCGAAACGACGGCGATATCCTTCACTCGAAGAGGCGTGCCATTCTTGGTCACGATGACCGTCTGTTCAATGTCCTGCACACGGTCGACCAATCCGACGGAGCGCACGTTGATCTGCTGCAAACCTTCCTGGATGAAGCTGCCGCCGGCGTTGATGTTGTTATTGGTGAGCTGCTGCTCGACCTGGGCTAGACTCAAACCATAGGCAACCAGTTTGTCGGGATCGACGCGAACCTGATATTCGCGTGTGGGTCCGCCGAAGCTGGAAACATCGACGATGTCCGGTATCGCTTTGAAATTCTTTTCGACGACCCAGTCTTCAATCGACTTCAGTTCCATGGGGTCATAGGCTGGGTTGGTGCTGTGCAGGGTGAAGAAATAGATTTGTCCGACCGGGCTCCAGTCCGTGCCCATTTGCGGTACCACGTTCGGTGGCAGAGTAACTTGGCTGAGCCGCTCCAGGACTCGCTCACGGTTCCAGTCGTTGTCCGATTCGTCGTCGAAAATCAGCTTCAGGTCGGAGAGGCCGAAAAGCGAGAACGAGCGGAGATGCACGACATGCGGGATGCCGTTCATAACGATTTCGAGTGGAATTGTGACCTGCTGTTCGATTTGTTCCGCCGAAATGCCCGGCCATTGGGTGATGATCTCAACGTAGTTATCGGCGACATCGGGATAGGCTTCGATCGGAAGCCGCTCGAACGAAACGATGCCCCCGGCAAAAAGGAGCAGCGCGAAGCCCAGCACGAGCAGGCGGTTGTCGAGAGCAAAATCAACGACGCGGCGAATCATCTATTGCTCCCATTTACTGTTCCAATGTGTTTTGCAGTACCAGGGCATTCGAAACCACCTGGTCCCCCGGTTTGATACCTGAAACAATCTCTTGCAGGTTGCCGGGAAGCATGTTTCCCGTAACCACTTCCAGGCGCTTGAAATGGCCCGCGGCCTTTGGATTTGGAACCGGCGTGTAAACCCACTCGCGATCGTGCAAGTGCAGAATGGCAGCGGCGGGAACGGCGGCCCGGGTCACCGCCTGCTTCCCGTAGAATGTCGCGGTGACGAACATTCCCACTCGCATCATTCCGGGGTTGGCAACTTCCAGCCGAACTTTCGCGGTGCGAATATTGGGATCGAGAACTGGCAGAATGTTATCGATCCGTCCTTTGAAAACCTGGTTGGGATAGGCGGTCAGGTGGATATCCGAGAACTCACCGGGGCGCACGGCGTCGAGATCATTTTCGTAAACGTCACAGATGATCCAGACATAAGAGAGATCGGAGATGGTGAACGGATTCGGAGAGCCCAATCCTTGCACGCCCGACGCATTGGTCACTTGCTGGTCAGTGATCACGCCTGAGATAGGCGCGAAGATATCGACGATTCCGGATGGATGGTTCTTGTCAATGCCGAGAAGACGCAATTGTTCGGTGGCGGCATCGAGATCGGCCTTGGCGTCCTGTTCGGTGTCCTCCGCTTGTTCGAGGGCGCTCTTGGCGATCGCACCTTTGTCGTAGAGAATCTGCGCTCGTTCGAATTGTATGCGCGCGAGGCGCTCGTCGTTCTCGGCCTTGCGATAGGTCTGGTAAGCTCCGGAAACATCGTTGCTTTGCACTCTGAGCAGCAACTGTCCCTTTTTCACGGTGTCGCCCAGTCTGGCCTTAATTTCAACCACCCGGCCGGCGGCCAGCGAGATCACAGGCACCGCGCGCGCGATATCGGGCTGCACCACGCCGGTGACATTCAACGCGGGCGCGGCCTTATGCTCGGTTGCAGTCACCAATGGAAACTGATCCGGGTGGTCAACTTTGAAGTTGTTGGCGTCCAGGTCAGATTCCACCGTTGCCGCAGGCGGCGCCTCGGCCTTCGGGTCAGCTTTGTTCTCGCCGCAGCCGGCGAGGGAGCAAGCCAGAGTCAGACACAGCGCCGCACCGGCTAAGGATTCGGAGTATCGCTTTTTCATTGAATCACCTCCCGGCCCACCGCCATATTCAGTTGAGCTGCAGCCGTCAAATAGGAGCCAACCAGGTTCACGTAATTCAATTGCACGCTCCGGTATTCCGCTTGCGCGTTCAGGAAATCGAGCAACGATGCCCCGCCATGCTGGTAGGAGAACGCAATCGTGTCTCGTACCCGGACCGATTGCTGCAGGTACTTGGCCTTGTAAGGCCGCAGCAGAGCCAGGTTGCTGTCCACCGTAACGTAGCCGGAATCGACGTCACTGAGCACTTGCGCTTCGGCGGCGTCGCGCAACCTTTGATTGCGCGTGATATCGAGATGAGTGCGCAGCTTCTCTCCCTGGTTGCGGTCGAAAACGCGCAAGGGAATGTTGACGCTGACACCAATCGTATTTATGGCAAATGGATTGTTGGTGGATGAGTTATGCGTATACCAGGCGCTCAGTGTCGGATCGGTGGAGCCGTTGGCCTCCGCGAGTTTGTGGTCGGTTTGGGCCTTCTCCACGGCTTCGACCGCTGCCCTCAGGTCCGGCCGCGTGTCCATAGCGATCTTCCGGAACTCATCGCGGGACATGAGTTGATCGTCGAAATCGTACGGTCCGCTCACATCGAATTGCTCAATCGGACTCCGGTCGTTGAGCAGCATGAGCAACTGAATCTTTGCTGTGCGCAGATTGACCTCGGCCGTTTGCAGGTCCGATTCATATTGCACCCGTTGTAGTTCCAGCCGGTCGAGATCGATTTGCGCGATGTCGCCGGCATTGAATCTGGTCCTGCTGATATCGAGCACGTGGTCGTAATACTCCAGGTTATCCTTCGCGAGCTGCAGCACCGCTTTCGCCTGCAGTGTTGAAACAAATGCTCCACGCAAGTTGAAGATCAGAGTTCTCTCCAGGTCGGCGTGACTCGACTCGGCAATCAGCGTTCCCTTCTTTGCGCTCTCCAGCCGTAACTCCCGCTTGTGCCGCCGCTCGTGCAAATAGCTGATGCCCGGCGATTCAAAAGTGCCGGCGAACGGCTCCCAGACGCCTTTATTCGGAGCGATTTGGGTCCCGTCAGCCAACAAATTGAACGTCGGATTCGGACGCAGAAAAGCGGTGATCTCTTCCGCCTTCGATTCGTCTACACTCAGCTTGTCTGCCAGCAGTGTCGGGTTGTTCATCTCAAAACGATCCTTGACGTTCTCCCAGGTCAAGACCTGGGCGGGCTGCGCGACCGGCGGCTGAGCTGGCTGCTGCGCGGACGAAAGCGCGGCAGTTCCCTGCGTTAGAACCAGGAAAAGCCGGCAATATCGCAGGATTTTTATGCGCATCCAGTAACTCCGTCAGGGCCCCTCGATCTTCCGAAGGCTGTGTTGAGATTTGGCTTGCTGTCTCCGTGGAGCGTCCGCCATCTGATTGACGGGCTCTCACGGGGATGTGGGTTCGCTCGCAAGAATTTCGTAAGAATCAGAAAGCCGCTGTCGATTCCTGAGCGCAACCGATCAGCCATTCAGCGAGCTATGCGAGGCGGGAGCACGGAGGAGCGCGGCTGGCGCGAAGAATCGACGGTGCCGCGGGCGCCGAAACAGGCTTGGTGAAAAGTTCCATCCAGCCCACGCTGGCGAGTCCGAACGAGGCAGCGGTTGCGGCCACGGCGGGCAGATTCTGCCAGCGGCTGTGCCAGACCGAAGCCCCGTTCCCGGTTGACTGGCAGACACTGCGCTTGCCGGGCGAAGACTCTTCCATCTCTGCGCGCATGGCGTGCAGATCGTCGCTGGCCGAGATCACGGGGAACAGCAGAATGAATACACAGCCGAGAGCGCAGAGAAAAACGAGCGGGCGCTCCGCCGGACTTTCTGCTGTGCTATCCGAAGCAAACGAAGAAGTCCGGCGGCGCCACAGCAGATACGCGGGCAGCAGCAGGGATAGCCAGCAGAGATTAAGAAAAAGCTCCATTCGAAATAGCGCAGTTTGTCGGAGAATACACCAGAAATACAATCTGGCGCAACTGCCGGCCATGGTGCAGCCTGCACCACTATCCAACGGCCTCAGCATAATTTGGATAACACAGAGATCGCAAGTGACCATCGTGCAGGCTGCGGCAGGGGCGGTCGAATGCCGTTAAGGCCCCTGCGTCACCCGCAAGGCTTGGGGGGTTTGGAGGCTCTGGCGAAGGATAGCTTTCCGGTTTGGAATTTCAGCAATGGCATCAGCATGAACGACGTAGGCGCCGTTGGGCAGTGTGTTGCCAAAGGGAATTTGAAAGTTCGTCGTCCCAGCTTTCAGCGGGAAGTGTTCGTAGCCGATGGCCGTCGCTCGCCCATTTTCGGCGATGGCCACGATGATGAACGTCAGATCGAAGGTGTCCTTGGAACCATTGGAGACCTGGACGATACCGTCTACCCGGTCGTCGCGAACCTTGGGAGGTTCAAACCACTCCAGTAGCAGAGCCGCGACGACCTCGGCCCGGAAATCCTTGTTAATGCTGTGCGCTGGACGGCCGGAGTCTTCGACCTTTAGGGTGAACGTAAGAGTGCCAGGCTTGGTCGGGCGTCCAGCCAGCAGGCCTTCCGGGGTGAGCGTGATTCCTTCGGGGAGATCGCCGCTACCCACGCTCCAGATATAGGGCGGAACGCCGCCTCTGGCGTGCAGAAGCATGTGGAATTCCACACCTGCATCGAGTGGCGGCAAAGCTTCCTCCACAATGGCAAGTGGAGGAGCCTGCGCTACCAGCAGACCGCAGGAACAAATCAGGATCGCGATGGCAATCCCAATGAGTCGCATGATTGGTCTGAACTTCATCTCCGTTGGTTTGATTTTACGCTGGCCGCAGCGTAAAAGAACTGCAGAATGTCCTATCGCGTTTCGCGCGTTCGAAGTGGCCTCGCACTTCTCTGCTTGATTGTCTGCGGGATGACCGTGGATGCGCGGGCGCAGGCTTCTGCCTCATCTTCCAATTCCAAACCGACAACGAATAATGCCGACGAGGCTGCGGTATTCGAGCGCATCCTGAATCGCGTCCACTTTGAAAACGACGGCACGGAAGTAAGCGAGACCGAGGCTGTGGCGCGGATTCAGAGCCAGGCGGGCGTGGAAGAATTCGGCCAACTGGTCTTCGGATACTCGTCGGCCACCGAGAAGTTGGAGGTCGAATATGTTCGTGTGCGCAAGCCCGATGGGCAAGTGGTGGTGACGCCCGAATCGACGGCGCAAGATTTCGCTCCCGATGTGCTGAAAGAAGCTCCGATGTATAGCGACTACCGGCAACGGCACATTTCCGTGGCCGCGCTGCAGCCCGGAGACACGCTGGAATACCGTACCGTGACACGGACTATCACGCCGCTCGCCCCGGGAAATTTCTGGTACGAATACACATTTCCAAAGGATGTGGTGGTCAACGAAGACCGGCTGGAAATCAACGTCCCGAAGGCGCGCGAAGTGAAGCTCAAGACGCCGGCCCGCCAGCCGGAGATTCAAGAGACTGGAGACCGGCGCATTTATACCTGGGTGGTGAAGGACATTCGGCCGGAACGGGATAAAGAGAAAGACGATGCGGACGAGGAAACCGGCCCGGATGTGCAGTTGACGACTTTCACCGACTGGAAGCAGGTTGCGCAATGGTATGGCAAGCTGCAGGGCGAGCGCATGACGGTGGACGACAGCGTGCGAAAAAAAGCCGATGAGCTCACCAAGGGAGCGGACACGCCCACCGAAAAAGCGCGCCGGCTGTACGATTTCGTGGCGCGGAATGTGCGTTATGTAAGCATCTCGCTGGGAATCGGCCGCTATCAGCCGCACTCGGCCTCGGACGTTCTGCAGAACGGCTACGGCGACTGCAAGGACAAGCACACGCTGTTTTCCGCGATGTTGCGGGCGGAGGGGGTTCAGAGTTATCCGGTGCTGATCGACAGCACGCGCACGTTAGATGCGGATGTTCCCTCGCCGGCACAGTTCGATCACGTAATCACGGCGGCGCGCCTGGGGACAGGAACGGGGCTGACCTGGCTCGACACGACTCCTGAAGTCACGCCGTTTGGTCTGATTCTTTACCAGCTGCGAAATAAACAAGCCGTTGTGGCGTCGGATGACAGCGAGGGAGGCTTGCAGCGGACGCCGGCGGATTCGCCGGTCAAGACCTTTATGCACTTCACGCTCGACGGCAAGTTCAGCGAGTTCGGCGCGCTCGATGCGACGCTTGAGGTCACGGCCCAGGGAGATCGCGATTGGCCGATGCGCGCGAGCTTCCGGCGATTCTCGCAGGCACAGTGGAAGGATTTTGTGAAAGCCCTCTCCGCAAGCTGGGGCTTGCCGGGCGACATCGATGACGTTCAGCTCGATCCCATTGAGGACACGAGCAAGCCTTTTCATCTGAAGTATCACCTGCGCCAGGACCAATATTTTATTGTACCGTCGGCCAGCGTGAACTTTCGCCCGATTCCGCCGCTCGGAGTCCCTGCGATTCGAGCGTCGGAAAAAAGCACGGAACCCCTGAACATCGGTCCCGCCGGTGAAATGGATTACCGGGTGCGCCTGCAGTTTCCCGCCAACTACACGGTGCGCACTCCGACCGCGGTGAAAATGTCGCGAGATTATGGCGACTACTCATCGGCGTATTCGCTGAGTAAAGGGATTCTGGAAGGCGAGCGCAAATTGAACTTGAAGGTGAATGAGCTGGCGGCGGCGCGGCGGGCGGACTACGAATCGTTTCGCAACGCAGCGCACAGCGATGAGGACCAACTGCTGTCGTGCACCATCCTGACGCCGTCGGGGCAAGGAGCGCAGACGGCGGCTTCGAAAATGGAAGGCACTCCGGCGGAGTTGCATAAAGCGGGAGTGAAAGCGCTGCAGAGCAAGGATTATCGCACCGCGATCGACCTGCTGTTGCGCGCGGTGGTAGCGGACGCCGGGCCGAATTCGAGCCTGAAAGACGGGTGGTACGACCTGGGACTGGCCTACGCCGCAGCCAATAATCACGCGGAAGCAATCGCGGCGTTTTACCAACAGATCCAGCGGGACCCTAATCACAAACATGTAAATGGCGAACTCGCGATGGAGCTCCAGCTAGCGGGACAGAACGACGAGGCGGTCGCGGCGTATCGCAAGCAGTTGGAGACGACTCCATACGATAAGACTACGTTAAAGAACCTCGGATTGCTGCTGGCGCAGTTGGGGCGTAATGCCGACGCCCGGAAGCAACTGGAAGCCGCTGCCGCGATTCCTCCGGATGATCCAGAAACGAAGATGGCGCTGGCGCAGGTATATGGGCAATTGGGAGAGAAAGCGCTGCAGCAGGAGTTGATGAAGAGTTTGACAGGCGACGCGAGCGCGGATTCGCGTGGGGACATTTTCGCGGCGGCGTTAAAGAGTGACATTGATCCGACGCAGACTGAGAATGACGCGCAGCAGGTTCTCTACGACATAGGAGGACAGTTCGACTCGGGCGAACTGGACCGCTTGGGACCATCGGCATTTTCGTCCATGCGGCTGGTGGCGTTGTCATGGGCGCGGATCGGATGGGCGAAATTTGAGCGTGGCGACAATCTGGCGGCGATGCAGTTTCTGACCTCGGCGTGGCTGTTGAGCCAGTCGGGGACGGTTGCCAACCGCTTAGGGCAAGTACTCGAGAAGCAAGGGCAACCGGAGAAGGCCCGTCATATGTATGCGCTGGCCGTGGCTGCGGGCGGCAGCGACGTGGGGGACTCGCAGGCGCGGTTAATGAGCCTGGCGGGCAATCACGGTGTAGCGGACAAAAGCGCGGCGGAGAACGACATCGCACAGGCGTCTGCGGAGTTGGTGCAGTCACGCACGGTAAAGGTCGGCTCAATCACAAGCAAGCCAGTCTTAGTTTCGGCGCGTTTCAATCTTGTGTTCGACAGCTCGCCGCGGCCGGAGCGCGCCGAGTTTGTCGACGGCGACGAGAATCTTCGTTCCGCGGCCGGCCAATTGCGGGAGAATGATTTTCCCGTAAGATTCCCAGATGTGTCGTCGGTAAAAATCGTTCGCCGCGGGCGGTTGAGCTGCGGAGGTTCGGGGTGCAGCATCGAACTGCTCTCTATAGATTCGAGCAAATAGGTTACGAGCGTTCGGAGACGCGGCAAGCCGCGTCTCTAGAAGGAAGAGGTTGCGAATTTAACTTATGGCGGACCTGAACTCAACGATGGCGTCAGCATTGACGGCGCGTTACAAGAAACTGGCGGGTGGGGTTCGCGAACTTGCGGCGCCGCTAAGCGACGACCAGTTTTGGGCTAAGCCCTTCGTCTTCGGAAACAGCTTTGGCCACCTCGTGCTGCATCTCACGGGCAACCTGAATTACTACATCGGAGCGCAGATTGCCGGAACGGGCTATGTGCGAGATCGTCCGCTGGAGTTTTCTGAGGCAACACGGCCATCCAAGGCAGAGGTGCTGAAGAAATTTGATCAGGCGATTGACATGGTGCTGGCCGCGATCGACAGCCAGTCGGCGGAAGACTGGTCAGAGAAGTACACAGCAGTCGGAGCGGACGCCACGAACCGCTTTGGCATAGTCCTGACATGCGTTACCCATTTGCATCATCACATCGGACAGATGATGTATCTGGGGTTTGAGTTGAAGCGAAAGGTTGAGTAATCGGGAGTACGGAGTTAGCCATGAGGCAAACCCTTGTGGAAAAAATCGCGCGGAAACACCTGACCAAAGAGCCGGCGCGCCCTTCGGCGGAGGCGTGAGTGCGCGGGCTGAAATCGAAGCGAGTCCTGATCACTGGCGGAGCGAGCGGCATAGGAGCGGCTACGGCGGCGCGATTTCTCGAAGAAGGATCGGTGGTGTGCGTGCTCGACCGCGACGCCGAAGCGCGGCGGAAAATCCTGCGCGAACTGCCCGGTCTGGCCGCAGCGCTCGATGCCGATGTTTCGGATCAGAAGCAAGTGCACACGGCATTTACCGAAGCAGTTCGCCTGATGGGAAGCGTTGATGTGCTGGTGAACAACGCTGGCATCAGCGTCCGGCATAACTTTCTTGACATCACACCGGACGAGTGGGATAGGGTAATTGCCGTGAATCTCACCGGCGTTTTCTACGTCGCGCAGACGGCGGCACGGCACATGATGGAGCGCGGCAGCGGCGTGATTCTGCAAACAGCGTCGACCAACGGCATCATGGGATATCCGTTTTATGCGGATTACAACGCCACCAAAGCCGGCGTGATCGAGCTGACGAAGTCGATGGCGCTGGAGCTGGCGCCAAAAATCAGGGTGTGCGCCGTGGCTCCGGGGTACGTGCTGACGCCGATGCAGCGCGGCGAATATACGGATGAAATGCTGGAAGAAGTCAACCGGAAAATTCCATTACGCCGTCATGCTCGGCCGGAAGAGATTGCCGCGCTGTTCGCATTTCTCGCCTCCGACGATGCGCAATACATGACCGGCCATGTCTATACTTGTGACGGCGGAGAAACCGCGGGAGGGCTGGCCAGCCGGTAGCCATGCAACATGCAGTATCCCGAGTGCGCGCTCGTGCGAAGGCTGGGAAATGAGTTTTCGGGAACTGATAACCTTCCGCTTGCGTATCCGTCTAACAGAACAAAACTGTGTGTAGAGAGTCTGCCGTAATGCCAAAACAATTTTCTTCTGGAGTTCCAATGCGATTCTTGACCTGCCTGTTAGCCCTTGCCTTGCTGATTCCGGCCGCTGTGGCCGCCGCCAATTCCCCCGCCGATCTCGAAGCGCGGCGTAAAGCGCTGAACGACCTGCTGCATGAGCAATGGGAATACACGATGCGCACCAGCCCACTTTACGCTTCCATCCTGGGCGACAAACGCTATAACGACAAACTTGACGACTTCTCTCAGAGAGCCATCGACGACAATCTGGAGCAGACGCGCCGCTTCCTCGACCGCTTTGAAGCGATTGAGACCGCCGGCTTTCCCGAGCAGGAAGTGCTGAACAAAGAGCTCATGGTTCGAGACCTTCAGATGAACCTGGAGGGCGCGCGCTTCAAGCCGTGGGAAATGCCGGTGAACCAATTCAGTGGAATTCATATCGACGCGCCACAACTGGTCAGTGTTCTTTCGTTTGAGAGCATTAAGGATTACGAAGATTACATTACGCGGCTCAAACTGCTCCCGATTTTGTTTGATCAGACCATTGAACAGATGCGCAAGGGCATGGCGGCAGGATTGATGCCTCCAAAGATCCTGCTGGAGAAAGTCGTCACTCAGGCGAACGGAATCGCCACGACGCCTGCGGATCAAAGTCCATTCACGCATCCCTTTGACAAATTTCCCGACGCCGTCCCCGAAGCCGATCGCAAGCGCCTGCGCACAGCAGGCTTGGCTGCCGTCAAAGATTCCGTGATTCCAGCCTACGTGAAGTTCACAGCATTCGTTCGAGATGAGTATGCGCCGAAAGGTAGACCTGAGCCTGGAGCATGGGCTCTTCCGGATGGCGCTGCCTGGTACGCATTCCGAGTGAAAGAAAGCACGACAACGAATCTCTCGCCCGAAGAGATCCATGAGCTTGGGCTGGAGCAGGTGAAAGAGATCGAAAGCCGCATGCTCGCGGTGGTGAATCAGCTTGGCTACAAGGACCTGAAGAGCTTCAGCGCCTCCCTGCCGAATAACCCCAAAGTCCACGTGCATTCCCGACAGGAGATTCTCGACCTCTACCAGAAATACGTCGACCAGATGTATGTGAAGCTGCCCGCGATGTTCGGTCGTCTCCCCAAAGCGAAGGTGCAAGTCCTGCCCATCGAGGAGTTCCGCGAAAAGGAGGCCTCCACGGAATACATTGAAGGAACTCAGGATGGATCGCGTCCCGGTCATATCATGGTCAACACCGGCAACTTCGAGAAAGGCACGACGCTCGACATTGAAACCACCACCTATCACGAAGGCGTGCCGGGACATCACCTGCAGATTTCCATCGCGCAGGAATTGCCCGAACTGCCGCTCTTCCGTCAACACGAAAACTACACGGCGTACACCGAAGGATGGGCGCTCTACTCGGAGAGGCTGGGCAAGGAAGTCGGCTTCTACCAGGATCCCTACAGCTACTATGGCCACCTGCAGGATGACATGCTGCGCGCCATCCGCCTAGTCGTCGACACCGGCTTCCACTACAAACACTGGACCCGCCAGCAGGTGGTTGATTTCTTCCACGACCACTCTGCCATTGACGAGGCCGAAGTGCAGAGCGAGACCGACCGTTACATGGCATGGCCGGCGCAGGCGCTCGGCTACAAGATCGGACAGCTGGAAATTCTGAAGCTTCGTCAGTATTCGAAAGACCAACTGGGCGGCAAATTCGATCTGCGAGCCTTCCACGATGAAGTGCTTTCCGGCGGCGCGCTTCCGATGGACGTGCTGAGCACGCGCATTCACGAATGGGTGGCGCAACAGAAGACGCAAGCATCGCTATCGTCGCGGGGCTCGAAGTCGAGCCCGAATCAAAACTGATAGCGAGGCGATTAGCGGAGTATCATGTCGGGCTATAACCTTGTCGCTCAAAGATGACGACGCCCGAACAGGAACGCGTACGCATAGCCGCCGTGTATTCCGCCATGAGCGACGAAGAGCTTGGGCAGATCGCAGCGAGCGGCGATGAACTGAGTGTGACCGCCCATGAAGCGCTCCAGGCCGAGGTTGCGAAGCGCGGCCTCAACCTGGAGATTGCCCCGCCCCGCGGCGAAGATGTGTTCGAGTTCAACGAAACCGTCACGCTGCGCCAGTTTCGTGACCTGCCTGACGCTCTGCTGGCAAAGGGCAGTCTCGAGTCAGCGGGCATTCAGGCTTATCTCGTGGATGACAATATGATCCGCATGGATTGGTTCATCTCCAATCTGCTCGGCGGAATCAAACTGAAGGTTCATCCCGAGGATGCGGAAGCGGCCAACGAAATTCTGAATCAGCCCATTCCAGAAATGCTGGACGTTGAAGGCGTCGGGAACTTCGAGCAGCCGAAGTGTCCTCGCTGCCAGTCGCTCGACGTTAGTTGCGATGAACTGCACAAAGGGCTTTCTTACGCCGCAGCGTACGTCGGCGTTCCGATCCCGGTGTACAAGAAGGGATGGACCTGCTATTCATGCGGCAATAAGTGGGAGAAACAGAGCGACGCCGCTGCGGAGCACGATGGCGGTGCGTCCTAGAGGTAGCCGCTTTGCGGGGTTATAATCCTCAGCAATGCGACAATTTTTCCGCATGCTGCTCTTAGCCTTGGTCCTGATGACGGTGGCGCTGATTTCTGCGCTCACCGCCATGCAGTTTGCCATACACGGGCGCGAGGTGGCGATTCCCAAGCTCGTGGGCATGAGTCCGCTCGAAGCCGAGCGCGCGGGCGCGGCTTCCGGACTGCAAGTGGTGATCGAGCGGCAGTTCTATAGCCCTGACATTCCCGAAGGAAAAATTATGACCCAAATGCCGCCGCCGGGCACCAAGGTGCGGCGAGGATGGTCGATCCGTGCGGCGCAAAGTCTGGGGCCGCAGCGGATCGCGATTCCTGATGTGACGGGAGGCAGCGAGCGGGTCGCGGAGTTGAACCTGCTGCGACGCGGGCTCAGCCTGGGGTCGATCGCCCACGTTAATTTGCCGGATGTGCCGCTTGATCAGGTGATATCGCAGAGTCCGCCGGCCAACGCCAGCGGTGTGTCGGCGCCAAAGATCAGTCTGTTGGTCAGCGACGGTCCCGAGCCGCTGATTTATGTGATGCCGAATCTCACCGGACAGCCTCTGGGCAGCGCGACGCTGGCGCTGCAGGACGCCGGCCTCAAGGTCGGCAAAGTTAGCGTGCTTCCGCCGGCGCCGCCCGCCGGCGAGCTGCAAGCCGCGCCAGTTGCGCCGTCTGTGGTCTCCGAGCCCAGCGCGGCAAGCATGATTGTGACCCAGACCCCAGCGCCAGGACAGAAAATCGTGGCGGGCAGCGCAGTGAGTTTCGAAGTCCGCTAAGCTGGCAACGCCGTTCTCTTTCTGGACATGGGGGACAGGCCGGCGGCGGCCCATTTCTTCGCACCATTTCTCCGCACAACGATCCGACCTTCTGATACCCTGCATACACCTATGCGCTGTCACCATAGCTTTTTTTTCTTAGTCGCCATGGCCAGCTGCGTCGCCGCACAAGACGTCAAACCAGTTGCCGAGCGGGTCGCGGCCCAGAATGCACTTTTCGAGGAACAGTACGAATCGGATCTCCGCAACTTTCCCGAGCGTGCTACCGCCTTCGGCGACTATCGCTACAACGACAAGCTCGCCGAGTACTCGCTCGCAGCCATCGTTCAGCGCCACAAGACCGACGAGGCCTTCCTCGGTCAACTCGAAGCCATTCCGAGTACGGGCTTCTCCGACCGGGATCAGCTCTCTCACGACCTGCTGGTTCGTGTTCTACAGCAGCGCATCGCCGACTTCGACCTCAAAGAATTTGAGATGCCCATCAACCAGATGAACGGCATCCATACCAGCCTCGCGGATCTGCCTCTGTCCGTCCCTTTCGACTCAGTCAAGCACTACGAGGACTACATTGCCCGTCTTCACCAGATCCCCCGCGTCCTCAGCCAGACCGCAGAAGTTCTTCGCGCCGGTATGAAGGACCAGCTCATGCCCGTCCGATTCCTGCTGGAGAAGATTCCTGTCCAATGTCAGGGCATCATCGATGCCAACCCTTTTCTGAGCCCCACAAAAAAATATCCTGCGAACATCTCCCCCGAAGACCAGAAGCGTTTGACCCAGCAGATCACCGACGCGATCGCCGTCGACGTGATCCCCGCCTACAAGAGCTTCGCTGACTTTGTCCGCACGGTATACGCCCCCGAAGGTCGCACCACCCTCTCAGTCACATCGCTGCCGGACGGGCAAAAACGCTACGAAAACGACATCTACGCCCGGACCACCACCCGCATGACGCCGGACGAGATCCATCAAATTGGCCTTCGCGAGATCGCTCGCATCCAGGCCGAGATGATGGTCATTGCCAAGAAGGAGGGATTCACCGACCTTGCCTCTTTCCGCGAGTCTCTGAAAACGAATCCCAAATACATTCCGACGTCGGCCGACCAGATCCTCGATGATTTCCGCCACTACATCGCCCAGATGGAGCCGAAACTTCCCGAGCTCTTCACCCTCCTTCCCAAGTCCCCGGTCACCGTCGAAGCCATCCCTGCCTTTCAGTCCGCCGCTGCCACTCACTACGTCACCGGCACTCCGGACGGAAAGCGCCCTGGGCGCGTCGTCGTCGCCACTTCCGACTTCGCGCATCGCACCCTCATCGACGACGAGGCGATCGCTTACCACGAAGGCATCCCCGGACATCACATGCAGCTCTCGGTGCAGCAGCAACTCACCGGCTTGCCCAAGTTCCGGCTCCATGGACTCGGCTTCAACGCCTACATCGAGGGCTGGGCCTTGTACGCCGAGGAACTGGGCAAGGAGGTCGGCTTCTACCGGGATCCCGTCTCAGATTACGGCCGCCTCTCTTCCGAGCTGTTTCGCGCCGTACGTCTGGTCGTCGACACCGGAATCCACTCTCAGGGATGGACGCGCGATCAAGTCGTGGACTTCTTCCGGAAGTCCGGAGCGGTGGATGAGCCCACCATTCAGTCCGAGACCGACCGCTACATCGCGTGGCCCGCGCAAGCTCTCAGTTACAAGCTTGGCCAGTTGAAGATCCGCGAACTTCGCGAGCGCGCGAAGAAAGAATTGGGCTCGAAGTTTGACATCCGAACATTTCACGACGAGATGCTCGACGGCGGAACACTCCCCCTCGATCTCCTCGAAGCCCGCACCGACAAATGGATCGCACAACAGAAATCCAAGTGACGTTTCGGGCTAGGGGTTTTTCGCGCAAATAGAGTAGAGAATTTCCCGACAGATCGACTTCCTCTGATTGGCGCCCGCAATTCGGGTAGTGGTGCCGTTTCGGCAGCACTGCCGGCAATTCGTGGCCGCTATTGTTGTTCCGTGCATATCTGCTACTCTGCTTGGGGACTTTTTCCGGAGGAAACCGACTACATGCGATTCCACAACCTTCTTAGAATGAGATTTGCTCTGCTTTTCTGCTTTGTCTTGCCGCTGTCCATGTCTGCCGCTGATAAGAACAAGGGTAAAGAGAAGGTGACGGCCGCCGACGCTGACCAGCCATCGTACGAACTGCCGCAGCCCACCAAGGAGAATATTGACTACACCATGTACCAGCGCATCCGCGACGAGGGACTGACTCACTCACATGTGATGGACTTCGCATCCGCTCTGGCGGATGGCATTGGGCCACGCCTTACCGGTTCGCCCAACCTGCACCGGGCCAACGAATGGACACGCGATCAATTGGCTGCGATGGGCTGCAGCAACGCCCATCTGGAAGACTGGGGTGAGTTCGGCATGGGCTGGCAGCAACTCAATACCTGGGTACGAATGTCATCGCCGGACACGGCTGTGTTCATCGCCCAAGCCGCGCCCTGGTCGCCTTCCACCAACGGCGCAATCAATGGCCCAGCCATTTGGGTTGATATCAAGGAAGAGAAGGATTTCGACAAGTACAAAGGCAAGCTAGCGGGAAAAATCGTTCTGCTCGGAGACATGCGCGAGGTGAATCCGGTGGATAAGCCGCTCTTCACTCGCACCGACGACAAGGATCTCGCCAAGATTGCCGAGTTCCCTCTAGAAAGGTCACAGTTTTCTCCGGACAGGCTTCGGGACCTCACAAAGCGGCGGGCCCTGATCGAAAAATTCGGCAAGTTTCTCGTCGCGGAGAATGCTGTGGCGGTGATTCTCCCCAGCCGAGATGGGCGCGACAACGGCGGCTCCGGCGGCACCATCTTCGACGACAATGGATCCTACCTGAACAGGAACGCTTATCAGCGCGATCACGTCGATCCTCTTCCTGTGGTGGTGGCGGCGATCGAAAACTACGGGCGCGTCTATCGTCTGCTTAAAGCGAATGTGCCGGTCAGCATTGAAATGAATGTTGATGTCAAGTTCTTCGGCGACCACGAGCATGGTTTCGATACCATCGCCGAGATTCCCGGCACCGATCCCAAGCTGAAAGATGAGGTGGTGATGGTGGGTGGCCATCTCGACTCGTGGGCGTCGGCAACAGGCGCAACCGACAACGGCGCCGGCACGGTGGTTGCGATGGAAGTGATGCGGATTCTAAACGCCTTGCAAGTCAAGCCGCGGCGCACCATCCGCATTGGTCTTTGGACGGGAGAAGAGCAGGGACTTTTCGGTTCCAAAGGCTACGTGAAGCAGCATTTCGGATATGTGCCGCTCTCGACCGCTCCCGAGGAATTGGAGAAGCCGGAGTCTATGCGCAAACCTGCCGGCCCTCTCGTTCTCAAGCCAGAGCAGCCGAAAATTTCCGGCTACTTCAATGTGGATAACGGTACCGGAAAAATCCTGGGTATTTACCTACAGAAGAACGAGGCTGTCTCCCCAATTTTCTCGCAATGGATGGAGCCGCTGAAAGATCTCGGCGTCACCACCATCACTATGCGCAACACCGGCGGAACCGACCACGAATCGTTCGATGCGGTCGGCATCCCCGGCTTCCAGTTTATTCAGGACGGCCTTGACTACGGCTCGCGCACGCATCATTCGAACATGGACACGTACGAACGGTTGCAGCCCGCCGATCTGGCGCAGGCCGCAACCGTGGAGGCGATCTTCGTATATGACACCGCCATGCGCGACCAAATGCTTCCGCGCAAGCCGCTGCCGCATCCCGAACTCGAACAGCAGCGCTCGGCCCCGCTCAAGGTCATGCCTGGAGCAGTCAACCCAACAGAAGATTCGAAGAACTAGTAGGCGGCGAAAGCTCTGATTCGTGATGGTCATCCGGCAAAAGAGTTTTCGTCGATGGTGAAGTTTGGCTTGACGCCGGCACAGGCCATCCGGTCGGCAACGTCGACAGCCGCGGAATTGCTGGGAACACAAGATGTGGGAACGCTTGAGGCGGGAAAGCTGGCGGAAAGTGTGGCCGTGCCGGGGATCCGCTTGCGGACGTTTCTCTGATGGAGAAGGTGGAGTTCGTGATGAAGGGCGGAGTTGCTTACAAAAGACCTTGACCACATCCAACTCGCGGGGAAGCGGCTTAACGGACAACCATTACTGTTCCGTTGGGCTGCGAGTAAGGCTTATGGTATCGCAAACCGATGTGCGAGGATTGACAGCGGCGGGCGACAATCGTCTAAAGTAGACGTGGATGAAGTACGCGATCTACACAGCTTTCTTGCTGTTTACCGTTGGCCAAATGGGTGCACAGACCGCCACAACCCCTTCAATGTTTGATATTAACGCTGCTGAACGGTTCGCCAATCTGGCACTCGCGTGTGTCCACAAGGAATATCAGAACAAGATCAGTCACAATCTGAACAGCGATGCGGATGTGGCCCCGCCGCGAAAGCTGACGCCCGCCTTCTACGGCTGCTATGACTGGCATTCTTCGGTGCATGGACATTGGCTACTGGCACGTCTGGTCAGGACGTTCCCCAATGCCGCGTTCGCGCCGTCTGCACGCGAAGCTCTACGGCAGAGCTTGACCGCAGACAACATCGCGCAAGAAGCGATATACCTGCGGGGGGAAGGACGCGCCAGCTTCGAACGTCCCTACGGACTGGCATGGCTCCTTCAACTGGTTGCGGAATTACGCGAATGGGACGACCCGGAAGCTAAAGAGATGGTGGCAAATTTGCGTCCGCTTGAGACAGTCGTACTGGAACGGCTGGACGACTGGCTGCCGAAACTCTCCCACCCGGTGCGGATCGGCGAACACGACCAGACCGCGTTCGCGCTCGGCCTGATGCTCGACTATGCGCACGGCAATGCCGACCAGAAATTCGCCGAATTAGTCGTTTCCAAAGCCAAACAGTTCTACCTCAGGGACAAGGACTGTCCGCTGGCGTATGAGCCTTCTGGCGAGGATTTTCTATCACCGTGCCTCGGCGAGGCAGACCTGATGCGCCGGGTGCTGCCTAGCCAAGAGTTTGCACGCTGGCTCCGAACGTTCATGCCCCAAATTTCCACGTCGGGCGATGATAAATGGTTGCAGCCCGTTGTGTCGCCTGATCCAAGTGATCCGAAGCTGGCGCACTTAGATGGACTCAATCTCAGCCGAGCATGGATGCTGGAGGGAATCGCCGCTGGGTTGCCGAAGGGCGACAAGCGGCGGCCGTCGATCATGGCAACTGCCGAGGCGCATCGGCGGGCTGGGTTAGCTGCGGTGACAGGCGCGCATTACGAGGGCGGTCATTGGCTGGGCAGCTTCGCAGTTTATCTGGTCACGAAACGAGGCGTTACGAGGACACCCTGAGCGATCAAAAACAGGTGATTTTGAACGTTACGCCTGCATGGGCAAGAAAAGTAAAGCCCGCGCGGGCGCCCAATTTCTCAGAGCGAAACTCCTCGCTTCCACGGAATAAAATCGTCTTGCCCAAGCGACTCTGCCTTGGTTCGAACTTTGCCACTTGCTACTTGAATTACCGACTCCAGGATTGACTCTCCCATCTGCTCGATGGTTTTCTCGCCGGAGATTACGCTGCCAGTATCAATGTCAATGATGTCTTGCATGCGCCTGGCTAGATCGGAATTAGTGGAAATCTTGAGCACGGGTGCGACAGGGTTTCCGGTTGGCGTACCCAATCCGGTTGTAAACAAGACGACGTTCGCACCGGTGGCGACTTGGGCGGTGACGCACTCCACATCGTTTCCGGGAGTGCATAAGAGGTGCAATCCCGGGCCGGAGGCGTACTCGGGATAGTCGAGCACGGCAGTGACCGGGGAAGTTCCTCCTTTTCTGGCTGCGCCGGCGGATTTCATGGCGTCAGTCACTAGTCCATCGCGGATGTTGCCGGGAGAAGGATTCATATCGAAACTGGAGCGAACCGCTTTTGCTCGGGCTGCGTAATCGCGCATCAATTGAATGAAACGGTCGGCGACATCGTTATTGATGCTGCGATCGATCAGTCCCTGCTCTACGCCGCAGAGCTCGGGGAATTCCGAGAGGATGGTTCTTCCACCCAAGGCCGCCAGCAGGTCGGAGACGTAGCCTATGGCCGGATTCGCCGAGATGCCGGAAAAACCATCGGATCCTCCGCACTTTAATCCGATGCATAGCTGGGAGAGCGGCGCTGGCGCGCGCGCGGATTTGTTCGCTTCCACCAACCCCAGGAAGGTGGACTGGATGGCTTGCGAAAGCATTTTGAATTCGCTGCCGCTTTGTTGCTGCTCAAACATTAGGAGAGGCTTTTTGAGTTCGGGGTCACGCCGGTTGATTTGCTCTCGGAGAATACTGATCTGCGCGTTCTGACAGCCCAGACTTAGGACTGTTACTCCCGCCACGTTGGGATGATGGATGTAGCCGGCGAGCAAGCCACACAGATTGTTGGAATCCTCGCGAGTTCCTCCGCAACCGCCTTCGTGCATCAGGAATTTGACGCCGTCGATATTCTCAAAAACTCTATTCTTGAGAACGGGGCGCGTGGGGAGATTGGGATCCGGTTGCGAGGCGTGGGATTCAATTTCGGTGATCGCACCTTTGATCGCACCTTGGCGGTAGAGTCTTACCAGATCCGCGACTTGTTGACGATAGATTTTTGGTGGGGCTAGGCCGAGTTCTTCTTCAAAGGCCTGTTTCAATACATCGATGTTTCGGTTTTCGCAGAAGACCAGAGGCACCACCAACCAGTAGTTCCTGGTGCCAACTTGTCCGTCGGGCCGGTGATATCCGAGGAAGGCTCGCTGGCACCAGCGATCGACGTTGGGCGGAGTCCACGCACATTGGCGCGACTTTTCGTGGTATGAAGCCGCTTGGTGAGCGACATTGCGCGTGCTCAGAACTTCGCCTTGGCGAATGGGTTGGCGCGCCTTTCCGATCAGAACACCGTACATGATCAGTTCGCCGCCGGCGTCAATATCTTCGGTGGCAAATTTGTGTTTGGCATGGACATCGGTGGCGAGAATGTAGGTTTGATCGGAGAAGTGAATCGGTTCGCCCTGGCGCAAGTCTTGTAGCGCGATGAGGACGTTGTCGGTCGGATCGAGTTTCAGAACGCGTTTCAGAACTGCGGTTGCCATCTTGATCTCGCCCTCACTAATCTCGCCATCATTAATCTCGCCCTCATTATCTCGCTCTCATTATCTGGCCATCACTAAAGGTAGTCTTCGCAATGCAGTCAAGCGATCCTATGGGGATGCCGGGTCCCAGCCATCGAAAAATGTTTTGGTTTCAAACTGCGCGGCTTCGGCAGCGGTGAGAAGTTTCGTGTGAGGATCGCGCTCGCCGGGGTGCGCTCCGGGGCCGGTGGAGTTGTACTCGGCGTAGTAGACGGTTTCGATGGAGTGGGTCTCGCCCGGATGCCACTCGCGCCATCCTGCTGGAAGTATGTGCGCTCCCATCTCGGTGTTGAGAAAGATAACTTTTGCATAGGGACGCCACGGCCGGCCTAGCCAGATGTTTGCGGCTCCGGGCGCAGCGGTCAGGGTGCAGTGGTTGAAAACGAAGCCGCTGTCCTCGGCGGGATAGTGCTTGGACTGGGCGGTGAGAAAGGCTTCGGAGTGGGGCGTGCTGTGAATCTCGCAGTGGTCAAAGACGGCCTTGCTGTCTCCAAAGATGAAGTCGACGTTGCCCTCGACGTAGCAGTGGGTGAAATACTGGCGCGTGGGGATGCAGGGCTCGCCGTCGGGAGCGCAGTTGCGGCTGCCGGCGTAGAGCGTGTCCTGATTGCCCAGGAAACGAACATTGCTGAAGACGGCTTTGTCGGCGGCGACAAGCACGGCCAACGCTTGCGAGCCTACTGGCACCTGAGCGTGGGTCGCGGTCCAATCGTTGGCGAAGGTTAGGTTCTCGGCGCGGAAATTGTCTGCGCGTATCTCGGCGGTGGCCGAGTGGAGCGTGCCTCCGGAGGTGCCGGCACTTTTATCGAAGACGATGATGGTCCTGGAAGCGTCTGCATTGCTGCCGCGGAGTTCGATGTTTGGCTTGGTCACTGAGATCGTTTCGCGATAGGTACCGGGTGCGATCAGCAGCGTTGCGCCGTTGGCGGGAGCAACGTCTAGCGCTTGCTGGATAGAGTAGAAATCTCCGGTGCCATCGGCGGCTACGTAGAGCGTGTTATCGACGGGTGGAGCGGGAGTGGCGGATCGTGGGGCAGTTGGATTTGCGGGGTAGTCTTCGAAACGGGCGTCGCACGCGACGGGCTTGCCAGCAGTGCTACCGGGTAGCTGGGTGACGGTCACGTTTTCTTTGGCGAGATCTCCGGTGGAGATGAGATTGCCTAGTCGCGGACCTAGCGTGATGGCGGAGTTCGAGGCGTGGATCGCGCTTGCCGGCGGTCCTTCTGCGAAAACATTGTCGGTGAAGACATTGTCGAGAGTAACGGCCAGTTTGCGCTGCGCGTCGAAGCCTTGCAGCGTGACCCATCCGGTGGTGACGACGTGGACGTCTTTGAGTGTGATGTCGCGATAGATGGGCAGCAGGTCGCCCGGGAAGGTTGTGTAGTGCGGCGTGAGGATGATGGGATTTCTGACGTTACGAATGCAAACGTCTTCGTAGACTACATCGTGTACGAGGCCGCCTCGGCTGGGGTCGCTCTTGATGCGGATGCCGTTGTCGGCTCCGTCGATGGTGAGGTCGGAGACGCGTACGGCGCTGACGCCGCCGCTGGTTTCGCTGCCGATCGACATCCCGTGTCCGGAGTAGAAGTGGTTGTGGGCAACGGTGATGTGGGATGACGCACCGGCTCTTCCTGCTTTGATGGCGACGTTGTCGTCTCCGGTGCGGATGTAGGAGTGGAGGATGGAGATGTCAGTGGAAGCGGAGGGATCGATGCCGTCCGTATTGCGAGATGTCGCGGGAGTGTCGATCTTTACTCCCCATGCGGTGAAGCCGTTTGTCTTCTCGACGGCTACGTGAAAATTTGGCGAGTTGCGCAGGGTAATGCGATAGAGGATGAAATCGTCCGACTCGCGGACGATTAAAATGCGGGTGCAATTCTGTTTCGTATCGTTGATCTTGGCGATGTGGGCGAGATCCCACCACGAAGTAGTCTGACCGAGAAGCGTTTCGCCGCCGCGGGCGTCGATGGCGCCGTCGCCCATGATCGCGCTGTGGGGGGCGTGGTCGGCTAGGATAAATGGTTTGCATCCGTGGCCGTTCTGGTCGACTACGCCGCAACTGCCTGAGGTTACATCGTAGTCTCGCGGATTGCGCGAGGCGTAGAGGACGGTGTTGGCGTCGATTAGAAGAGTAACTCCGGGCTGGAGACGAAAGGGTGCCGCTAGAAATACATTCTTGTCGCCGGCGCCGTGGAGTTCTACCGCTTTGCCGCCGCCGCATTGATCGATTGCCTTCTGGATGCGCTCGGTGTCCTTATCCGTGCGGCGTTCGTCTGCGTCGGTCAGGAGACCTTGGGGAGCGGAGAGCACCGCTTCCAGCTTCGTACAGACGGGCGGGATGTGCGGTTCGAGGACGGTTCGCCTGTCTTGCGCAAGAAGACTTCCGGCGAGTGCCGAGGCGACGAGGAGGACGCGGGCACTATGGAACGGGAGACCGGATAAGAGAGAAGACCGTTGGGCCAAAGGAGGCGTCCTCTTTTCTGATAAGTGGTCATACCACACTCCGGAAAAGACAGTCAATGGAGGTTGAGTGAAAGGCACTGGGTCAGTTTGGGAGACGCACTCCCCAAACGGCTAAAGCCGGCACTGAAGATAAGGCTTTTGTCCCAGCGGTAAACCGCTGCGACACCTAAAGACAATATCGAAATTTTTACAATCTGGGATGGATTGAGGACTCCCCTGGACGCGAGGTCGGACCACTGGGCTTGCCGTTGGGAGGTTTTTTCGTTGGCTTGCGTTTGCGCGTGGCTAGGCGCTCCTCATCTTCCTGTTCCTGCGCATCCCTGGCCCACTGGATATGGCGTTCCATGAGGCGGTGCGCCTGGGCGGCGTTTCTGGTGCGAATGGCGCGATAGATTTCGCGATGGACGTCGGCGGAATCCTTGAGGGAAGTGGTGAGGCGTACGGTTTTGCGCCGGCCGTCGTAGAGTGCCGAAGTTATGGTCTCCATCAGAGAGGCGAGGATGGGATTGCCGGAAGCTGCGGCGATGGTGCGATGAAAGCGGACGTCGTGGATGAGATATTCCTCGGGATCGTCAATGGTGGCGTACATCTCGGCTACCTCCTCGGCGAGCAAGGTGAAGTGTTCTTCCTTGCCGCGTTCGGCGGCGAGCGCAGCCATCTTGCTTTCAAGAAGAAGACGGGCTTCAAACATCTGCCAGGATTTGAAACCATGCAGTGCGCCGAGCAGGCCGAGGGATGACTTGCCAATCTCGGGCGGGCCGGCGGCGATGAAGGTGCCGACGCCATGCCGCACCTTCATGATTCCCATGGCGGCCATGTATCCGATGCCGGTGCGGAGGCTGGCACGGCTGATCTTGAGCTTCTGCGCAAACTCGCGCTCGGGCGGAATCTTCTCTCCGGGCTTGAGGGTGCCATCTTCAATCATGCCGCGAATGTGGTTGACCACCTGCATGGTCAGGTGGGACTCGGGATCACGCGCGGTTTCGGTTTGGTTAGGCTTCACAACTTCAACTCCGGTCGAGTCAAAATCTTTCAGGGCCAGATTAGCACCGTACGATGCATTTATGCCAGATTTTGTAGTCGTTGCGGTCAAAAGGATCACCGCTTGCCGAGCGCACATCACCGCTGACGACGGTTCGCGATCAGTGGATCGCGAGGCTCGCTCCGGCCAGTTTGGTGACGGGCTCTCCTTCCGTGGTTTTAATTACGACACCATAGCCTGAGACTTCGGCATCGCCTACGGTCAGACCCCTACCGGCACTGATCTCAATGTTGCGCAGCACGACACGTTGAATGGGTGCTTCCGGGAGGCCGACGATGACTCCCGCTGACGCACTCCCTGTAGCGGTAAGATTTTGAATGGTGATGTCGTGGAAATGTGGCGTCAGTCGCGTGACCGGCTGTGCGAGATTGGGGTCGGGCGGCAAGACTTTGGGGTAGAACTCGCTGACGATCAAGGCATTTTTTACGTCGATCATATCGACATCCCTGATGAAGACAGGACCTACATCGTGGCCGCGGTCACGGTTGGCTTTGATGCGAATGCCATTGTCGGTGCCCTTGAAATGAATGCGTTTGGCGCGGATGTTATGGGCTCCGCCTGCGATCTCGCTGCCGATGGAGAGACCGTGCCCGTGCAGGAAAGTGCAATCGGTGATGGTAATGTCGCGGCTGGGCTGGTCGGGACCGGGGGAGTTGGCCGCTCCAGATTTGATGGCGACATTGTCATCACCAACGTCGGCGAAGACGTGGTCGATGCGAACATGGGAAGAAGCGAACGGATCGATGGCATCTGTATTGGGCGAGTCCGCCGGGGCGAGGAAGCGGACGTTCCGGATCGTGACATCGTCCGAATAATAGGGGACGAGTTGCCACATGGGAGAGTTTTGGATGGTGACGCCTTCGACCAAGACATGAGTGCAGTGGTCGAAAACAACGAGCCGCGGGCGGAGGAAATCCGAGGCCATGACGCCGGCGTTCTTCGTGGACCTTGCCGTTAACCACCAGGTTTGCCCGGCTCCGTCAATGACACCGTTGCCGATGATGGAGACGTTCGAGGCTGCGGTGGCACTCACCAGAGACTGAAGACCGGGGGCGCGAAACTCCTGCTTCGTGGGGTAGTCGCCGTGATCGGAAGATGCCAGCAGGGTGGCGTCGCGGTCGATCTGGAGAGTGACGCGGCTTTTGAGGACGATGGGCGCGCTCAGATAGGTGCCTGCGCTGAGGCGAACGGTGCCACCTCCGCGACTGGCGCAGGCATCAATGGCCGATTGGATGGCGAGGGTGTCTTTCGCGACGCCATCACCTTTCGCGCCGTAGGCGTGGGGATCGCAGGCCGGGGAGGCCGCGTGTGCGCTGGCCGAGCAGGCGGCGAAGGCGGTCAGGAGAATCAGGCGCGGGAGTGGCAGATTTGGGGCAATCACGAGATTTCCTCAAAGCGTAGATCGGCTGATGCCAGGCCATCATCATATATCGGGAATGGCTGCGCGGTCATACCACGATAATGGCGCCTGCGAATAAAAAGCCGTGGCTTCGGCAAAAAGTTTTCTCTTGACAGTCCTTATGCAAACCACTTAACGTGTTTTCGCAGACTACGTGGTCTGACCACTGACGCCAGCCGGATGCGGGCGTCGGGCTGTGAGGCATTGCATGACTTTCCGCAAGACTGAAACCAGGACCCGGTTCGTCCTGTTCGCCGTTTTCCTGCTGCTGTTTGGCGCTTCCGCTTTCGCTCAACTTTCCGGCAAAGGTGAGATTGTGGGCACGGTCACCGACCCTACCGGAGCTGTGGTTGCCAGCGCAACTGTGGTCGCCCAATCGACCACGCGTGGCACCAAACTGACGACTACGACAACCTCCGCCGGCGACTACACCCTCTCTCCGCTGGACGCGGACACTTACACCGTGACCGTCACCGCCAAGGGATTCAAGACGACAACGCAGGAGAACGTGGTTGTCAACGCGCTCGAGATTGCGACAGTGAACATCGCCATGACCCTGGGCACGGGGAGCGAGAATGTGACCGTCACCGAGGTGCTGGAGCAACTCCAGACCAGCAACGCTACGCTGGGCACCACCATGGCGCAGGAGACCTACTCCGAATTGCCCATCGCCATGGGCGCCGGTGGCCAACCCGACCAGCGCCGCGCCAGCGATTATGTGTTGCTGATGCCTGGTGTCCAGAACAACGAGACCAACAACAACCTGACCGACAATACCGGACCCATCGACGGCTCCGGAAGCAAGGGCGGCGCTTCTTCGGTTTACATCGAGGGCATTCCTTTCTTCAACGTTTCCCAGGAGGGCGACAACCGTTTTATCTGGTCGGCCATCTCAGTTGACTCGGTGAATGAATTGCAGGTGCAGACTTCGGGCTATCCCGCTATTTATGAAGGGCAGGGCGTGCAGAACTTCGATCTCAAGCGCGGCGGCAACAAGCTGCATGGGTCGCTGTACGAATATTTTCGCAACACGGCGCTCGACACCTGGGGTTTCTACGCGCCGGCACTGATCAACCCCGCGACGGAGAGGGACAACAACCCGGCGACTGAGACGGCCACCAAGCCGGCGGAGCACATGAACGAGTATGGGATTGTGCTGGGCGGCGCGGTCATTAAGAACAAGCTGTTTTTCTTTGGCAACTATGACGGCTACCGTTACGCCAAGGGTGTGATCCCGACGTTGCAGACCTATCCGACGATCGCGGAGAGGAACGGCGACTTCAGCGCATTTTTGTCGCCGCCGCCGCCGGCGTCGCCGGTGCTGATCTACGATCCCTCAACCGGCTCTAATGCGGCGACGCGCACGCAGTTCATGGGTTGCAACGGCACTCAGCCGAATGTCATCTGCCCCACCGAGTTCTCGCGAGTCGCTAACAACATCCAGGCTCTGTTGCCGCCGGCGAGCATGTATGCCAACCAGAATCTCTCCAATAACTTTCTTGCCGGATTGCCGTTTGGTCTGAGCAACTTCACGGCGACCGGCCGCGTCGACTACACGCTCAGCGACAAGCACAGTATGTCGATCATCATTGCGGCGGGACGTCAGGCGGCCATCGGCGCGGCGGCGCAGACTACAGCGGGCAGAAACAACGGACCGCTGCCCTTCAACTACGGCCAAGGGTATGCGCCGAAGACCAAGACCGACATCTTTGAAGATACATACGTCGTCAACGCGCACATGGTGAACCAGTTCAAGTTCGGCTTCGCCCGGTATTACAGTCCCTCGTTTAATCTTGACATCAGCCCGCCTTGGGCGGCAACGACGCTGGGAATTACGGGGATACCTGGCGGGCAGGCTTCTACTTCTTTTCCCGAAGTTACTTTCGCCGGGACCGATGCTCCTACACAGTGGGGCGGCGACACGGGAAGCAGGAAGATCTCGAATGCTTTTTATATTATCGACAACTACCAGTGGGAATTCGGCAAGCACGCGCTCACCTTCGGCACTCAGGTCGCGTGGCTGCAATACCAGTACATTCTGGATACGGGCGGCAGCAGCCAGTTAACGCTCGCGACCGCTACTTCCGAGACCGCCAACTACAGCTCGGGAACGACCATCGATACCGGTAATGGTCTGTCGTATGCCAGCTTTCTGGTCGGGCAGATCGATGCGGCTAGCTTGACGCAGAATGCCGTCCTGGAGACGGGAGCGCGGTTTCGTCCGATCTCGCCTTACGTGCAGGACGATTGGAAGGTGCTGCCCAAGTTGACGCTGAACCTGGGACTGCGGTACGACTACTTTCCGACTTACAGGGAAGCCAACAACGTGCTCTCGTTCTTTAATCCCAACTTTGCTAATGCTTCTGGGACGACAGGCGGTCTGCTGTTTGCCGGCAATGGCACCAATACCTGCAACTGTAGTACCCCGGTCGATAACTACAAAAAGCAGTTCGGTCCTCGTCTGGGGCTTGCCTATCAGGCATTTCCCAAGACGGTGTTCCGCGCCAGTTGGGGCGTGATGTACACACACGGAAACGCGGTTGCCGGGAGCGCCATATCGCAGAACGGCACTGGGATTCTTGGCTTTCAGGCGTCGCCGAAGACGAACTCGACAAACGGTGTGGCAGAGTACTCTCTGGACGAGCCCTATCCCGCGTATACTCCGCCAGCCGGTGTCGCTTCCGGTCCCAACTACGCGTTGGGATTTTCGACGATCTCTCCCTACACCGGCACGCCGCAGAGCGTTACCTACGGCGATCCTTATTATGGCGGGCGCGCGCCGCAGTACATCGACTGGAATTTCGGTTTTCAGCAGCAGGTCACGCAGAACCTGGTGCTGAGCGTCAGCTACGTTGGATCGCAAGGCCACTTTGAAAGCCCGGACAGCAGCAGCGCGCGCGGCGAGTGGATCAATCAACTTTCGCCGCAGTACTTGTTTCTCGGGCCCATCCTGGGGACTGAGATCAAGAACCTGACTTCGACGCAGATGGCTACGCTGGCTGCCGCCGGAATCACTCTGCCAGCTAATCTCGCCACGAAGGAACCAGTCTCGCAGGCGCTCATGCCGTTTCCGAACTACAAGGGCATCACCGACGCGTATGGCAACGTCGCTAACTCCAACTACAATTCGCTGCAGGTCACGGTGACGGAGCGGGCCTACAAAGGTTTGAACTTCATGTTCAATTACATCTGGTCGAAGTCGATCGACGATGGAGGAACGTATCGTTCCGGTTATGCCATTCCGGCGGCTTACTCGAACGATGGCAGATCGTGGCCGGTGGACCGCATCGAGCGCGGCGTCTCGACCACGAACCAACCGCAGCACGTGATCGCGACGGGAGTCTGGTCGCTGCCGTTTGGGGCGCAGGGAGTGGGCAGTGGAAACAGCGTTGTACGCGCGCTTGCCAGCAACTTCAAGTTCTCCGGAATCCTGCAAATCTACTCCGGCTCGCCGCTGGCGATCACGGGATCTTCTTGCCAGACCAATCCCGCCGAGAGCGTCACCTGCAACCCAACCGTCATGCCTGGTTTTGCGGGCCCCGGAAGGATCAACGGCAAATGGGGGCAAGGCGCAACGCCGACCAGTTCGCCAAGCTATCTCAACGGTAACGCCTTCGTTCCCATCGCTACTCTCACGGCATCCGGTTCTCCTTATGCCTACACCTTTGGCGACGCGGCGCGCACGGCTCCGTTCGGGATGTATGGGCCGGGCAACTATGACGTTGACATCAGTCTGCGCAGGACATTCGGCCTGACTGAGCGGGCGCACCTGACCTTCGAGGGGGATCTCTACAATCTCACTAATCACACCCAGTTCCTGGTTGGGGGCACGGTTTTTGGCAGCTCCAACTTCGGCACGGTCAGCGGACAGGCGAATAGCTCGCGGGATGCGCAGTTGTCGCTACGCTTGGAGTTCTGATGGAGAGTCAGCGGCCAAGTTTTTGCTAATGTCCTAAGCTGCTTTTTCACCACGGAGACACGGAGTCACGGAGAAAAACCAGGCGTGTCGTTGTTGTGGGGCAGCGAATACGTGTATGCCATTCATCACTGAAGATTTTCTGTTGCAGAGCAAGACCGCCCGCCGCCTGTACCACGCTCATGCCGCGGAACAGCCGATCCTTGATTACCATTGCCATCTTTCCGCCAAAGACATTGCGGAGAACCGGCAGTTCCGCAACCTCTACGAGATCTGGCTAGAGGGGGATCACTACAAGTGGCGAGCCATGCGGGCCAACGGCGTCTCCGAGCGCTACTGCACCGGCGATGCCGATGCTTACGACAAGTATTTCGCATGGGCACAGACTGTCCCACACACATTGCGCAACCCGCTGTATCACTGGACCCATCTGGAACTGCAAAGATACTTTGGCATCGATTCATTGCTCAGCGAGAAAACCGCCCGCAAAACGTGGGACACAGCGAACGAACGACTTGCCGATAAAGATTTTAGCGCGCACGGAATTCTGCGTCGGTTTCGCGTTGATACGCTGTGCACGACCGACGACCCGGTGGTATCACTCGAGTATCATGAACGAATTGCGGCGTGCTGTTCCGGCATAAGGGTTTTGCCGGGCTTCCGTCCCGATGGGGCGCTGCGAACCGAAGATCCGATTGCCTTCAATGAGTGGATCGACAAGCTGGCTGGGGTATGCAATCTTGATGTAACGCGGCTCACGCACATGCTTCAGGCTCTCGGCAAACGCCACGACGATTTCCACCGGCACGGATGCCGGCTCTCCGATCACGGTTTGGATTTCTGCTATGCCGAGCCCTGTACCGAGCGCGAGGCGGAGCAGATCTTTGAGAAAGTGCGCAGCGGCAGCCAGCCAACACCCCTCGAATCCGCCAAGTTCGCCAGCTTTCTCGTGCTGTTCTTCGGCGGCCTCGACGCCGAGAAAGGCTGGACAGAACAGCTGCACCTCGGCGCCTATCGCAATGCCAATACGGGTATGCTCAGTAGGTTGGGGCGGGACACCGGATTTGATTCGATTGGCGATTGGCGGCAGGCCGCTCCGCTCGCCAATTATCTGGATCGACTGAACGGGGAAAATAGGCTGCCAAAGATGATTCTTTATAACCTTAACCCTGCCGACGATTACGTTTTTGCCACCATGATCGGCAACTTCCAGGACGGCAGCCTGGCAGGCAAGCTCCAGTTTGGTAGCGCCTGGTGGTTTCTTGACCAGAAGGAAGGTATCGAGTGGCAATTGAATACATTGTCGAACTGCGGATTGTTGTCGCGCTTCGTGGGCATGACGACGGACTCTCGTTCCTTCATGTCGTTTCCGCGCCATGAGTATTTTCGGCGCGTCCTGTGTAACCTCTTGGGCAGCGAAGTGGAAACTGGACAACTGCCCAACGACGAGGAGATGATCGGCACGATGGTCAGAAATATCTGCTATGACAATGCCGTCAAGTATTTTGCTTTCCCCCTGGCGCCCGTCGCTGCGGAGACGCCCGCCCAGGTTACGACGCGATAATCGTCGTCTGGAGGCGAGTCGGAAGTAGCCCCCAGGCTCCTCATTCTCATGGATACCTCATCAGTCTCTCACCGGGCCGCGACAGTATCTGTGGCCGCCACGTCACCGCTGGACAGCACGTCCGAAAAAGTCGGCCGCTATCGCTGGAAGATTTGTGCGTTGCTTTTTGTTGCCACCACGATCAACTACATGGATCGGCAAGTGCTGGCATTGCTCAAACCGGTGCTGCAGAATCCGGTGAGCGGTATTGGGCTCACTGAAGTCAGCTATGGATATATCGTTACGGCATTTTCTCTGGCATATGCCCTGGGTCTGCTGGTGGTCGGGGGATTCATTGACCGGGTAGGGACGAAACTGGGATATGCGGTTGCAGTCGCGGTCTGGAGCCTGGCCGCGGCGAGTCATTCGCTGGTGAGTTTTCCCTGGGTTGTGGCAGCCTTGGGCGGGGTGGTTCACTCGCTGGGTAGTGCATTGGGGCTGAAGGGTCTGATTGGCGTTTCGGGCGCGGTTGCGGGATTCGCCATTGCCCGCTTCGTGCTTGGTCTGGGCGAGTCGGGCAACTTCCCGGCATGTATCAAGACGGTTGCCGAGTGGTTTCCGCAGAAGGAACGGGCGCTGGCGACAGGCATTTTCAACTCTGGCGCGAACGTCGGCGCGCTGATTGCTCCGCTGGCCGTCCCCTGGATCGCGATTCACTGGGGCTGGCGCTGGGGTTTCCTGTTTACCTCATTGTTGAGTGCCACGTGGCTCGTTTTTTGGTGGAGGATTTACCAGCGTCCGCAAGAGCATGCGAAAGTTTTGCCCGCGCAACTAAGTTACATTAACAGCGCTCCGCCGGAATCCACGACCAAGATCCCATGGACACGTCTGCTGTCCAAGCGGCAAGCCTGGGCCATCTTCATGGGAAAGGTTCTGACCGATCCCGTGTGGTGGTTCTACCTGTTCTGGGTGCCGGGATTTCTCACTCGGCGATATGGGCTGCCGATCGGGCGGATCGGATTGCCTCTGGTCGTGATCTACAACATGTCAGCCTTGGGCAGCATCTGCGGCGGGTGGTTGCCGGGCAAGTTCCTGAGCTGGGGTTGGAGCGCGAACCGGGCGAGGAAAACGGCAATGCTGATTTATGCGATCGCTGCGCTGCCGGTCGTCTTAATCGGCAAGATGCAGGGGGTGTGGAGCGTGGTCGCGCTCTTGAGCCTTGCGACCGCGGCTCATCAGGCTTGGTCGGCGAACATGTTTACGCTAGCCTCCGATATGTTTCCGCGGCGGGCGGTTGCTTCTGTGGTGGGCATCGGCACCTTCGGCGCGGCGCTGCTGATGGCCTTCATCTCCACGTTAGTCGGATACGTGCTGAAATGGACCAACGGCAACTACGCCCCGCTGTTCGTGGCGTGCGGCAGCGGATATCTCTTAGCTCTTTTGATCATCCAGGTTCTCGCCCCGAAATTGAAAATGGCGGAAGTGGATTAGCTCAGTCCGATCGTTTGATTCGGCGAGAAATAGATCGAGATACAAGTAAGGAGAAAATGGCGCTCACCATAAAAGCGAAAGAAATATGCCGGTGGGATTTGGTCAGCCTTGGCGAAGTGATGCTGCGGTTCGATCCTGGAGACCGCCGTATCTGGACGGCCCGCAATTTCGAGGTCTCCGAGGGCGGCGGGGAATATAACGTTGCGCGTGGACTCAAACGCTGCTTTGGCCTCGACACCGCGATTGTCACGGCCGTTGCCGATAATCCCCTCGGCCGTTTGCTTCAGGACCTCATCAATCAGGGCGGAGTCGACCAAAGCCTGATTCGCTGGGTGAATTACGACGGCGTCGGGCGCAGCGTCCGTAATGGACTGAATTTTACTGAGAGAGGATTCGGAGTTCGGCCGGCGTTGGGGTGCTCCGATCGCGGACACACTGCCGTTTCTCAATTGAAGGCGGGCGACATTGATTGGGGTGATATCTTCGGCAAACAGGGCACCCGCTGGTTCCATACGGGCGGGATCTTCTGCGCGCTCTCGGAGAGCACTCCCCAGGTTGCCATCGAGGCAGTCAAAGCCGCCCGCGAGCACGGAACGATTGTGTCCTACGACTTGAACTACCGCGACTCTTTGTGGAAGGCAATCGGAGGCAAGAAGCGCGCGCAAGAAGTAAACCGCCTTCTGGCGCCTCTGGTGGATGTAATGCTTGGGAATGAAGAGGATTTTTCTGCGGCGCTCGGCTTCGAAGTCAGCGGCCTCGATGAACACATGTCCAACATCGAAGTCGAAGCGTTTAGGAAGATGATCGAATCGGTGGTGAAAGAGTTTTCCTTTCAGGTGGTGGCCACCACGCTGCGCAAGGCGAAGACCGCCACCGTGAATGACTGGGGCGCGATCTGCTATAGCGATGGTTCCTTTTATGAGGCGACGTATCGCGAGAATCTTGAGATCTTCGATCGCGTGGGCGGTGGCGACTCTTTCGCCTCCGGACTCATCTACGGCTTTCTGACCGGGCAGGGGCCACAGTTGGCGGTGGAATTCGGCGCGGCCCACGGCGCCCTCGCGATGACCACACCAGGCGATACCACCATGGCAACATTGAAGGAAGTGACGCAACTCATCCAGGGAGCGGGAGCGCGGATCGCACGGTAAGATCGCCCGGCAAACGATCGCGCGCTGACGGAGAAATCCGAATGACGAGAGAAGAGGTTCGCAACAAGATCGTGGAAATCGGAATCGTGCCCGTGGTGCGTGCTGCGTCGGCGCAGCAGGCTATGCAGGCTGCCGCGGCAGTGTGTGAGGGAGGCATCCCTATCGTCGAAATTACCATGACCGTACCGGGAGCGATCGACGTCATCGCCCAACTCGCCAAGACCATGGGGAAAGACGTGCTCGTTGGCGCGGGCACCGTGCTCGATGCGGATGCAGCGCAACGTTGTATCGATGCGGGCGCCGAATTCCTGGTCAGCCCCGGCTTTGACCTGGCGACAGTTCAATTGGCGAGACAGCAGGGCAAACTCATGATGGCAGGCGCGCTGACTCCGACCGAAGTAATCGCAGCCTGGAAGGCCGGAAGTGATTTTGTGAAAATCTTCCCGTGCGGAACCGTAGGAGGGGCGAAGTACATCAAGGCCCTGAAAGCCCCGTTGCCGCAAGTGCCAATGGTTCCCACCGGCGGTGTGAATCTCAATACCGCAGCCGAGTTCATTCAGGCTGGGGCCGACGCCTTGGGCATTGGCGGAGAACTGGTTTCCGCTGCGGCTTGCCAATCAGGAAATCTGAACGTCGTCACCGAAGCTGCCCGGCAATATGTCGCCATCGTCCAGGAAGCACGCCGGCAGACGATCTGACATGAGAGGACCGTCCTTACCTGCACTTTCTCGATCCCTACTCGACGGGTTGCGCGACTGCATTCCTGCGAATATCGAACTGCCCGCAGCCAACCTGCTTAGCGCTCCAGAGACCATTCTCCAGATTGGGTCGGGAGCGTTTCTCAGAGGTTTTGTGGAAGACTTCGTGCAACTGGCCAACGTTCCAGGCGGCATGGCAGGTCGGGTTGTATCGGTTCAGCGCAAGTCAGACCATCGCTCCGCTGCTTTTCTCCGGCAGGACGGACTCTACACACTGATTCTGCGCGGCATCGAGAACGGTCAACCGACGGAAAGTAAACGGATCATCGCATCGATCAGCCGTTCTCTTAGTGCGGAGACCGAGTGGAATAAAGGGAATGCCGTGGCCGTCCGGCCGTCTACTCGTGTGATCGTCAGCAATGTTACTGAGACAGGACTCGCGCTCGGCGCCTCGGACTTGCTCACCGATCAGCCGGCGCTTAGCTTTCCCGGTAAGATGACGCAGCTCTTGCGGGAGCGCTGGCAAGCGTCTGGCGGGCACGATGCCGATGTCGCAGTCGTTCCCTGTGAACTGGTCGAAAATAACGGCTCGGTGCTGCGTAACCTGATCGCTGAACAAGCACGGGCCTGGAATCTGCCGCGCGGATTTTCAGATTGGTTGGCATCGTCGGTACATTTTGCTAATACATTGGTGGATCGAATCGTGGTTGGGCCGCCGCCGCCGGAAAAGTTGGAAGCGGAGTGGCAGGCTCTGGGATACCGCGACGATCTAATCGTTTGCGCGGAGCCCTTTGCTCTATTTGCCCTGGAAGCGGATGAGTTCGTTCGCAAGCATTTCTCTATTGGCAAGGCATCACCCGGCATCCGGTTTGTCGACGATCTCACGCCCTATCGCGTCAGGAAGATGCAAATTCTTAACGGCTCGCATACTATTCTGGCAGCGATCGGCAGACTGCTTGGCCTGCGAACAGTTCGCGAGGCGATCGACGACCCTCAACTTGGCAAGTTGGTCGAAGGCACGATTTTTCAAGAAGTGATTCCGGCGATCGAACTTGGCGAGGAAACCGAATGCGGAGATTATGCCCGCGCAATCCTGGCGCGCTTCCGCAATCCTTTTATCGAACACTCACTGGTTTCGATTTGCTCGAATTGCAGCACAAAGGTGGGCACTCGGCTCTTTCCCAGCATTCGCAGTTTCATGGAGCAGCGCGGGGCGCTGCCTCGAAGGCTCTTGTTCGGCGTAGCAGCCGTGATGCTTCTCCTGCGAGATTCCGATGTGGAGGATGCGCATCTCGCGCTGATCCGCGAACTGTGGGCGAGCGTCGACTATCAATCACCCGATTCCCTTCCAGTGTTGGTCCAGCGTATTCTGGCGAAACAGATCGAGTGGAGCCGGGAACAAATTGATCTGCAGGCGACCGCCCCGGAAGTCGTCGGGTTCCTTACGAAGATTCGCGAGCAAGGTCTGCGACCCACCCTTGAATCCTACTGTTGATGAAGGCAACGATAGCAAAATTTGGCGCTGACCGTGGCCCCCGGCTTTGGTCTCGATCTGCGAGATAGCGGAACCGCACTTCCCCCAAGCGAGCTATTGATCGTAACGGAACGCCTTATCCGGATACGGCGGAGCTTTCGGAACAGGCCGCGGGTCTTTCCGGATCTCCTCGCGGAGATACTGTATGGCGGCATCCAGCTCGGCGTCACTTCCGGCAAATGTGGCGTGCGGGAGATTATCCACTTCGATATCCGGATCTACTCCATGGCCTTCAATCAGCCATTTCCCTTCCGGTCCATAAACTCCGTTTTCGGCTGCGGTGGCAATCCCTTTGTCCGCCAATGTGTTGTTGGCGGAAAGCCATATCTCGCCGCCCCATGTCCTTACCCCAATGATCTTGCCCAACCCGAGACGCCGAATTCCTTCGGTAAAGGCTTCTCCGTCGGAGGCAGTCAGCCGATCGCAAAGCACCACGATGTGCCCACGAAAGGCATATTGCATGTTGGAGCTGGGATTACCGACACGCGGCTGCCAGTAGAACCAAGCCTTGCGCAACAGTTTGCTCAGTACCCAGGAGTCGATGTTGCCTCCCTGGTTGTGCCGCACGTCGATGATGAGACCCTGACGGTCGTACACGGGATAAAACTCCCGCGCCCACTGCTCGATGTCCGCGGAACCCATGGCGCGAAGATGAACATATCCAATCTGCGATTGCGAGTCGGCTTCGACTTTCTGGCGTCTCGAATATTCCCACTCGGTATAACGGAGTCTGCGCTCGTCCTTTTCGGAGATGGGGGTGACGAGGACGTCGCGGGTTTGACCAGCGGCGGATTTGACCCGCAGCAGCACTTTGCGCCCCGCTTTCCCGCGGAGCAAGGCCCGTTCATCGGGCACGCTGAGTGAATCCTCTCCGTCGATGCTCAGGATGACCTCGCCCTCGCGCACCATGGAATCGGGCCGGGCCAAGGGTGGCGCATCGTTCGGCAAGTCGGGATCGTGCAGGTAGATGTGCTGCACCACAAACCCACCCGCCCGCTCATCACGGCGCAGGACGGCGCCCAGACTGGCAATTTCCACCTTGTCCGAGGGCTCGCGGGAATCTCCCCCGAAAACGAAAATATGCAACGCCGAGAGTTCGCTGACCATCTGGGCGATGACATCATTCAATTCGTCGCGGTCTGATACCCGATCGACCAGCGGAAGATAGCGATCCCGTATCGCTTTCCAGTCCACGCCCTGCATGCCACGATCGTAGAAATAGTCTCGTTCCAACCGCCACGCATCGAGAAAGAGTTCGTGGAATTCGGCGCGTGGTGTGACCGCAAAGGTCCAGTGGGACATGTCAATTTTGGCTTTGGGCAGTGCTTTCGGATCGGCCAGAGCAGGGCCTTTGACGTCCGAGGCTAGAATGTAGAAGTCGTCGTCTTTGCGCACCAGCAACTTCTTACGGTCCAACGAAATCTCATATTCTTTCACGTCGCTTAACACCGTTTCCGGCTGGTCGGCTTTGTTCGCGATATCCACGCACTGCAGCGCTAACTTCGGAGGTACCTCTTCATCCTGTTGCAGCCAGCACAGCCGCTTTTCCGTGGCTTGCAGAGAAGAGTAATTTCCCGCTGGAACGGGCACTTCGCTCAAGCGGAAAGGCAAGTCGGCGAAGTCGATATTGACCACGGGAGGAGTTTTTTTCTCCGCCGCCTTTTCGGATTTGGCCTCATCTTTCTTGTTGTCTTCCTTCTTCTCTTCCCTTTTCGTTTCTTCGGATTTCGTGTCGTCCTTTTTCTTGTCTTTATCTTTATCCTTGTCCTCCGGCGGGACGTCGGGGTGAAGCTCGTCGACCGGGGCAAATGGGGAACGCAGACCGGCCGTGAGCGCCAGTTCGTAAATCTTCATGGAGCGATCGAAGTTGGGGTCCGGCTGGCGCGATCCCCAAGGCGAGCGGACGGTCGTCTTCAGCATGCGGTCGGAGAGAAAATAGAGCCACTTGCCGTCCGTGCTCCAGGCTGGGTTGAAACTGTTGTAATGGTCAGAGGTGATCGCGTGTATGGCGCCCGTCTTGGTGTTCAGCAGTTTGATTTGGCTAAAGGTATTGGTCGCAGTTTCCACGTAGGCGAGCCACTGGCTGTCGGGCGACCAGGTGAGATCGGAGAAATCGTCCACCATGGATTGCGCGATGAGCTTCGATTTTTTGGTCGTCGTGTCGTATAACCACAACTGCTGGTCCTTATCGCGGTAGGCGAGCCAGCGCGCATCGGGCGAAGGAATGCCTTCCCAGCGCAGAACTTTGGCATCGCTGGTCCATTGCTCCGGTGGGTGTTCCGGAGCGCCGAGTCCGTTCGCTGGATATTTCCAGAACTCGGTTTCTCCGCTCTCCGTCGAAAGCGCGATGATGCTCTTGCCGTCGGGCAGATAGCGCGCTTCGCGGTAGCGGACTCCAGGCTTAGCCGCAACCTTCACAACGCGGCCGGTAGTGGCGGGCAGAGTAAACACCTCCCCGCGCGCCGTAAAAACGGCGGCACTGCCGTCCGGAGCAATATGGGCGCCGGTTAGATAATCCAGCGGCTTCTTCACCCAGCGGTCTCGCAACTGATCGAAGTCAGAAACCAAAGTGATGGGGATGACGGCATCTTGATGGTTGTTCAAGTCGAGCAGCCAGAGGTCGGCGCCGCATTGATAGACGATCCGTCCCTCGGAGATCGACGCCGACTGGACGTCCCAGCCGCGATGGTGCGTGAGTTGTTGCACGTCATGCCCGTCTTCATCCATCGAGAAAATATTCATGACGCCATCCCGGTCGGAGAGGAAGTAGACGCGCCCACTCCAAAACATTGGATTGTGCGAAGTGCCCTTCCAGTCGCCCGTGAGGAGCACGGCCTCGGAACCGGCATCGTAACGCCAGATGTTCTCCGCCGTGCCGCCCTGATAGCGTTTGGTCTGACTGGGCTGCCGCTCATAACGCGTGAAAAAGAGTGTCTTACCGTCCGGCGAATACGCGCCTTCCGCGGACTGGGCCAGAGGAACGATCTCGCGCTGGCCCCCGCCGTCGACGGCGACGAGTTGCGGGTCGGGCAAAGTGGAGTATCGTTCGGTGCGCACCAGCACGCGGCCGTCGGGAGTCCACCCGGCCACTTCTGCGTCGCCATTCCAGGTGCGCCGCTGCGGCAGTCCGCCTTCGACGGGCATAGTGTAAACATCGAGCGGACCTTCATATTCCGCGCTGAAGGCGACGGTCTGTCCATCCGGGGAAATGGCCGCGTAGATTTCCTGGCCGGGATTTGACGTCAGGCGCCGCGCGGCGCCTCCGTTTGCGCTCACCGACCAGAGATCGCCCTCCGCCGTGAAGATGATGGTGTCACCATGAATCGCGGGGTAGCGGTAGTAACCGGGGTGGGCGTTTCCCTCGTTCCCAGCTTTGAGAGGAAGGATACAGAGCAGCGCCATTGCTGCCACAAGGATTGCTGAAGGAGCAGTTCTGTTGGTCAAGTCGTACATGGATAGTTCCGTTCTCGGTGCACAGATGAATCCAAGTTGTCTTTCCTCAGCTTGCGCTCGCGGGAAACTTGGGACTAGTCGGAAATTTCCCTTTATCTTCCGGCACGCGAGATGATAACACCAGAAGAGCTGCTGGCATTGGGAACGTTATTCGACCACGACCCCTGGATCAAACTCGGACCTCTCGATCTGACGAGTTGATCTCACGCAATTCCGTGTATTACACTCGCCCGGCTTCGTGATTGGAGCGAAAAATGCGCATTCTATTTATGAAGGTCCTATTTGTCGCCTTTACTGGTGCGGCCTTGGCTCAGGCGGCGCCGGCGAATAAGGTGCCCCCGAGTGCCGGATCGAGGGCCAGCGATGAGGCTGGCGCGAATCCCGCCGCAGTAGCTGCCGAGAGTCCGATTACGTCGATGCCCTACACTCCCAGTCTCGACACGGAATTCATGGATAGGAGCGCGGACCCTTGCGTGGATTTTTACCAGTACAGTTGCGGAGGGTGGATGAAGAAAAACCCGATCCCTCCCGATCAGCCCGGCTGGGAGGTTTATAGCAAACTGGCTCAGGACAATGAACGATTCCTATGGGGGATTTTGGACGATCTGGCCAGGAACACTTCGGGCCGCACTGCGAACCAGCAGAAAATTGGCGACTACTTCGCTGCCTGCATGGATGAGGCCGCGGTTGAGAAGCTTGGCGCCAACCCGTTGAAACCCTATCTCGACCAGATCAATGGAATGACGTCGAAAAAACAATTGCCAGCGCTGTTGGCGCAGATTCATCTGCGGACCGAAGGCAATGGCATGTTCTTCGGATTCGGCTCGAACCAGGACTACGGCGACTCGACCCAGGTGATTGCTTTTGCCAGCGCGGGGGGACTTGGGCTTCCGGACCGCGACTACTACACCAAGAGCGATCCGAAATCGGTGGAGTTGCGCCAGAAATACCTGCTTCATGTGCAACGCATGCTCGAACTGTTGGGCGACCAACCGGACGCGGCAAAACGCGAGGCAGCCGGGATCATGGCGGTGGAGACAGCACTGGCCAAGGCTTCCCTAACACGCGTGGAGCGGCGTGAGCCGCACAACCTTTACCACAAGGTTGACTTGACGCAATTGCAAGCGCTCTCGCCGGATTTCGACTGGAGTATGTACCTCAAGGAGACCGGACTCGGTCAACAAGATACATTCAACGTTACCGAACCGGCGTTCTACAAGGAACTGAACACCCAGCTCCAGACCGCCAGCCTCGATGACATCAAGAACTACTTGCGCTGGCACACGGTTCACTCTGCCGCCCCTTATCTGTCTACAGGCTTCGTCAACGAGGACTTCGATTTCTTCAGCAAGACGCTGCGCGGAGTGCCTCAGCTGCGCCCTCGCTGGAAGCGTTGCGTTGGGCTGGTGGATCGGCAACTCGGCGAAGCTCTGGGCCAGGAGTTCGTGAGTCGGACGTTTAGTCCGGAGATGAAGCAGAAAACGCTGACCATGACCGATCAGATCGAGCAGGCCATGGCAACCGATATCGGGCAGCTTACCTGGATGGGGTCCGAGACCAAGCAGAATGCGTTGACCAAGCTGCACGCGGTTGTGAACAAGATCGGCTATCCGGACAAGTGGCGTGATTACACTTCGGTCGTGATCTCACGCAACGATTTCGCGGGTAACGTCGAACGGGCGGCGGTGTTCGAGTCGAGGCGCAGACTGAATAAAATCGGCAAGCCGGTCGATCGCGGCGAATGGTCGATGACGCCGCCGACCGTCAATGCTTATTACAGCTCGCGCATGAATGACATCAATTTCCCCGCGGGCGTATTGCAGCCCCCTCTTTACGACCCGAAGATGGACGACGCACCCAACTACGGCGACACCGGCGGAACCATCGGTCACGAGTTGACCCACGGGTTCGATGATCAGGGCCGCAAGTTCGACGCCCAGGGTAACTTGAAGGACTGGTGGACGGCGCAGGACAACCAAAACTTCGAGGCCCGCGCGCAGTGCGTGGTGGACCAGTACGCGCAGTACGTCGTCGTCGATGACATAAAGATCAACAGCAAGCTCACCGAAGGGGAGGACATCGCCGATCTCGGAGGGTTGATTCTGGCGTGGATGGCATGGAAAGACCAGACGAAGAACATGCATCTGGAGAACCGCGACGGCCTCACGCCGGAGCAGCGCTTCTTTGTGGGAAATGCGCAGTGGGCGTGTGAGAACGACCGGCCAGAGAACCTACGCATGCACGCCATCACCGATCCGCATTCGCCGGGCAAGTACCGCGTCAACGGGCTGGTGGTGAACCTGCCCGAGTTTGAGAAGGCATTCGCCTGCAAGTCGGGCCAGCCGATGGTCAAAGAAAACCGCTGTCGTATCTGGTGATGGACTCCGCCCATCGAGAATTTGTTTGCTGTGTTTGTCAGGGAGTCGCTAGCGGGGGGGGGCGACTATTGCTTCAGTGTTCCGGTCCAGTTGAGGATGACTTCCTGAGGGTTTGACTGGCCTCCGCTGAGCGCCTTGAGCGCGGGGAAGCGCTCGCCAGGTGCCGCCGGCCCCATTGCGGCGAATTCATTCACGTGGATCGGCAGCGCGGATGCCGCTCCGAATTCGAATTTTTCGGCGTTCTGGATTGGCACCAACATCAGCTTGTCCCCGATAGGGTAGTAGAGCTGTTTGCCATCAGCGCTCCACGAAGGGGAGCTGCCGCCGCCATTGGAGACCTGCCATTTCATTCCGTGGTCAGGGAACGCGGTTACATAGACTTCATACCTTCCCGACTCGTCAGAAGTGTATGCCAGCCATTTGCCGTTCGGCGAGAGAACGGCATCGCGTTCATTGGCAGGCGAGTTCAGAAAAGGAGTCAATTTCCGGTCGCCGTTCAGGTCGAAGTAGTAGACGTCGAAGCGCGTGGTATTGTTTTGCACGCTGAGGAAAATATAGCGGCCGTCGCTGGACCAACTAGCCACCGAAGAGGCCTCTGGTGGCATCTCCAACTTCTCCTGGTTGCCCGAGCCGCTCGTCGGCTGCATCCACGTTCCCCCCGAGGCCATCCCGGCAACGATGGAGACCGCAATTCTCTTCGCGTCCGGAGAAAACGCATACGCGAGGTTCGCCGCGTCGACGAATGTGCTGCGCGATACCGTGTTCCGGCTGGTGTCGACAATCCAAACATCACCTCTGCCCGTGTCGGGATCGCGCCGCACCAGCCCGACCAGCGAGCCGTCGGGGGAAGGCCGCAGTGACCCATAGAGGCCGGGCTCACCAAACTGGCCGATATCCTTGCCGCTGCGGTCCACCCACATAGGCTGAGTCTTCTGCGACGATCCATGGCGGTAGACAAGCGTGCCATGCGCGGCGCTAAAGGCCGCGAGATCGCGCGCGTTGAAATAGTCGAGTTTTTCGGCCACAGGTTTAGGGTCGCCCCTGAACGTGAGCGATTTGGGATCGAAGCGTTGCGCCACCAGCACCGTTTCACGCAGATACAACAGGTATCCCTCCGAATACTGCACGTTGGAGGCGCGCTCCAGTATCTGGCGCGGTTTCTCGCCGGAAAGCGAGCCGCCGTATAGCCCACCCACCTGTGTGGGCGCGCCCGTATTGCGAGCAATAAACAGGAAATGATCGCCATCGGGAAGAACGTATGGATTGCGATGGGTCCAACCCGGCTGTGTCTCGGTGATCTTCTCCGGCGTGCCGCCGCCTTCAGGAACTTTGTAAAGGGGCTCGTAAATGTTGGGCGTGAAAATGATCACGCCGCGCGAACTCCACGATGCGCCGCGCCCTTCGGGGGCATCGCAGAGTATCTGCACTGGTCCACCAGCCGACGCTACCTTCTTCAACTTCCCCGCTGAAAAAAACCCGATGTACTTGCCATCGGGCGACCAGAAGGGAAAAGATGGCTGCTCGACTTCTTCCACCTGGCGCACCGTCCCAGCGGTTACGTCGCGCACCCACAACTTTGAGTCGGAACCGCCACTGGTCAGGAAGGCAAGTTTGGACCCATCAGGGGAAAGCGCTGGCGCACCGATCACAGCTGGGGCGAATTCTGTATCGTTGGGCGCGAGCCACGAGGCTGTCATCGGTTGTCGCGCTTCCTCAAGCTGAGTCCGACTGGACAGGAAAAAAACGAGAGCGGCAGCGGCAAGAATCCATCCCACGGCAGCGGCGATCAGCAACGTGCGCTTCTGCACCACGCGGCGGGCGCGCACTTGGGCGGGTGCGGCCAGTTGGCTGGCTGAAGCCTCAGCGATCCAGTTCAATTGCAGCTTCAGGTCGTGCACCGTCTGGAAACGCTCTTCCGGATCCTTGGCGAGGCAGGTCTTCACCACCTGCGCCAGCGCTGGAGGCGTCATCGGCTGCACCGTCGAAATCGGCGCAGGCTCCGATGCCAGAATCGCCGCGACGATGCTGGCCTGGCTTTTCCCCGTGAACGCCCGCTTGCCGGTCACCATCTCGTAGAGCATCGCACCCATGGCAAAAATGTCGGAGCGGGCATCGGCTTCTTTGCCTTCGGTCTGCTCCGGTGACATGTACTGGAACGTCCCTACGATGGTGCCCCGTGCCGTAAGAGGCTGGTCGGCCGAGGGGTGGGAAATCGTCATCGTCAGACTGGACGCCGGAGCCAGACCGGACGGAATCGCCTTGGCCAGACCGAAGTCCATTAGCTTCGCTCCGGTCTTAGTCAGCATCACGTTCCCGGGTTTCAAGTCGCGATGCACCACGCCGCTCTTGTGGGCTCGCTCGAGCCCCTCGCAAATCTCAATCCCGTATTTCAGCACTAACTCAGTTGCCAGAGGACCTTTTGCCAAGCGGTCTGCCAGCGTCTCGCCTTCGAGAAACTCCATGACCAGGAAGTCGATGCCATCCTGATGGCCGACATCATGCAGGGTGCAAATGTTGGGATGGTTCAAGGAAGATATGGCGCGGGCCTCGCGATCGAAACGCTGCCTGGCGTCTGGATTGTCAGAAAGATGACTCGGCAGGATTTTGACCGCGACCGTGCGATCAAGGCGAGTGTCCTTCGCTCGATATACCTCGCCCATACCGCCCGCACCCAGCGGCGATTGAATTTCATACGGCCCGAGTTTGGTGCCAGAGGTAAGGGCCACGCGTGGGCGTAATTATAACCTGCAGGACAACAAGCGGTAACTATGTCGAGGAGATTGAGGGCGCGCAGAATCTGAACGGCGTGGTAGGTGCGGCGCAGACGATTAGTGTTCCGAGCAATTACGGATGCATCTGGACCACCACATGAATGGCGTGGCGGGCACGGTTGGTCTGGTGGTAGATAATTACGCCGCTACTTCACGGTGAACGGCGCCGACGCCGTCACATTCTCCCATTCGATGAGCAGTTCTCCCTTGGCGCCACCGGCGCCGAGAGAGTGATCTTGAGGGTTTCGACCGGAGATGACGGCCTGCCCATGGTGAGCGAAACGCGGCCCAGTTCGGTCGCCGGATCATTGGTGGTGGCGCCCTCTTGAATGCCGTCCGGTGAGACCCCGACGCCCCAGATGTGGCGGGCGCCGGCCATCAGGGTTTTGTTGACGATCAGCTTCCACTGGCCGTTGTCGAGGTCGGCGTACAGGGTGTAGTCGCCCTTGGGAATGGCGAGGCCATTCAGGTCGAGGTCGGCGTCGGTGTGCAGAACTGTGGCGTAATCGGCGCCCAGGCGCCACACCTTGCCATACGGCTCGAGCGCTCCGGCGCCGCCGAAAATCTGGCGACCCCTGACGGAGGGGGCGTGGTAGTAGATCCAGAGGTTCTTGCCGTTGATGGTGACGCTGGTTTCGGCGCCCGGACTCTTGGTGTTCTTAGTGGCGAGGTCTTCCTTCTTCACCTGGGCGACGGCCAGCATCATGCCGCTTAACAAAAGAGCACTCAGCCGGATTTTCATTTCCGATGTCGTCCTTTCTCTAGGGAGTATGACACGTAGTTTTTTCATTTCAGTGCGCAGCGAAATCAGGACGGCGGCGGGCGCGAGGTATTTCCGGGGTGTGGATCGAGCAATCGGCCTGCTTTGATCAGAGTCACAGGAACTGCAGATTGGGCGGGCGTCTGCACAGCTGAAACCACCGCCAGCAGCCCTAAAACGAACGAGATGCCCAGCTTTCGCATCCGATTAGACGCTTAACTCAAACGGCTGCACCGTAGAGATTCGCTCCCCGTCTGTCTACTACACACAACATTTATTCTACTACAGTATTCGTATTAATGAATTGGACGCATTTGACGGCAGGAAGTGAGCGCTTCGCCGTGGTTGGCTTCAGGAGGAAACAGCAGGCCGTATGCGCGACGGTTTGAAAGGCCCCGCCGGCGACGACAGCTGCAAACAGGAATGTCACCAGGAGGCTTTCTGCACGATAGGAGGTTTGTGCTGGCTCGGCCAGGCGCGCCAGGCGATAGCTTAGATGCGATGAGGCTGTTGCTTGCAGGATTCCCCCTTGCTCGCAAATCGCAAGCTTGGCGAGCGCTGAAACCAGTGCAGGCCCATGGGAACGCCTGACCACAGATTCATCGCAGGAGAGTTCGCGATAGAGTGCAATCCGCGCTCCAGCGAGCCAGATGAGTGGATGGAACCACAAGACGCACAAGGAAAACTCATAAAGTAAACGGATTAAATTATCACGCCGTCTGGCGTGGGCCAGTTCGTGAATCAGGACCGCGTGGAATTCATGTTGACTAAGCAGCCGATCGATGCCGGTCGGAAGCAGGATACGAGGGGAAAGGACTCCCCGCACTGCGGGACTCGGATGGTTGTCGCCAAAGCTCACAGGAATGCCGTCGGTTACGAAATTGGACGTGTCGCCGCGCTGGTTCAGACAGTCCTGCACTCTCGCCTCGCGACGCTCTTTGCGTATGCGCGAAATCAATCGCATTAGCATAGAGAAGGCCCCGGTCATCCATATAACCCCGAGGATCACGGCCGTCCGGCCCTGTGTCATATCCCATACGGGACCGCCAATAGCACCGAGCGGCCTAGCCCACGCCAAGTGCGGCGCCCAAAGCTTATCGATGAGAGCTCCTGAAGGGACAATGAAATTGAATATGGTGGCAACCCAGATCCAATATTCGGTGGTGGCGCTTGCGCGCAGGAATGATGTCAGCGCCCACGCCGCCGAGGCGACAATCGAGGCAAACAGCAGGTGGACGCCGAAGTAGTACATCGTGCGTGCGATATGCTCATGCACGTTTGCCTCCGCGGGTGCGACCGTTCTTATCACCTCGGGCCGCACTCTGTAGCGCCTTCAGGTCTCGTAAGGTAAGGGCGCCATTCTCGAGCAGATTAGAGACGAGCAGTCGCGGCGAGCCGCCGAACAGATCGAGCAAATCGCGCACTAATCTGCTGCGATGTTGGGTTTCGTTGATGGCCGGCTGAAAGAGCTGGGCATTGCCGATCTTCTTTACCTTCCGCAGCGCGCCCTTCTCTTCAAGCCGATAGACGAGTGTCTGCACGGTTGTGTAAGCAACGCGTTCGTCCTCGGGGAGGCTTTCCAGGATCTCGCGCACAGACGCGGTGCCGAGTTTCCAGTACTGCTCCAGAATACGAGTTTCAGCCTTTGAAAGACGCGGCTCTTTCATGATCTCCTACCCATCCCGGCAATGCTACTACAAGAGACGGCATGGTGGCCACCCTGCTTGTTTCGGTTGCCCCAGAAAAAGTTATCCTGCCAAATTGAACTCTCTAATTCCAGAGGGTTAAGGTTGGTGGCGGCGGTAGGACTCGAACCTACGACCTACGGATTATGAGACCGTCGCTCTAACCACCTGAGCTACACCGCCAATTCGGAAATACGCGGAAAGCAGGGACAGCCCGGAGATAGGCACAAAATCCCGCCGACGCGGGTGGACGCGTCCCTTCGATTCATTTTAAAAGTGCATGGAATGCAGTGTCAAACAGAGTGGCCAAACAGAGTAGCCAAACATGTAGGGAGTGTCAAAACTTCTGGCCGCGTGCGAAACTGAGCGCATGAAAGTCATGGCTGTGATTCCGGCGCGGCTGGCCTCGACGCGTCTGCCACGCAAGATGCTGCGTGAAATCGCCGGCGAGCCCCTGCTGGCGCTAACCTACCAGGCCGTGCGCCGCTGCCCCCACCTCGACGAAGTCGTAGTGGCTACCGACTCCGACGAAATTTTTCGATTGTGCCAGCGGCGCGGCTTTGACGTGCGGATGACTTCACCCACGCATCGCTCGGGCACGGAGCGCACCCACGAAATCTCCACCGTCATTCCAGCCGACATCTACATCGATGTCCAGGGCGATGAACCGCTGACTCGCCCCGAACACATCGCCACACTGATCGAAGTCATGCGGCCGCCGGAGGTCGAAGTTGGCACACTCAAAACGCCAGCGACTGACGTCGACATCAACAATCCAGGCGCCGTGAAAGTGGTGACCGATGCCGCCGGCCGCGCTCTCTATTTTTCTCGCGCCACCATACCCTTCGATCGCGGCGGCGCGCATCCGCGATACTACAAGCACCTCGGAATCTACGGGTATCGCAAGGACGCGCTGGACAAGTTCGTGCGCTGGCCGGAGTCTTCGCTCGAGCGCAGCGAGCAGCTGGAGCAGTTGCGCTTTTTGGAGAACGGAGTGCCGATCTATGTGGCGGAAACGCCCTTTGACACCATCGGCGTGGATACAGAAGAGGATGTGCGTCGCGTGGAAGCGATTATGCGGAGCGAACAAAAACATTCGCCACGAGGGGACGGAGCCACGAAGAAAGAATGAAAGAGATTTTCCCCGTGGCTCTCCGTGCCTCCGTGGTGGGATTTGGTTCTTGCCGCGCGCTCAGTGCGACTTCGCCCAGGCTTCGGCGGCGGCTACTCTTCTTGTGATCGCGGGATGCGAGTGGAGCAGCCACTCCACCCAGCGCGCGGGCGTTCTTTCGGCGAGATTCTGCTCGGCCAACTTATTCATCGACGAAATGAAGGGTTCGACGCTGGCCACGGACTCGAAGCAATAGCGGTCGGCTTGGCGCTCATTGAAACGCGAGTAGGCGTTGAGCGCGGGCATCAACAAGAACGAGAGCACGGTCGAGACCAGTACGAGCAGCGGCAGGTTGGCGAAATCGTGCATGGTCTCGAACATGTTGCGGCGCTCCACCGCGAAACGCAGAACTTCGTTGGCCAGCCAAAAGCCGAACAAAGTAATTCCCGCCTGCACGAAAATGCTTTTCAGAATGTGGCGGTGTACGTGATGCCCGAGTTCGTGCGCGAGCACGGCCTCGATTTCGTCGTCGGAATAATTGTCCAGCAAGGTGTCGGCGAGAATGATGCGGCGAGTGGCGCCAAGACCGGTCAGCGCGGCATTGGCCTTCTTGCTTTTCTCGGAGAGATGCCATTTGTAAACGCCACGCACACGCGTGCCGGCGCGTTCGCTCAGGACAATCAAGCGGCGCTTGAGTTCGTCGTTTTCCAGCGGCTCGAATTTGTAGAAAATTGGAAACAGCACAACCGGCGCGAGTTGCGCCAGCAGCACGACAAGTCCGAGGAACACGGCCCAGGCGATCACCCACCAGTGCTGCGGAGTCTGGCGTATGAGCATGTAAAGCAGTTCGACCACGATCGTGGCCATAACCAGGCCGATGAGAAAACTTTTGAACTCGTCCCAGATCCACGAGGGGAATCTCTGGTTGGAAAGGTTATAGCGATGCTCGAGCCGGAAGCCGTAGTAGTCCAGCGGAGCTCCCAGGACTTTACTGATCAGCATCAGCATCAGGACGTAGAGGAAAACGGCGAACGGGTAATTCTGGGAAGCACCCCGCTCCGCCAGATCGCGGAGGGCCCCCGTCCAGCCGGTGGCCAGCAGCACCACGAGCAGTCCGAAGCCGAGCGCGAAATCGGCGACGCCCAGCCACCGCTTGATGCGGTTGTAGCGGCGCGATTCCGGAGAATCGGCGAGAACCGGTGTCATTTCCTTGGTGACCATCGCTGAATGTTGTCACTATCCTATCGCGTTCGGTCGCTGGCTAGTACGCGAAAGTGCTGGAGTCGGGCGCCGTTGGCCGTTGGCTCTTAGCGTTTGGCGGTGCACTTTTAATTCAACCCTGCCGCGCAAAGTTTTCGCCGTTTTCAAGAATCTCTTCGACCAGCTTGGGCGTGGCCGCTTCCACGTAGCAGCGCAGCAGACGTTCGGTGCCGGAGGCGCGAAACAATACCCAGGGGTCGGCGCCGTTGCCGTGTTTGGGAGCGTTGAGGTAGCACTTCACACCGTCGCGATTCTCCTTGCGCAGAATGGAATATGCGCCGAGCTTGGTCGTCTGCGGATCGCCGGCGCGGCGAATCGCGCCATCTTTCATCTCATCTGAAATGTGCAAGTCGCGCCGGCCAAAATAGTGTGCGCCGAATTCCCGCTGCAAATCAGCCACGAGTTGGCCGAGCGGCTTCTTTTCCTCCGCCATAACATTCGCCAGCAGAAGCGAATTGAGAATGCCGTCGCGCTCGGGAAGAAAGCAGCCGTAGCCGATGCCGCCCGATTCTTCTCCGCCCATCAGAATTTCATGCTCCATCATCAGATCGGCAATGTACTTGAAGCCGATGTTGCACTCGTGCAGATTGCGTCCATACTTGGCGGCGATGCGATCCATCATGCCGGTAGTGTTGAAAGCGCGCACCACATCGCCCGGCCACTTCTTGTACAGCAGCAGCCAATTCAGCAAAACGCACATGCACTTGTGCGAGTCGACGAAAGCGCCGTCTTCCGCAACAGCCCCTATGCGATCGGCATCGCCATCGGTGACCAGGCCGGCGTGGCATTTTTCTTTCACTACGGTTTCCTGCAGCAGCGCGACGTGCGGCAGAATCGGCTCGGGATTGATCCCCGGGAATAACGGGTTCACTTCCTGACGGATGGCGACGTGGCGTATGCCGTGGGCGTCAAATATTTTCGGCACAACTCCGCGACCGGAGCCGTACATGGAGTCGATGGCAAACTTGAAATTCGCGCGCTGGATGAGATCGAGGTCCGCGAACTGGGTAATCGCCTCGACATAGGCGGGCTTCAGATCCACTTCGTCGATCTTCGCCACGGGGTTTTTGTTGGGCGAACTGCCAACGGAAGTGTCATCGGCTCCCAGTTCTTCTTCAATGGACTTCATGATCGCGGGCGTCGCTGAGCCTCCAAACTTGGCTTTGAACTTCACGCCATTCCAGTTCCATGGATTGTGGCTCGACGTGACCATGACTCCGCCCGCCGCGCCCAGTTTCTTGACGTTGTATGAAACTGTGGGCGTGGGCACGTAGTCGTTGGCCAGTTGCACCGGAATGCCTGCGCCGGCGATCACATCAGCGATGGCGCGGGCTACGCGGTCAGAAAGAAAACGGGTGTCATAGCCGATTATGACGCCGTGACTGGGATCTTCGTGTTTGAGCACGTAGCTCGCGATGGCACGGGCCACGCGGCGGACGTTATCGAAGGTGAAGTCGTCGGCGATAAGGCCGCGCCAGCCATCGGTACCGAATTTGATTTGGGTCATGGTCAGTCGTTGGTCGTTGGTCGTCGGTCGTGCGCGGTGCCTCGCCCTGTGCAGATTAATAGTAGTCCGTATCAAAACTTGCTAACGACCAGCGGCTAACGACCAACGACCGCTCCTTCACACCAGGTGCTTCAGCTTCTTTTCATCAAGATGCTTCACCACTTTGCCGACGTCCTGCGACTGCCCGAGCGTGGTGACGAGCAAAGCATCTTCGGTCTCGACAATTACCAGGTTGCTCACGCCAACCAGCGCGACAAATTTGCCAGGGACGTGCACGTAATTGTTCTTCGCATTCAGGGCGAAACTACCGGACGCTGACACCGAGGCTCCGGCGCCGGGTTTCGCCTTGGCCATGCGGTGCTCGTGCAGCGCGGTCCAGGAGCCCAGGTCATTCCATCCGAAATCGGAGGGCAGACAAAAGATGCGCGACTGTGCTTCTCCATTGGCTGAGCGAGGTTCGAGGATCGCATAATCGACGCTGATATTGTCGCACTTTGGGTAGAGCTTCCGAAAAGTTTCCGCGAACTTGCGGGTGCCGTAGGTGGCAGCAATCTTTTCGAGGAGGGCCGCGGTGTTGGGAAGATGGTCGCGCAGAGCATTGGCGATTGTGTCGGCTCGCCAGAGAAACATGCCGCTGTTCCAGAAATAGTTTCCTGCATCAAGAAACTGCCTCGCCAGACCGAGATCTGGTTTTTCGGTAAAGCGGCGCACGCGTAATGAGCCGTCGTGATCTGGAGCGCCCGCCTCAATATATCCGTAGCCGGTTTCGGGGCGAGTCGGGCGGATGCCGAGGACGACTATGTTTTCTCCCGCAGCGGCAATCTCGATTCCTCGCTTGAGGGTCGCACGGTATTGGGCAGGGTCGGCGATGACGTGGTCGGAGGGAAACAGACCAAGCACCGTGTCGGGATCGTGACGGAGCAGAAGGAACGCCGCCAATCCAATAGCGGGAGCCGTGTTGCGTCCGGCGGGCTCGGCGATGATCTGCTTCGGAGAAAGCTTTGGAAGCTGCCGCAGGATGGCCGGGCGCAGGTCGTCATTAGTAATAACCCAGAAACGGCTCGACGCGGCCGTGGGCGCGAGGCGTGCGACCGTCTGCTGGATCATGGTCTGCTTACCGTCGAGCGCAAGCAGTTGCTTGGCGCGGCGCTTGCGGCTCAGCGGCCAAAAGCGCGTGCCTCGGCCGCCAGCAAGAATTATGGGATAGAAGTGTGGATTCGCTTTCACGGATGTAGAAAGCCTAACACTTACTCGCGGACGTGAGAAATCTCACATGCGAGTAGCTGGCTCCGGCACGCTTCCGCTCGGTACGCTTGCTTTCAGGAACTCGACTGCCCATTGCGGCCGCACCATGAAGCCTTGCACCGCTGCCGGAATCACGACTGCATCGCCTTTGGCCAGCGTCACTGGATCGCGGCCTTGCGCCTCGACTACTCCGCAGCCTTCGACGGCCACCAGGATCTGCACGGAAGTCTTGCCTGAACGGTCCTTCTCAGAGGCGGAGGTTGAGAACACGTGCGGCTCCTTCAATTCAAACAGGTCAACCGTGAAATACGGTGCGGCAATCATCGAAGACCGCCGGCTCTTGCCGCCGTGAATACTTGCGGGCGCTGGACGAATCACTTTCCCGGAGGCTGTGCGCTCCTTGACCGAGGCGAGGCCGCGCTCCAGATGCAGCGGCCGCGGGCGTCCGTAGTCGTAGAGACGATAGGTGGTGTCGGACTGCTGCTGCGTCTCCACCATGACGGAGCCCGGTCCCAGCGTGTGCACTGTTCCGCCGGCAACATAAATCATTTCGCCCTGGTAGACGTTGATCCAGTTAAGCAGTTCTTCCGCGCGATCTTCCTGGATGCTTTGTGCGAATTGAGCCACGGTAACGCCGGGCTTTAAACCCAGCGCGATCTGCGATCCGGGCTTGGCATGGGCCACGTACCAGCATTCGGTCTTACCCCAGGGCTCGCCGAAGCGCTGCGCGGTAGCGTCATCGGGGTGCACCTGGACAGAAAGTTTTTCTTCAGGAAACAAAAATTTCATCAGCAACGGAAAGCGTTGCGGGTCGCGCGCGGCTGTGCCTACCAGATCAGAGCCGAGTTCTTGGCTGAGGTCTGCGAGCGATCGTTTCGCGAGCGGCCCGTTTGCGACTAGGCAGTTGTCGCCGGTGAGCCAGGCTTCTCCGATGCGTTCGTTGAATTTGTGATTAGGATAGATAGTGGAAAGGTCGAGCGTCCCCCACGGGCGCGGGTCGAAGGCGGGCGACATCAGAAGTGGATAGAGTTGGGTCATGCCAGCAGCTGCTCAGGATGACAACCAAATTTATGCCGTGAATTCGTGGAAGACGATCTACAGCGCACCAAAGAACTTCCGCATCCGCTCTAGCGCCTTGTCAATATTTTCCATCGAAGTCGCATATGAAATTCGGACATGCTCCGTCGTCCCAAAGCCTTCTCCCGCCACCGTCGCAACATGCGCCTGATGCAGCAACCCGTGCGCGATGTCGGCGCCTGACTTCATGACGCCGTTGCCACCGTTCCTGTCAAAGAATGCCGAAACATTCGGATACACGTAGAACGCCCCTTCCGGCATGGTGCACTGAATACCCGGAATCGAACGCAGACCGCCCACAATGCGGTCGCGCAGCTTGATGTATTCGGCGCGCATTTCCTCGACGCACTGCTGCGAACTGTTCAGCGCCGCCACCGCCGCCTTTTGCACGATCGACGTCGGATTTGACGTCGACTGGCTCTGCAACTTCTGCACCGCGCCCACCACCGGTGCGGGACCCAGCGTGAATCCCAGACGCCAGCCGGTCATGGCATAAGTCTTCGAAAGCGATCCGACTACCAGAAAACGGTCCCGATATTCGTTCAACGAGCCGACCGAAAAATTCTTGCCCGTGTAGTTGAGGTACACGTAGCACTCATCGGAAATCACCCAGATGCCGCGCTCATGCGCCAGTCGCACGACGGAGGTCATGTCCTCGGGGCTCATTACTGCGCCCGAAGGATTCGACGGCGAGTTCAAAATAATCAGTTTCGTTTTCGGCGTGATCAGCCGTTCGACCATCTGGGCGGTGACGCGGAAGCCCTGCGACTCGTCGGCTTCAAGCAGCACGCAATTGCCGCCGACGTAGCGCACCATGTCCTTGAACGAGACCCAATAGGGCACGGGCAGAATCACTTCGTCGCCATGGTCCACCAGCACCGAAATGACGTTGAACAGCGCGTGCTTGCCGCCCACCGAAGCGCAGGTTTCCTCGCGCTTGTAGGCCGAGCCGAAATCGGTCGCATGGCGCCCGATGATGGCGTCTTTCAGTTCGACCGTGCCGCCCACCGGCGTGTACTTCGAGAAATTATTTTGAATGGCCGCGATGGCCGCGTCTTTAATGTGCTGTGGCGTCGCAAAATGCGGTTCGCCGGCGGTCGCGTCGACCACGTCGATTCCCTGCTGCCGCAACTTCTCCGCTTCGGCCACGGCGGCTAAAGTTGCCGAGGGCTCAATGCGCTTGATGCGTTCCGTCAGGCGGACGGGGTGGGTGACGGGTGTCATCACTGTGCTCATGATTTCCTTGCTACCCTCATAATTTCTTTTTTCTAAACCGCTTGCTTTCCGAAGACGTCTTGCCCGCGTGCTGCACGCCGCTCTCAAATTTGTGAGCCACGTCTATTTTCTCACGAACTTTTCGTTCGACGAGTTCCGGCACCAGGCAGTCGATGGATCCGCCGAGCTGCGCGACTTCGCGCACCAGGCGCGAACTCAAATACGAATATTTTTCGGCGGGCATCATGAACACCGTCTCCAGAGCGGGCTGGAGTTTGCGGTTCATGAGGGCCATCTGTAGTTCATATTCGTAGTCGCTGATGGCGCGAATGCCGCGCAGAATGGCCTGGGCCTCAACCCGCAAAGCGTAGTCCACGGTGAGGCCGTCGAAAGTGTCGACTGAGACGTTGTCAAAGCCTGAGGTCATTGCCTCCAGCATCTTGCGACGGTCGGCCACGCTGAAGAGCGGGTCTTTCTCGGGATTGCGGAGAATGGCGACGACCAGTTCGTCGAAGATCTTGCTGCCGCGCTCAATCAGATCAAGATGACCGTTGGTGGGAGGATCGAACGATCCGGGATAAATGGCTTTGATGCGCTTCACGGGGCCTCGGTTGACGGCTGGGTCAACGAAAGGAGGATTGTATGCGGGGGCTGGCGGGAATGGCAATTGGAGTGATTTCGGCGAAGTTGGAACGCCGCGTGTCCCCGTCCGGTTGGCGGACTCAACCGGGGCGGACGAATGCGTCCGCCCCGTACGTGAGCGTGACTACCTTCTGGCTGCGGGTAATTTTGTCGGTTCCGGGGCAGCCGACGGCATCGTCGTGACTCGTCCCTGCGTGCCGGTAGCTTGCGCCGGAACTGCTACCGGAGCCGCCGCTGGGATCATCCCCAGCGCTTTGCGCACTTCGGTATCGAGCTTCGCCATCGTATCTTTGTTTTCTTTGAGGAACGCACGCGCGTTTTCGCGTCCTTGCCCGATGCGTTCGCCTTTGTAGCTGAACCACGAGCCTGACTTCTCCAGAATATTTTGCGCCACCGCCAGATCGATCAGGTCGCCTTCACGCGAGATGCCTTCGCCGTAAAGAATGTCGAACTCCGACTCGCGGAACGGCGCCGCTACTTTGTTCTTCACGATCTTGACGCGGGTGCGCGAGCCCGTGACCACGTCTCCTTCTTTAATGGCCGCAATGCGGCGGATGTCGATTCGTACTGACGAATAAAACTTCAACGCGCGCCCGCCGGTTGTGGTTTCCGGATTGCCGAACATCACGCCAATCTTTTCGCGGATCTGGTTGATAAAAATCAGGCAGGTGCGCGACTTGGCCACCGTCCCGGTCAGCTTGCGCAGCGCCTGCGACATCAGCCGCGCCTGCAGACCCATGTGGCTGTCGCCCATTTCCCCGTCGAGTTCGGCCTTGGGGACGAGCGCCGCCACAGAGTCCACCACCAGCACGTCAATCGAGTTCGAGCGTACCAGCGCTTCCGTGATTTCGAGCGCCTGCTCACCATAGTCGGGTTGCGAGACCAGCAGGTTGTCGACGTCTACACCCAGCTTTTTGGCATAACCCGGATCAAGCGCGTGCTCGGCATCGACGAACGCAGCCATGCCGCCCGTCTTTTGCGCCTCGGCAATCACCTGCAGTGCAATGGTCGTTTTGCCGGACGACTCCGGCCCGAAGATTTCAACCACGCGCCCGCGCGGAAAACCGCCCACGCCCAGCGCGGCATCGAATGAAATCGCGCCCGTGGAAATCACCGCGATCGGGACGATGGCTTCCTTCGACCCCAGCCGCATGATGGAGCCTTTGCCAAACTGCTTTTCAATCTGTGCAAAGGCGAGTTCAATTGCTTTGTTGCGCTCGCTGTTACGTTCATTGATACGCTCGTCGGCTCTGCTACGCTCTTCGGCCATGATGGCTGCTCCTGGTTGTACGAATCTGGTTTTACGAATCTGGAATCCCGGGTACGAATCCCCCGTAGCCTACACCCGCGGGCTGGGGCGTGAAGTGTTGGCTGTCACATCCATTTTGGTCAGTTTAGCACGAAGCGAATAAAAAGCGAAGCAGAGAGTTGCTGCACTTGGTTCAAGCAAGCAAAGAACGATTCCCGTGACATCCTCCGTGCTTCCGCGTCTCCGTGGTGAATGGTTTCTTGCTAAACTCCCCTCATGCACGAGGAGACAGTCACAAAGAATGGCGGCGGCTCCGAACGACAAACGCCCGTGGGCGGCCCATCGCTCTATCTGGTCGCCACGCCTATCGGCAACCTCGAAGACATCACCCTGCGTGCCCTGCGAGTGCTCAAAGAAGTCGACCTGATCGCCTGCGAGGACACGCGCCAGACCCTGAAACTCCTCAGCCATTACGGTATCCAGACGCGCCTGGTCAGCTATCACGAGCACAACGAGATGACCAAAGCCGCCGAACTCGTCGTCGATCTCGAGGGCGGCGCCAAGATCGCTCTGGTCACCGACGCAGGCATGCCCGGCATTTCCGACCCCGGATTTCGCCTGATCGCGCTCGCCATCCGGCATCACGTGCCGGTCGTGCCAATTCCCGGACCGTCGGCCTTTCTCGCAGCGCTAGCCGCGAGCGGCCTGCCCACCGATTCATTTCGGTTCAGCGGCTTTCTTCCGTCCAAGGCGGGACAACGCCGCAAGCTGCTGGAGAGCGTGAAAGATTCTCCGCGGACCCAGGTGTTTTACGAAGCCCCGCACCGATTGCTGGAGACGCTGGGCGATGTTTCCGAGATTCTGGGAGAGGCCCGCCACGTCGTGGTAGCGCGCGAGGTGACCAAGCTGCATGAAGAGTTTTTGCGCGGGCGTGCGACAGAAATTCTCGAACAACTCAAAGCCCGTGGTGACGTCAAAGGCGAGATCACGCTGCTGATCGCGAAAGCTGAAGAGGGAGCCGTATCATCCGCGTCCGAGATCATAAGCGTAGCTGATCGCGTGCGCGAAATCATGTCCGAAGAGAAAGCAGACGAAAAAGCCGCGCTGAAGAAAGTAGCCAAAGAACGTGGGATCGGAAAGAGCGAAGCTTATCGGGAGTGGCAGCAGAGCAAATAGAGGCGTTTCGCTAGTTGCCACAGGATTCATAGGCAGCAGCGACCACCCAAGCCACACGTTTTGGATCACGGGCGTAGAACGATAGCCAATAGGGGCGAGTCACGACAACCATGTACTTAGCGCGCGTCTTAGCGGGCCTCCACTCGTAAACAATTCGGCCTTGCGCCTTCCTCCCCTGCCTAACGCCTGTGATCGGCCCCTTAACAGCTGCTAACCGTCCAAGAGCGTCAGCCGCGACGCGCTCCGGATCTTCAAATGCCCAATTCTCCTGTCCGGACTCGGCTCGCTGCTGCGCTTCAATCAATTCAACTGTAGGTTCGAGCGGCGTGAGTTCACGGTACCCACATCCGCTCTTGTCAGTGTCGGGCTGATCGGGAGATGCCCCATAATCCAGATCATCCCGATCCTGCGGGTCCACAGACTTGATCTCTTGAATAGCGAGCAAAGTACAACAGCCCATGTGCCCGAAGCCACCCCACGGATTGCCTTTTGCGAATCGCTGTCGCTCTCCTGCGAAAAAGCGCCCAACGATGATCGCATGCACGACAGAGCCGTGCCTTTCTGACCGAAAAGGTGGTTGTACCAGCTTATCGAACCTCCGAAACTCATCGTTGACAGTCAATGTTATCGGGATGCTCTCTACTTCGAGTTCTTCTGGTCGGTGACGGTCGGCCGTCACTCCACAGCAGTACATCGTGCCAGACTTGGACGTGCCCCCGTATTCAAGCCAAACGTCAGGCCATGACGGGCAAGTCGGATCGAATACGGTGAAGTCTTCGAAATCATGTGAGACGAACGCAGTTACCTCGATCAGTTTGTGGTTGTAGGCGGGAGGGAAATTCTTAAGTTGGCAAACGGTTACTTTCTCAGGCTGCTCTTGGCAATAGGCAGTCCCGTATATGACAAGAACGCAAAGCATTACTCCGGCTGTGCCTACTAGCCTTCTCATTCCTACTTCCCCGCCAACTCCTTCTTTACTGCTTCGCTGACTACCTTGCCATCTACGCGCATCCCGGCGGCGGCGAAGCGGGCCATTGCTGCCTTCATCACCGTTCCCATATCGTTCATGGCGGGCGGGGGCGTCATTTCGGCAATGGCTGTTCTAACTCCGACTAGGATTTCTTCTTCGCCCGCCGCCTTGGGTAGGTAAGTTTCGATGAGCTTGATCTCGGCGGCTTCCTTGTCGGCCATCTCCTGGCGTCCGCCCTTGGTGAACTGCTCGACTGAGTCTTTGCGCTGCTTGATCAGCGTGGAAAGAACTTGCTGCGATTCCTTGTCGTCGAGCGGCGCCATCTTGTCGATCTCGCGGTTCTTGAGCGCGGTCTTGACCATGCGCAAAGTGGAGAGCCGCTGCTCTTCGCGCGCCTTCATGGCCGCGACGATGTCTTTCTGGATCTGGTCGATGAGGGGCATGGGAGAATTATAGAGGTCAGAGGTTAGATTGCAGAGGTGAAAACCAGATTGCAGAAGTTAGAAGTCAAATTGAAGAAGTGACCCCCTCGCACGCGCGGTGGGTATCGAAAGTTCTTGATCTTACTTCTGCAATTTAACTTCTAACTTCTGCAATCGCTCTTCTGCAATCGCTTCCCGAATCCACGGTCATCGAATATTCTGGTTCTCATGCTTAAGAAAAACAGGCTCTTCACTCCCGGACCAACTCCTCTTCTGCCCGCCGCGCAGATGGCGATGGCCTCTTATGGCGCACACCATCGCACGGCCGAGTTCCGCGCTCTGTTCACACGCGTGCTCACCGACGTAAAGGAATTCATCGGCACGAAGAATGATGTGCTGGTGCTGACATCGTCGGGCACGGGTTTCATGGAGGCCTCGATCTCAAACCTGACTTCTCCCGGAGACCGGGTGCTGGTGCTGACCGCGGGCAAGTTTGGCGAGCGCTGGGTCGCACTGGCCAAGGCGTTTGGCTGCAACGTCGAAACCGTGACCGCTCCCTATGGCGAAACGTTTTCACTCGATGAAGTGCGCCGAAAGCTAACGCCGGAGATCCGCTGCGTTTATGTGCAAGCGACCGAGAGTTCCACAGGCGCGCGGCATGACGTCGGAGCAATTGCGAAACTGGTGCGCGTTCTACCCGATACCTTACTGATTGTCGACGCGATCACTGGGCTGGGCACAACTCATCTCGACGTCGACGGTTGGGGAATCGATATTATCCTTGGCGGCTCGCAGAAGGCGCTCATGATCCCTCCAGGATTGTCCTATGGCGCGATCAGCGAGCGGGCTTGGCAACGCATGGAGACGACAAAGTCTCCGCGATATTACTTCGATCTGCGGAAGGAACGAAAATCGGCGGCCAAGGCGGAGACGGTATCCACGCCCGCGACCGCCCTGTTTGCCGGACTGGCCGCGGCGCTCGATTATGTGCGCCAGTTGGGAGACGGGAACCTTGCTGCAGGGCGCGACGCACTGATCGAGAACGCCGAACTGTGTGCGACGATGACGCGCGCCGGCGTAGAAGCGCTCGGGCTGAAGTTATTCGCGCCGCGTTCTCCAGCGGCCGCGTTGACTGCCGTCGCTGCCCCGGCCGGCGCTGATTCCACGGCCATCTGTAAGCGCTTCCGCGAGCAGTTTGGCGCAGTCGTGGCCAACGGAAATGCGGACTTGAAGGGACAGCTTTTCCGCATCGCCCACATTGGCTACTACGACTATATGGACACAGTGGGAGTGCTCGCCGCGCTCGAACATGTGCTCGCCGAAGCCATGGGGAAGACGGTCGACTTCGGCTCTGCGGTGCGGGCGGCGCAGGAGGTCTACGCGAAGGTCAGAGGTTAGAGGTCAGATTGCAGAGGTTAAAATCCCAGTTTCGTCGACGCCGTGTGCGCACTTGGATTCTAACCTCTGCAATCTGACCTTCTTACGAGTCGAGCGCTTCCCTCCGCAATTTGCGGCTTTCGGCCAAGAGCGACATGGAGTGCATCAAGTTCTGCAGCGTGACAATTCCGACCAGATCCTGTTCGTCGACGATGGGAATGATGCTGAGATTGAGGGCGGAGAGTTTGCGGAAGGCGGAGGCGAGCGACTCCTGTTTGGCGGCTACGTCGAACTTACGGTTCATCACGGCTTGCACGTAGCCATTGCCTTCGGCGCGCAGGGCCTCGAGGATTTTTTGCCGGGAGACCACACCAACCATATCGCTACCGCGCACCACCGGGAAATCGTCCTGAAGCGTGTGCACGGCTTTTTCGAGCGCGTCTTCCAGAGTATCGGCGGGCGAGAGCGTGGCGAAGTCGGTGAGCATCACTTCTTCCAGGCGGACGCTCTGCAGCACCGATTGAAATACCGCCGAGCGTTCTTCCAGTTGTGCGCCTACGAAGAGGAAGAATCCGATCATCACCAGCCACCAGTTGCCCAAAAGGATTCCTACCATCATGAACAGAATGGAAAAGACATGACCGATGCGGACGGCTCGCTGTGTGGCGTGGACCAGATCTCCCCGGCGCATAAACAGAGCGCGCAAGACGCGCCCGCCATCCATGGGATATGCCGGCAGCAGGTTGAACAAGCCGAGGTAGAGATTCGCCCACACGATGCTCCGCAACAGGGCGCCGGAGTAGAGCAGCGGCCTGGCGGTGAGCGAAAAGCCCGGTATAGCGGCGAGCAGGATGAGCGCGGATAAACCGGCGATGAAGAGATTGACCAGCGGTCCGGCGACCGCGATTCGGATGTCGCGCTTCCAGGCATTGATCGGGTCGGGAACGGCGTGCGCTTCATCGAGGATGGTGACTCCGCCGATGGGGAGCAGGATGATACCCTTCGCCGCAATGCCCGACCCGCGCGCCACCAGCGCATGACCCAATTCGTGCAGGACTACGCTGCCGAAAACGATGCCGACCAGAGCGAGGCCGCGCAGCGCAGCGCTGGCATCCTGAGGCGGAGCTTCGGTACTCCACACGAAGACCAGCAGAAACAGGAAGGTCAGGTGAACGCGGATCTCGATTCCGAAAATACGTCCCAGCGGGATGGACCAACTGCGCATCGACAGGCCTACCAGTATTCTATCTACTTAGACACCGTTTGACGCCGCTGCGATGCGAAAACGCAAATCGAAAGGGCCTAGTCGAAAGAAACTTGGCCGAAGAAACGTGAAACGGTGACCACGAACTTATGCGAGTAATTGCGGGACAGTATCGGCGCCGGACACTGCGGTCTTTACCTGGGCTCGAGATCCGTCCCACGGCGGACCGGCTGCGCGAGACGCTGTTCGATGTTCTTTGCTCGGGCGATCCGGCGGCGCTGGCTGAGTCGGCGTGGCTGGATTTGTATGCGGGGACGGGCGCGGTCGGCATTGAAGCACTGAGCCGCGGCGCGCGCATGGTGCACTTCGTCGAGTCGTCCAAAGCGGCGGCGGATCTGATCGCCGGAAACTTGAAGTCGTTGGGGATTGTGGGAGGGTTCCAGATCGTAAGGGCCGAAGCCGCGAAGGCCGTGCGCCAATTGGAGGCGGTTGGGCGCGTCGCGGATTTCGTCTTTCTCGATCCCCCCTACTCGATGCGAGACGAGTACGCAAGGACGCTGGAGGCTCTGGCCGAATCGAAATTGCTGGGGGCGCGGAGCTTGGTGATCGCAGAGCATGAGAAGAGATTTGATCCGGGAGAGGCGTTTGCAGAATTGCGGCGCTATCGGAAGCTGGTGCAGGGAGACGCGGCCCTGAGCTTTTATCGGCGGCTGGTATAGGGATCCTCCACCTTCCAGAATTTTGTCATCCCGAGCGAAGCGAGGGATCTGCATTTTGCTGCGAACTGCAGATCCCTCGCTTCGCTCGGGATGACAATTCTTAAACTGTATCTCGCGATACAAGCCTGGCAAATGCAACGGGTCGTTATAATCGGAACGCATGGCAAACTTTTCACCGGTTGACGAACAACTGGCGTACATCAAGCAGGGCGCGGCGGAGATCGTCAAGGAATCCGAACTGCGCGCGAAACTCGAACGCTCGCTCGCATCGGGCAAACCGCTGCGCGTGAAGGCGGGCTTCGATCCGACCGCCCCCGATCTGCACCTGGGACACACTGTCCTGCTGCGCAAGCTCAAGCATTTTCAGGATCTCGGACACACGGTCATTTTTCTGATTGGAGATTTCACCGGGATGATCGGCGATCCGACGGGACGCTCGGCCACGCGGCCTCCGCTGACGCAGGAGCAGATTGCGGAGAACGCCGAGACCTACAAAGCGCAGGTTTTCAAAATTCTCAGCCCGGAAAAAACCGTGGTGGACTTCAACAGCCGCTGGTTCTCGAAATTTTCAGCCGAGGATTTCATTCGTTTGACCGCGAAGTACACAGTCTCGCAGATGCTCGAGCGTGAAGACTTCCACAAGCGCTTCCATGACGAGAAGCCGATTGCCATGCATGAACTGCTCTATCCGCTGGCGCAGGGATACGACTCGGTGGCGCTCGAAGCCGACGTGGAACTGGGCGGAACAGATCAGAAATTCAATTTGCTGGTGGGGCGCGAACTGCAGCGCGCTTACGGGCAGGAGTCGCAAGTGGTACTAACTACGCCGATTCTCGAAGGCCTCGACGGCGTGAGCAAGATGTCGAAATCGTTGGGGAATGCGATTGGAATTCACGAGCCTCCGCTCGAGATGTATGGCAAAGTGATGTCGATTTCGGACGAGATGATGTGGCGGTATTACGAGTTGCTGACGGATGTGCGAGTCGACGCAATCGCGGCGATGAAAGCCGATACTGCGAGCGGGAAGGCGCATCCGATGGCGCTGAAGAAAGAGTTGGCACGGTCGATCGTGGCGGACTTTCACTCGGCCGAGGCGGCGGCTAAAGCCGCGGAAGATTGGGCGCGGCAGTTTCAGAAGGGTGAAGCTCCAGAAGATATCGAAGAAGTGAAAGTCCCGCTTGCTGATGTCATGGCTCGTTCCGATATAGAGTTTCAGGAAACGATTGAAGGCAGACATCGGATTAGACTGGATAGATTGCTCGCGCAGATTGGTCTCGCTGATTCCGTGGGCGACGGGGCACGCAAGATAAAGCAGAAAGCCGTGAGGGTCAACGGCGAACTGAAGGCGGACCCAGTAATTTATTGGGACGTTTCGACGGAACCACTGACCGTGAGGGCCGGCCGGAAGATAAAGAAAGTTACGTTCACTTTTCCGAGACCCACTTCCAAATTGTCATCCTGAGCGTAGCGGGACGATTCGCGAAGCGGATCGTTCTGCGGAGTCGAAGGACCCCTACTTCTCCCGGCTGTCGGGCTGAGATATGGAGTTTCGCCACTCTCTCTTGCCGATCTCCAGCACTCTGAAACAGTCACGTCGAGCCCACCCATATCCTGAAGTCATCGCGAGAACTCCCTGTGGCGCTGCGGACGGCATTTTGAGGGTAGGGGGTCCTTCGACTCCGCCATTCCGTTCGCTTCGCGAACGGAATAGCTGCGCTCAGGATGACAGTTTGTGCTGGTTCGCCTCACTGGACTCATTGGAATCCTTCATCCAGGGAAACCACTCCCGCGCCAAATCCAGCCAATGCGGATTCAGCGATTCGATCAGCGCAATCTTCTTCGATCGTCGCCAGCCCTTGAGTTGTTTCTCTCTCGCGATTGCTCGATGGACGTCGTTGAACGACTCCCGGTACAACAGGCGCTCGACCTGATATTTGTCCGTGAATCCTTCGATGCGGTGGAATTTGTGCTCAAAGGCACGTTTGCGCAAGTTGCCTGTCATGACGATGTAGAGGGTTCCCGATAGGCTGCCCATGATGTATACGCAGTACGTCTTTCGCTCGTTAGGCATTTGGGAGGGAGTAGGGGCCCTTCGACTACAGTGGCCATTCACTCCGTGAACGGCCACCTTCGCTCAGGGTGACGGAGTATAAGGTGACAGGGTATAGGTTCGAATTCAGTGACACCCCTCACACCACAATTGTTCGGTTGCCGACGGCGTGCGAGACCTACTTGTTTCGCACGAGCGCCGGCCTCTTCTTGTGCCACGCCGTAGCCTGCTCATAAGCCTGTGCCGCCTGCAGCAAAACAATCCCCCGCCAAGGCGCGGCGGCTAGTTGCAATCCAATCGGCATACCGTCTTTTGTGAATCCGCAGGGAACGGAAATCGTCGGAATCCCCCACACATTAAACGGCCGCGTGTTTCTAAGCATGATTAGTTCTTGCGGACGCAGTTGGTCGGGATGGGCGCGCAGGTCGGCGATCTTGGGCGGCGGAATCGGAACGGTGGGTGTTAGCAGGACATCCACTTCGTTGAATATTTCGTGGATCGCCTGACGGCTCGCCTGGAGCTCTCGGCTGGCTTGGAGAGCATCATGTGCGGAAATGTTGGCTCCGGACTGGATGCGCGCCAGCGTCTGCGGCTGATAGAGCTCGGGTGAGCTTTCCACTAATGGCTTGTGATACGCATAGGCTTCAGCGCTTGCCAGCTTGCGGTCGGTGGGAACGTCAAGTTTGATATCGCGAATTTCGGCGTGAAACTGGCGAAAAATGTCAATTGCCTTTTCGATCGCGTCGGCGATTTCGGGGTGGAGATCGTCAAAGAAAAACGCACGTGGCACGCCGACGCGCAGATTCGTTGGGAATTTGTCGAACGCAGAGATGAGACTCGGCACCGGTTTGTCGGCGCAGGGATTCGGTGAGTCATAGTCCGACAGCACCTGCGCCATCAAGGCCGCATCATAGACCGTGGTCGTCAGCGGTCCTGCGTGATCGTACGACGATGACAACGGTACGACTCCTCGGGTGCTGACGCGGCCGTAGGTCGGCTTGAGTCCGACGACTCCGCAGTAGGCGGCGGGCAGGCGGATGGAACCGGCGGTGTCGGTGCCGACGGCGGCGAATCCCAGACCGGCGGCCACGCTGGCAGCGCCACCTCCTGAAGAACCACCGGCAATGCGCGCCGTGTCCCATGGATTGTGGACCTCTCCGAAAAAACTGATCATCGAACTGCCGCCGTAAGCGAACTCGTGCAGGTTTTGCTTGCCCAGAAAAATTGCGCCTCCGCAGCGCAGCCGGTGGACAACCTGGGCGTCCTCGGTGGGAACCCGATCTTTGAACTGGGCGCTGGCGGCGGTGGTTCGGACTCCCGCGACATCGATAATGTCTTTGAGTCCGATGGGAATGCCGTGCAGCGGGCCGAGGTAGGTTCCGCGGAAGATTTCCCGCTCGGCGAGACGGGCTCGTTCGAGGGCGGATTCGGCGTTGACAGTGATGTAGGCGTTGAGTATCGGGTTGAGCTTTTCGATGCGCGCGAGGCAATCGTGAGTGAGTTCGACGGGAGAGATTTCGCGGTCGCGAATTTTCAAGCTTAGTTCGCCGATGGTAAAGGGCACACGATCCTCCCTTAACGCGCCTGCCGCACGGCACGCTTTGCGAACCATTTCACCACAAAATAACAAACTGGGCCCGCGGCAAGCGCCCACAAGCCCCATCGTTTGGCGATGGGGTCGCTGTTGAGCAAGGCGACACAGGTCATGAGGAACGGCAGGGCGATCACGTAGATGAGTCCGAGATTGCCGCCCGGAATGCGGAAGGCTCGTGGCAAATCGGGGCGTTTGCGCCGAAGTCCCCAGGCGGAGAGGACGGTCAACACGGTCGTGGCCCCACGCAGAAAAGCATAGATGGTGATCAATTCACCGAGCGAGCGCAGCGCGAGCGACGCATAGATCGCGGCGGAGATCAGGATCGCGACCCAGGGTGTGCCGTAGCGCGGATGGCGGCGCGTGAGAAATGGCGGCAGGTATCCGTCTTCGGCGAGGGTGAAGGGCATGGGCGTGGCGGTCAGCATGGTGCTGTTAAGAAGCGCCATGTTGGCTACCATGGCCGCAATCGCCATCAGATGCCCGAGCCCGGGGCCGCCGATGAGCAGCGCGGCAGTGGAGAAATATCCGTCCTTCCATTCTTGCCAGTTGCCGAGCGCGGCTAACCCGGCGAGCGTCGGCAGAAAATATGTCGCGATGGAAAGCGGAATGACCACGGCGAGAGCTCGTGGATAGGTGCGCCGTGGGTTTTCGATCTCTCCGGCAACGCTGGAGACTTGCTCATATCCGGAGTAACCCCAAATGACCAGGGCGAGGCCGACTCCGAACGCTTTGGAAAACGGCTGGTGCGGAGGCGCCAGCGGCACAAACGGATTGTGATGCCACTTCGCGAGGCCGAGAACGATCATGGCAATCAAAGGGATAAAAATAAATATTTCGAAAATAGTAGCGGCTTTCCCGGCCATGCGAATGCCGAGAATATTGACCCAGGTGATCAAGGCGATCAATCCGAAAGAAACAAGCCAGTGCTTCCAGCCGGTGATGCTGGGAAAGTAGTAAGTCAGGTAGTCGGTAAAGAGCACCGCGTAGGAGCCACCGAGAAGGAACGAGGCAGTCCAGTTCCACCAGCCCGCGAGGAATCCCCAAAAATCTCCGAAGGCGGCGCGGGTCCAGCGATAGAAACCCCCTTCGACCGGCATGGCGGTGACGAGTTCCGCGGAAGCTAACGACACGGGGATGCTCAAGCAGAGCGGAATGACCAGGAGATAGATCAGGCTCATGCCCGGACCGCTGGTGGAGACCATGGCTTCGAGTCCGAAGGGGCCTCCCGTGGTGTAGGAAAACATCACGAAGACGAAATAGAAGAGGCTGGCCTTGCGGACGGTGGAAGGCGTGGATGAACTGGGGGCGTTCACGGTAGCGAGGCGGCTAGTGTACAGCAAACACCCGGAACCTCCGCACTGCAGAAATGAGAGCACGCGGGGGAGACGCGGCAAGCCGCGTCTCTACGGGAAATCTATGCACTAACTCCCAGCGGGAGACACGGCCGAAGGCTGGATTGCTCCAGGTCGAGCAACTTGCGCTTGAGGTCGAGGCCGCCGCCGTAACCGCACAGCGAGCCACTCGATGCGATCACCCGATGGCAGGGGACGACGATGGCGACGGGATTCCGGTTGTTCGACATGCCGACGGCACGGTACGCGTGCGGATGGCCGATGGCTTGCGCAATGTCGCGGTAGCTGCGGGTCTCGCCATAGGGAATCTCCAGCAGCGCATGCCAGCACGCGAGTTGGAACTCGGTTCCGCGAAGGTCGAGGGGAAACGAAAACTCGCGGCGATCACCCGCGAAATATTCGTCGAGTTCGCGGAGATAGGGAGCGAGCGTCGATTTGGACTCACGCAGCTGAATCGTATTCGGATTCAGCTTCTGCACGCGGGCTTTGAATTCGAGTCGCACCAAGCCTTTCGCGGACGCGGCGAAAAAGAGGGGTCCGACGGGCGAATGCGTGTGCAGGCAAAACAGGGTTTCCATGTTGCGTTGCAGAATAGCATTATTTCAGACTCGAGTGTGCGTGGAAGTGGGGCTGCGCCGGCTTTGGGCGGGGCATAGCCCCGTCACTACGCAGATAAAAAAGCCTCCCGCTTTCGCGGGAGGCTTTCCAGGGGAGGTTACAGCTACTTCTGCTGCGGTTGATCCTGAGTCGTGCTGGTCGAAGCGAGCTGCTCGAGATTGTTCTTGAGGAGGCTGATTTCGACGCGGCCGCCAATGATGCGCTTGGGCTTGGCTTCACCCTCCGAAGAAGTCGGAAGCGGCGCATTGCCCATGCCCACGAGGTAAATCCGGTAGATCGGGATGTCGTGGTTCAGCGCCAGATAGCGGACGACCGACTCGGCCATCTTCTGCGAAGTGGCGATCGCCACCTGTCCATGACCCGAGGAAAAACCCTGGACCTCGACCACATAGCCACGCTGGTCCTTCAGCGGGGTAGCCATTTCATCGAGAGCGTTCTTGGCCTTTTCGCTCAGCACGGTCTGGCCCGGCTTGAACAGGATTTCGGTTTGGGTCGTGGGTTGGTACTGGTCGATGTTGGTGACCACCTGCTCAACCGTATTCAGGCGGGTGTTCGCCTGTTGTGCGGTCTGCTGCGCGGCTTGGGCTTTGTTGCCGGCATCGATGGCATGCTGGTCGGCTTCGTTGACCCTGTTCGAAGCGAGCTGAATTCCCTGCTGCGCGCGCGCATCGGCGTCTTTAATCGCCCTGCCGTTCGAGGCCGTCAGATCATCCAATTCGTTGACGCGGTCGCGGATCGGCTGCGTCTGCCGCGCGACATATTTCTTGCGCGCGAACGGATTCATGTGACCCCAAAAACCTTCACGAGTCTCCGGTTGCAGGGGCTCTTTGCCGGTGGCGGCGGTCTGCGCCGATGCCGGTTGAGTCGACGACGATTGCGCCGAATCGGACTGAGAGGCTGCGGGTTGGGTTGGGGTGGCGGAACTATTATTGTCGTTATTCTGGGCGAAAACTGGCACAGCCAGGATTACGGCCAGCAACAGAGCGAAGATGATGCGGTGTTTCATTTTAAATTTCCTCCAAGTGTGGGAGTGGACGTTACTCCATGCGCCTTGCGGCGCTATTTTAATGGCGTCGTTTCAATCACAAATTGCATACACATCGTCGAACCGTAGCCGCCGCAATGGTTGTCTCAAAAAAGCTTGCCTCAAGAGAGCTTAGCTTGGAAAGCCGCCCCGGTTACGGGGGCCTTCCTGTCTATACTATTAACAGTTTGGGTGCCAAATGCCCCAGCGTGAGCGGCGAAATACAAGTGCTTTGTTTTCATATATATTGTATATGATCGTTCCCCGGTGACGTAGCCCTTGCGGCGGTAATTTTGGCGGCGACCGGTATAAAAACTGCGTGCAGGCGTTTGCTTCAAGAGTCAGTCAATTACTGAAGAAGATGAAAAAAAATGAACAAAGATCGCTCTGGGGTCATCCACCAGATTATGCAGATTATGGGACGATTCAACCTAAGACGATTAAACCCACGACGGCCATCGATTGCCCTTATTCCGTTTCTGCTGGCGTTCCTTGCTAACACCAGTCCTGCTCACGGCGAAAAAACGCGTTTCGATCTCACGCAACTGAAAGCGCCGTCGGGATTCCACATCTCGGTTTTCGCCGAAGACGTGGACGGTGCGCGCATGATGATTTTCAGCCCGGGCGGCGTTCTGCTGGTCAGCGAATCGGGAGAGGACAAGGTAGTTGCGCTCCCCGATCCGAAACAAACGGGCAAGGCCCCTGGGATCGTAACTGTCCTCCACGGGCTGAATGAACCGCATGGCCTTGCCTTTTACCAAAGCAAGTTGTACGTCGCCGAGAACAACCGGGTTCGCCGTTATGACTGGGACGAGGCCAACCTGCGAGCGTCCAATCCGGTGAACCTTGCCGATCTGCCGACCGGGGGCGGACATTCGACCCGCAGCCTCTTGTTTCACGGCGGCAAGATGTATGTCTCGGCGGGATCGAGTTGCAACGTTTGCACCGAAAAAGATCCGCGGCGAGCCACGGTGATGGAGTTCAATCCCGATGGCACCGGGCAGAGAACCTTCGCCAAAGGGCTGCGCAACGCGGTGGGGCTGGCGGCGAATCCGAAGACGGATACGGTCTGGGTCACGGTGAACGGGCGCGACTGGCTGGGCGAAGATCTGCCGCCGGAGACCATCTACGATCTCGGTAAGGATGGCGGCGACGGCGGCTGGCCTTATTGCTATGGTGATCGCGTGTTCGATTCCGACTTCGCGAAGTCCGCTGGAACTGGAGTTGGAGAAAACTATTGCAAGAATGTGCTCGAGCCCAAGGTGCAGATGCAGGCGCACTCCGCTCCGCTGGGACTCGCGTTTTATGAAGGGTCGAATTTCCCGGCCGAGTATCGGAACAACATCTTCGTGGCGTTTCATGGATCTTGGAATCGCAGCGTTCCGACAGGGTATAAAGTCGTGCGCGTGAAAATCGACGAAAAGGGACAACCAGTGGGCGGGGCGGAAGACTTCATTACCGGATGGCTGGCGCCGGGCGAGAAGAAGAAAGGCCGGTGGATGGGGCGTCCGGTGGGGATTGCGTTTGATGCCGATGGAGCGATGTATTTGAGCGACGATGCCGGGGGCGTGATCTATCGGGTGACGTATGGTAAGTGAGTTACCAGGGCCCACCCTACGTCGAAAGGCGCGACGTTAGGATGGGCACCCGCGCAATAAACCAAGTCGTTCGCTTGTGGTCGTTCAATAGCGGCTATTGTTCAGCAGGACACTGACACCGCTGTAACCGGTGCCGTCAGAGCTTAGTCCGGTAACCACCACCACGTCCGGATGGCCATCGCCATTCAGGTCCGCGATCACCGGTGACGCAGCGCCGCCACCGTTGCCACCCGCACTGAAACGCTCAGCTCCCAGGAAGGTGCCGCTGCCCGTTCCGCGCAGCACATTCACTCCGCCATCGTTACAGGTCTTGCACTCGTATTCAGTAGTTATGACCAAATCCGGATAGCCGTCACCGTTCACGTCGCCACTCGCGACGCCCGTCGCCCCGGCTCCGCC
>Ga0209274_10000059_pt1 | contig 108598 bp, 104 predicted proteins | sample HubBroMetageREF1_FD_188343 | JGI IMG/M metagenome (GOLD analysis project Ga0209274, IMG submission 188343) | Reference soil microbial communities from the Hubbard Brook experimental Forest, New Hampshire, USA - Hubbard Brook CCASE Soil... | ecosystem: Environmental > Terrestrial > Soil >...
AAATCCATACTCAACTTCCTACGCGAAGACGTCCCGAAAAACTGGGACACGCTTTGCGACCGCGTGAGCGATAATTTTCGCGTCATATCACCGGGAGATTTTCGGATTCTCTCGTGAACGGGGTATAGATAGGAGACATGAACGACCAGGCGATATTTATTACCGGCAATGTCGAAGACGATCCGATTGTCCCCGACAAAATCAACCGCTGCGCCATACTCCGTTTTGATGTCCTGGGGGAAGCGCCAAACCGGGCCGGATGCCTTGGCATACCAGGCCCGCAAGGGCATCTCCGCCTCGGGGTGAGCCGCCCAAATCTGCTTCAGCGTGCGAAGGGCGACGACCTGCATGACCGCCCATAGCAGGTTTCATATATGGGAACCAGCCCCATGGGGGCCAATATGAGTTACGGTGCCAGTCCTGTCCCCATGATCGAGCGTCACGTTCGACTGATATCCCGGGCGAGCACGTCGAGCGGCATCGCTTCCACCCCACTGCCGAGCGGAAAGGCTTCGCGCCCCGGATAGACTACCAACCGGCGCTCGGGCCGGAGATCGTCGCAGGCGATGTGGAAGCCTTTTTCAACCCTTGGTGACAAGCTGCGCTTGATCTCGATGGCCCAGAGGCGGCTGCCCGGCAAGGTCAGCAGCAAGTCGATTTCGGCGCCGGCGGAGGTTCGGTAGAAGGAGGCGGAGACCTCGAACGGGGCGGTACCGATCAGCGTCTCGATGGCGAAGCTTTCCCAACTCGCGCCGACGACCGGATGGCCGAGGATGGCCTCGAGATCCCGGAGGCCGAGCAGAGCGTGGACGAGCCCCGTGTCGCGGACATAGACCTTCGGCGATTTGACCAGGCGCTTGCCTTCATTGGCATGCCAAGGAGGCAAGCGGCGGACGAGCAGCAGGTCAACCAGCAGATCCAGATAGCTCGCCACCGTTTTGCCGTCGATACCGAGGCCGCGCGCCAGTTCGGCCGCGTTCAGCAATCCGCCCTGGTGGTGCGCGAGCATCGTCCAAAAACGGCGCAGGGTTTCGGCCGGGATGAGCGGACCGAGTTGCGGGATGTCGCGCTCCAGATAGGTTCGGATGAAATCGCGGCGCCAGCGCAGGCTGTCGGCGTCGCTCTCGGCGAGCAGGCTGTCCGGAAAGCCGCCCCTTGCCCACAGATCGTCGGCGCGGTCGGCGCCGGCTTCCAGGATATCGATCGGCCCCAGTTCGAGATAGGCGATGCGGCCGGCGAGCGATTCACCCGATTGCTGCAGCAGGTCCATCGAGGCCGACCCCAACAGCAGGAAGCGACCTGCCTTGCGGCCGCTCCGCCGGCCTCGATCGATCAGGCCGCGCAGCCCCCTGAAAATGTTCGGCATGCGATGAACCTCGTCGAGAATGACGAGTTCGTCGGCGTGTGGCTCGAGATATAAATCCGGCTCGGCTAGCTTGGCCCGATCGGCCTCCGATTCCAGATCGAGATACACGGACGGACGCGTCTCGGCGATTTCCAGAGCCAAGGTCGTCTTGCCCACCTGTCGAGGTCCGAGCAGTGCAAGGGCCGGCGAGCGGTCGAGCAGATGGGACAAGGCCGAGGCACAACGACGCGGTATCATCCTTGCAATTATGGAGTTCGATTCCAGAATTGCAAGGATGACTCCGGCTGTCGGCGGAAAGTCGCCGATTTCTGCGGGGGTATCGGTCTTCCGGAGGGTATCGTCCTCTGAACGCGGCCTGCCCCCCGCTCACGCCTCGACGCTGCCCTTCGCCCGCGGCGTCAGCAATTGCGCATAGGCGGCGACCTTGGCCTTGTCCGACCGGTATTTCGCAGCGAGGAAGTCGATCGCTTCTGCTGCGGTGCGGACCTTGCCGGTCTTGTCGTGGAAGAGAGTCGGGTTGGCCGCGGCAGCCGGCGCGACCACGTCGCTGGAGGCCATGTTCGGGGTCGTTGCCGCCGCCGTGATCAGCTTGGCCGCACCCCCGGCTCCGAGCAGGAAGGCCAGATGGATCTCGGGCTCGGTCGGCGCGCGCTGCAGGCTGCGGTGCAGCTGCGCCGTGTTGAGGGCCATAAGCTTGGCCGCCATGCTCGACGACAAGGCTACGTCGTGGCGGAGTTCCAGAATGTCCTTCAGCGCCCGCGGATCGGCGACCGAGACCCGGCCTTGGGCGTCGGTCGCGATCTGGTGCACCAGCTCGGGCTTGACCCCCATCGCCACGCCGTAATTTTTCACCATCGAGAGCCAGGTGTTCTTGACGAACTGGAACGGGCCGGCCGCACCCGTCACCTTGTTGACCGAATTCTGCTTGAACGAGGTTTCGCCGCAGACTTGTGCCAGGAGGGCGGTGAAGTCATGCGGTCCCGGGGCCCCGCGCGTGCGGGAAACGGCCTCGAACTGATCGGTGAGGCTGACCGCGTCGAAAACCGGCACGATCTTGGTCACGGCGCCAACCTTCTGGTTTCCCGAACTCTATTGGGCGTGGCCGAGGTTACGGCGGGAACCCTAAGAATTGATGTGCGCCCCCGTTACTGAGGGGTAAACGGGAAGGGCATGCTGAGGCGGAGCGGCAATATGTCTTCGACATGGAAGTATTTGGGCGGCGGCGGCAATTGTCCCATGGAATAGGCCATGTCGACGGCGCGCTTGTCGACATCGGGAAAGCCGGAACCGTGGAGCACGAAGACCTGAACGATGGAACCACGCGCATTGACCCGCATGTCGAGTTCGATCGTGCCGTGGCGCGTACCGGTGAATGCCGGCGACATCATGTCCGCCCGCTGGGCGATCAGTACCTTGAGATAGGCCAGGTATTCGTCCCTGGTGGCATCCGGTCCGGGGATCGTGCCCTTGTGGCCTTCGCCGTGGTTTTCCGCCTGGGGGGTCGGTGTCGGCTTGCGGGCACCCCCCGGCTGCGGAATCATGTGGACATCCGACGGTTTCGGCACTGCTTTGGCCACCGGTGTGTCGGCGGGGGGCGCCGGTTTGGGCGGGGGCGGGGGCGGGGCCAGGGCGCCGGCCGCAGCCAGTTCTTCCCGGGTCTTCGGGAGCTCGTCCTGTTTCGGCGCAGCACTCGGTGCCGGCTCTTCGACCGGCTTCGGCCGAGCGACCTCGCTCGGCTTGGGCGAGGCCTCGCTTTCAGCCGGGGGCGGCGGCGCTTCGCCGGCTTTCGGCTCGGGCTTGCCGGCGGCCGGACCGGGAGTCGGGGTCGGCGCCTTGCCGGTGGCATCGACATCGCCCAGCTCGTCGGATGCCAAGCGACCATTCGGAGGTGGGGGCGGCGGCGGCGGCGGCGATTTCGGTTGCTGGGCCGCTTTCGGCGGGGGTGGCGGCGGCGGCGGGGGTGGCGGCGGCGAGGTCGGGTGCGGCGGCTGATAGAGCACGATATCGACCGGGATCGGCGGCTCGTCGTCATTGCCGCCGCCATAGCCGCGCCCGCCGCCGAACCCGACCAAGACTACCAGCCCGACATTCACGACCAGCGACAGAATGATCAGAATCGCGAACCAGCGCAGCCCGCGCCGCTGCCAGGCCGAGAGCGGCAGGCGGCGCATCCGCAGCGCTTCCGGATCGGGCGGATGGCCCGGGTCGAAATGGGGCTCGCCGGGCGGGATGGCGACCGGAGTTTCGATCGGGCGGACATGATCCAGATGCGGCTCGCGGCGCGGCGGCTCGATTACGGCGCCGCTCGGCCGGGCCGTGTCGATATGCGGCTCGTCGGACTGAGCCGCGACCGCCCGGTCGCTCGCAGACCCGGGCTCCATGAGAGGTTCGCGCCGCCGGCGGTCGACCGGCTCGGCGTCGCGCTGCACCTCGGTCATCGGTTGGATGGTTCCTCGCTCATGGCCCATACTGTGCCGTTCTAGTGTGATTCGAGCGATTGCGGGAACGATCCGATTGCCGCCGCACTCTGCTATCTAAATATTGATCGTTCGGCCCCCCGGATTAATGCGACGAGACTGAAATGGCAAGCAACAGGCCGATCCCGCCCCGCCCACCGGATCTCGGGCCGGATTCGGCCGGCGATCCGACCGGCCCGCCTCGGCACAGGCGGCTCTGGGCCGTCGCGAAATGGACTGCCGTCGCCGCGATCTGGGGGGTGGTCCTCGGTTCCTGTCTCCTCGCCTGGGTCGCGACCACCCTCCCCGATATCCGCGACCTCGGCCGGACCGATCGCCATCCGAGCGTCACGCTCCGCGCCGCCGACGGGTCGCTGATCGCCACATACGGCGATCTCTACGGCGAGACCCTGCATCTGGCCGATCTGCCCCAGGCCCTGCCCGAGGCGGTGATCGCCACCGAGGATCGGCGATTCTACCACCATTTCGGCCTCGATCTCATGGGCATGGCGCGCGCCGGCTTCGCCAATCTGCGCGCGGGACACGTCGTCGAAGGCGGCTCGACCCTGACTCAGCAGCTCGCCAAGAACATCTTCCTCACCCCGGACCGGACCTTCCTGCGCAAGGCTCAGGAGGCGCTGCTGGCGCTCGCCCTGGAGCATCACTTCAGCAAGGATCGACTTCTCGAAATCTATCTCAACCGAGTCTATTTCGGCGCCGGTGCCTATGGCGTCGATGCTGCTTCCCGCCGCTATTTCGGCAAATCGGCGCGCGAGCTCGACATCTACGAATGCGCGCTCCTCGCCGGGTTGCTCAAGGCGCCGAGCCGGTTCAGCCCGGCCGGCAACCGCAAGCTCGCGTCCCAGCGCACAGCCCAAGTGCTCGACAACATGGTCGCCGCGGGATATCTGACGCCGGCCGAGGCGGCGGCAGCGGGGTCGCACAGCATCGTCCTCGCCGCCGTGCCCGTGACTCAGCCGGGTTTGCGCTATTTCGCCGATTGGACCCTGGATCAGGCTGCTGCCGGCGGCTATGGCGGCGACCTCGTCGTGACCACGACGCTCGACCCGGCGCTGCAGGCGGCGGGCGAGCAGGCGATCGTGACCAGTCTCGCCCGCGACGGCGCCAAGGACGATGTCGGCCAAGCCGCCCTGGTCGCGATGAGCCCGGACGGTGCGATCCGCGCCATGGTCGGCGGCCGCGATTATGGCGAGAGCCAGTTCAACCGGGTGACCCAAGCCGAGCGCCAGCCCGGCTCGGCGTTCAAGCCCTTCGTCTATCTGGCCGGGCTCGAATCCGGGCTGCATCCGGGCGATCGGTTCGTCGACGGTCCGATTCATATCGGCGATTGGCAGCCGCATAATTACAGCAATTCCTATCGCGGCGAGGTCACCATGGCCGAGGCGCTGGCCCAGTCGATCAATACCGTGGCGGTGCAGATCGGCCAGCGCGCGGGCATGAAGAATGTGGTCGCTGTCGCTCATCGCCTGGGCATCGCCAGCGATCTCAGCCCCGACCCGAGCCTGGCGCTGGGCAGCGGCGACGTGACGCTGCTGGAGCTGACCGCCGCCTATTGTGCGTTCGCCGGCGGCGGCAACGGGGCATGGCCCTATGGCATCGCCGAGATCCATGACGGTGCCGGCAAGCTCCTCTACCAGCGCGAGGGCGGCGGCCCCGGCCGGGTGATCGAGCCCGCCTTTGTCGACGAGATGAATGCGATGCTCGCCGGCGTCATGACCGGCGGCACCGGCCGTGCCGCCCAGATCGGCCGGCCGGCGGCGGGCAAGACCGGGACGACCTCGGATTTCCGCGACGCGCTGTTCGTGGGCTATGCCGGCGATCTGGTCGCCGGGATCTGGTTCGGCAATGACGACGACACGCCGATGAACCATGTGACCGGCGGCACGCTGCCGGCGCGGGCCTGGCGCGATTTCATGACCGCAGCCTTGAAAGGCAAGCCCGTCCGCCCCTTGCCTCGGCTCGAGCCCCCGGCGGCGGCGCCGGCGCCGGCCACGGGTGAAGATCCGGAAGTTGCCTTCCAGGAGCTGCTCCGGCGGGTGCTGCAGCCGCAGACGGCGGCCGATTCGCCTCAGCCATAGCGCAAGAGCCGCGCCCCGTTCCGCTTCAGCCAGTTGCGCTCGGCCTCGAATGGTCCGTGCAGCGTTTCGACGATGCGCCAGAATCGAAGCGAATGATTCATCTCGCCGAGATGGGCGGTTTCATGGGCGACAACATAATCCAGCACTTCTTCCGGGGCGAGCACCAAGCGCCAGGAATATCTGATGTTCCCCGCGGCGCTGCAGCTGCCCCAGCGCGAAGCGGCGTCGCCTACCGCGATCTTCCCGGCCGGGCGGCCTAACCGGGCGGCCAGCCGCCGGGTCTTCGCGGCGAGGAGCGCCCCGGCGTGGTCGCGCAACCCCGACTCGGTGCGGCGCGCCAGGTGCTCGGCGAGGCCGGTCACCCGGATCATCCCGTCCTCGATCGAGAAGGGCGGTACCCCGCGGCGGGGGCCGAGGGCCACCAGCCGGTGCTCCACGCCCAGCACTGGAATCGCAGCACCATCGATGAAGGGCACGCGCGGCGGCAGTTTGGCAGCCTGGGCCACGACCCATCCCCGCCGCGATTCGAGAAAGGCCAGCGCCCGGGTGAGAGCGACGCCGCGCGGCACGACCAATTCGAGACCGGCCTGAGAGGCGCGCAGCCTGAGCGTCATCCGACGGGCCCGCGTACTGGGTCGCAGAATTACCGGGAGCGTCGTACCGTCGGGCAGATCGAGCGGCGGGATCGGCACGGCTGCGGCCCGCGGGGCGAAGAAGGCCTTCATCGCGCCGGACCATCCGGCGTCGCCGCGCTTACCTCGCTTCCCGTCAGATGGCTGAGAACCTCGCCCAGGATCAGGGCGGCATCGCGGCCGGCCGGCGATTCGGGATGCCGGGCGACCCAGTCGAAGAGCGCTGTCAGGGCGACATAGCGCGGGCCTCGTCCCGTCCCGGTCCGAGCGACTGCCGTCGCGAGGCGCCGGTCGAGCTTGATCGGCGCCACGCCCCGCCCGCCGGGGTCGGCGCAGTGGACCGGGTCGCTCGAGACCAGATATTCCCGGCAAGCCAGCGGCCGATCCGGATGGATCGAGCAGGATTCGGCGTCCAGGAACGGGCAAGCGATCTGCAGGGCGAAATAGGCCAGCCCCAGCGCCGTCGCCGCCTCCGGGTCGCTGATCTCGGCCATCCGGGCCAGTTCCGACCAGAGCCCGGCTTCTTCGAGCCGGGTCCGGGCCGCGCCGAAGCGCGCTACCACGATCTCGCGCCGCGCCGGCGGCAGGGCCGCGATCAGCCCTGCCAGCTGATGGGCCTCGGCCCCGGCGATCGGCACCAGCTGGCGGCAGCAGGCGCCGCAGCCGGCTCGGCACGAGACTTGCCGCCCTGCCTCGGCGGCGACCTCGACCGCCACGCCGGTCAGACCGGCCATCAGCACGCGCAACGCCGGGAGCAATCCTCCGAGCGTCGTCGGCCCAGCCGGCACCGGCAGCCTGACGGCCAGAGTCCGGCCGCCGATCTCGAGTTCGAGATCGGCCGCGAGAGTCTGCGGCGGGGCGGCGGGTTCGGACATGGCGCTCCGGGGCGTTCCGTTCGGCCGGGTCTATCACGGCCCCGCAGCGTGCGGCAAGGCAGGCGGTCCCGAATGCTCCTGCGTGGCTTCGGGCCCGAGCCGGATCTCGGCATGGACGGTGCCGGGGTCGTCGTCGCGGGTGATCCGGAATCCCAAGCTCTGCAGGAGCGTAATCATCGCCCGGTTCTCGTGCAGCACCGTCCCCCACACGATCGCGATGCCGCGCGCGCGGGCGTAATCGAGGATGCGGTGCATGAGAGCCCGGCCGAGCCCGCGCCCATGCCAGTCGCTGCGCACGATCACGGCGAACTCGGCCTTGTCCATGTCGGGATCGGCGGCCAGCCGGACGACACCGTAGCCGTCGTCCGGCGCATCGCCTTCGCCTGGCCGGGGCAGGGCGGCGAGCGCCATCTCGCGGTCGTAATCGAGCTGAGTGAGCCGCGCCAGCAGGCTCTGCGGCAAGGCGTTCATCGAGCCGAAGAAGCGGGAATGAATATCCGCCGGCAGGGTCAGGGCGAAATTGTGCTCGAACCGCGGTGCGTCTTCCGGGCGCACCGGCCGGATCAGCAGGACGGTGCCGTCGGGCAGGGTGAGATCGCTTTCCAGAGCCGAGGGATAGGGCAGGATGGCGGGTTCGGGCCGCTCGGCCGGATCGCCGATCCGGATCCGGGCGCCGAGTGCCACCACGCCGCCGGGGCCGGCCAGCAGCGGGTCGATCTCGAGGTCGAAGAGTTCGGGCAGATCCGCCGCCATCTGCGCCAGCTCGACCAGGGTGAGGGCGATTCCGTCGAGATCGGCCGCGGGCCCGGCCGGATGGCGATGGATGCCTGCCCGGCGGATCAAATCATGGGCGAGCACCAGGTCGAGCGGCACCAGCGCCACGGCCGTGTCCTCGGCGCCGTCGCTCCTCCCGCGGCTGCGATCGAGAAACACCACGGGCCCGAAGATCGGATCGGCTGCGAGGCCGAGCCGCAGGCGGAGGGCATCGGTGCGATCGGCCGGCTCATCGACCGTGAACCCCTCGAACCGCCCCTCGGGCTGCGCCGCGCCGGCTGCCGCTTCTCCGGGCAGCGGCTGTATCGGGCCGACCGGGATGCCATAGGCGGCGAGCAGGCTCCAGCTCTCGGTCCGGTCGAGCCAACTGCGCCCGGCGGCGTGTGCAACCTCGACGATCGTGCGGGCGCGGGCGCGATCCGCGTCGAATTCCTCGGGCATGGACGGCGGCACCCGCATGAGCAGAACCTGGTTGCGCCTGTACTCCAGCATATGCATGAAGCCGGCGACGGCCCGTTCGGGCGTGTCGTAGCTCGGCAGCCCGGCGGTCTCGAACCGGGTTCGGACGTCCGGCGCCGTGCCCTCGCCCAGCCAGGACACGAAGACCTTGGCGCGGGCGCGCGGATCCATCCGGGCCGTCGTCGCCAAGACCGCGTCGGCCGCCGCCACCGCGGCGGCTTGCGGCGCATTCAGGACGAGGCAGGCATCGACCCCCCGGTCGGCCACGATCCGCTCCAGCGCATCACCATAGCAGGCGGCGGGCCCATCGGCGCCGATGTCGATCGGGTTGCCCCGCGACCACCCCGGCGGCAGCACCGCGTCGAGGGCGGACAATGTCGCCGGATCGAGAATGGCGAGGCCGCCGCCGCGCTCGACCAATGCATCGGCTGCGAGCATTCCGAGCCCGCCGCCATTGGTCAGGATGGCGAGCCGGTCGCCTGTGTAGCTGCGGCCGTGGCCGAGCGTCTCGAGGGCCGCGAACATCGCGTCGAGCGTCCGCACCCGCAGCATGCCGGCGCGCTGGAACGCCGCCTCGTAGATCCGGTCGGCATCGGGCTGCCCCGCAGTCTCCGGCTTTGCCTCCCGGGCGGAGGCGAAGCGGCCGGACTTGACCACGATCAGCGGCTTCGAACGCGCCGCCGCCCGCGCGGCAGACATGAATTTCCGGGCCGAGGACACGCGTTCGAGATAGACCAGGATCGAGCGGGTCGCCGAGTCGCCGGCCAGATAGTCGAGCAGGTCGCCGGTATCGACATCGGCCATGTCGCCCAGGCTCACGACATGGCTGAAGCCGATGCTGCGGCTGGTCGCCCAATCGACGAGAGTCGTCAGGACGGCCCCCGACTGGCTGATCCAGGCGATGCCGCCGGGCAAGGGCGCTACGGGGGCGAAGGTGGCGTCGAGGCCGATGGCGGGGACGGCGACGCCCAGGCTCCGTGGGCCGAGGATCCGCAGCAGAGACGGCCGGGCCGCATCCAGCATCGCCTGGCGGAGCGTACCAGCGCCGGCTTCGGTGCCGAACCCGGCGGTCAGCACCAAGGCGGCGGCGCACCCTCTGCTGCCGAGCTCGGCGATCAACCCGGGCACCGTTTCGGCCGGGCTCGCGATGATCGCGAGATCGGGCGTCTGGGGCAGCTCGGCCACGCTCTTAGAGGTCGAGCCGCCCGGGCTCGCCGGCCCGTCCGGCTCGACCACCATGATCGGCCCGGCAAAGCTGCCGCGCCGGAGATTGCACCCGACCGTCGCCCCGACCGATTCCGGCCGGCCGCCGGTGCCGATCAGCGCGATCGAGCGGGGCTTGAACAAGCGCGTCAGATTGCGGATCGACATCGCAGCTGCTCCGCTGTCCTCGGCCGGGACGAGACCCGCCGGCCGATCCGACCATAGCACCGATCGCGCGTCAGCGGCGCCGGGGCGAATATCGTGGTCGCATCGCCGCCCACGACAGGGGGATGCTCGTGGTCCCCGCGGCACGCACGGCCGCGGTCTGTCCCGCAGTCGGAAGTGCACTACTTGGCCGCACCGGCGCCGGCGCCCTCGCCCGAGTCACGAACGGACATGGCGCCGCAGGCTCGCGTCGCTCGCGCTGCGGCGACAGACCGCCGCATCTATGGCATGCTCCCTTCGTGCGCCACGAGAATTCATCCCGCCAACCTTCGACAAGGAGCATCCGCATGCTGGCCATCGTCGCTACGCTCAAGATCAAGCCCGGAACCGAAGCCGAATTCGAGGCGGTAGCCCTGGCCCTGGTCGCCGCGGTCAATGCCGACGAGCCCGGCTGCGCGCTCTACACTCTGTCGCGCAGTGCCACGCCGGAGACTTACGTCTTCATGGAGCGCTACGTCGATCAGGCGGCGCTCGACGGCCATCGCGTCACCGCTCATTACAAGGAACTCGGGGCCAAGATGGGGCCGTTCATGGCGGGCCGGCCCGAGGTTCAGCGCCTGACCGAGCTCTGAGGGAGGGCACCGCGCCAGCTCGACCGGCGCAGCGCCCGGTGGAGCGGCAGGAGTGCCACCGCCGCCGGCAGCAGCGCCCAGAGGGTCCGGTTGAGCATCAGGAACGCGGTTAGCGACCAGGTCGCCCCGATCAGCAATTCGGCCATCGAGCGCAGCATATTTTCGGCGCCGCGCCGGGCGAACAGGTTACGCCGGGCCGGGGACCGATAGAGATAGTTGAGGACGGCACAGCACACCGCACTGCCGGCCGCGCAGACGGCCAAGCAGAAGGCCAGCCACAGGCTGAACCAGCCCGCGACCATCAAGGGCAGAATCATGAACAAGGCCACCGGCAGCAGGGCGGCTTGCACCTTGGCGCGCAGGATCGAACCCGGGGTCAGCGGCGCCGAGGCGAGCAGGTCGCGCGCATCCTCGCCCGAGATGGTGAGCCAGGTCAGCCCGCCAGCCATATAGCCGGCGGTCATGATCAGAACCAGCCAGCGACCGGAGCTGCCGCCGGCCTGGGCGTGCCAGACCACCAGGGTCAGGGGCAGCAGGAACACCACTTGACGGGCGATCTGGGTGAGGAGCCAGGGATCGCGGACCAGCAACCGGATCTCCTTGCGCCGGAGTGCCGCCTGCGGCTCGGTGCGGAACGCCCGTTCGGCCGGCACCCGGTTCCGGCGGGCGCCGGTCCCGATCCCGGCAGCCGCGATCGCGCTGGTGATGAACCGTTCGGCCAGCCCCAGGGCAGTGGCGGCGAAGCAGCCCAGGCTGAGCGCGATCAATCCGGCGAGCGGCCAGGATTCGCCCAGAGCGCCACGCGCCGGCCACCAGACGATGTTCTCCGGCCCGGGCAAACCCTCGGCCAGACGGGTGAGGCCGGGCAGATCCGTGTCCGACACCCGGAGCAGATTGGGGACTTGGGCAGTCAGGGCAAAGGTGATGCCGAGCAAGGCGGAGAGAATCTGGGCGACCAGCCGGGTCATCCGGGCACCCAGGAGCCGGAACAGCGAAATCGCCAGGATCAGCCCGGAACTGGTGGCGAGCAGGCCCAGGCAGGGAATCGCGACATAGGCCATGAGCCAGGCCCTCTGGCCCAGCAGAATGAAGGCATTGGCGAGCGGCAAGGCGAGCAGGGCGCCGCCCAGGCAGACACTGGTCGCGATCGCCGTCACCCGCACCAGAATGATGGCGTGCCGGGGAAACGGCGACGACAGCAGGAGATCCATGTCGCCGCGGGCGTAGATCGCCTGGATCGCGGCGTCGAGTGCGGTCGACGACATGCCGAGAAAGAGGAAGAACAGAGCGCCGGTCAAAGCGGCGAAGGGCAGCGGCGGCGGCAGCGGCGGCAGATCGGCCCGCACGAAGCCATAGGCGATTCCGAGGGCCAGCAACTGCCAGATGACCAGCATCAGCGCGATCATCACGCTGGTCCGGCGCCGGCGGCGACGCCCGAACGAGCGCCATTGCAGCCTCAGCTCCCACCGGAACAGCCAGGCGATCGGGCCGACGACGGCAGCGAGGCCGCTGCGATCGCGAAGGATCGGGCCGGTGACGCCGTCCTGGTCGACGGCGCCGGTCACGCCGGCACCGACTCTTGGCCTGCGACCAGATGGAGGAAAACGTCTTCCAGGCTGGAACCCTGCCGGCCGGTTCGCGTCCGCAGCTCCTCGAGATTGCCCTCTGCCAGCAGTTCGCCATGCTGAATGATGCCGATGCGGTCGACCAGCCGTTCGGCCACGTCCAGAATATGGGTGGTGAGGACGATGGTGCAGCCGTTCCGCGCCCGATCGAGCAGCAGATTCTTGACCTGGCGGGCGATCGCCGCATCGAGCCCGGTCAAGGGCTCGTCGAGCAGCAACAGTTTCGGATCGTGGATCAAGGCGCCGGCGAGGGCGGCCTTCTGCTTCATGCCGCGCGAAAACTCTTCGCACAAATCATGGCGCTGCGGCCAGAGATCGAGGGCCTCGAGCAGGAATTGCGCCTGGGTCCGGGCCCGGCGCGGATCGATCCGCCACAGCCCGGCGATGAATTCGAGATATTCCAGCGGCGTGAGCTTGTCGTAGAGCATCGGCTCGTCGGGCAGCCAGGCGATCATCTGCTTGGCCGCGATCGGATCGGCGAGCGCGTCCACGCCGAATATCTCGATGCTGCCGGAATCGGGCGGCAGCAAGCCGACGATCATGCGCAGCGTCGTCGTCTTGCCGGCACCGTTCGGACCGAGCAGGCCGTAGAACTCGCCCTGGCCCAGGCGCAGCTCGAGGCCGCGCACCGCCGGCTTGTCGAAACTCTTGGTCAGCCCCGTTATTCGCAACGCGTCTTGCGATGTCATTTGTCATCCCGCCGGCTTCAGGGAGCAGAACCGCCGCCCCATCTGTCTATAAGTCGGCTCGACCGAAGCCGCAACCCGGCCCGGCCGCTCTCCGAACGCAAGAGCTTGCCGCAACCAGCAGGACCATATCGGCATATTTGAAGGAGTTCCTTAATGGCACGTGTTGCGTAATGCCGCGCTATCGGTTGCGACATTTCCTTGGATCGACCAGCAGACCGAAATCCATGACACGTGCCCCCTTCCGCTTCCTGTTCGGCCCGTCCGCGGTCTTCGTCGCCATCGGCAGTTGTGTCTGGCTGGCCGGGCAGCCGGCCGCCGCCATCGTCGCCGGGATCGGTGCGGCCCTCTCGGTCGGCGCTGCATCGGTAGTGCGCGGGAGCCTGGCGCGCCGGGCCGAGTCGGCGGAAACGCTCCGCCGTCTGGGCGAGCGCGAGCGTCTCTATCGGGAACTCGTCGAGGGTTCCCGGCAAGGCCTCGTCATCGTCGAGCAGCAGGGCAGGCTGTTCGAGGCCTTCTCGCAGGTGGATGGGTCGACGATCCGCCGCCATGGCGGCACCGGGTTGGGGTTGATCATCTGCAAACGGCTGGCCGACGCCATGGGCGGGCGGATCGAGGTGGAAAGTGCGCTCGGACTCGGCAGCAATTTTTCCTTCGTCCTGGAGTTCGGTCTGGCCCGGCGCCCGGCTCGACGGCGCCGGGACCGTGATCCGGCCCGGGTCCCGCCTGTGCGGGAAATGCGGCTCGCGGGTCTGCGCCTGCTGATCGTGGAGGACAATCTGGTGAATCAAACCGTGGCCGAGAGTATAGTTGCGTGCGAAGGGGCGATCGCGACCATTGCCGTCAATGGCCGCGAGGCCGTCGATCTGTTACGCGACACCGTTTTCGACGCCGTGCTGATGGATCTGCAAATGCCGGAGATGGACGGGTATGCCGCGACCCGAGCCATTCGCGGTGAACTCGGCTTGAGTCGATTACCGATCATCGCCGTGACGGCCCATGCTCGAGCGGCCGAGCGGCGGCGCTGCAGGGAGGCTGGAATGAACGAGCATATTGCAAAACCCGTGGACGCTCAGCGCCTGGTGGAGACCGTCCGGACCTTGGTCGAGGCCGCGGCCGACTCGACGCCGCTACCGGGCATCGACATGGACGATGCGCTGACCCGACTCGGCGGCAACCGAGGCTTGCTGGAGGCAGTCTATCACGATTTCTGCCGGCAATATGGCGATGCCGCGGCCGAAATGGCCGATCTCATTGCGGCCGGCTCGGCCGCCGATGCGGCGACGCTTGCCCACACCATCAAGGGGGTCGCGGGGAATATCGGGGCGAAGCGAGTATTCGCCGCGGCCAGGGCGATGGAAACCGCGCTGATGTCGGGCGGCGACGGCGCCGATCTGGTCGCCGTCCTGCGTGACGCGTTGGCCGAACTTTCCGATGTTGCCCCGGCCGCCGCACCAGCGGCCGCCAGCCTCGATCCGGACAAATTCGGGCGGACCGCCGCCCGCCTCCGCGCCCTGCTGGCGGCGCGCGATCTCGACGCCGAAGAATGCTTCGCCAGCTTGAAGGCTCTATGCCCCGACGGGCCGCTCCGCCAACCCTTGGCGCAATTGGCGGCCGCGTTCGACGCGCTCGATTTCGAGGGGGCACTCGGACCGCTGGCCGAACTGGAGCAGGCGGTGGTTGGAACGGCGCCGGCATGAGCGAGGCCGGCCTCGAGCCGAAACTACTCGTCGTCGATGACGCACCGGCGAATATCCGCCTGCTCCGCAATTTGTTGAAGGACGAGGCCCGCGTGCTGTTCGCGACCAGCGGCAGCGACGCGCTGGCGAGCGCCGCCGCCGAACAGCCCGATCTGATCCTGCTCGACGTGCTGATGCCGGACATGGACGGCTACGCGGTATGCCACGCGCTCAAATCGGATCCGACGACCCGGGACATCCCGGTGATCTTCGTGACCGGCCTCGCCGATTCGACCGACGAAACACGCGGGCTGGAAGCCGGCGCGATCGACTACATCACCAAACCCTTCATGCCCGCGATCGTGCGGATGCGCGTGCGCAACCATCTGGCGCTGCGGCGTGTCACCAATGAACTCCATGTCGTCAATGCCGAGCTCAGGCGGCTGGCGACCACCGACGCGCTGACCGGAGTAGACAACCGGCGCCATTTCTTCGACCAGGTCGCCGAGGAGGTGCTGCGGATGCGGCGCTATCGCCACAACGCCGCGATCTTCATGCTCGATCTCGACCATTTCAAGCGGTTGAACGATGGCCACGGCCATGATGTCGGCGACATCGCGCTCGTCGCGACCGCCTCGACCATGCGCAAGACCCTGCGCACGCACGACTTGTTGGGGCGGCTCGGCGGCGAGGAATTCGCCGGGTTTCTGCCCGAGACCGATCTGCCTCAGGCGGTGAAAGTATGCGAAAGGCTGCGTGAGATGATCGCCGCGATCAGAGTGCCGACGGGTGCGGAGCCGGCGCTGCTCTCCGCCAGCATCGGCGTCGTCGCCATCGATGCCGACTCCGAACTGGCCGAGGTCGCCCTGAAGCGCGCGGATCGCGCCATGTACTCGGCCAAGCGCGGCGGCCGTAATCGAGTCGTGCGCGGGTGAGGTCGTCCCTTCGGCAAATTCCCGTCCGGTAGACGACTCTGGCCGAAGACCGGGCCTGCCCGCCCGGCCGCGTCGCCTGTTCAGCCGCGGGCGGCGATCGGGGCGCGGGGCGGGATCTCGAAGCGGCGGGTCTTGCGATACTCGACCACGACCTGACGGGCCGGAACGGCCGGGACCGGCGCCGGTGCCGTGAACTCCGGCTGTTCGGACGGCGCCCGGAATTTGCGGACGGCCTCGACGATCCGGTCCGGGGCCGATTCGGTCTGCTGCGGCGGCCGGACGGCTGGCTTGGTGCGCTTGGGTGCGGGCGGGGCACGCATGACCTTGAGCGGGCGCACGCTCAGAACTCGACCGTGCAACGCTTCGATCGCCTTGGCCACCGCCGGCTCCGGGGCGAGGATGATGCTGCCCCGACCGGCCCGGTTGCGATCGATCTCGGCTCCCAGGACCAGCCCGAAATCATCGAACAGTGCCGCCAATTGCACGGCGGTAAACCCTTCGGGCAAATTCGAAACGACGACATTGCCGTGAAAAATCGGTATGCGCATGGCCCCGCTCCCTGCTCGATGCAGTGCACTCAGTGTATTGTGCATTGCAACATCTTAAAGCCCCGTTTTCAGGGAGCAGGGGCGCGATCGATGCATGATCGAGACGAGCACGGACCGAGAGGCCGAGCGTTTACGCCCGATCGCCGTCGAATTTCGGCCACGCCGCCTTTCGCCGGATGTGGCCCTGTTCAGGGTCTGTCCGCCGGCGCCCGGATCGGAGGCGGTGAGCGCGCCGGGAGGACCCGGAAAGATGGCCTCGCGCTCGCCCGGAAAATTCGAGGGACCCGCGAGAAAAACCTTGTATCGAGGGCGCAAACAGTTCATGATATATTCCATGAACATCGCCTTTTTCACCGCCGCGCCCGACGAGGCGTCACCGGACGATCCCGACAGGGGTCAGTCGGAAGCGCGCGCCCGCGCCGCGGGCGGGCGGGATCCCGGCTTCACCGAAAGGCGCTCGCGCGCGCTCCAGGAGTTGGCCGGGATCGGGATGGATATCGCCAAGGCGCTCAAGTCCCAGGCCGAGAGCCAAGCCAATCTCGCCCATGCCACGGTCGACGAGATGATGACCGGCCGCGTGGATCCGGGACGGGCGGTCATGGAACTGGCTGCAGCGCAGGCGACGTTCCTCGGTCGGGGCGGTACCGATGTCGGGCTGATCTTCGAACGAATCGCTCGCGCGGTGCGCCGGTGCTGGGCCTTGGAAGAGCACTTCTTCGAAAAGGGCAGGGCGCGGGACGAGAAGGCGGAATCCCGGGGCCGGGCCCGCCGGAACGCGGCCGAGCCGGCGCCGGCGGGAGACGCGCGGCGCCGGCGGCGCGCCGAGGTCGGGCGGATCGTCGAGGAGGCGATCGCGAACCTGCCTCGCTCGGAAACAGCCCGGGAATCGATCCGCAACGATCTGCGGGAGCGGCTCGACGACGAGGAGGCTTGCGAGGATCTCATAGGCGATCGGCCCCTCGGCGCGATCGTCGCCGCCATTTGCACAGATCTCGGCATCGAGGTCGATTGGAGCCTCTGGGCGGACGAGGACTGGGCGATCGAGGAAGCCCGGACCAAGCCCGCGGACTCACCTTACCGAGAGTATCGGCCCGGCCGGCGAGCCGACGGCGCCGCCTCGCCGGCGGCAGACCCACCACTGCTCGAAACCCCGGCGACCGGCAGCGACCCGCCGTGATCGCCGGGGGCGAGCAAGGTTGGACGCTTCGCCGGAACAGCTGTCACCGCGGGCGCGAAGAACGATCCGGTCCGAACCCAGGCCGTTTGCGAAGATCTGTGACTGGGCGGGACGCCGGGCCCGGCGACTGCAATCTCCCGCCCCGCCACCGCGGGAACCTCGGGCACGAACGGGAGCCGTCCGGGGTCTCGGCCGCGGCGAGGTGACCGTGCCCTGTCGGGGTTGCGCAGACGGCGTTATTTCCCCGGGATTTTCCTCGTTCGACGAAGCGCTTCACCCTGATCGATCAGAAGCGTGGCGAAATCACGAACCAGGCGGTCCAATGAAAATCGCCTTCGTCGATTCGTGGTGAGAATTGTGTACGAGACCAATCCGGCACACCAGACCGCGACGATCAGCCCGAGTGCCGACAGCACGATGTCGGCTGAAGTCAACATCATCATGTCACGCTCCCGACATCGTCGGCGAAACGCCGAATTTTCTAACATCGTCGGCGAACCGCCGAATTTTCTAACATCGTCGGCGAACCGCCGAATTTTCCTCGCGATGGATTTGCTCCCGTTCCCGCTCAGCCTGACACCCGTCCGGCCGATTACGCACAGTGCCAACGCAGCCATCCCGCAGCCGACGAGCAGGACCGGTCCGACCGTGACGCCAATGGTGACGAGCATCCCGATCCCGGCGACCGTTGCGGCCGTGGCAATCGGCAGACCGGAGCGGTCGATCAGATCGATGCCGGCATCGGCAAAATCGACCTCATCGTCATATTGATCCGCGGTCTCGTCGAGAAAACTCACGATATACTGGCGAAGATCGGGGTCATTTATCTCTTGCTGGATAATTCTGGTCAACGAGGCGCGGCATGCTGAATTTTCGACAATTCTGATGATCTCGGCGGCACCGAGATGCGGCCGCCGATCCTCGAAACAGGCGCCGCGCACCGCGTTGATGAAAATTCTCGAAAGCGTATCGTTCGAAGACGGGGCGGGAACATTGTGCGTGATCGAACCGAGAACGCCGTTGAGCTGCTCGTCGAGCCCGGAGTCCGGCATGTCCCCCCGCGCCGCACACCCCCACCCATGCTAAACTCGCCCCATGACCCCCGACCCTGTCCCGCCCGACGGCCCCGCGCCGGTTCGGCTCGACGCCTCCGCCCTCGATCAGGCCGTGCGCGTCGGCATCGCCCGCTATGTCGCCGCCCGCCGGCCGCTGGTGAAACCCTTCGTCGATCGGCATTTCTCCTGGCGCGGCAGTCTGGCGCTGCACCGGCATGCGCTCGGCTGGGACTTGTTCCGGGCGCCGGCCAATCTGGCGCTGGGCTTGCCGCATTCGCTGGTGCAGCTGACCGGGGCCGGGGCGTCGCGGCTGGGCGCCCGCCGGTTCGGGCAGGCGTTGCGCCGCCGCTCGCTCCTGCTGCCGACCGCCGTGGCGCAGGAGATCGAGCGGCTGATCCAGGCCGAGCTGCTGCAGCTGCCCGGACCCGATGGGGGCGAGGATGCGCTCGCCCAGGAAATTCTGCGGGATCCCGGGGTCGAGACCGCGCTGGTGGCGCTGCTCGGCCCCGTGGGCGCGCGGGCCGAGGATGCGCGGTTCCGGCTCCGGCTGGAGGCGACGCTCGCCCGCTATGCGGCCAGCCGGCCGGCGGCGGCTGAGCTGTCGGTGGCGCTGGTGGCCGTCGGCACCGGGGCACTCGCGTTCGAGAAACTGACGCCGGGTGCGCTCACCTTGGGGCCGGTCCTGGCCGGCTCGCTCGCCCAGAGTGCCGCGATCGCCGGCTTCCCGCTCGGGGCGTCGCTGGGGGCACTCTGGTATGGGGCGTTCCCGGTCACCGCGCCCTGGGCGCTGACCGCCGGCGTCACCGGTGGGCTCATGGCCGGGGCCGCAATCTTCGCCGGCTTCGCCGGGCTGGTCGCCGATCCGATGCAGCGCCGGCTCGGCCTGCACGAGCGGCGCCTGCATCGGCTGCTCGATGCGCTCGAGCGGCAATGGCAGGCGCCCGACGGCCCGGGCCTGACGCTGCGCGATCACTATGTCGCGCGCCTCGTCGATCTCTTCGACCTCGCTGCCGCGGCTTGGCGCGTCGCGCAGTGAGGGACCTGCATACCATAGTTGCATGGCGGCCAGGGTCGGCCGGAAAAACGGGTCGAGCCTTCCTCTAGGGTTGAAAATCACGGTCAGATCTGTAGCATCCGGTTCATGAATGGACTCCGACCCGACCCCACCAACGCCGCGGATCTCGCCCGCCGCCGCGTCGTCTACGCTGAACAGGCGGGCTCGCGCCACGGCGACGGCATGGCGATCCGGATCTTCGAGGAATTTCCGGCGCGCTTTACCGCCCTGGTCCATCTGGCCGCCGGTTCATCGCTTCCGGCCGATCCGGCTCGGCGCGGCTTCGAGATCCTGGTCGTCGACGGCGAAGTCGATCTCGGCGGCGGCCGGCTCCACCGCCACGGCTATGCCCGCGGCCCGACCGGACCCGGGCCCGCGACGGTCGCCGCCGACAACTCGATCCTGTTCGTCAAGCGCGGCCATATTCCCGCCGAGGATCGGCGCGAAATCGTCCACCAACCCGGCCCGGCCGATTGGAAGGATCGCCAGGAGGGCCAGCTGCGGACGCTGGCGCTGCATCACCACACGGGGATCGCCGTCTCGCTGATGCGCTACCTGCCGGGAACGGCGGCGGTCGTGCGCCGGCGGCTCGGCGGCGAGGAAATCCTGGTGCTCGACGGCACGCTCCTCGACGAGAGGAGCGCGTATCCGCGCGGAACCTGGATCCGCAACCCGCCGGGCAGCCTGCATCAGCCCTATTCGGTCGAAGGCTGCCTGATCTATCTGCAGACCGGGCATCTGCCGATCATCTGAGCGGCACCGGGGGTCGGTCCGCCTCGACCAGCTCGATTTCGTGGCTGATCTCCGCGGTGCGGCCGAGCATGATCGAGGCCGAGCAATATTTCTCGGCCGAAAGCTGCACTGCGCGCTCGACCTTGGCGCGGGCGAGGCCGGGGCCCGCGAGCCGGAAGCGCAGATGAATGCGGGTGAAGATCTTAGGGTCCGTCTCCGCTCGCTCGGCTTCGACATCGACGGTGCAGAGAGTGACCTTGGCCCGGCCCCTTTCCAGAATATTGACGACATCGAAGCCGGTGCAGCCGGCCAGACCGATCAGCAGCATCTCCATCGGCCGGATCCCGGCATTGCGGCCGCCCGAGTCCGGTGCCCCGTCCATGACCACGCTGTGGCCACTGCCGGATTCGCCGACGAACATCCGGCCGTCGACCCACTGCGCCCGGGCCTTCATCGCTCAGCCCTGGGCCCAGGGCAGGCCGTTGTGCTTCCAGCCGGCCAGGTGGCCGCGATGCCCGTTCTCGTCCTGCGGGCCTTCGAAGCCGTCGCTGACATTGTAGCAATGCAGCCAGCCCCGCGTCGTCAGCAGCTGGGCCGCCGCCTTGCTGCGGCCGCCGGACCGGCACAGCAGCAGCACCTTCTGCCCGGGCTGGACCCCGGCGGCGGCGACGTCGTCGACGAAGTGCGGATTGGGCGTGCCGTCCGGCCAAGTTTGCCACTCGATCTTGAGCACTTTCTTATCCAGGTGATGCAGATCGGGCACCCCGACGAAGGACCATTCCGCCTTGGTCCGGACATCGATCAACACCGTGTCCGGATGCATCTCCAGCGCCGTCCACGCATCGCGCGGCGACACGTCTCCGGCATAGCTTCCCGTCATGACTCTTCCTCCTTCAAGCCGCCGCGCGAGCGCGGTCGAGCGCCCGGTTGATGTCTCGAGACAGATCCCGGACGCTTTCCAGCCCGACCGACAGCCGGACCAGCCCGGGCGTGATCCCGGCGATCGCTCGATCGGCTTCCGACAGGGTCCGGTGCGTGGTCGTCGCCGGATGAGTCACGAGCGATTTGGTATCTCCCAGATTATTGGATATATCGATGATTTCCAGCGCGTTCAGAAAGGCGAACGCGGCCGCCTTGGAACCCAGGTCGAACGTCACGATGGTCCCGCCCGTCGCCATCTGCCGCCGCGCCAACTCCCGCTGGGGGAAGCTGTCGAGGAATGGATAGAATGTGCGCGAGACCTGCCCATGCGCCTCGATCTCCCGGGCGAGCGCCAGCGCCTGGGCGCTCGCCCGTTCGACCCGGAGCGCCAGCGTCTCCATGCCCTTGAGCAGGACCCAGGCGTTGAACGGGCTCAGCGCCGGGCCGGTATGGCGCAGAAAGGGCTGGAACTCCCGGTTCAGCCACCAGGCCTCGGCCAGGATGGCGCCGCCCAGACATCGCCCTTGTCCGTCGATATGCTTGGTCGCCGAATAGATCACGGCGTCGGCGCCGAGCCGCACCGGCTTCTGCACCGTCGGGCTCGCCAGTGCGTTGTCGACGACCAGGCGGATACTATGGGCATGGGCTAGCTCGGCGAGGGCGGGAAGATCGATCAGCGCCAGAGTCGGGTTGGCCGGAGTCTCGAGGAAGAACACGCGCGTGTTCGGCCGGATCGCGGTCTCCCAAGCCCGCAGATCGGCGCCGTCGACCAGGGTCGTGGCGATCCCGTAGCGCGGCAGCAAAGTCTGGATGACATGAAGGCAGGAGCCGAACAGCACCCGGCTCGCGACCAGATGATCGCCGGACTTCAAATGCGCCAGCAGCCCGGCCCAGACTGCAGCCATGCCGCTCGCGGTGCCGTAGCAGGCTTCGGCGCCTTCGAGCTGGGCCAGACGCTGCTCGAACATGCGCACCGTCGGATTGCCGTAGCGCGAATAGATGAATCCGGGTTCTTCGCCCTTGAACCGCGCTTCGGCTGCCTCGGCGCTGTCATATACGAAGCCCGAAGTGAGATAGATCGCCTCGGCCGTCTCGCCGAAAGCCGAACGATCGAGGCCACCGCGGACGAGCAAGGTTTCGGAATCGAGCGGAATATCCACCACACAGCCCTTTCGACATCAACGTCGCCAGCCGTAAGGTGCAGGGGAGCCGCCATCTCGCGGAGCACCCGACCTTTTAGCGATATTTTTAACGTGGTCGCAAGCCGGCCGGCTCAAATCACCACGGGAAGCTCATTAGAGCACGATCTCGGGCTCCGCGGCAAGCAGCAGACACCAGATCCGGCCGGTCATCCGTCACTGCCACCCGCCGCCGGCCGGGCCGCGACGATCGCCTGACGCAGCTGCGCGCGGTCGATCTTGCCCATGTCGTTGCGCGGGATCGAGCCCAAGCGGATGAAATGCAGATTGCCGCCGATGACCGGACGCAAGGCGGCGATGACCCGGTCGAGGAGCGCACGGTCATCGCTGCCGTCCGTCACCAGCGCCAGATGGATTTCCGCGATGCCGGCGGCATTGGCGATCGGCACCGCACCGGCATCGGCGAGGCCGCCGCCGCCGGTGCGCCGGGCAACCTCTTCGATCCGGGTCAGCGGGTATTTGACGCCGCCGATATTGACTTGATCGTCGAGCCTTCCCGTCACCCGCAGCAGCTCGCCCCGGCGCAAGCCGACATCGCCCGAATAGAACCAGCCGTCGCGCAGCACGCGCCGGGTCAGCGTCGGATCATCGGCATATCCGGCGAACACACTCGGGCTGCGGTAGCGGATCAGGCCTTCCGTGCCGTCCGGCAGCACCCGGTCGGTTTCGTCGACGATCTCGACGTCGACGCCGGGCAGGATCGTGCCGAACCCCTCCATCCCCGGCCGTCGTACCACCGAGACGACGCCGCCTTCGTTGGCGCCATAGATCTCGGTCACGACGCTGGCCAGCCGGTCGAGGGCGCGCCGGCGCAGCGGCTCCGGCACTGCGGCGCCGAAGCCCACGATCTCGAGATGATCCGGCTTGACCCAATCGCCCGGCAGCGCGTCCAGCAATTGTTCGAGCTGGACGGGCAGCAGGCTCACCCGCGCGACCTTGTGGCGGCCGATCAGCGGCAGCAGCTCGGCCATGGTTTCAGCCTTGTGATGGACCAGGGTGTAGCCGGTCCGGATCGCCCAACTCGCGGTCAGGACCGTCCCGCCGATGCTGAGCGGCAGGTTCAGCAACAGACTGCCGCCAGCCGGCGCTTCCCGGTAGAGCCAGATCACCCGCGCTTGCCGCGCCTCGATGAGCGAGCGCTGGTAATGCATGCGCTTGGCTTGACCGGTGGTGCCGGAGGTACGGGTGATCCGCAGAAAGTCCTGCGGCGAGGAGGGCGCCGGCGGCAGCGGGCCGTCATCCGGGCCGGCGAAGACCGCGGCGACCCAGTCCGGCGTGATCGGGCGCGTGTTCCAGCCGCCGGGCGGGTAATGCGGCTCGGCCAGCACGAGATCGACCGATCCGAGCAGCGGCTGCGCCGCCCGCCCCTCGGCGGCTTGGAACGACGCGGTGGCCAGGCCCAGATGTTCCGCGGCCAGGATGAGCAGCCAATGAACATAGAAATCGTCGCAGCCGATGGCGATGGCGCTGCCGCGCTTCAGCCCGAAAGACTGGAGCGCGCGGGCGAATTTCCAGAGGTCACGCGCGAATTCGCCATAGGTGACGGTTCTGTCGCCGGCGACCAGGGCGACGGCGCCCGGCCGTTCGATGGCGTAGTAGCGCAAATATTCGACGGTCACGGCGCGATCGATCCTCCTGCCGGCAGCGACACACCGGCGACGATACCAGCAGACGCTGTCCAATTGGAATGCTTCCGGCGCGATGGCCCGGCGGGAGTTCGGACGCGCTGGATCGGAGCGCCGAGCCCATCGACGAGAAAGTCCAGACAGTCTGTACGCGCTCGGCTTGACAACCGCCGACCGGGAGCAGAAAACTCCCTTGCGTCGGCGACCTGGACGCGCCCCGATCCGTTAGTGCCCGATCCATGCCGATCCCCGGAACCGAACCGATCCAGTTTCGCGGCCAAAGTCTGAGTGCCGCCAAAGGCTTTCGCGGCGGGACCCATCGGCTGGTTTCGCCGGAAGCGACGTTGGCGCGGTTGCTGCCGGTACTGCCGAGGATCGGCATCACGCGGCTGGCCAATATCACCGGTCTCGACCGGATCGGCATTCCGGTGGTGCTGGCCCACCGGCCCAATGCGGCGACTTTGGCCAATGGCGGCGGCAAGGGTGTCACGCTGGTCGCGGCCAAGGTTTCAGCGGGCATGGAAGCGCTCGAAGTCCAGCATGCCGAGACGCCGAGTCTGCCTTACGTCGAATGCCCCTACGACGCGCTGCCGGCCGAAGTGCGGATGGCGCCGGCGGGTCTGGGCGGAACCAAGGGCGCCCTCTTCAGGAGCGATCTGCCCGAGACTTGGGTCCGCGGCTGGGATCTTCTGGGCCAGCGCGAGATCGCAGTACCGTGGAACTCGATCTACATGGTGCCCTCGCCGATGCGGGCCACGCGCCAATTCATCGCCATGACCACCAACGGGCTGGCCAGCGGCAATCACCCGCTCGAGGCGATCGCGGCCGCTCTCTTCGAAGTGATCGAGCGCGACGGCGTCTCGTGCACGCGCCACGCGGAGGCCGTCACCCGGCGCCCGGTGCCGCGCGTCGATCTCCGCCAGGGGGCACCGCCGATGATCGTGGATCTGGTCGATCAGTTCGGTCGTGCCGGAATCGAGCCGCTGCTGTTCGACCGGACGTCGGATCTGGGCATTCCGGTGTTCGAATCGGTCATCTATGACCGCGAACTGCGCCATGTCGGTCTCGCGCGCGGCTATGGCTGTCATCTCGACCCGGCGGTGGCGGCCTCGCGTGCGCTCACCGAAGCAGCCCAGGGTCGCACCATCACTGTCGCCGGCTCGCGCGACGATCTCTATCCGCGCGATCTCCGCGCGATCCGGCTCGCCGATGCCGGCGGCGAGATCGCTCAGTTGGGAGCCCTGCCGACATCCTGGGGCCTCGATCACTATCCCGATCGCAGTACGGACAGTTTCGAAGGCGATATCGGCATCCTGCTGGCGGCCCTGGTCGCGGCCGGTATCGACCAGGCCGTCGTCTGTGACCTCACCAAGCCCGAATTCGGCATTCCCGTGGTCAAAATCGTGGTCCCGGCGCTCGAAGGCTACCAGACCGATTTCTATGCTCCCGGCGGCCGCGCGAGCCGATATGCCGAGCGGGCCGCGGCATGAAGACCGTCGTGTTCCTCGGGCCCTCCCTGCCGGTCGAAGAGGCGCGCCTCCATCTCGATGCGCTCTATCTGCCGCCGGCGGCCCAGGCCGATGTCATCAGCGCGGTCATGCAGCATGCGCCGGAGGCGATCGTGCTGATCGACGGGCTGTTCGGCCAGGTGCTGTCGGTCTGGCACAAGGAGATCCTGTTCGCGCTCGATCGCGGCATCGCCTTCTTCGGCGCCTCCAGCATGGGGGCGCTCCGGGCGCTGGAGACGGAAGCCTTCGGCGCCGTCGCCTTCGGCGAGATCGTGCGGATGTATCGGGACGGCGAGATCGAGGATGACGACGAAGTGGTGCTCGCCCACGGCCCGGCCGAAGAAGGCTACCGGGCCTATTCCCAGCCGATGGTCAATATCCGCAAGAGCCTCGCCGCGGCCCGCGCGGCCGGCGTGATCGACCCCGCGACCGAGGCGGCGCTGATTGCGGCCGGCAAGGCGCGCTATTTCCCCGAGCGGCGCTATGCCACCTTGTTCGACGATGTGGGCCTGGCCGCCGATCGGCGCGCTCTGCTCGAAGCTTTCCTTTCGACCCATGCCGTCGATGTCAAGCGCCAGGATACGATTGCCCTGCTCGACCATGTGGCGGCTTTGACCACGCCGCCGCCGCGCCTGCCCTTCACCCTCGATCGCTCGCATTTCCTCGATACGCTCTATAGCCGGGACCGCTGGGTCGAACAGCCCGACGGCCGGATCTCGCTCGCCGACATCGCCGCCCATGCCGCCTTGCACAGCCGGGACTTCGCCGAGATCACCGGTGCCGCTCTCGACCGCAAGCTGCTGGTGGTGCTGGCCGGGCTGCTCGGCGCCACCGCGGATCGCGACGAGATCGAGGCCGAGGCGCAGCGCTTCCGCCGCCGGCAGGGTCTGGCGGCGCCGGGAGCCCAGGAAGAATGGTGCCGGCGCAACCATCTCGACGCGACCGAATTCGCCCAGCTGATGCAGGAATTGGCGCTGCGCCGCAAACTCCACGCCTGGATGGTCGTGCGCCGCTTCAACGAGCGCACGACTCAGCCGGTGCTCGACGAGTTGCGGCTGCGCGGCCGCTACGAGGAGACGGCGCGGGACGCGGCGTTCTTCGCCCGCGTGGCCGAACTGCATTTCGGCGATTTCGGCCAGGAGCCGGAAATCGCCATGGACCTGCTGGTGCTCGACCATATCAGGGCGACCGGCCTCGCCCTCGACACGAATTACGGCGATTGGGCGGTCGAGGCCGGATTCCGCGATGTCCACGATCTGCGTGTCGATCTGCTGCGCTCGCGCGTGGTCCGGCGCGTGCTGGCCGAAGTGAGTGCCGAGGCGGCGGCGGCGCTCGATGGCTGAAATCCTGATCCGCCTGCCCCAGCCGTTCCGCGGCTATCTCGGCGGCGCCGACTCGCTCACCGTCGAAGCCGACGACGTGGCCGGCGCTCTCGCTGCCCTGGCCGTGCGCTCGAGCGCCCTGGGCGAGCGCCTGCTGACCCCGGAAGGCGGTTTGCGCCGGTTCGTCCATCTCTATCGCGGCGACGAGGATATCCGCCGCCTCCAGGGTCTGGAGACCAAGCTCGAAGCCGGCAACGTGCTCATGGTCCTGGTCGCGATGGCGGGGGGATGAAGGCGGGGAGATGCCGGTCCCTCCCACGGCGGCAGCGGCCCGGGCGACGCGGGGACCGGTCGAGACTTGATCGGGGGCCGAACGTCCGAGGCGTCGCGTCTGACCTTTTTACCATCGGTGCGGCCGGCGTGATTGACAATTCTCACGCGACGCGTACAGTCGCAGGAGATTTTCAAGCGCTTCTTCGCCCGGCCGGTCGGTGCTGCTTGTTTTTACGCTGTCGTTCTGCGGCCGATCGGAGAAAACGTACCATGTCACGCGATCGCGCCGACAGGCTGGTTCGCCGCCTGGCCACGGAGCCGTGCTTTCGCCGGCAGCTCGCCGTCCTTGCTCCAGAGGCGAAGCGCGCCTTCCTCGAGACCGAGATTCCCGAGGACGCCGCCGTTCCGATCCGGGCATTGGCCGGTGTGGCCGACATGATGTTCGCGGCTCCGCCGAGTGCATTCCCTCCCGCTGCCGCCACGACGGTTCAGGGTGTCGCCGCACCGAGTTCGGCTCTTCCGGCGGCGTCCGCCGCGATCTCGTCCGTGGTCGCGCCGGCGACATCGCCGCCGGCTGCGGCAGCTGCCGTCGTGCCGAACTCGGCCCCCGCTGCTGCGGCGAACGAGCAAGTCCTCGTTGCCGGACCGTCGTCGCCGCCTCCGGATGCCGCCACTATCGTCCAATCCGTGGTGGCACCAGCCTCGGCCATCCCGGCCGCGGCGACGGCGATTGCCGGCGTGATGGTACCGGCGACAACGCCGCCGGCGGCGCACTCATCCGCCGAATCCCTCGCGGCATAGTCGCCCGATTCTCGGACTGCGCTCGCCCGCGCGGCCCTCATCCGGCTCGCGATGCTCGCCACCTGGTCCCTTCCACGCGCGTGGTTCGCTCCGCGATCAGAGCGCCCCGCTTTCGCGGGCGCTCCCGCAATGCGGGAGAAGGGCTGGAGCGGTGATGTCGTATCGGGACTGTTGTTTCGTGTCGAATTCCGAGCCTCTGCGGCCTCGGATCCCCGTACTCTCGCTGCGCGAACGGCCGCTCGCCCCTTCAAATCACCCGGAGTCCCTCGACCCACACGCCGCGCACCAGCGGCACGTGGCGATCTTCCTGGACCCGGATCAGATCGGCGTGCAGACCGATTGCGATCCGGCCGCGATCTTCGAGCCCGACGCGGGCGGCCGGTTCGGCGGCGATCGCGGCGACGGCGCGCGGCAGATCCCAGCCGATCCCGGACTGGGCCAGAATGAAGGCGCCGTGGAGCAGGCTCTGCGGCACGTAGTCGGAGCTGAGCACATCGAGCAGCCCGGCTTCGGCCAAGGCCAGGGCCGAGACGTTGCCCGAATGCGAGCCGCCGCGCACGACATTGGGGGCACCCATCAGGATCGCCATTCCCGCCTCGCGCGAAGCGCGGGCAGCGTCGAGCGTGGTCGGAAATTCCGCGATCGCCATGCCGGCTTCGGCTGCTTCGGCGACATGGGCGTCGGTCGCGTCGTCGTGGCTCGCGAGGGTGAGACCGTGCGCCCGGGCGAGACGAACCACCAGCGCCCGGTTCTCGGCCCCGTGCAGCCGCGAGGTTTCGATCTGGCGCGCGACGAAATCCTGGAACTGGGCTTCGGTCATGCCGTGCTTCTTGACGTAATAGCCGCGGTAGCTCTCCATCGTGGTGAATTGGCGCTGGCCCGGCGTGTGGTCCATGACCGAGACCAGCTTCAGCAAGGGATCGCCCAGGAACGGCTGGAACAGGCGCGGCAGGTCGGCATGGCTGACTTCGCAGCGCAAATGCAGGAAATGCCGGGATCTGAGCATGGCCCGCGCCGTCGCGTCGCGGATTGCGGCGGTCATGAATTCCAGCGTCTCCAGCCGGTCGCCGCCGTTCGACATCTCGCCGACGGAAAGCGCATCGAACACCGTGGTGATGCCGGCGGCGGCGACCTGGGCGTCGTGGCCGATCATCGCGGCCAGGGCCGGCCAGTGCGTGCCCGGCCGGGGCACGAAATGCTTCTCCAGATTGTCGGTGTGCAGCTCGACCAGACCGGGCAGCAGATAATCCCCGGCGAGATCGATCGATCCCGCGGCGCGGCTCGGCCCCTCGTCGATCGCGGCGATCACGCCGCCGGCGACCACGACGCTGCCCGTGACGATCCGGTCGTCGAGGACCAGCCGGCCGTTGGTGAAGACGCAATCGAGCTGCTCCGTCGTCATGCCGCTTTCGCCTCGCTCATCGGGTAAAGCCGTGTCGCCAGCCGGCTGCGCAACTCGGCATCGTGGAAGATCCCGATGATCGCCGTGCCGCGGGCCAGCGCCTCGCCGATCAAACCCTCGACGGCGCGGCTGTTGTCGCCGTCGAGCGACGCCGTCGGCTCGTCCAGCAGCAGGATCGGATACGGCACGGCGAAGCCGCGGGCAATATTGATTCGCTGCTGCTCGCCTCCGGAAAATGTCGCGGGTGCCAGACTCCACAACCGTTCGGGCAGGTTGAGGCGCGCGAGCAAGTCGCGCGCCCGGGCGCGCGCCGCCTCGGCCGGCAAGCCGCGGGCGCGCATCGGCTCGGCCACGAGATCCACCGCCGAAATGCGCGGGATCACGTGCAGGAACTGGCTGACATAGCCGAGCGTTCGGCGGCGGAGCTCGAGAATCCGGCGCGGGGATGCCGCGGCGATGTCGACCCAGGCTTCCTCATGGGCGACGAGAATCCGTCCCGATCCGCTCTTGTAATTGCCGTAGATCGTGCGAAGCAGCGTCGATTTGCCGGTCCCGGACCGACCGTCGAGGGCCATACACTCGCCTGACGAGAGCTCCAGATCGACGTGGCCGAGCACCTCCAGGCGGGCGCCGCCCTGAGTGTGGAGGGTGAAGGATTTGCTCAGTCCTTCGATACGCAGAACCGGTTCCATGGGGCTTCACACCTGGAGGATCGAGGCGACGAGAAGCTGGGTATAAGGGTGCTGAGGATCGTCCAGCACCTGGTCGGTGAGACCAGTCTCGACCACGCGGCCGCCCTGCATCACCATCAGCCGATGAGCGAGCAGCCGCGCCACCGCCAGATCGTGGGTGACGATCACCGCGGCCAAGCCCAGATCGGCGACCAGGCCGCGGATCAGATCGAGCAGCCGGGCCTGAACCGAGACATCGAGCCCGCCGGTCGGCTCGTCCATGAACACCAGCCGTGGCTTGGTCACCAGATTGCGGGCGATTTGCAGCCGCTGCTGCATGCCGCCGGAAAACGTCGACGGCGGATCGTCGATCCGGTCGGCCGGGATCTCGACTCGCTCCAGCCACTCCGCCGCTTCGCGCCGGATCGCAGCGTAGTTGCGAGCGCCGATCGCCATCAGCGGCTCGCCGATATTGGCCCCGGCGCTGACACCCAGGCGCAGCCCGTCGCGCGGATTTTGCTGAACGACTCCCCAATCGCTGCGCAGGAGCAGCCGCCGCCGCGGTTCGGAGAGCACATAGATATCCTCGATCGTGCCGTCGCGCAGCCGGTAGAGGACCCGGCCCGCCGCCGGCGCGAGCCGAGCCGAGAGGGCGCCGAGCAGGCTGGTCTTGCCCGAGCCGCTTTCGCCGACGATGCCCAGAACCTCGCCCGGCCAGAGGTCGAAGGAGACGTCGCGGCAACCGATCCGGGGTCCGTAGGCGATGGTGACGGCAGAGGCGCGGAGCAGCGGCGGCGGTTCGTCGTCATCGAGGATCGCCAGTGCGCTCATGTCCTAGCACCCCGGTCCCGGCAATATTCCGTGTCGGAACAGACGAACATCCGCGTGCCCCGATCGTCGGTGATGACTTCGTCGAGATAGGACTCGCGCGACCCGCAAAGCGCGCAGGCCTCGTCCCAGCTTTCGATCGCGAAAGGGTGATCTTCGAAATCGAGGCTCTTCACCTTGGTGAAGGGCGGCACCGCATAGATCCGCTTCTCGCGTCCGGCACCGAAGAGCTGCAAGGCCGGATTCATGTCCATCTTGGGATTGTCGAATTTCGGGATCGGCGAGGGTCGCATCAGATAGCGGTCGTTGACGAGCACCGGATAATCGTAGCTGGTCGCGATCCGACCGTGGATGGCGATGTCTTCGTAGAAATCGACATACATGCCACCATATTCGCTGAGCGCATGCATGATCCGGGTCTCGGCCTCGCGCGGCTCCAGCCAGCGCAGCGGCTCGGGGATCGGCACCTGATAGACGATGATCTGGCCTTCGGCCAGAGGCGTCTCGGGAATCCGGTGGCGAGTCTGGACGATGGTCGCCTCGGCCGTGCGTTCGGTGGTCGCGACCCCGGCGGTGCGGGCGAAAAACCGGCGGATCGAGATGGCGTTGGTCGTGTCGTCGGCGCCCTGGTCGATCACCTTCAGCACATCGGTGCGGCCGATGATGCTGGCGGTGACCTGAATCCCGCCGGTGCCCCAGCCATAGGGCAGCGGCATTTCCCGGCTGCCGAACGGCACCTGGTAGCCCGGAATGGCGACCGCCTTCAGGATCGAGCGGCGGATCATCCGCTTGGTCTGCTCGTCCAGATAGGCGAAATTATAGCCGGCGAGAGGCTCGGTCATTCGGCCGCCGCCTTCGTCGCGGCGGCCCGCAGCCGGCGGACGAGATCGAGTTCGGACTGGAAATCGACGTAATGCGGCAGTTTCAGATGCTGGGTGAAGCCCGAGGCCTCGACGCTGTCGGAATGAGAGAGCACGAATTCCTGATCCTGGGCGGGTGCGCCGACCTCCTCGCCCAGTTCGGCTGCCCTGAGCGCCCGATCGACCAGCGCCATCGCCATCGCCTTGCGCTCGCAATGGCCGAAAGCCAGACCGTAGCCGCGGGTGAATTGCGCCGGCACCGTGCCCGAGCCTTTGAATTGATTGACCATGTCGCACTCGGTCAGGCGAATCTCGCCGATTTCGACGGCGAACCCCAATTCTTCCGGCACGATCTCGACCGCGACATCGACGACTCGGATCTCGCCCGCGAACGGGTGGTTCTTGCCGTAGCCGCGCTGCGTCGAATAACCCAGCGCGAGCAGGAATCCCTCGTCGCCGCGCGCCAGATTCTGCAGCCGCACGGCACGCTCGGCGGGAAATTCCAGCGGCTCGCGGGTGAGATCGCGTGGGCGGGCGGCACCGGCTTCCGGGGCCGGTTCGATCAGTCCGTCGCGGCCGAGCAGATCGGCGACGCGCGGCATCGCCTGCTCGCAGGCCGCTCGAGGGTCCGGACGCTCCGGCGATCCCGATTCGGCGGCGAGGGCGAAATCGAGCAGCCGATGAGTATAGTCGAAGGTGGCGCCCAGGACCTGGCCGCCCGGCACATCCTTGAAGGTGGCCGAGATCCGCCGGCGGATCAGGCCCTCCGCAGTATCGACCGGCTCCGAGACGGCCAGGCGCGGCAGCGTCGTGCGATAGGCGCGCAGCAGGAACACGGCTTCGACCAGATCGCCGCCGGCCTGCTTGATCGCCAGGGCAGCCAATTCGCGATCATAGATCGAGCCTTCGGTCATGACCCGGTCGACCGCACCGGCGAGCTGCTGGCCGATCTGGGCGAGGCTCAGTTCCGGCACCGCCGGATCGCCGCGGCGCTCGGCGGCGAGCAGCGCATGGGCAGCATCGATCGCCTTCTCGCCCCCTTTGACCGCGACATACATGGACCTACTCCTCGATACGCGTGGTGCGCGGCACGGCGGCCAAAAGATCTCCGCAGGTCAGGATCAGATCGAGGCCGCGCGGAAACAGCGGCGCGAGCGCGGCCCGCTCGGACCAGAATCCTGCCCGAAACCCGGCGACGCCGAGCTGGTTGCGGTTCTCGATCCCGGGGCCGGAGAGGCTCAGCCGCCCGCCCCGGGCGAGGTCGGCGACTTCGATCACCAGCGTGGTGGAGCGGTCGGGATAGGGGTCGAGCCCGAGGGCGAAACCGTCGAGCGCCGGCAAGCGCGCCGGGTCGCCGATGAAGGCGAAGGCGGCGCTGTCGCGGGTTTCGGCCTCGGGACAATTGCAGTGGAAGCGAAGATGCGAAAACGCCGGACGGGCAGCCTCGTCCAGCCAGACCGGCGTCTCGAAATCGAGCAGGGCCAGCGCCGTGCCGATGGCGGCGCGGCCGAGGGGACCGGACGGCAGATCGGCCGGCGCCTCGATCGAGACGATCCGGCCGGGATGAGCCACCGCGTCCAGTACCGAACGGAAGATCCGCTGCGAGTCGCTCCCCGGATCGGCGAAGCCCGGGAGCGGGAAATCGCGGGTGCCGGCTCTCATTCGCCCCTCGCCAGGGTGAAGAAATCGACGCGGGTGGCAGCGATCTCCGCTCGATCGGCCGAACGCGCGGCGTCGCGCGCGCGCACCAGCCCGGCGATCAGCGAATCCTGCAGCCCATCGTGCCGGTGCCGATCCTGGAGCAAGGCATCGAAGATCGCGGCCAGTTCGGCGTGGCGCCGGTTCCGGCCGGCGACATGGCCGAAGCCCACCGGCCCTTCCGCCATCCGGACGGCGCAGCGGGTCATCGTCATTTCGCCCAGGTTGAACGGGGCGCCGCTGCCCGAAATCCGGCCCCGGACCATGACCAGGCCGGTCTCGGCCGGGCGCAGGAGTGTGTAGCCCGGCTGCGGCGCCAGGCTCTGCCAATGCGCCTCGAGGTCCTCCGGCGCTGCTTGCGCCAGTAAACCCATCCAGCCGGGCCGGAGCACCGTCGCGGACGATGCAGATGAATCCAACATTTGTCTAGACATCCATATCTTTCGAGGTGATCATTCCTCGATCGCCGGAAAAAGTAAAGCGGCGACTCGAAAACAGTTTCGTGACCGAGTCGGGCGGGGGATGCGTGGAACCGGAAATCGACGATGACGATTCGGCCGTCCTGCGCGGGCAGGGAGTGGCATTGTGGCGGCAGATCGATCAAAGCCTTAGCCGCGAGATCGCCGCCGGAACCTGGCAACCCGGCGCGCCGATGCCGACCGAGCAGGCGCTCGCCACCCGTTTCCAGGTCAATCGCCACACGGTTCGGCGCGCCGTCCAGGCCATGGTCCAGCGTGGCCTGCTGCGGGTCGAGCAGGGGCGCGGCACCTTCGTCCAAGACGCCGTCATCGACTATGTCGTCGGCCGGCGCACCCGTTTCACCGAGAATATCCTGCGCAACCGGCGCTATCCCTCGACCGTGCAGCTGCGCTGCGGTGAAGCGATGCCGCCGCCGGCGGTGGCGCAGCAGCTGAAATTGCCGGCAAATGCGCCGGCCATTCTGCTCGAACGCGTGAATTCCGCCGGCGGCGTGCCGGTCTCCATCTCGACCCTGTACTTCCCGGCGGCCCGATTCTCGGGATTTGACCGGATTTATGCCCAGACTCAGTCGATCACCGAGACGCTGCGCCGATTCGGAATCGAAGATTACGTTCGGGCCGAGACTCGGCTGACGGCACGGCTCCCGAACGCCGAAGAGGCGCGTCACCTGAAGCAAGCGGCCAATCGGCCGGTGCTGCAGTCCCACGCTCTCGATGTCGACAGCGTGGGTGAGCCGGTTTCCGTCAACATTACCCGCTTCGCGAGCGATCGAGTCCAGATCCTTCTCGAGACAATCGCTCCCGACGACTAGCGGCGGCACTCAGGCTTTTCGTTATCGTGCAATTAGATCTGGCAATCTGTTCGAGTCGGATCTATAGTCGTGGCGATAAGAGTACGCGCAAGGCGCGCGCTCGTCGCCGGGGGTACCGGAAGTGTCAGGGGATCGGCAGGACGGAAATCGGAAGAAGGGGCAGCGGATCGGCCGGCGCGAGATGCTGCGCTGCGCCGGAATCATGGGGCTGGGCGCGTTCAGCCTATCGCTGACCCCGCAAGCGCTCGCAGCGGAACGGGCCAAGGCAGCGGCGCCCCGGCGTCTGCAGGTCGTCGTTCTCGATCCCGGCCATGGCGGCATCGACCCGGGCTGCATCGGCTATAGCGGCGTCTACGAGAAGGAGATCGCCTTCTCGACCGCGGGTGAAATCGCCCGGATGCTGGAGGCGACCAAGCGATACAAAGTCGTTCTGACCCGTGGCGAGGACGAATTCGTGGCCTTGCAGGATCGGGTCGCCCGCGCCCGCGCGGCCGAGGGCGATCTCTTCCTGTCGATCCATGCCGATGCCATTCCCGACGAGGGCGTGCGCGGCGCCTCGGTTTTCACTCTTTCCGAAAAAGCCTCGGACGCTGCTTCGGCTGCGCTTGCGGCGCGCGAGAATCGAGCCGACATCGTGGCCGGCGTCAATCTCGCCACGCAGTCGCGCGAAGTATCGGACATTCTGCTCGATCTGGCCCGCCGCCAGACCAACAATCTGTCGATCGGCCTCGCCCGCGAGTTGGTCACCAAGCTCGGTGCAGAAGTGCGCATGCTCGACCACAGCCACCGTTCCGCCGGATTCGCCGTGCTGAAGGCGCCGGACATTCCCTCGGCCCTGGTCGAGCTCGGCTGCCTGTCGAATCGGGAAGAGGACCGGATGCTTCGGACCCCGACTTATCGAAAGACCCTGGCGACCGGCATCGTCCAATCGGTCGAAGCCTATTACGCCCAAGTCGTGCGCGGCTGAGCAGCGGCGCAGCCGGCCGGTAACGTCGAGCCCTTCGCCATCGGCGATCTGCGCCGGTCGCCCCGCCGGGATGGCGAAGAAACTGCCGAGCCGCCATCCGTGCGGAGCGAGCCGCGGGGGTCAGGAAACGCCGCCGGCTAGCGCCTTCCATCATGGATCGCCGGAGGGCGACTGGGCGACGAGCGTCGATTGCGAGGTTGACCCCCTCGTCGGCACCTGGTACTGGCCGAACCCGGTGGAGCCGGTTATTTCCCAGATCCGCGGCGATATCTACCCCTATTCTTCATCCCCGGCCATCGCATTTCCGCTACAGCTGATCGGGTCGAACAGCGCGCAGCTCCGGCCGGTGCAGATCCAGATGGTCTATACCAACTCATCCGGTACCAGTGTGGGTGGGTTCATCCAGTTCGGGAAGGGCTGGAACGGTCCGTTCAACGACATCACCGCGAGCTTCCTCGGCGTGCTCGACCCGTTTGCGAGCTGATCGCCAGGATCGGTCGAGCGCGTCATGCCGCATTGCCGTCAGCCGGCGATCGCGCTAAGGTCCGCGATCATCGGTCGAGGGGGTTGGTCATGAAGTCGATTGTCGTTGCCGTCGCGCTGCTCGCTCTCTCCATGGGGGCGGCCCAGGCCTTCACCTATGACGGGCGCAGCAATCTCAATCCCGACGGCACGGCCCGCTTCACCGATCCCGATGACCAGCTGGGCGACGGCTCGACCAAGGCCAAGAGCAAGAGCGGCTTCAACATGCAATTCAGCAGCGGCCCGACGAGATCCTCCAATTTCGCTGGTCCGAACTTGTTCGTGCCGAGCGGCAATCGCGCCTTCAATTCGCCGTTCCAGCCCCAGAGCAATTTCGGCCAGTCGCCGTTCAGCCCCAACTGAGCCTGGGCACCTCTCCTGTACCGGACTGCCGCCGCCGGTGATGCCGCGGCGCTGCTGATCGAGGCGCGCCGGAGTCTGCGCCCGATCGACCGGCTGCCCGAACCATGTCGGCCGGCGACTCTCGCCGATGCCTATGCGATTCAGGACGAAGTGAGCAGGGTACTCGGGCCCGTCGGCGGCTGGAAGGTGGGGATCGCGAATTCCGAAGCCGAGCCGAGCTGCGCGCCCGTCTATCGCGACTGCATCCTGGGCTCGGGCGCCGTTCTCCCGTCGGCGCAATGTCAGGCTCTCAGCCTGGAAATCGAATTCGCTTTTCTCCTGCGCCGTGATCTGCCGGGGCGCTCGGGGGGTTATCGTCCCGACGAGATTGCCCAGGCGGTGGATTTCGTGCCGCTGATCGAGGTGATCGGCAGCCGCTATCGCGACCCCCTCGGGCTCGCCCCGGCCGAACTGCTGGCAGATGCCAACGGCAACCGCACCTTCATTCTGGGCGGGCCCGTCGCTCGCTGGCGCGACCTCGATTTCCGCACGGTTCGGGTCGAGCTCGCGATCGACGACCGGGTCGTGCAATCGGCCTGCGGCACCCACCCGGCCGGCGATCCGATCCGGCTCGTAGTCTGGCTGGCCGATCACGTGGCCGCGCGCTGCGGTGGTCTCAAATCCGGCGAGGTCGTGACCACGGGCTCGCTCCAGGGAGCCACGCCCATCGCCGCCGGCAGCCGCGCGATCGGCACGTGGGGTTCGTGGGGCCGGGTCGCCGTAGAAGTCGCGCTCTGACGCTGCCCGGGGCAAAATTCACTATTCCGTGAAATCGATTACTCAGCGACACCGTTTTGTTCGCTCGGCACCACCGCGATCGAACATACCTTGTTAATCTCCGGCATGCGATAAGCGCTCCACCGCCATCCCGGGAGGCTACGATGCGCTCGTTGGTCGAGACCATTGATAGAACTTTATCGAATATTGGACGCGAGCCGCGCGACTTATTGTTCGAAACAATTGTCGCCTTCGACAATCTGGGTCTGTCCGACGAAGAAGAAATCTGTGCGATCGCCAGCGCCCTCGCCTCGAACGCTGCCGGCACTCATCGTCGCCACGTTGCCCGTTATCTCGATGCGATCAAGGTCTGGGCCATCGAAATGGCGAGCGCTGCCGCCCCGCCGCCGCCGCGAGTCTTCAACCTGCCTGCGCCGGAAAGCGTCGCGGAGGGTACCGATCTCCTGCGCGAAGCCACTCGTGAATTGCAAGAAGTGCTGGAAGCGGCGCAGGCGACCCTGCAAGACCGGCTGGTCGCCGAATTGACCCTCTATACGAGATTGCTCAAGCGCCACGATGTGAACACCATCAATCTCGCCCTCCACCAAGTCGGCGAGGCCACGGCCCTCAGGGATTTCAAACCCGGTGAATTGATCGCGGTGCCGCTGCGCGAGACCCATGCACTCGCCCGTACCGACCGGCTCGAAGACCTCACCGTGCGCGGGACCGCCTGAATCTCTCTGTCGCGATCACGCGGTCAGCCGCGAGGATCGCCTGAGCGACCGCGCCGGCTGCGTTCCAGGAAGATCGACAGGAACAAAGACAGCGGAACCGCACTCGACAGGATCAGCGTCGTATAGAGAGTGTACCGAATATCCGACGATGCCGGCGGGGCGTAGATCAGATCCGTCACCAATGCCAGATCGACCAGAGCGACGATCAGAATTGCGACGTACCACATGCCGTGCAATGCTTCGGTTACGACATCCTCTTCCGATTCCGAGTACCGCATGGTGCATGCTGCCCGAAATAAAACTGCCGATCAGCGGCGGCAATAACGATCTGATAACCATATAACAGCCCAGCCTGGAAAATCAATCGAGACCGGCGATCGGCAGCCGCCCGAGTGTCTGGAACCGAGCCGATCGAACCGGGCTGCACAGCGTCATATCGCCGCACCAGCTCCCAAATTCTCCGCCGCATCCAGCCAGCGCGCTTCGGCTTCGGCAAGGGCCCGGGACAATTCGGCCTGCCTGCGCATGAGGTCGGCCCGCCGCGCGCCGTCGATCTTCGGCTGTATCAGTTCGGCCTCGATCGTGGCCTTGTTCGCCGTCAGGCGGAGCACGGCGGTTTCGGCGTCGCGGGCGGCCCGCCGAAGCGTCTCGAGGTTCCGGCGCCGATCCGCGCCGCGCTGCCGGTCGGCCGGCTTCGCCGGTTCGGCCGGGAGCACCTTCGGTTCCGGCTCCCGCCGCTTCTGGCCGCTGCCGCGCTGGCCGAGCATGAGCTTGCGGTACTCTTCGAGATCGCCCTCGAACGGCCGGACCTTACCGCCCGCGACCAGCCAGAGCCGGTCCGCCGTCAGCTCCAGCAGGTGCCAATCATGGCTGATCAGGATGACGGCACCGGAGAAGTCGTTGATCGCCTCGGCGAGCGCCTCGCGGCTGTTGATATCGAGATGGTTGGTCGGTTCGTCGAGAATCAGGAGGGGCGGGGCGTCGAAGGTGATCAGCGCGAAATTGAGCCGGGCCCGCTCGCCGCCGGACAGATCCTTGACCTTGACGAACGCCTTCTCCCCGGAAAAGCCGAAGCGGCCGAGCCGGTTGCGGACTTCGGTGTCGCGCGTCCCGGGCAGCAGGGCGGCCAAATGCGAGAACGCCGTCCCGTCCGGTTCCATATCCTCGATCTGGTGCTGGGCGAAAAAGCCGGACCGCAGCTTGTTCGAGCGGTGCTGGCGCCCGACCATGGGCTCGAGCCGTCCCGCGACCAGCTTGGCGAAGGTCGATTTGCCGTTGCCGTTGGCGCCGAGCAGCGCGATCCGGTCGTCCGGATCGATGCGCAGGTCGATGCCCTTCAAGATCGGCTTGCCCGGCTCGTAGCCGACCGAGACCCCGTCGAAGGCGATCAGCGGCGGACTCAGTTCCGCCGGAGCCGGGAAATCGAAGCTGTTGTTCGGGTCGTCGTTCAGCAAGGCCACCGGCGCCAGGCGCTCGATCATCTTCAGGCGACTCTGCGCCTGGCGCGCCTTCGACGCCTTGTAGCGGAAACGGTCGACGAAGGATTGCAGATGCTTGCGCCGCTCTTCCTGCTTGGCGGCGAAGGCCCGCGATTGGGCGATCTTCTCGGCGCGCAGCCGCTCGAACTCGTCGTAGCCGCCGGTGTAATAGGTGAGGGCGCGCTGATCGAGATGGAGGATGTGATCGACCGACGAGTTCAGGATCTGGCGGTCGTGGCTGACCAGCAGCAGGGTACGTGGATAGCTCTTGAGATAGGCTTCCAGCCACACTGTCGCTTCCAGATCGAGATGGTTGGTCGGCTCGTCGAGCAGCAGCAGATCCGGTTCGGCGAAGAGCACGGCGGCGAGCGCCACACGCATGCGCCAGCCGCCGGAGAAGCTCGACATCGGCCGGCGCTGCATGGTCTCGTCGAAGCCCAGCCCGGCCAGGATCTGCGCGGCCCGGGCTGGGGCGGCATGGGCGTCGATGTCGTCGAGCCTCGCATGGATCCAGCCGATCCGGTCGGCGTCATGGGCGGTTTCGGCTTCGGCCAGCAAGGCGGCGCGCTCGCCATCGGCGGCCAGGACCACATCGACCGGCGACTGCGGTCCGCCCGGCGCCTCTTGCGCCACTACCCCGATGCGGGTGCCGCGATTGAGTTCGATCGAGCCGCCATCCACCTGCAACTCGCCCAGGATGAGGGCGAGCAGGGTCGACTTGCCGGCGCCGTTGCGGCCGACCAGGCCGACGCGATGGCCATCGGGGATCTGCGCCGAAGCGCCCTCGAACAAGGTGCGGCCGGCGATGCGGTAGACGAGCGAGGAAATGATCAGCATGGCGGGTTGATAGCATGGAGAGACGGGCGAAATCGATGGCCGAGACGGCAACCCGACCCTGCGGCGGGGCCGGATGGCCGCGCGCTTTGGCGGCCGCTGAGGCCGCCTGCGACCCGCTGCGGTGGGCCGGTTCGAGATTGGATCTCTCCAGGCGATGGATCTGGAAGCAGCGGCCGTCGTCACCACCCCCGATCCGCCGCCGATAGATCGAGACGCTACCGGCCCGTACTCCCAATCCTCTGAAATCTCTGGCGCAATGGCGCGATGGTTGACAGCCCGTTACCGCCGAGAGACAATCCGTGAGGCTGGCGTCGACCGCGCAATCCCTGGGGCGGGCCGTCGATGCGGGCGGATCGATCCATCATATCGCCCCACCGTGTGGAAGAATGCCCCTGAGCCTGACGGTCATCAGCTACTCCGGCCGGACCCCGCCGACACCGGTCGCGGTGACGCTCGGCGAGGCGGGCGGCGTCATCGGCCGGCAGCCTGGATGCGACTGGGTGCTGGAAGATCCGGAGGGCCATGTTTCGAAACGGCATTGCCGGGTCGATTTCGTCTCCGGTCGATACCGAATCACCGACACCAGCACCAATGGGGTGTTCCTCAACGACAGCACCAACCGGATCGGTTTCGGGGTCAGCGCCATCCTCCAGGACGGCGACCGGCTGTTCATCGGCAGCTATGATATCGCCGTCCAGATCTCCCAGACGAGCGTCAGCGCCCCGAGTGCGGCCGACGAGGATGACCCGTTCGAGCTCGGCCGCTACCAGGAACCCGCTTCTCCGCCGGCGCCGGCCGACCGGAACGCGGCCTTCTTCGACAGCGGCCCGTTGACCAGCGAGCCCGAAGAGAAATTGCCCTCGAGCGAGGATTGGTTGCAATTGCCGACGCCCGATCATGCCCCGATCGAGCAATTGGCGATTCAGCTGCCCCCAGCGACCCGGCCATCGCCGGTTGCGGCCAGTGGGCCGATTCCGGCGGGCGGCATTCTGCCGTCCGGCTGGAATCCGCTCGACGACGACGACGATGCCGGCCTGGCCATAGCGACGGCGCCGCCTCCGGCATCATCTGTCGCGACGGCGCCATCCGCTGCTCCCGCTGCCCCCCGGGAGCCGCCCGCCGGCCCGGCCGCACCGTCGTCCGCCGGCCCGGACGCGCCGCAGGCCCGTCCACGGTTCGCGCGCGCGGTCCCCGGCGAGTCGAGTTCGATGGACCTCGTTCAAGCCTTTTTGGAGGGGGCGGGTCTCTCGACCGAATTGCTCGAGCGGACCGAACCCGAAACAATGCTGCACGCTGCCGGCCAGCGGCTGCGCGCGCTGGTCTCCGGCATGCGTACCCTGCTGGCGGCACGGACCCAGATCAAGAACGAGCTGCGGGTCGAGCAGACCCAGCTGGCGGCCCGCGACAACAATCCGCTGAAGCATTCGGTCAATGACGAGCAGGCCCTGCTCGCCCTCCTGACCCCGGCACAGCCGGGATATCTGGCCGCGGATGCCGCGATCCAGAGCAGCTTCCACGATCTGCAGGCGCATGAATTGGCGCTGCTGGCGGGGGCGCGCAGTGCCATCGCCGAAGCGCTCGCCCCCTTCGCTCCAGAGGCTCTGATGCGCCGAGTCGAGGGGCGTTCGCTCCTCGCCTCCTCGCAAAAGGCGAAATATTGGGATCTCTTCGAAGCCGAATTCAAGAAGCTGCGCGAGGCCGGCGAGGATGATCCGCACGGGGCGCTGGCGCGGGCGCTGGCCCGGGCCTATGAGGATCAGGAGCGCAAGCAGTGAGGCGGCGCGCAGAATCCCGCCCTCGGCAGGCTCTCTGCCGGACTCGGGAAATGCGAGTTGACCGGCAAAGGCATGGCGAGGAGCTGATCATGGTGGAAGGCGGAAGGATGCTGCTGCGCCGGACCGTGCTGGTTGCCGGGCTCGTCCTGGTCCTGGCGAGTTGTGGCGGCAAGGAGCCTCCGCCCCTTCCGCCGCCCCCGCCGCCCGGCATCGTCGATCTCGACTTGGCGGCTGCGGGCGATGTCAATCCGGACAAGTCCGGCCGCGCCTCGCCGATCACCGTGACGGTCTACCAGCTGAGCGGCCGCAGCGCGTTCGACGGTGCCGATTTCTTCCAGTTGAGCGATCCGAAGCTGCTCGGCCGCGATCTGGTCGCGCGCGACGACGTGGCGCTGGCGCCCGGTGCGGTGCGAAACCTGACGCGGCCGCTGGCCGAAGGTGCGCGCTTCGTCGCAATCGTCGCTTCCTTTCAGGCGATCGACAAGGCGCGCTGGCGGGCCGTCGCGGAAGTGCCGCCGCACGGCACCACCAAGCTCGCCGCACAGCTGGCCGGGATCAGCCTGACATTGCAACCAGGCGGGAAATAGCGGAAAGGTAGGAGTGTCGGCCGGTCCGAGGCCACGGGGCGCCGCAGCGGTTCGGGAGTATGCTGGATGTCGTGGGACAGCAGGGTCGTCTGGTCGGAAGGAATGTTCCTGCGCACGCAGCATTTCCAGCAGCATGACCGCTATCTGGAACGGCTGGTCGGGCGCCGGGTCGGCGGGCTGGTCGCCCATGGCTGGGGCGTCGAGGCGTTGCAGATCGAGCGCGACCTGCTCGCGATCGGGAAATTCGCGCTCGGGTCGGGCCACGGGGTCATGCGCGACGGCACGCCCTTCGTCCTGCCCGAGGATGCGCCGCCGCCGCTCGACGTGCCCGAGACGGCCCGCGACGCCACGATCTATCTGACCTTGCCGGTGCGAAGGCCGGGGGCCGCCGAAATCCTGACCGAAGACCGCAGCGAAGCGATCGCCCGCTACGTCGCGCGCGACATCGAAGTCGTCGATACCGTCGCGGGGTTCAACGCCCGCGCCAATATTCAGATCGCCTCGCTCCGCCTGCGCTACGCGATCGACGGCGACGAGCTGTCGGGTTACGTCCTGTTGCCGCTGGCCCGGGTAGTCGAAGTCCGGCCCGATCGCAGCGTCGTCCTCGACGAGGCGTTCATCGCCCCCTGTCTCAACTGCGCGGCCCAGGCGCCGCTCGCTGGATTCATCGCCGATATCGCTGGACGATTGTTCCAGCGCGCCGAGGCGCTGGCGGCACGGGTCGCCGGGCCGGGAGCCCGCGGCTTCGCCGAAATCGCGGAGTTCCTGGTGCTCCAGCTGGTCAACCGCAACTTGCCGCTCCTGTCCCATCTGGCCGCGGATGCCGGCTCGCAGCATCCGGAGCTGCTCTTCCGGACCTTCATCGAGCTGGCCGGCGAACTCGCCACCTTCACCACCGACAGCCGCCGTGCCGCCGAGTTCCCGCCCTATCGTCACGACGATCTGCGCGCCACCTTTCAGCCGGTGCTGGCCGATCTGCGCGAATCCCTGAGCAAGATCCTGGCGCCCACGGCGATTCCGATCACCCTGCAGAAGCGCAAATTCGGCGTCCAGGTGGCGATCATCGAAGATACCGGCCTGTTCAAATCGGCGACCTTCGTCACCGCCGTGCGTGCGCCGATGGCGATCGACGCGCTCGCCCGGCAATTTCCGACGCAGGTCAAATTTGCGCCGGTCGAGCAGATCACCCAGATCGTCAATTCCGCCCTTCCCGGCATCCCGCTGCGCGCCCTCCAGGTCGTGCCGCGCCAGCTACCCTATGTCGGCAACACGCTCTATTTCGAACTCGACCGCAACAACAGCTTCTGGAAGCAGATGGAGCGGCCGGGCGGGACCGGTGGTCTGGCGCTCCATGTCGGCGCCGCACTGGGCGAGATCGAACTCGAGCTCTGGGCGATAAAGGCTTGAATGCGATGATGTCGGACGACAATCCCTTCGCTTCCGATCCAACCGTCATCCGGCCCAATCCCGGCGGAAGGCGCCCGGCGGCACCAGTACAGCCGGCGGCCGCCCCGATGCCGGCGGCGATGCCTCCGGCTGCTGGGCCCGCCGCCGCCCCGCCGGCGCCGGCGACGGGCGGCGCGGTTCTGGCCGATCAGCCGGGCGTGCCCGGCCTCGGGCCGCTGGTCACGGCGGCCGGGCCGCTGCTGGCGCTCGCCGGGTGGTTGCGCCTGCTGCCGGCGCATCAGAACGTGCCGGGCCTGCGCCAGCGTCTGCTCGGCGAATTTCAGACCTTCGATTCGGCGGCGCGCAAGGCCGGGCAATCCGAACTGGCGGTGCGCCAGGCCGACTACATTCTCTGCGCCACGCTCGACGATGTCGTCGCCAACACGCCCTGGGGCATGGCCGCCGATTGGGCTCGGCAGAGTCTGGCCCGCACCCGCCACAACGACGCGACCGGCGGCGAGCAGGTGTTCCGCCTGCTCGACGAGTACCGCCAGGACCCGGCCAATCAGATCGCCGGGATCGAGCTCCTCTATTTCTGCCTCAGCCTCGGTTTCGAAGGCCGCTTGCGGATCTCGCAGCAAGGCGGTGCCGAGATGGTCCGCCTGCGCGAATCGCTGCACCGCTTGTTGCGCCAGTATCGCGGCGAGCGCGAGCGCGAATTGTCGCCGCAATGGCGCGGCATCGAGGGCGGTCGGGGGCTGTCCTTTTCGCTGCCGCTCTGGGCCGTGGCCGCAGCGGCGGCCGTGATCGTGACCCTCGGATATTTCGGTTTCTCCTACAAGCTCAACGAGTTGTCGGACCAGGCCTATAGCGAGATCGCGGGCTTGCCGCCCTCCGGCCCGGTCTTGCCGCCGGTCCAGGCCGCAGCACCCCCGGCCGTGCCCGGGCAGGCGACACCGCCGCCGCCGGCTCAGGCGCCGATTCTCGACGTGGGCCGGGTCAGCGGCTTTCTCCAGCCCGAGATCGATCAGAAGCTCGTGGCCGTGTTCGATGACGGCCACAATACGATCGTGCGCATCGTCGGCTCCGGCATGTTCGCATCGGGCAGCGCCACGGTGGAGAAGAGCTTCCTGCCGATGCTCGGCCGTATCGCCGACGCGCTCGCCGATACCCACGGCACGGTGCTGATCACCGGCCACACCGACAACAAGCCGATTCACAGCCTGCGTTTCCCGTCGAATTTCGATCTGTCTTCGGCGCGGGCGAAATCCGTACTCGACATCATTGCGGCCCGCGTGCCGGCGGTGGCGCCGCGGCTCGCGTCGGAGGGGCGGGCCGACAGCGAACCAGTCGCCCCCAACGACACCGATGAAAACCGACAGAAAAACCGGCGCATCGACGTGATCGTGCCGCGGCCGCTGGAGACGGTGCAGTGAGGACGATCCGCCGCCTGTTCTTTCATCGCTGGCTCGCCACGCTGATCGGCTGCGTGCTGCTGGCGCTGCTGGTCTGGTTCCTCGGACCCCTGATCGCGATCGGCGGCGTCGTGCCGCTCGAGGACGATCTCACTCGCTGGATCGTCATCGGCGTAATCTTCCTGATCTGGGCGATCCTGATCCTGATCGGGGTGCTGCGGGCGCGGAGCAAGGACAAGGCGCTGGTCAGCGGCCTCACCGCCGGGCCCGACGCCGGCGAGGCCGAGATCGCCCTTTTGCGACGCCGGCTCGAGGACACGCTGAAGCGGCTGAAAACGGCGCCCGGCGGCGAAGGCAAGCGCCATCTCTACGAGTTGCCGTGGTACATGCTGATCGGCCCGCCCGGCTCCGGCAAGACTACGGCGCTGGTCAAATCGGGCTTGAGTTTCGTCGGCGCCGACGGGCGCGGCGTCGAATCCGTGCGCGGCATCGGCGGCACCCGCAATTGCGACTGGTGGTTCGCCGAAGAGGCGGTGCTCCTCGACACCGCCGGCCGCTACATGACCCAGGACAGCGATCAGGAGACGGACAGCAAGGCCTGGCTGGGTTTCATCGATCTGCTCAAGACCTACCGGCCGCGAGCACCCATCAACGGCGCCCTGCTGGTCACACCGCTGGTCGAACTCGCAGCGATGAGCGACGCCGACCGGCGCGCCCATGCCCGGACGCTGCGCGAACGGCTGGCCGAGCTGCGCCAGCGTCTCGCCGTCGATTTCCCGGTCTATGTCCTGTTCACCAAGCTCGACCAGGCCGCGGGATTCGTCGAGTTCTTCGATCGGCTGTCCAAGGAGGAGAGGCGGCAAGTCTGGGGCTTCACCCTGCCGCTGATCCGCGACCGCCACGCCGAGCCGGCCGTGACCAAGGCGCCCGAGGCGTTCGACAAGCTGTTCACGCGCTTGTCCGACCATATGTTCGATCGCCTGCAGGAAGAGGCGGATCCGCGCCGGCGCATGCTCATCCATGGCTTCCCGGCCCAGATCGCCTCGCTGCGCACTGCTGCCCAGGAATTCCTCGACGGAATCTTCAGCCCGAGCCGTTATGAACACGCGACGATGCTGCGCGGCGCCTATCTGACCAGCGGAACGCAGGAAGGCACGCCGGTCGATCGGATCATGGGGATGCTCGCCCGCAGCTTCGGTCTGCCCGAGTCGCGCCAGGCGGCCCTCACCGGCGGCGGGCGCAGCTATTTCCTCGGCGATTTGCTGGAAAAAGTCGTGTTCGCCGAATCGCGGCTGGTCAGCACCGATCCGCGGGTCGAGAGCCGGATGGCGTGGATGCGCGCCGGCGTCTATGGCGGCTCGGCCGCGATCATCGCCCTCACCTTCGGTCTGTGGACCTGGAGCGCCTTCACCAATGCCGCCCTGATCGCCGACGCGGAATCGATGCTGCCGCCCTACAATCAGGCGGTGGCACCGGTCGCCGACAAGGCAGCCCGTGATCCAGATCTGCGGCCGATCCTGAAGTCGCTGAATCAATTGCGCGTGCTGGCCGGCCTCGATCAACCCTCGGCTCCGCTCAGCGCCGGCTTCGGCCTTTATCAGGGCCGCAAGCTCACCGGAGCCGGCATGCAATCCTATCGCCGGGCGCTCAACGCGCTGATGCTACCGCGGCTGCTGCTGCGATTCGACGCCGCAGTCAACGCCACGATGGCGCAGCCGGATCTGCAATACGAGTTTCTCAAAGCCTACCTGATGCTGGGCAATGGCGGGCCCCTCGACAAGAGCTTTGTCGAGCAATTGCTGATCGGCGATTGGGAGGTGTCATATCCCGATCCGAGCGACGCGGCGTTGCGTGCCCAGCTCAAAGGCCATCTGGAAACTCTGCTCGCCGGCCCGCTCGCCAATATCCCGCTCGACACGGCTGCGATCGATCGGGCACGCCGCAATATCGGTGCGACCCCCTTGGCCCAGCGCGCCTATGCCGCGATCCGGACGTCGCCCGAGGCCGAGGCCCTGCCGGAGTGGCGGATCATCGACCATGCCGGTCCCTCGGCCGATCGCGTCCTGGTGCGAAGGTCGGGCAAGCCGCTGACCGAGGGCGTGCCCGGACTCTTCACCCGCGACGGCTTCTATCACGTCTTCCTGTTGCATTATGCCGAGGCCGGCACCAGCCTCGCCTCGGAGCGCTGGGTGCTCGGCAGCACGGCCCAGACGCCGACCGCGACCGAGGCCAAGGCGCTGGCGACCAATATCGTCCAGCTCTACGAGACCGAGTTCATCGATCGCTGGGACAAGATGCTGGGCGACCTGGCGATCGTGCCGTTCCACAACAATGCCGATGCCGCCGAAGTCGTGGGCATTCTGGCGAGCCCGACCTCGCCGTTCCGCAGCTTGTTCCCGGCGGTGGTCCATGAGACGCAGCTGACCAAGCCGCCCGAAGAACTGGCCGTCGCCTCGCTGGTCGTCCCCGGCAAGGCGGCCGAGGTCCAGAGTGCCGCGAGCCGGCTGGGCCAGATCGCGCAGGCCTCGGGTGTGGTGCCCGCCGGGCAGACGCAGCCGGGTGCCGCGGTCGAGCAGCATTTCCAGCGGCTGACGCAATATGTCGGCACGGGACCCGGCCCCTCGCGGCTCGACGACACGATGAAGAGCCTGAACGACACCTATCAGCAGCTGAACGGGCTGGCGACGCCCGGCCAGGATCTGCTGCACGGGACCGCCGCCGCCAGCAGCGGGGCGGGCCTGCGCAAGCTCCAGGCCGACGCCGCCCAGATGCCGGCGCCGCTCAACAGCATGATCGCGTCGATCGGCCAGGGGGCGACGACGCTGACGGCGGCCGGGACGCGCGAACAGCTGAAGGCCGATTGGACGAGCGCGGTTCTGCCCTTCTGCACCCAGGCGCTGGAAGGCCGCTATCCGGTCCGGCACGAGAGCTCGGTCGATGTGACGCTCGACGATTTCGTCCGGCTGTTCGGAGCGGGCGGTCAGATCGACGGCTTTTTCAACACCAATATGAAGAGCTTCGTCGATAATTCCCGGGTGCCCTGGCGCTGGCAGCATTCCGACAACGGCGATCTGGGGCTCGGCAACGACGTGCTGGTCCAGTTCCAGCGCGCCGCCAAGATCCGCGACGAGTTCTTTCCGCCCGGCGGCGGCCAGCCCGGGATGAAGTTCTACCTGACGCCCACCGCCCTCGACGCCGGCACCAAACAGGCGATCCTGGAAGTCGATGCGACCACGATCACCTATGCCCACGGGCCCCAGACCGAGACCACGGTGCAGTGGCCGTCCCCGACCGGTTCCGGCCAGGTGCGCCTCGCCCTGCAGCCGACCGACGACAGCACGACGCCCAGCTTGTCGGCGACGGGGCCTTGGGCGTGGTTTCGGCTGGTCGATCAGGGCAGGGTCGAGAGTGGCGGATCCAGCGACCACAAGAAGCTGACTTTCACGCTGGGATCCCATCAGGTCAGCTATGACCTGCGGGCCGGTAGCGTGCTCAACCCGCTCACCCTCGCCGATGTGGGCGAATTCCGTTGTCCGCGGATGTAGCGGCGATGGCCGCAGGCTTCTACGGCAAAGTGCCGATGCGCGGCGACTTCGTCGGCCGCCTCCTCGGCCAGGATTTCATTCAGCCTTGGGACGGCTGGCTGCAGAGTGTGCTGCAGGCCGGCCAGACGAGCCTGGAAGAGGCGTGGCTCGATCGCTATCTCAACAGTCCGATCTGGTATTTCGTGCTCGGCGCCGGGCAATGCGGCCCGGTTGCCATGGTCGGCGTCATGATCGCCAGTGTCGATTCGGTGGGGCGCTATTTTCCGCTGACCATCGCGGCTCCGCTGGAGGGCCGGCCGGCCCCCGCCCTGGCCGCCCTGGCCGTGTCCGCCTGGTGCGCTGCTGCCGAGACGGTGGCGCTGGGGGCGCTCGAGCCCGAGACGACGTTCACGGCCTTCGAGAGCGCAGTCGCCTCCCTGGCGGTGCCCGACGTTGCGGCCGAGATCCCTGCGGGCCCGGCAGTGACGCCGATCACAGACGGGCTGGCGGCGTCACTGTTGCGGGTCGCGGCCGATCCGGGTGAAGCTTCCGGGATCAGCGTGTGGTGGACCGAGGGCACCCCCGATACGCCCGGTGTCAGCCTCAGGGTCGACGGCTTGCCGCCGCCGGGGCAGGCCGTGGCCTTGTTCGACGGGCAATGGGAGCGGTGGGGATGGATCCGACGGTAAGGCAGGAGCGCCCGGCGCCGCCCGAGGTCGCGGGGGTCGGGATCGACTCCGCGGCGCGCACCGATGTGGGGAAGGTCCGCCGGATCAACGAGGATGCTTGTCTCGATCGGGCCGAACTCGGGCTCTGGGCCGTCGCCGACGGTGTCGGCGGCTGGCATGCCGGCGATCGTGCCAGCGGGCTGGTGGTCGAACTGCTGCGCTCGGTCGAGCCGGCGGCGAATGCTGCCGCCTTCCTGGCTTCGGTGCGCGGCCGGCTCGAACACGCCAATGCCGAACTCCTGCGCGAGGGCGAACTCAGCGGCCGGCCGAGTGCCACCACCGTGGTCGTCCTGCTGATCTCCGGCCGGCATTACGCCTGCGTCTGGGCCGGCGACAGCCGGCTCTATCTCTGGCGCGCCGGCGAGCTGCGTCAGTTGACCCGCGACCATACCGAGGCGCAGGCGCTGGCCGATGCCGGGATCATGAGTTTGGAAGAGGCGGAACGCCAGACCAACCGAAACGCCATCGCCCGCGCCATCGGCGCCGACGCGGTTCTGGAACTGGAGATGCTGCACGGCGCGCTCGAAGAGGGCGACCTGCTTCTGCTCTGCACCGATGGCTTGACCAAGATGCTGCGCGACGAGGAGATCGCCGCCTCCCTCGCCTGGGCGCCGCCGCGTGCCGTGGTCGAGACCCTGGTCGACCAATCGCTGGAGCGAGGCGCTATCGACAACGTCACCGTGGTCGCCGTGCGCTTCGGCCGGAACCCGCTGGCGTCGGACCCTCCAGGAGCTCCTTGACCCATGGCCACCCAGCCGATCCTCGATCTGGCGAGCCTGCTCGCCCCCATTCCCGGTCCAGATCCCGCCGGAGCGGATGTCCGTTTGGATGATTCGCCGAGTTCGATCTACTACACCATCAAGGACGCCCGCAGTGCGGCCCGCGAGATCGAGAAAGCGATCGCCAACCGACCCGGAGCCGCCGGCGATGGCGGGCCGACGCCGGAGACGGAATGGCGCAAGATCCGGACCCAGGCGCCCAAGCTGCTCACCAACCAATCCAAGGATTTCGAAGTCGCGATGTGGCTGACCGAGGCGCTGCTCCGCCACGACGGGTTCGCCGGATTGCGCGACGGCTTCGCACTGGCCGCCGGATTGCTGCAGAATTTCCCCGAAGGCGTCCATCCGCGCCCGGACGAAGACGGGCCGATCGCCACGGTCGCCACCATTTCCGGGCTGGCCGGGCTGCAGAGCGCCGGTGCGCTGATGCAGCCGCTGCGCGCCGTGTGGCTGAGCGACTGCCTGGAGCCGGGCCCGGTCGCCTATTGGCAATATCTGGTCGCGATCGACCAGGGCCGTGGCACGGCCCAGGCCTCCGATCTGTCGCGGGAGAGTTTCGAGCAGAGCGTCCGCCGTTCGACGCCGCAATTCCTGATCGATCTCAAGGATGATTTGCGCGATGCGCTGGCGGTGATCGCGACCTTGCAGTCGCTTCTCGATGCCAGGGTCGGCCGCAATGCACCGTCCTGCGGCAATATCCGGCGCGAGCTCGAGGCGATCCGCGAACTCATCGTCAATCTGGTCGGCGAGAACGCCGAAGCCTCGAACGCGTCCCTGTCCGAGGAACCAGTCGAGGCGGCTGTGGAGGCGGGGCCGGCGCCAGTCAAGCCCACTCCAGCGCTGATTGCGGTCGATGCGATCAACAACCGAGAGGACGGGTTTCGGCAGCTGCTCAAGATCGCCGAATACTTTCGCAAGGCCGAACCACATTCGCCGGTCGCAATGGCGATCGAGGAGGCGGTCCGTCGCGGCCGTCTCAGCCTGACCGATCTGCTGGCCGAGCTGATCCCGAACGACGAGGCACGCCGTATGTTCTATCTTTCCGCGGGCATCAAGCCCCAGTGACGGTTTTTTTGTTGACCCGGCGGCGGCGGAAAACAGAATTTCCTTTGCCGATGGCCGATCTATCGGCGATTATCGGCCGGGAACACATGCGGATCGTGGGCACGCAGAGTGGTTCGGCGAGGATGTGAGAGGGGACTTCCATCATGGCGAGTGTTCATGACAGGTTGGAGCGGGTCCGCAAGCCGCGGGTCCACATCACCTACAAGGTCGAGACGGGCGGTGCCGAGGTCGTGCGCGAACTGCCCTTCGTCGTTGGCGTGCTCGGCGATTTCATCGGCGATCCCAACCCGGACCGCCCGATGAAGCCGCTCGCCGAGCGCAGCTTCGTGACCATCGACAAGGACAATTTCGACCACGTCATGTCGGGTCTGGCACCCAATCTGAAAATGCGGGTCGAGAACACCCTGGCCGGCGACGGCAGCGAGATGGCGGTCGATCTCACCTTCAACGCGCTCGAGGATTTCGATCCGACCCGCGTCGTCAATCGCGTGCCCCAGTTGAAGGCGCTGCTCGATACCCGCAACAAGCTGCGCGATCTGATGGCCAAGGCCGATCGCTCGGTCGAGCTCGAAGACACGCTGGAGCAGATCCTCCGCGACAAATCCAGCCTGCCCAGCTTGTCGAGCCTGCTCGACAAGGATGGCGGCGACCAGAAGGAGGGTTGAGCCATGGCGACCCAGACCGATCCGGCCGGAGCACAAGGTGCCGCGGCCGGCACGACCGAGTACTCCGCCACCCTGCTCGACCAGGCGATCGCCGCGACCAAGCAGACCGAGACGTCGGTCACCAAGGATCTGCTCAAGAATCTGATCGACGAAGCGCTGAAGGGGACCGTCCGCTTCGACAAGAACGTCTCGGCCACCTTCAACCAGGCGATCGCGGCGATCGACGAGCAGATTTCGACGCAGCTCAATCAGATCCTGCACCATCCGAAATTTCAGAAGCTCGAAGGCAGCTGGCGCGGCCTCTATTATCTCGTCGACAATACCGAAACCAGCGCCAACCTGAAGATCCGCATGCTCCAGCTGAGCAAGCGGGAACTCACGCGCGACCTGTCCAAGTCGGGCGGCGAATTCGACCAGAGCCAGCTGTTCAAGAAGATCTACGAAGAAGAATTCGGTTCGCCCGGCGGCACGCCCTATGGCGCGCTCATCGGCGATTACGAATTCGGCAGCAGCGGCGAAGACATCGATACGCTGCGCTACGTGTCGGGTGTTGCCGCCGCGGCCTTTGCGCCTTTCATCAGCGCGGCTGCACCGCAACTCTTGGGACTGAACAGCTTCACCGAGCTCTCGGTGCCGCGCGACATGGAGAAATCGTTCGAGTCGACGGAGTTCGTGCGCTGGCGTGGCTTCCGTGACACCGAGGATGCGCGCTTCGTCTCGCTCGTCTTGCCGCGCGTCCTGTCGCGCCTGCCTTACGGCTCCAAGACCAAGCCGGTCGAGGAGTTCAATTATGAGGAAGCACCGATCGACGACGTGACGCTCAAGGCCCGCCGGATGAACCATGACGAGTTCACCTGGATGAATGCGGCCTATGTGATGGGCGCGCGCTTGACCGATGCCTTCAGCAAGACGGGTTGGTGCACCGGCATTCGCGGCGCCGAAGGCGGCGGCAAGGTCGAGAATCTGCCGGCCTACATCTTCACCAGCGACGATGGCGATGCGGACATGCAGTGCCCGACCGAGATCGGGATCACCGATCGACGGGAACATGAATTGTCCAATCTGGGATTCATCTCGCTCGGGCACTACAAGAACACCGATTACGCCGTCTTCTTCGGTGGCCAGACTGTGCAGAAGCCGAAGAAGTATACGACGGCGGACGCTACGGCGAACGCGGCGATTTCCGCGCGCCTGCCCTATATCATGGCGACCTCGCGCTTCGCCCATTACCTGAAGATGATGGCGCGCGACAAGATCGGCTCCTACATGGAGGCGAAGAACGCCGAGGATTGGCTGAATCGCTGGATCCGCACCTATGTCAATGCCGACGACCAGGCTTCCGCCGAAATGAAGCTCCGCTATCCGCTGCGCGACGCCAAGGTCGAAGTCGTCGAAGTTGCCGGGGCGCCGGGATCCTACAACGCCGTCGCCCATCTGCGGCCCTGGCTGCAAATGGAGGAGCTGACCACCGCGTTGAGTCTGGTGGCACGGCTGCCGGTCAAGGGCAATTGAGCACAGGCGGAAAGCCGTTCCGGGAGAGATCCGCCGCCGGTTTCGGCCGAGCGGCGGAAGCTCGGTGGCGACGGCACCGGTGAGCGCCGTCGCGGCGGCCCCGCCGGAGTCGCCGCGGCCGGAGGCGGTCGCAGAACGCGTGCGCCTCCAGGCCGACCGCGTCATCGCGGCACTCGACGAGGTGATTTCCGACCAGCTCGACGCGATTTTGCAGCATTCGAAATTCCGCCGGCTCGAAGCGGCGTGGCGCGGTCTCGAATATCTGGTCGAGGCCGCGGATCGGGCAGCGGGCGTGAAGATCAGGGCGCTCCACGTCACCTGGCACGAGATCGCGCGCGATCTGGAGCGGGCCGCGGAATTCGATCAGAGCAACCTGTTCCAGAAGATCTACGAAGATGAATTCGGCATGCCCGGCGGCGAACCCTATGGTCTGCTGATCGGGGATTACGAGGTGTCGCATCGGGGCAGTGCCCGGCCGCCGGTCGACAGCGTGGCGGTTCTCTCGGGAATGGCCCAGATCGCCGCTGCTGCCTTCGCGCCCTTCATGGTCGGAGCCGCTCCCGACCTGCTCGGGATGGAGAGCTTCGCCGAACTCGCCACCGGCATCGTCGGGCGCTCGCGCGCGCCGGCCAGTTCGGGCGAGGTGCTGACGCTGTCGCAGCCCTCTTATCAGACCAATTTCGCGCGGTTGCCCGAATACACGCGCTGGCGCGCCCTTCGCCTCCGCGGCGATGCCCGGTTCCTGGGAATCATCCTGCCCCATTGCTTGAGCCGCGAACCCCATCCCGACCTGGCGCGCCGCCCGCAACCGTTCCGCGGCACGGCCAGCCGCGACGCGCCGGGGCCGGGGGAGTTTCTGTGGATGTCGGCCGTCTTCGCCTTCGCCTCGGCGATCATCGGCGCCTATGGACGGTCGGGCTGGTTCACCGACCTGCGCGGCGGCCGGCGCGGCGAGGGCGGCGGCGGCCTGGTCGAAGGCTTGCCGCTGGCTGCCTTCACCACCGATGCCCCGGGTGTCGCCGTGCGCGCACCGCTCGAAGTCGAGACCGACTATATGCAGGAGCGGGCGCTGGACGAACTCGGCCTGATCCCGCTGATGCGCGCCTATGCGACGCCCGAGACGCTGTTCTTCGCCAACACCTCGCTGCATCAGCCGCAGCATTTCGACAACGCCAAGGCCCGCGCCAATGCCCGGCTCTCGGCGATGCTTCAGTATATTCTCTGCGTCTCGCGCTTCGCCCATTACATCAAGGTGCTCGGGCGCGACCGGATCGGGGCGGCGCAGACGCCGGAGCAATATCAGGCGGCGCTGCAGCGCTGGATCTTCCAATATTGCACCTCCGACGACGAAGCCTCGGCGGCGATGCTGGCCCGATATCCGCTGCGCGAGGCGCTGATCGAAGTCCGCGAACGGCCGGGCCAGCCGGGCGTCTATACCTGCTCGGCTTGGCTGAAACCGCACTTCCAGCTGGATCAGATCGTCTCGGCCTATGAAATCGTGACGGAGCTGGCGCCGCTCGGGGCGGGGTAGGGGAGTAGCGGGGCGGCCGAACCACTCACCGGTGGCCAATGCGCAAGAGCGCCGCGATCAGCGAGGCTGCCAGAATTGCCGAAACGATCTGCCAGAATCGCAGGGGATTTCGGTGGTAGAGCGGCCGCCGTTCGATCCGGACCGGCCGGCCGCGCTCGTCGCCCTGTTCCAGTTGGAAGATCAGTTCCAGGAGGTCGCCGAACCGTTCGTCCCGGTTCCGGGCGAAGGTGCCGGCGAGAACATGGTCGATCCAAGCCGGCAGATCCGGACGGTGGGTGGCGAGCGCGATCGGTGCGGCGAACCGAGGATGGGAAAAGGGCTCGATTTCGCCATAGGGGTAGAAGCCGGTGAACATCCGATAGAGGGTGACGCCAAGGGCGAACTGGTCGGTCAGCTCATCGCCGCCGGCACCCGCGAACAACTCCGGCGCCATATAGCTGGGCGTGCCCGGGACCGGGGCCGCCGGCGATTCTTCGAGGTGGGGCAGCCGGGCGACGCCCAGATCGATCAGCTTCAAGCCACCCGCGGCCAAGAGCAGGACATTTTCCGGCTTGATGTCGCGATGGATGATGCCGATCCGATGGAGAGCCATCGTCCCCTTCGCGAGCTTGATCGCGATGTCGATGCCCGTCGCGGCCGAAACAGGGGGGCTGCGTACCAGGCGCTGCGCCAGCGTCTCGCCCTCGTAATAGGGCATCACGGTGTAGAGACGGCTTCTGCGATCGCCGGCCGGTTCGATGCTCTCGGCTACGAAGGGGCTGCGGACGCGGGTCGCGATCCAACTCTCGCGGAGAAAGGCTCGACGCAATGCAGCGTCGGCACCGACCGCGGGCTTGGGAAATTTGATGACGACGGCTTGCTGCGTCGCCTGGTCGACGGCGCGAAACACGCGGCTGTACCGGCCATCGCTGAGAACCGCGTCCAACCGATAGAAATCGACGACCATGCCCGATTTCGGCAGCGGCGCGATCGGCTGGGCATCCGCGAGGAGCGCCAGATCGGCGAGCTCGGGCTCCGGGACGCCCAGCAAATCGATGACGATCGCCGTCACATTGTCGGCGCTCTGCGCGTCGAGGGCGGTCTCGACCAACCGGCGCGCACTCTCGTCCGGATCGTCGCGGCGGGCGATCACCGCCGAAATCTGCCGATCGGACAAGACACCGTGGACGCCGTCGCTCGACAGGAGAAACCGGTCGTGGATCCGGACCCCTTCGACTGCATACTCGATCTGGATCGAGGCGGCGAGACCGACGGCGCGGGTCAGGATATGGTTCCGGCCGCTGCCGCTCAGCGTGTGATCATCGGTCAGGCGGACCAATCGGTCGTCGCGCAGCCGATAGAGCCGGGTATCCCCGAGATGGATGACGTGAGCCTGCCCGCCGCGCAGCACCAGGGCGGTAAAGGTGCAAGCCAGACCCTCCAGAGCCTGATCGGTTCGGCCGATCGTGTGGAGCCAGCGGTTGATGCTCTCGAGGGCGCGCGCGCCGGTCCAGCGGACGGGCTTGGTCTCGGCTTCGCTCAAATAGGCGTCAATAAAACCACGGATGCATAATTCCGCGGCGACGCGCCCGCCCTTTGCCCCGCCCACGCCATCGGCCAAGGCGGCGACGACGCCGTAGCGGGCTCGGTCCTGCGCCGTTCCCAGATAGATGCCGCCGTAATCCTCGTTACCCGGGCGGCGTCCCCGCTCGGAACAGAACCCGACCCGCACCTCCAGGCGTTCGGCCCGCAATCCCAGTGTCATGCCCGGACCCACCCTTGCAACGGGATCCTCCCGCGCCGTGCTCTTGGCCTTGATATTGCAGTGCACAAGCCGGCAGCCCGATCCCGCACCGCCTCGTTCCAGACGATCGAGGGAGACATTGGGGCTTGGCAAGGGTGGCTTCGGCCCCGGTCGCGCCGGTCAGTCATAGTTCGAGTGGGCTTCCGAACGGCCTCCGGAACGACCGGAGACGGTCCGGGGGGATCTGCCGACACGCGGCTGATAGCAGGTTTGAGAGAATGATCAAGCGTGAATTCCTGAAAGTCGGCCACGTGCCGACCCTCTTGTCCGCTTTCTTCTATTTCGACATGAGTTTCATGGTCTGGGTGATGCTGGGTCCCCTGGGGGTGCAGATTGCCGCCAGCTTGAACCTCGATGCCGGGCAGAAAGGCCTGATGGTCGCGGTCCCGGTGCTGGTCGGGGCGCTGCTGCGGGTGGTCAACGGCGTGCTGGTCGATCGCCTGAAACCCAAGCTCGCCGGTCTGATCGGCCAGGTCTGCGTCATCCTCGGACTCGTTGCCGCGTGGTTGCTCGGGATCAGCAGCTTCTCCCAAATTCTGGTCTTCGGCATCGTTCTCGGGATCGCGGGCGCTTCCTTCGCCGTGGCCCTGCCCTTGGCCTCCCGCTGGTACCCGCCCGAGTATCAGGGGATAGCCCTGGGAATCGCCGGCGCCGGCAATTCCGGCACCGTGTTCGCGGCGTTGTTCGCACCCGGCCTGGCGAAGGCCTATGGCTGGATCAACGTCATCGGTCTGGCCGCGCTCCCGCTCACGGTCGCCCTGATTGTCTATTCTATCTTCGCCAAGGACAGTCCGAATGCCCCGCCGCCCAAGTCCCTCAAAGAGTACGGCGCCGTGCTCCAGGTCGGCGACGCGTGGTGGTTCATGTTCTTCTATGCCGTCACGTTCGGCGGCTTCTCCGGGCTGACCTCCTCGCTCAGTATCTATTTCAATGCCGATTATGATCTGAGCCCGATTACCGCTGGCTATTTCACGGCGGCAGCGGTCTTCGCGGGCTCCATGGTGCGCCCGGTCGGGGGCGCGCTCGCCGATCGGCTGGGCGGAATCCGCACGCTCACCATCATGTACAGCGTCGCCGCGGCGGCGCTCGCCATCGTCAGCCTGCACCTGCCTCAGGCCTGGATGGCGCTCGCCGTCTTCATCCTGGGGATGCTGGCGCTCGGCATGGGCAATGGGGCGGTGTTCCAGCTCGTGCCTCAACGCTTTCGCCACGAGATCGGGGTGATGACCGGGCTCGTCGGCATGACCGGCGGCGTCGGCGGCTTCTACCTCGCCTCCAGCCTCGGATTTTCCAAGCAGCTGACCGGGTCCTATCAGGCCGGGTTGCTGATCTTCGCCCTGCTCGCGGCCCTGGCACTCGTTGGGCTGTCCAGCGTCAAATCGCGCTGGCGGACGACCTGGGGAGCCGTGGGCGTCAGCGCTGCACGGATCTGAGCGCCGGTTCGATGATCGCTGCGGCTGCTCCCTCGACCGCGACACACTGCCCCTATTGCGCCCTGCAATGCGGCATGGTTCTGGTGCGCTCGGGCGAGACGGTCACTGTGGCGGCACGCGATTTCCCGACCAACAAGGGCGGCCTCTGCCGCAAGGGCTGGACCTCGGCCGAACTGCTGACCGCTCCCGACCGGCTCACCACCCCGCTCATGCGCACGGCCAAGGGCGAGCCGCTTCGCGCCGTCGGCTGGGACGCGGCCCTCGATCGGATCGCTGCCGAGATGCAGGGGATTCGTAAGGCCTACGGCGCCGACGCGGTCGGCATCTTCGGCGGCGGTGGCCTCACCAACGAGAAGGCCTATCTGCTCGGCAAGTTCGCGCGGGTCGGCCTCGGCACTGCCACGATCGACTATAACGGCCGCTTCTGCATGGCCTCTGCGGCCGCCGCGGGCCAGCGTGCCTTCGGCATCGATCGGGGCCTGCCCTTCCCCCTCGTCGATATTGCGGGGGCGGAAATCATTCTCCTGGTCGGGGCCAATCCCGCCGAGACCATGCCGCCGATCATGCAGCATTTCGAGGAGCAGCAGCGCCGCGGCGGACGCCTGATCGTCGTCGATCCGCGCCGGACCGCGACGGCGGCGACCGCGACCCTGCATCTGGCGCTCTCGCCCGGCAGCGACAGCGCACTCGCCAACGGGCTGCTCCATATCGCCATCCAGGACGGGCTGATCGACCGCGACTTCATTGCCGCGCGCACCGAGGGATTCGAGCCGGTTCGTCGCGTGGCCGCCGCCTATTGGCCGGATCGGGTCGAGCGCCTGACCGGCGTGGCCGAGCGGCAATTGCGCCGGGTGGCACACATGCTGGGCGAGGCCGAAACGGCGATTCTGCTGACGGCGCGCGGGCCCGAGCAGCAGAGCCGGGGGGTCGACAATCTGCTGGCCTATATCAACCTGTTCCTGGCCCTCGGCCACGCCGGCAAGATATTCTGCGGGTTCGGCAGCCTGACGGGTCAGGGCAATGGCCAGGGCGGGCGCGAACACGGCCAGAAGGCGGACCAATTGCCGGGCTATCGCAAGCTCGACGATCCCGCCGATCGGGCCGCGGTGGCGAAGATTTGGGGGGTCGAGCCCGAGTCTCTCCCGCGCTCCGGGCTTTCGGCCTGCGAACTCCTGGATGGGCTCGGGCCCGAAGGCGGCATCCGGGCGCTCCTGGTCATGGGCTCGAACCTGGCGGTTTCGGCCCCGGACGGCAATCGCGTCCGCGAACGCCTGGCGTCGCTCGATCTCCTGGTGGTGGCAGATCCCTTCTTGTCCGAGACGGCTGCCATGGCCGACATCGTCCTGCCGGTCGCCCAGTGGGCGGAAGAGGACGGAACGATGACCAATCTGGAAGGCCGGATCCTGCGCCGCCGCCGCGCTCTTCCACCCCCGCCCGGCGTGCGCACCGATGCCGAGATCATCGCGAGCCTGGCGGAGCGGCTCGGCCGCGGGACTTGCTTCACCGCCGAGCCCGAGGAGATCTTCGAGGAATTCGCGCGCGCCACGGCGGGCGGCGTCGCCGACTATGCCGGCATCTCCTACGACCGGATCGAGAGTCCCGAGGGGCTCTACTGGCCCTGCCCGTCGACCGACCATCCGGGCACGCCTCGGCTGTTTCTCGACCGGTTCGGGACCAAGGACGGGCGCGCGAAATTCCATCCGATCGAACACCAGCCGCCGGCCGAAGAACCGGACCGGGAATATCCCTACTTCCTCACGACCGGCCGGATCATGTCGCAGTACCAGTCGGGCACTCAGACGCGAAGGATCGCGGCGCTGAACCAGATCGAACCCCAGCCCTTCGTCGAGATCCATCCCGATGTCGGCCGGAGCCTCGGCTGTGCCGACGGTGATCTGGTCCGGCTCCGGACGCGCCGGGGTGTGAGCGAGTTCCGTGCCCGGTTCGAGCCCTCGATGCGGCTCGACACCTTGTTCGTGCCGTTTCATTGGAGCGGCATCGGCTCCGCCAACAACCTCACCAACCAGGCGCTCGACCCCGTCTCCAAGATCCCGGAGTTCAAGGTCTGTGCCGTTCGAATCGAAGCGATCGTGAAATGAATCCAGCCTTTTACCCAATGATTGCGCAGCCGAGGAAGGCAAACTCATGGATATGATCCCGAAGTTTCTCCAGGGTGTATTCCCGTTCAAGGGCACGGGCCTGAGCGAACCCGCGCTCTTGGACGCGAGCACTGTCTATACTGCTCCCAGCGACAAGCGGGCGCAGCTGATCTATTTCCGCGCCGGCAATTCGAGCGCCGAGCTGATCTGCCTGTCCCTCCTGCGCGACGGCCGGCTGATGCGGCTCTTCCCGATCGGGGCCAAATCCGTCACCCATGTCTCGCTCGCCGTGGTCGAGGATCTGGAGCCCGACACCAAGCTCGAGGTTTTCATCGCGGCCCCGGTCGGGATCGAAGGGTTGATCGTGCTCGATGTCGGGCTCGTCGAGATCTGAGCGAACGCGCGCGACCGAGAGAGCGAGGAGGGCTCCCCAATGCAGCAGCTAGTAGTCATCGGCAACGGCATGGCCGGCGCCCGCGCCGTCGAGGAAGTCTTGGCCCGAGGCGGATCCGATCAATTCGAGATCACCATGTTCGGCGACGAACCTTACGGCAACTACAACCGGATTCTCTTGTCCAACGTGCTGAACGGGTCGCAGGATATCGCCGAGATCTTCCTCAACCCGCTCGATTGGTACAAGCAGAACCGGATTCGGCTTTACGCCGGCGCCCGAGTTCAGCGGATCAACCGGTACGGCAAGACCGTTCGCGTCCAGGATTCCGGCCAGATCGTGACCTATGACAAGCTTCTGATCGCGACCGGCAGCCGCGCCTTCATCCCGCCCATTGCCGGGATCAGCCGCGCGGACGGGTCGCTGAAAGGGGGCGTCTTTGGCTTCCGGACGATCGACGATTGCCACGGGATCATCGCGGCGGCCAGGAAGAGCACGCGTGCCGTGGTGATCGGCGGCGGTCTCTTGGGGCTGGAGGCCGCCCGCGGGCTGGTCAATCATGGCTGCGAGGTCCATGTCGTTCATCTCGGCGGGCATCTCATGGACCAGCAGCTCGACCAGGCCGGCGGTACGATCCTGAAGAGTGCAATCGAGAAGATGGGCATCACGGTCCATCTACGCAAATCGACGAGCGCCGTGCTGGGCGAGACCGCGGTGACCGGGCTCGAGTTCAAGGACGAGACCAGCCTCGATTGCGACATGCTGGTCGTCGCCGCCGGGATCAAGCCGAACGCCGAGCTGGGCGTACAGTGTGGTCTCACGGTCGAGCGGGCGATCGTGGTCGACGACCATATGCGCTCGCTCGACGATCGCAGCGTCTATGTCGTCGGCGAGTGCGCGCAGCATCGCGGCCGCGTCTACGGGCTGGTGTCGCCGCTCTGGGAGCAGGCGAAGGTGTTCGCCGACCACGTCACCGGCCGCAAGCCCGACGCCGCCTATCACGGCTCGAAACTCTCGACCAAGCTCAAGGTCATGGGCGTCGAACTGGCCTCGATGGGGTTGACCGAGCCGAAGGACGATGGGGACGAGGTCATTCTCTTCGCCGAACCCCGCCGCGGGACCTACAAGAAACTGATCGTGCGCGACGGTCGTCTGGTCGGCGGCATTCTGGTCGGCGACATCAGCAAGGCGGCCTTCCTGATGCAGGCCTTCGATCGTGAATCGCCGCTCCCCGAGGAGCGGCTGTCACTGATGTTCGATCTGGGCACACCCAGCCAAAAGGTGACGCTCGACGAAATGCCGGCCGAGGCGCAGATCTGCAACTGCAACGGCGTCAGCAAGGCGGCGATCGGAACCTGTGTCGCCGGCGGACGGCGGACGCCCAAATCGGTGATGGAGGGGACCCGCGCCGGCATGGGTTGCGGCTCGTGCAAGGGGCTGGTCGCCGAGCTGGTGACCTGGTTCTGCGGCGGTGCCGCCGAGGAGGATCCGTCGGTCCACTACTACGTACCCTCGATCCCGCTCGCCAAGGCCGACCTCATCAAGGAGATCCGGCGGCTCGGCTTGAAATCCGTCTCGAGCGTGTTCGCGGCACTGGGCGATAGCCGCGAGGATCCGGCGAGCAAGCCCGCCCTCGCGTCGCTGCTGATCACATTGTGGAATGCCGGCTATATCGACGAGCGCGACGCCCGCTTCATCAATGACCGGGTCCATGGCAATATCCAGAAGGACGGGACGTTCTCGGTCGTGCCTGAAATGCCGGGCGGCGTCTGCACCCCCGACCAGCTGGAGCGGATCGCGGCGGCCGCGCGCAAATACCAGGTGCCGCTGCTCAAGCTGACCGGCGGTCAGCGCATCGATCTGGTCGGCGTGCCCAAGGCCCAGCTGCCGGCGATCTGGAAGGATATCGGCATGCCGGCCGGCTCGGCCTGGGCCAAGAGCTACCGCACCTGCAAGAGCTGCATCGGGATCGAGTTCTGCCGGTTCGGCCTCGGCGACAGCATGGTGCTGGCGGGTAAGATCGAAAAGCGGTTCCGCGGGATCGACAGCCCGGGCAAGCTCAAGCTCGCGACGGCCGGCTGCCCGCGCAACTGCTCCGAAGCGCTGGTCAAGGATGTGGGCGCGGTCGCGGTCGAGGGCGGCAAATGGGAGATCTATGTCGGCGGTGCCGCCGGCTCGCAGGTCCGCAAGGGCGATCTCCTCTGCACCGTCGACAGCCACGAGGCGGTGCTGCTGTTGACCGGCCGCTTCATGCAATGGTACCGCGAACAGGCGAAATACAAGGAGCGCACCCATGTCTTCGTCGAGCGGATGGGGATCGAGCGGGTCCGCGCCGTCATCGTCGAGGACAGCGACGGGATCGCCCGAGACCTCGACGCCGCCATGCAGGAATCGGTCGAGGCGACCTACGACCCCTGGCTCGAGGCCGATGCGCCGAAAACGGTCAATCAGTTCGCCGATCTCATTCCAGTCGGAGGAGAATGACATGGCCCGAGAACAATCGATCGGCTCGGTCGACCAGATCCCCGAGGGCGAGGGGCGGGTCTTCGACTTGGGTGGACAGAAGATTGCCGTGTTCCGGACGCGGGCCGGCAGCGTGTTCGCGGTCCAGCCGAATTGCCCGCACCGGAACGGCCCGTTGGCGAACGGGCTGCTGGGAACCGACACCTTGGTCTGCCCGCTCCATGACCGCACCTTCGACCTCGGAACCGGGCGCGCGATCGGGCACGACGATTGCCTGCGGACCTATCCGGTGCGACTCGAGCTCGATGGGTCGGTGCTGATCGTCGGCTGAGGGCGGGCTCTCGGTCCGCTCGTGGGGTGGGCGTCTCCGCCCGCCTGCCGGCGCAGCCGGCATACCCTGTCGGGCGAGAAGCGGTGCCGGCAGCCCGTGCCGCCTGCGGCGGCATCGCGGGCAGGGACGCCCGCGCCACTGATGAGAGGGTGACGAGACCGGCGCTCGCCTCGCCCGGCCGGCGATCATCGAACTCGAACTCCGGGTAGCGCTTGCGCCTGAGAGCGATGTCTGTACTCTGATCCCGGTCGATCGGTGCGGAAGGGGAGGATCATGGCCACGCCACAGGCGCTTTACGAAGCGGGCCGGCTCGACGAGGCGATCGCGGCGGCTAATGAGGGGTTGAAGTCGCGCCCGACCGATGTCGATCTGCGCAGCTTTCTGGTCGAGCTTCTGTGCTTCGACGGGCAGATCGAACGCGCCGACAAGCAGCTGGAGGCGATCGCCCGGCTGGCGCCGCAATATAGCCCCGGGGTCAAGCAGTTCCGCGATCTGCTGCGCGGCGAGCAGGCGCGGCGCGACGTGCTCCTGGCTGGCCGGCCGCCGGAGCTGTTTCTGGCGCTCGATCCCTGTCTCGAGGCGCATCTGATGGCGCTCGTGGTCTCTCGCGAAGGCCGTGCCGGCGACGCCGCGACCATGCTGCGTGTCGCCGACGCCGCCCGGCCGGCGGTTACCGGCACCAGCGGCGATGTCCGCTTCGACGATCTGCGCGATCTCGACGATGTCCTGGGGCCGGTGCTGGAAGTGATCACCGCCGACGGCAAATTCTACTGGGTCCCGATCGCCCAGCTGAAATCGCTCGAATTCGAAGCGCCCGATCGGGCCCGCGATCTGGTCTGGCGCTCGGCGCGCATGGAGCTGGCCGATGGCCGCCGGGGCCACGTCTATATACCGGCCCTCTATGTCACGCCGGCCGGGGCAGAGCCCGCGCTGCGCCTGGGCCATGCGACCGACTGGGTCGCCGACGGCGCCGGGCCGGTGCGCGGGGTTGGCCGCAAATGCTGGCTGGTCGGCGAAGAGGATCTGGACATCATGGCGCTGACCCGGCTCGAGTTCGACCAGCCGGAGGTCGAGCGGGCGGCGGAAGCGGACGAAGCGCTGTGAGCGCCGCCGAGAGCGCGCTCCTGCCCCAGCTGTCGGTCCTCGACCGGCTGCTGGCGCCGACCGGAGAAGAATCGAGTGCCGCGCAGGCGCTGCCGAAGGGGCGCCGCGCCGCCTTGCGCGACGTGCGCGAGGCGGTCGAGCGCGATCTCGAAATGCTGCTGACCACGCGCCAGCGCTGGCGCGCCTGGCCCAATACGCTGGAAGCGCTGCCGACCTCGCTTCTGAATTACGGCATTCCCGATTTCTCCGGCGCCAATCTCGCGACCCAAAACGCCCAGGACGAGTTTCGCCGCAGCGTCGAGGCGGCGATCCGCTGCTTCGAGCCGCGCTTCAAGCGGGTCACGGTGCAAGTGATCGATCCCGGCCAGAATCTCGATCGCCGGTTCCGCCTGCGCATCGAGGCGCTGATGGTCGTCGATGCCGAGCCGATCGTGTTCGACTCCGTCCTCGATCCGGTGACCCGCAGCTTCGCCGTGCGCCCGGCCGTGGAGGCGTGATGGACGACGAGCTCCTGACCTATTTCAATCGCGAGCTCAACTACCTCCGCCCCTTGCAGGCCGAATTCGCCGAAGGCCATCCCAAGATCGCCGAGAGGCTGCGGCTCTCGGCCGATGCAGTCGAGGATCCCCATGTCCGCCGGCTGATCGACGCCGTGGCCTTCTTGACGGCCCGGGTCCATCGCAAGCTCGACGATGATTTTCCCGAGCTGACCGACGCACTACTGGAAGTGCTCTATCCCCATTATCTGGCGCCGATCCCGTCCATGGCGATCCTGCAGATGGTGCCGCGCAAGGATCTGGCCGGCATGTCGGTGGTGGCGGCGGCGACCGAGCTCAAGGCCGAGGCTCCGGGCGGCGATCAATGCCGGTTCCGCACTGCCTACGAGACCGAACTCTGGCCGATCGCGATCGAGCAGGCGGTCCTCGCCGGCCGTCCGGTCCCGGCGCCGGTCAACCCTTACGCGCCCAATGCCGCCGCGGTGCTCGCCCTGACGCTCGGCTGCCTCGATCGTAATCAGCGTTTCGACAAGCTCCAGCCCGACCGGTTGCGCTTCTATCTGCGCGGCCAGCCGCAAGTGACGAGGCCGCTTTACGAGCTGATCATGACCGGTACGGTCTCGATCGCGCTCGCCGACAAGCGCAACGATCCGGCGCCGGTCTTTCTCGGCCGTGATCATCTCCACGCCGTGGGATTCGAGCTCGAGCAGGCAGTGCTGCCGGCGCGCCCGCGCTCCTTTCCGGGTTATCGGCTGCTGACCGAGTATTTCGCCTTTCCGGAAAAATTCCTGTTCTTCGAAATCTCCGGGCTCGGCGCCAAGACCCTGCGGGCGGCCGGGCAGAAGCTGGAGCTGTTCCTCTATCTCGAGCGCAGCAATGCCGGGCTAGAGCGTGCCGTCTCGGAAGAAACCTTCGCCCTCGGCTGCACGCCCGTGGTCAATCTGTTCCGCCAGCGGGCCGAACCGATCAAGCTCAGCCAGCATCTGCCCGAATACCGGGTCGTGCCCGATGCGCGGCGGCAATCGACGACCGAAGTCCATACCGTCGAACGGGTGGTCGCGAGTGCGCCGGGCGGGGCAGTGGCCGAATATTCACCCTTCTACCGGCCCGACCATGGCGGCGACCGCGATCAGCGGCGCTATTGGCACGCGGCGCGGCGGGCGGGCAACCCGGGCGATCCCGGCAGCGAAGTCTATCTCAGCGTCGTCGATCTGGGCTTCAACCCGGCGGCCGAACAGAACTGGACATTGTCGGTCGAGATCACCTGCCTCAACCGCGATCTGCCGAGCCGGCTCCCCTTCGGCGGCGGCCAGCCCCGGGTCGAGATGATCGAGGGCTCGACGGAAATCGAGCAGACACACCTGCTGACCCCGCCGACCCCGACACTGCGGCCGCCGCTCGGCCGAGGCGCCCGCTGGCGCCTGGTCTCGCATCTCAATCTCAACCATCTGTCGCTGACCGGCGACGGCGAGCCGTTGCGCGAGATTCTGCGGCTCTACAATTTCCGCGACTCGACCGAGACGCGGGCGGTGATCGAGGGCATTCTGACGATCCGCGAGGAGCCGGCGACGGCGCGCGTGAGCGGCGTGCCGACGGGGATCTGCCGGGGTATCGAGGCGACGCTGGAATTGGCCGAGGGCCTGGCGGCGACTGGTGACGGCTATCTTCTGGCCGCGGTCCTCGAGCGCTTTCTCGGCCTTTATGTCTCGTTGAACGGCTTCACTCGGCTGACCGCACGGTTCCGCGGCCGTCCCGACGCGCTCCGGCGCTGGCCGGCGCGGGCCGGGACGCGCGTCTTGCTGTGATCCAGACTCTGTTCCGGGAGCCGGGGCGCTTCCGCTTCTTTCAGGCGGTGCGGCTGCTCGAGATCATGGCGCTGCAGCGTCGGCGCCGCAGTGGCGGGCCGGCCAGCGCCGTTGGCATTGCCGCCGATCCGCGGCACGAAGCCGTGCGCTTCCGGAGCTCCGCGGCTCTGACATTTCCGGCCTCCGAAGTCACCGCAGCCCGGGCCGGCGAGGGGTCGCGGCCCCCGGAACTCACCGTCGGGTTTTTCGGCCTGGCCGGGGCGATGGGTCCGCTGCCGGCGCATTATGCCGCGCTGGCGCAGCCGCGGGCACGGGCGAAGCGCACCGGCCTGCTCGATTTTCTCGACCTGTTCAACCATCGCCTGGTCGGCCTCTTCTATGCGGCCTGGGCCAAATATCGCCTGCCGATCGCCTATGAGCGGCAGGATGGCGAAGGCGACGACGGGGTCACGCGCCTGCTGCGCGCCTTGGTCGGGCTCGGGACCGGCGGGCTGCAGAACCGCTTGGCCGTCGCCGACGAGGTGCTGCTGCATTACGGCGGCGAGATCGCGCGCCAACCGCGCTCGGCCGTCGGGCTTCAGCAGATCTTGTCGGAATATCTCGGGCGCCCGGTGCGGGTCGAGCAATTCACGGGCAAGTGGCTGGACATCCCGGTGGACGAACAGACGCGGCTTTCCGGGCTGGGCACGGCCCGAGGCGGCTTCGCCCAGCTCGGAGTCGATGCGCTGCTGGGCGAGCGGGTATGGGATCTGGAAGGCAGCTTCCGGCTCGAAGTCGGACCGCTGCGCTACGAGGCGTTTCAACGCTTGATGCCGGGCGGTCCGGATCTGGCGCGGCTGGCGGATCTCGCCCGCTTCTATGTGCCGCTCCATCTACAGTTCACGATTCGGCCGATCTTGCAGCGCGACGAAGTGCCGAAACCGATCTTGCGCGCCGACGACGGCGCCTCCCGGCTCGGTTGGAACAGCTGGCTCGCCGCGTTGCCCATGCCCGTCGATGTCGGTGACGCCGAGTTCGACGCGCGCCGGTCGCGACTCTAGGGTGCCGCCCGGTTCGGTGTCGTAGCGCCGGATCCGGCCGTTTGGAGAGCCCGAGCCGGGTCGCGAGGGATCGAACGTCCACTGCGGGCGACGGAGCTTTCCCGCCCGGATCTCGGTTGCAGCCGGAGTTCGGCCGCCGGTCCGCACTCCGCGCTGCCGTGATCGGTTCGAGGCCGGCGCATGAGGCATCTCTAATTTAGGGATCGCTCCATGATAGAATCCTGTTGAAAGCTCGCTCTACCATAGCTACGTTCAGCGCGCAATTTCCCTACCTGAGGTGGGTAAGGCGAATGCGAAAGAAGCTTTCTGAACGGAGGATGATTCCATGAGTGTCTCACAAGCCGCATCGTCGGCCTCGGTCATCGCCACGGCGACATCCGAGACGACCCCGTTGCCCGGGCAGAAGAATCGCTCGGGTCCCGACTTCTCGCTCCTCAGCAACGACGGGGGCACGATCACCATCGTCGCGCCTGCGGGCTACAAGTTCAAAATCATGCAGGACGTGAGTTTGGGACCCGACAAGACGCCGGTGCCCGACGGCGAGAACGGCAAGCAGATCGCCGGCGCTATCCTGCGTACGGGCTTGAAATATTATATCGCCGACCCCGAAGACGCGCTGGCGCCCTTCGTTGTCGAGTTGACCCAATAGTATTCGCCGGGTTGGCGCCCACCGGCCAACCCGGTTACCGTTTTCCCCGGTGGCGACGACGGCTGCCGTTGCCGAGCTCGAGTGCTGCCGAGACGATCGCCGCTCGTCCCGTCCTCGGCCGCCGACGCCCGCTCGCGGCGCGTTCGGCCGCAGCTCCAGCGCTCCCAAAATCGGGAGACGATGAGACTGCGGCCGATCGCGGGCCGAGGCGGTGTCGCTACCGCGAGGAACTACCCGCGGATTCGCCGCTCACCGACCGGTCGGCGCGGTGTCCGCCAGACGGGTGGTCGCCGGCCCGGCTGCCACCTTGGTATCGGCGGTCGCCATGGTCACGATTTCCACCGGCAGCTTGCCCGGACCCAGCAACTCGTCGGCGAGGGCCTGGGAGAAGGGCCAGTAGTTGAGCTTAGCCTCCAACGTGAAGGGGCCCTTGGCCTTGGCCGGGATCGAGATGAAGAAGCTGCGCACGTCGGTGCCGCCGGGCAGGATCCGCGAATCGGAGATCACATGGGTGATCTTCCAAACCTCGGTGGCGACTTCGTTACCGTCCGCGTCGCCCAGATGAACCTTGTAGTTCTGGGTCGAGGGCTCGGTCTTGCCGTCCTTTACCGCTCCGGACCGGTAGACGGTCAGCCCCTTGGCGTCGGTGACCGTGAAATCGATCCACATCTCACGGCCTTCGGGGAAGCCCGAGGGGAGTTTATGTCCGGCTGCCTTGTTCGAGACCTTGATTTTGACGATCGCGTCCTTGCCGGGGGCCAGGGTGGGCATGTCGACGAATTCGATCGTCGCAGCGCCTTTCAGCAAGTCGCGCGAACGCTGCGCGTTTTCGGTCTGGCCGAAGTGATTGAGCAGGGTGACGTTGCCGCCGTTGAACCAGTGCATCGCGACATTGGGGCGGTCCGGTCCCATGATCGCGGCCTTGGTCGCGATTTCCGGCATGTGGCAACTCTGGCATTGCTGGCCGTTGAACGAATACTCGCTGTCGTGCCATTCGTCATAGGTCCGCTCGATCGCCGTGCTGGTGAACGGGTGGGTGACGTTGTGGCAGACGCTGCAGAAATCGGCACGGGTATGGAGTTCCGAATAGACGGTGTCGTGATAGGGCGAGATGGCGTCCTTGTAGGGACCGAATTTGGTCGGCTTCCCGTTCAGATTCGGGGTCAGCACATAGGCGCCGTTGTCCTGGCCGGTCCGCGCCGAAATATTGTGGCAGGATTCGCAATCCACGCCCGGCAGCGGGTGTTCGGCGGCGGTCTTCTCGAGCGGCTCGCGGTCCAATGCAGGTGTGATCTGTCCGGTCGTCAAGCCGACGGGAGTGTGGCAGCCGGTGCAGAAATTATCGATCTTGCCGTCGGTCGCTTCGCTCGCCTGCTTCAGGAGCGCCCGGTAGATCGGATCGTCCCAGGAGCGCGACATGATCGATGCCCGCCACTGTGCGTAAATTTCGGTGTGGCAGGCGCTGCAGACGTCCTCGGCGCTGTCGAACGCGTCGGGCGGCAGCGTATGATTGTCCGTGGTATTGGCCCGGTGCGGATAAAACGGCAGCGCGCCGGCAGTGTTCATCAGCAAGTCCTTGCCCGGCGCCAGCCACTTCGAATCGCCTTTGATTTGAGACATGGGGGAGACGCTCGAACTGCTGCCCCCCGGAGCCGCCTGTGCCTCGTTCTGATCCACGCCCGCGCTCGCAGCGGGGTAGCTCGTGGCAGCGGTCTCTCCCGGAGCCGTCGGTGCCGCGCCAGACTCGGTTTCCGCCAGAACGACTGGCGAGGCGCCGGCCGCCAATAACAGGGCCGTCAAACTGCTCCATGCGAGAAATGCACGCATACGAATTACTCCCAGTCATGAGTCGAGTATCAGGTTGTTCCGACGCAGGACTGCTCCCGCGCCGAGCCTCCAGGCTGTTATTGGGTGGCTGTTTTGAGTTATTCTACTTCTAACCAGTATTGCATAACGACTGTAAGCACTATCCCAGTCTGCTCGGGTCCGGCGATGCGGCAGCATGCCACGCCTGATCGTCCAGGGCAGCACCAATCGCATCGGTATGGCAGCGGCCGAGGCGGTTCGACGCCGCGCTCGCAAGGGCCGTGCCAGCTACCGAGCGGCGCGCCGACACGACCAAAACGGGATCGGCAGGAAGGAGAGTGCAGCCATGTCGAGCGGCAGGAACGGACGGAGACCTGTCCCGGTTCGCCGGCGGTTGCCGACCCGGCCCCGCCTTGCGATGGCAGGTGAGCGATCGGCTCCAGTCGGGGGGTGATGGGCGGTGCGACAGCACCGGACCCTGAATCGGCATCGTCGGAGGTCCCGGCTTCGCGTTGGAAGGAGACGGGGCCGTTGCCGTGCTCCCGATCGCCCGACGTCCCGCCCGGTTCGAGATGCAGCCATCCGCGTGCATAGAGGTGCTGGCTCAGTTCCAATTGGTAACGGATTACTTGTGTCGCGCCGGCCCGCCCGAGTCGCCAGGCGATTTGTCACAGGGTCGAATTCTGCTAAATTTAGAGGCGAAACGGCGAAACTATAGCCGCGCTCGAGCCCGGCACTGCCGACCGAACTGGTGCGCGCGGACTGTCCGCCTCGGGATCTCCGAACCCGACGCCGGTTCTCGGCGCCTCGTCTCTGGCAAAGTCACGACTCGACGCGGCCTCCCGGTCCGTGCCGGCGTCGGGGCGACACCAGGGCAGGGACCGAGGGATTGACGAAGCGGGGACTACTCTGCGGCGACCACGGACGGCGAAACCGCGACCTGGTGCCAGTTCCCGACGCAGGAGGAAATATAGGGTGTATAGCCCGAGGGCTGGTCGCAGTAGAACCAGGATGGTCCCGAAGAGAGCGCGTCCACGACCGGCGGCGACTGCCCGACCATCGAGAACGACGCGACGTACTGCGGCGAGGGATAAGTCGGCCGCTGATAGTAATACCAGTAGCCGCCCGCGGTCCACCACCAGGCCGAATGACCGTCATGGGTCGTGTGGACCCATTTCCCGCTCTGCCAAACATCCCGTTCCGCCGGGTTCAGCGACTGCAAATCGCGGCCGTGAAGATCCCGACCGATGTCGGCAGGGCCGGCCGATGCGGCAGTCGCGAAGCAGCCGAGTGCTACCGTCAGGCAAACGCCACGGGCGATATTGGCGAAATATTCGATGCGCATAGCTTGATCCTTTCTCAAACACAACGAGGCAAGCCTACTGGTGAGAGGTGGTATCGCCTTGATCCGAATCAAGTGATGTATGCGGCAACATCATGGCAGACCCTCCCCCCGTCAGTGGCAGTTTTGGGCGGCCCGTGTGCCTACCCACTCCCGTACCGCTTTGCTGTAGCGGCCTCGTTTTCCCGTACTAAATTTACCTCCCGTTTCTGAACAGAAGATAAACGAAGCGGCGCACGAATCCCAGGGGCTATTTCAGATCAAACGGGAGTCTGGGTCTCAGCTTCGCCGGGCGACCTTTTCCGCCAGGACGGAAAGCAGCAGACCCAGTGTCACATAGCCGATGATCACCTCGATCGAGGCGGCAATCTCGCCCCAGAGGCTGTTCGGGGTCACGTCGCCGTACCCGAGTGTGGTGAAGGTCACGATCGAGAAGAAGAACGCCGAGAACGAGGTGTTGGCCGAAGCTTCGCCATATTTGACGAGATCAAAGTATCGATAGAGGCAGCCGAAGGCGAATATCCAACCTGCCGAGAAAATGGCGACGCCGCCCAGGCTCCGGCCGTAATCGAGGAAACCCCAGAGTCCGAACAGCGCCCGACGCCACCAGAACGGCCGCCAATGCTCTTCGAGCGTGTCGAGAAAATCCTGGTCGAGGGCGTCCCGGCGAAACAACGCATTGCCGAAGCAGGATTCGACGCCGCGAATCCCCATATATCTGCCGCGCATGGTCTTGCGACTCCAGGTCACACGCATGACGTTGGTGCCGGTCAAGTCGGCCCCGGTCAGATCCGCCCTGCCGAGTTTGGCGCCGGTCAGATCGGCGGCATTCAGGCTTGCCTTGGCGAGACTGGCCCCAGTGAAATCCACGCTCACGAGTTGGGCCCTGCCGAGATCGGCTCCGTAGAGGTTAGCCCCGCCGAACCGCGCCTCGAACAGCCTCGCATCCGCGAGGTGCGCCCCACTCAGATTCGCCTTGCCGAGGTCGGCCCGGGCGAGGGTGGCGCCGGCGAGATCCGCCTCGCTGAGATCGGCTTCGGCGAGGCGCGCGCGGGCGAGGTTGGCGCCGCGCAGATTGGCGCCGAAGAGATTCGCGTGGACGAGGTTGCCGTCGAGCAGATCCGCGCCGGAGAGATCGACTGGAACGCGTGGATGCCGCTTACGCCACTCGTTCCAGGCGGCGGGGCCCTGTTTCAATTGGGCGAGTTGTTCTGCATTGGCCATGCGCTGCGGTCCTCTCCCTCTCGCGTTTTCCACAGCCTCGAAACGGCGAATTCCGGATGAACCGCCGGCACGGGTCCGGTCTGTCGCTGCCGGTTCGGTCACATTCCATGTATACGAGCGAGATTGGAATTGCTCGTTCCGGCGGCAGCGAGCAGCACGAGCCGCACGGGCGGGTCACGGCAGCGGTGCGCTCAGCGCGGGGCTGGGAGAATTGCGCAGCGGCCCTGTGACGCCCGGTTCGACCCGATCGGCGGCGACCGCCCGGGCCGGTAGTTTCTGCCGGCCGGCACCGGCCCGACTCGGCAACCGCCGGCCTCGGGCCTCCGGCACTGGACCCCAACTCCTTGGTCGGAAAGCCTTTACCGGCCTGGCACGGGGCGTGCTGAGGAGAGGGGGAGCGGCGTCAGGCCGAGTGCGACCCCAAGGAAGTCTCTTCCGATGCAGACGGCAACTTATGTCTCCCTCTCTTCGCAGACGGCGCTGGAACGCGGCATGGATGTGCTGGCCAACAACATGGCCAACATGTCGACGCCTTCCTTCAAGGGCCAGAGCGTGCTCTTCGCCCAGTATCTGCAGGCGGCCCCCGGCGGCGGCACCATCGCTTACGTCCGCGATGTCGGCGTCCGCCGCGACACCAAGCAGGGCGAGCTGAAGCAGACCGGCAATCCGCTCGATGCCGGGATCGACGGCGACGGCTATTTCACCGTCGAAACCCAAGACGGTCCGCGATATACGCGGAACGGCCGGTTCCAGCTCGATGCCGGCGGCACTCTGGTGAACGCCCAGGGCAATCAACTGCTGTCCGATCAGGGCCAGCCGATCACCATGCCGGCCAATACCCGCAGGATCAGCATCGCCGACGACGGTCAGGTTTCGACCGAGACCGGCCCGGTCGCCAAGATCGGCCTCTCCCATTTCGACAATCAGCAGGATCTGGTCGCCGTCGCCGACGGGCTCTACGCCACCGACGACGAGCCCGCCGCGGCCACGACCTCGAAGCTCCATCAGGGGTCGGTCGAGGAGTCGAACGTCAACGCCATGCTGGCCATGACCAAGCTGCTCGGGTTGCAGAAAGCCTATACCGGAGCGGCCACGGTGATCGATGGCGAAGACACGCGGATCAAGAACGCCATCGACAAGATTTCGCACGTCGTCTGAAGCCAGGAAGGAAAATCCCACGATGCGCGCCATGGATATTGCCGCGACCGGCATGCAGGCCCAGCAGCTGATGGTCGAAGTCATCTCGAACAATATCGCCAACCTCAATACGACCGGGTTCAAGGGCCAGCGCGCCGAGTTCCAGGATCTGCTCTATCAGAATATCCGCACCCCCGGCGACAGCTCGTCCGATGCCGGCACGATCGTGCCGGTCGGCGTCCAGATCGGCATCGGGGTCAAGGCCGCCGCGGTCTATCGGATGAGCCTGCAAGGCAATCTCAGCCAGACCGGCAATCCGCTCGATCTCGCGATCCAGGGCAAGGGCTTCTTCCAGGTGCTGCTGCCGAACGGGACCACGGCCTATACCAGGGCCGGCTCGTTCCAGTTGAACAATCAGCGCCAGATCGTGACCGCCGACGGCTATCTGGTCCAGCCGACCGTCGCCATCCCGCAGAACACGACCTCGATCACCATCGACCAGAGCGGCCAGGTCCAGGCCCAGATCGCCGGCACGGTCAATCCCCAGGTCGCGGGCCAGCTCACTCTCGCCGTCTTTCCCAACGAAGCGGGGCTGCTCGCCATGGGCCAGAATTTGCTGACCGAGACCCAGGCGTCCGGCCAGGCAACCGTGAGCAATCCCGGCGCCAACGATGCCGGCATGCTTCAGCAGGGCTTTCTCGAGACCTCGAACGTCAATGTCGTCAACGAGATCACCAATCTGATCACGGCCCAGCGCGCCTACGAGATGAACTCCAAGGTGATCGAAGCGGCCGACCAGATGCAGCAGACTCTGACCAACCTCCATTAACCTCGGCTTCGGGAGCTCCTGATGCGCACGTCCCTTCTCTCTGCCCGCTCGTTTCGTCTCCGGTATGTTCCGCTGGTGTCGGGTCTGGCCCTTCTGCTGGCGCTCGCCGCCGCCCCGGCTGCGGCCGATCCGGCGCCGGCGGCACCCCAGGCCAACACGACCTTGCGCAGCGCTGCCCGGGTCGCTACGGCCCAGATCACGCTCGGAGATCTGTTCGACAATGCCGGCGGCCACGCCGAGGACGTGGTCGCCGCGGCGCCGCCGCCCGGCGCCTCGCTGCTGTTCGAGTCCGCCTGGCTCGCCGCCACGGCCCATAAATACGATCTCGCCTGGCAGCCGCCGTCGACCCAGACCTCGATCCGGGTGCAGCGCGCCGCCCGGACCGTCGACAATGCCGAACTCGGCGATCAGCTCACCCGCCAGCTGGGCCTCGGCCAAGCCAAGACCCAGCTCGTCTTCGACACTCAATACCGGGTCGTGGTCCCGGAAGGGTCTTCGCCGGGATACGGCATCGAGCATGTCGAGCTCAATCAGGCGACCAGCCGGGTCACCGCCGAATTGCGGGTTCCCGCCGACGATCAGGCGGCAACGCCGATCCGGATTTCCGGCCGAGTCGTGGCCATGATCGACGTGCCGGTCCTGGCTCATCCGATGGTCCCCGGCGACCAGCTCGCCACCGCCGACGTGACCTGGCTCTCGATCGCCGGCGCCAATGTTCCGGCCGGCGACATTCTCGATCCGCAGGAGATGGTCGGGCGCACGCCGCGCCACCCCTTGTCGGCCGGCCAGCCGCTGCGCCCCAGCGATCTGCAGGTGCCGGTGGTGATCAAGCGCAACGACCCGGTGCTGATCGTGCTGGAGCGTCCCGGGATCTATCTCACTGCCGAAGGCAAGGCGCTCGACGAAGGCGGCAAGGACGCGGTCATCCGCGTCCTCAATGTCCAATCGAATCGAACCATCGACGCGATCGTGCTGGGCTCCGGCCAAGTCGCCGTCCGTGTCGCCGCCGAACAACAAGCCTCGGCCCGTTGACCCTCTCGAACTGGAGTTGAGACCATCATGACCCGCCGCTGCACTCCTCTCGCCACTCTCGGGTTTCTGGGCTTGTCGCTCGGCGCCTGCGCCTCCAATGTCGGCACCAAGCTGAACGAAATCGGCGGTGTTCCGGCGATGACCAGCATCAGCGACCCGACCAAGGCCGCGGGCTACCAGCCGGTCTCGATGCCGGTGCCGGCACCGGTTCCGACGACGCATCAGAACGGCTCGATCTGGGTCGCCGGTGCTCGCGCCTTCTTCAAGGATCAGCGGGCGAGCCGGGTCGGCGATCTGGTGACCATCAGCGTCGCCCTCAACGACAGCGCCATCATGGCCAACGAGACGCAAGGGGCCCGCAACGACAGCGACAATGTCGCCGTCAACAACTTCTTCGGGCTCGAAAGCAAGCTCTCGGCGATCCTGCCCAAGGCGGTCAATCCGGCCTCGCTGATCAATACCTCCGGCGTGCGCGCCACCGACGGCAAGGCCAGCATCAACCGCTCGGAACAGATCACGGTCCAGCTCGCCGCCATGGTCACCCAGGTCCTGCCCAACGGCAATCTGGTCGTGGTCGGCAAGCAGGAGGTGCGGGTCGACTACTCGCTGCGCGACATGGCCTTCACCGGGATCGTGCGTCCGACCGACATCGACTCGACCGACACCATCGCCTGGGACAAGGTCGCCGAGATGCGCCTCTCCTATTCCGGGCGCGGCCAGAGCGAGGATCTGCAGCAGCCACGGCTGGGCTCACAGGTGATCGACATTCTGTCGCCGTTCTGAACCCGGGCGCTCACTCCTCCCGATGCGTGCGCTCCAACCGTTCGTGACGCTCCTGGGCCTCCAGGCTCAGCGTCGCGATCGGCCTGGCTTCCAGGCGGCGCACGCCGATCGGCTCGTCGGTTTCGTCGCAATAGCCATAGGTGCCGATCTCGATCCGCTGCAGCGCCGCATCGATCTTGGAAATCAGTTTGCGTTCGCGATCACGGGTCCGCAGTTCGGTGAAGCGATCCGTCTCCAGGGTCGCGCGATCGGCGATATCGGGCTCGGACAGACTCTCTTCCTTCAGATGACTCAAGGTCTCGTTCGATTCAGCGAGGAGCTCAGCCCGCCACCGGAGCAATTTCTGCCGAAAATACTCGACCTGCTTCGGGTTCATGAACTCTTCGTCTTCCGTAGGGCGATAGTCCGGTGGAAGAGTAGGCCGCATCACATACTCCGTTCACCCCGAGGGCGGACAAAAACGGGGCGGAGTATATGAATCGTTTACCTCTCGGGCAAGACCGACCGCAGTACTTTTGTATGTGTCCCGACAGGGCCGGATAAACCGTTGTAATTCCGCCATATTTTGCCCGCCGGGAAGGCATCGCGGGGCTCGCGGTTCTCCGGGGAGACAGAATCTTGCGTTATTCGTCAGCGCTTTGCAGTTTTGCGAGCTCGACTCTGGCGCGGAGCTCGATTTCCTGGAGCACGTCGCGCAGACCGGGGTCGGTGATCTGGGTCGCCGACTGGGCGGCGAGACGGGCCAGATCGGCGAGCTTGTCGGCACCCAGGCGGCCGAGCAGCATTCCGCGCTTCAAATCGTCGAGCCGGTCGAGCAGCCGATCGCCGCGCACGACGGCACGCTTGCGCTCCGCGGTCGCGTCCGGCACTTCCTGCAGCGCCATCAACGCATCGATCCCGCTCGCCGCGGGCGCTGCGGCCACGGTGCCGACCGGCGCCTCCGCCTCGCTGCGCAGATTATCGGCGAAGCCGCCCGCACTCTTGCTCTTGCCGTCCTTGCGAACGCCAGCGGCGCCGACCGGACGGTTGGCTTCGACTTTCATTGGCTGCGCGCGCTCCTTCGGCTGCGAGCATCGGACCGGCGCCCTTAACACGGGCTTTACGGCTCCCGACATCGGCGCGGGATTTTCGGCTCGGCTGTCCCTCGCGAGTATGAATATCTTTGCCAAACATCTCATTTTTTCCGAAGATCCCGCATCCACCGGTGCCGCCGCCTCGTAATCTGACTCGAAGGAGGCGTCGCCACCCGGTTCTCGCCCAACAAGAAGCCCAGCGGGGCGGGCGTCTCGCCCGCCTGCCCCCGGAGGCGGCAATAACCTGTCCCGCGAGAGATTTCGCAGGGAAAGAGATGCCGACTGGCGCCGGCAGGCGGGTGAGACGCCCGCCCCACTCGAGGCAGCAGTTTCATCGAGGGCGGGTCGGCTGAAGGCGATGGTGCCGGGACCCGCTGCTCGATCGACCGACGAGGAGATTCTGATCTTGGTTCGTGCGTACCTTTCCGCCTGCCTGGTTTTCCTGGCTTTGCCGGTCCTGGCACCGTCGGCTCGAGCCCAGCAGGCGAATCCGGCCGCGACCGCACCGGTCGAGACGATCCTGGTCACCGCCTCCAGACGAGATCTGATCGGCATCGCCGAAACGGCGAGCGAAGGCTCGGTCACCGAGGAGGAACTCGAACTACGCCCGGTCTATCGCGTCGGCCAGTTGCTCGAGAGCATTCCGGGCCTGTCGGTGACGGTCCATTCCGGCGAGGGCAAGGCCTATCAATATCTGTTGCGCGGCGTGAATCTCGACCACGGCATCGATTTCGCCAATTTCATCGACGACATCCCGGTCAATCGGCCGAGCAACGCCCATGGCCAGGGCTACTCCGACCTCAATTTCGTCATCCCGCAGATTCTCGACGGCGTCGATTACACCAAGGGTCCCTATTACGCCGGACTCGGCGATTTCGGCTCGGTCGGCTCCGAGCATATGCGGGTAGCGGACGAAATCCCGGACGAGATTTCGGCCACGGTCGGGACCGAGGATTACCAGGACTTCTACACCGGCGGCACCTATCGTTTCGAAGATGGCGGCCGGCTGATCGGCGCGCTCGACGGCGAACATCTCGACGGGCCCTATACTCACCCCGACAATTTCCACAAGATCGCCGCCGCGACCCGCTACAGCGACGGCACCGAGGATGACGGCTACAGCGTGACGGCGATGTTCTACCATGGCCAGGGCCGCCTGTCCACCGATCAGCCGCAGCGCGCTGTGGAAGAGGGGCTGATCGGCTTCTACGGCACGCTCGATCCGACCGACGGCGACCGATCCGAACGCTGGAGCCTCTCCGGCCATTGGAATGCTGCCGGCGACGATTGGCAGCTGAAGACAAATTTCTTCTATATCCACAGCACCATGATCTTGTGGAACGATTTCACCCATTTCCTGTTCGATCCGGTGAACGGCGATCAGGAAGAGCAGAACGAAACCCGCAACACCGTGGGCGGCGGCGTCTCCTACACCCGGAATCTGACGCTGGGCAGCATCGAGTCCGACACGACGGTCGGTATCCAGGAGCGCTACGACGCCGAATTTGTCGATCGCCGGCACACCAAAGATCGGGTCGTGCTCGATTATTGCAATGACGGGATGGGCAATTACTCGGTCGGCGATTTCGTCTGTACCGCCGACGAGATCAGGCTGACCGATACCGCACCTTATATTTCCAATCAGACGCACTGGCTGAGCTGGCTGCGCACGACGGTGGGCGTGCGCGAGGAATATGAGGATGCCGAAGACCACGAATTGGTCACCAACGAAATGAACGGGGCCCATCAGTTCCTGTTCCAGCCCAAGGGCAACGTCGCCTTCGGACCCTGGTGGGATACCGAGTTCTATGTCAGCGCCGGCAAGGGCTTTCACTCCGACGATATTCGCGGCGTTCTGGGCGGCCTGCCGAACGAGGCGACCGGGCTGGCCGTCGGCAGGGTGCCGCTCCTGGCCAGAACCTATGGCGAAGAATTCGGTGTCCGCAACGCGTCCATCCCGGGTCTACAGATGCAATTGGCCCTGTTCCGGCAGGATTACGGCTCCGAGGTGATCTACGACCAAGATATGGGCCAGGATCAGGCGACGGCGCCGAGCCGGCGCGAAGGCGCCGAGTTCTCGGCCCAGTACCATCCCTATCCGTGGCTCGAACTCAATACCGACCTGGCCGCGACCCATGCCCGGTTCTTCGACAACCCGACGACGCTGGCCCAGACCTTCGGCATCACCGGCGGCTTCTATATCGAGAACGCACCGACCTACACGGCCTCGTTCGGAGCGCTCGTCAACAATGCCGGCCCGTGGTTCGGCGGCGTGGCCGAGCGGATTCTGGGATCACAGCCGCTGACCGACGGCCCGAACTCCCCGCGCGGGCGAGGCTATGCCGAGACCAATGCCGATATCGGCTACAATCTCACCGACCAGCTGAAACTTCAGCTCTCGATCTTCAACCTGCTCGACCAGAAGGCCTACTCCGCGGAGTTCTTCTACGCGACCGACATCAGCGCTGCCGAGGTCGCCAAATTCGGCACCACCGGGGTCGGCGATTTCCAATTCCACCCCCTGGAACCGCTGTCGGCGCGATTGAATCTCACCTATAGATTCTGACGGCTCAGCAACGGCGGCTGCCGAAGACGGATACGGGTACATGCAGCGCATCACCATCACCTTGGAAGACGAACTCCTGGCCGAGCTCGACCGGATCATCGCCGCGCGAGGCTATCAGAACCGGTCGGAGGCGATCCGCGACCTGGCCCGGGCCGGCCTTCGCCAGACGGCGGACCAGGCCGGCGCCGAGGGTGAGTATGTCGGAGCACTGGTCTATGTCTACGACCACGATTCGCGCGAATTGGCCAAGCGCCTCGCCCGGGGATTCCACCAGCATCACGATCTTTCGGTCGCCTCGATGCATGTCCATCTCAGCCACGAGAGCTGTCTCGAGGTGGCGGTGATCAAGGGGCGGGGGCGGGAGATACGAGGCTTCGCCGATTCGGTCATCGCCGAGCGCGGCGTCCGCCACGGCCGGCTGGTGCTGGTCCCGGTCGATATCGAGCCCGAAGGTCACTCCCACGACGGCGAGGCCGAGCACCGGCACAGCCATCTGCGGGTGCGCCAGGCCGGTTGACCCGCAGGCCCCGGCAAAATCTGCCCGGCGGCCGCCGCGACGCGGCAGGGAGTGCCGCCGAGACGACCCGTCATCGCCGACCCCGTCGTTCCGGAACAGGCACTTAGAGGTTGGTTCCGGCTGGCATGCGGTTCGCTAGATGAGCGGCATGACCAGAAAACTCCGCCTTCTCCTCACGCTCCTCGCCACCACGGCCATGATCTGGCCCGGGTTCGGCGCCGACGCCGCCGTGCGCCTCAAGGACATCGCCGATTTCGAAGGGGCGCGCGACAATCTGCTCATCGGCTACGGGCTGGTCGTCGGGCTCCAGGGCACCGGCGACGACTTGACCCGCGACATCTTCACCCGCGAAAGCCTGATCGGCATGCTGGAACGGCTGGGTGTCAATGCCCGCGACCCGGCGCTGCGCACCAACAATGTCGCCGCCGTCATGGTCACCAGCACGCTGCGCGCCGACGCCCGTCAGGGAACGCGCATCGACATCGTGATTTCGGCCGTGGGCGACGCCAAGAATCTCCAGGGCGGGACTCTCGTGGTGACCCCGCTGCTCGGCGCCGACGGCGAAGTCTACGCCGTGGCCCAAGGCCAGCTCTCGGTTGCCGGCTATACGGCCAAGGGCCAGGGCGCCACGGTCACCAAGGGTGTTCCGACCTCGGGCCGGATCCCGAACGGGGCGATCGTCGAGCGCGAGATCGCCTTCGATCTGCGCTCGCTGAATTCCATGAACATCGCGCTGCGCAATCCCGATTTCACCACGGCCGCGCGGATCGCCCAGGCGATCAACGCCGCCTTGCACCAGCCGCTCGCCAATGCCCTCGACTCGGGCACGGTCAAGCTCACCGTCCCCGATTCGGCCAAGGCCGACATGGTCGGGTTCGTGACCTCGGTCGAACAGCTGCGGGTCGAGCCCGACCAGGTCGCCCGGGTCATCATCGACGAGGCCAACGGTATCATCGTCATGGGCGAAAACGTCCGGATCAGCACGGTCGCGGTCGCCCAGGGCAGCCTGACCGTGCGCATCACCGAGACGCCGCAAGTCTCGCAGCCGGGCGCCCTCGCACCCCGCGGCAATGCCGCCGCCCCGCCCAAGCCGGAGCCGGCGAGGCCTGCGGCGCCGGGCCAGAACGGCGTGCAGTTCGCACCCAACGGCGGCGCCGCCACGACCGTGGTGCCGAAGACCAACATCACGGTCGACGAGGAGAAGAACCGGCGCCTCGCGATCGTGCCGCCCGGCATCACCATCCAGGAGCTGGTCAACAGCCTGAACGCGCTGGGCATCGGCCCGCGCGACATGATCTCGATCCTGCAGGCGATCAAGGCGGCCGGCGCCATGCAAGCCGATCTGGAGGTCCGCTGACATGCCCGCCCTGGGATCGACCGACGCGATCGGTGCGGCCGATACGGCCTATCGGGCGGCCGCCGCCCGCGCCGTGGCGCAGGCCGCCAATACCGGCATTCCGCTCGGCGGCACCCCGGCCAAGGCGGCAGCGGTCAAGAAGTCCGCCCAGGATTTCGAAGCGATGTTCATGAGCTCGATGCTCGAGAGCATGACCGCCGGCGTCAAGACCGACAAGATGTTCGGCGGCGGCGACGGCGAACAGATGTTCCGTTCGATGCTCAATCAGGAATACGGCAAGGCGATCGCCGCCACCGGGACGCTCGGCATCGCCAGTTCGATCGAGCGCGAGATGCTGAGAATGCAGGAGCAGAGCCAGAAATGACCGACCAACCGATCCTCCTCTCGCCCGGCCGGCTGTTCGCCGAACTGGTCGTCGTCACCAACCGCCTGGGTGAGCTGATGGCCGAGGAAATCGCCCTGCTGCGGGTGCCGGGCCTGCCCCGGTTGGACCATATCGTGCCGGAGAAGCTCAAGCTCGCCGCCCGCTACGACGCGCTGATGCGGCTCATGCGCCAGCAGCCGGGAATCGAACGGAGCGCCTGTCTCGAAGCGCCCGGCTTGGCACCGTCGGTCAAGCGCCTGGGCGAGTTGGCCCGCGCCAACGCCAAGGCCGTCGATATCCATCTGAAGGCGACGCGGCGCGTGCTCGAGCTGGTGGCGCGGGCGGCGCGGCGGGCGACGACGGCGAATTTCACCTATGGCAAGGAACGGCTGGGCTATGGCGCGCGCAGCGAGCGCCATCCCTCGATCACCGTAAATCGGGTGTTGTGATGCGACCAGCTCGGCCGGCCCGAGGAGACCGTTCATGACGGTCGCGCTGCTCGAAGCGAGCATGGCCAAATCCCCGGCGCCTTCGGCAGCCGTGACGCATCGAGCCGGACCGGGCGCTTTCGCCAGCCTGCTGCAGCAGTCGGCACCGTCCGATCCGGCCCCGACCGCGCCGCGGCCCGCCGCGACACGGGGCGATGCCGTGCCGACGCATCCGGCGTCACCCGCCACCGCGCCGCCGTCGCCCAAACTCGGCAACGGCGCTGCGCTCGACCCGCAGGGCAATATTCTGCCGCTGCGTGCTCGAACCCCTGACGAGACGCTGGCGGCGCTCGCGCCGAAAGCTGGCGTGCCGCTTCCGACTGCTCGGCTCGGTACCGCGGGGCGGACCCAACCGGAGACCGGCTCGGCCGAGGCCGCGGCGAGCGATGGCACCGTTTCGATCTCGGTAGCGCCGGTCCCGGCTTCATCCGCGGCGGCCCCCGCTCCCCCGCCGCCCGCTGCCGTCGACAGTGGAACCGCCGCCGGCGACGATCCGGTCAGCGCGCCGGGAACGGCCCAGATTGCGGGAGCCGCGGCCGAGGCGGCGGCCGACCTCACCGGTTCGACGGTTCTCGTCGCGCCTGTCGCCGGACCGACTGCAGCCGCGGCCCTCGCCCTGGCCACACCCCGCGTCGCCGATGCCGCCGCCACCGAAAGCCCGATCACAACAGCCGCGAAACCCGCTCCCGTCGTACCCCCCGCAGCGCTGCCGCCCGTCGATCCCGCTGCCGGACGAACCACCGCTGCCGCGTTGGCACCCGCAGCCGGCCGAGTGACGCCTCCCGCAGTGCCCGTGCGGGCAACCGGGACGGCGACTGCGGGTTCCGGCACGGTTCGGATCTCGGCGGCAGCCTCGGGCGGCGTCGCCCTGGCTCAGCCGGCTTTGCTGCTGGCCGTGCAGGAGCAGGCGCCGCCAGCGGCGGGCGACCAGGCCAATCCGGCGACGACGGTCAATCAGGCCGATCCGAGCACCGATCAGGGCGAAGCGACCACCGTCGATCCGATGCCGACCGACCCGGTCGGCACGTTCGCCGCGGCGATCGACCTCGCGCCCGGCCCGGCCGTGGCAGCACTCGTCGCCGCCAGCCCGCCGAGTGCCGCCGGAGCGGCGGAACCGCGCCAGCCGGCGGCCCTGGCCGCCGGCGCGGCGGCGGCGGCACTCCCACTCGACCCAGCCGTCGCGGCTACAGCGCCGGCGACCACCTCCAGCGGCGGTCAGGGCGAGAGCCAGGCTTCGGCACCGGCCACCCCCGCCGGCCCGACCACGCCCTCGACCTTGCCGGCGGTCCAACTCGCCTTGGCCATGACCCGCAACCTCGCCGGCGGGGCGCAGAGTTTCACCATGCAGCTGAACCCGGAGCGGCTGGGCGCGGTCGATGTCAAGCTCTCGCTCGATGCCAAGGGCCGGGCCACCGCCAGCTTCGTCGCCGACCGGCCCGAGACCTTGGCTCTGCTGCGCCAGGACGCGCATCACCTGGTCCAATCGCTGAACGCTGCCGGTGTCGATGCCGATGCCGGCTCGCTCAGTTTCAGCCTCCGCGATTCGAGCGGCGGCTTCGAAGAGGCCCAGGAGCGCCGCGACGGCGCTGGACGGACCGACCGCAATCCGGGTTTCGGCACGGGCGGCGTTGCCGCCGCCGAGCCGCCGGCCCCCGCCGACCCGGGTTCGAGCATGAGCCGGCTTTACGATATTCGCGCCTGAGGAGGATGCCCCATGTCCCTCGCCAACCAGATCAGTCTGTTCAGCCAGAAGGCAGCGACCGCCCAGACGGCGCTGCAGGCCAACGCCGGCCTGCTGCCCGGCACTGGATCGCCGCTGGCGGCCGCCGCTTCGGGCAGTCCCGCTCCGGCTGCCACGACGACCGCAGCGCCCAGTACCAGCCAGGCCGGCAACGGCGTGCTGACCACGACCAATGCCGGCGTGCAGTCTCAGTTCAACACCTTCCTGACTCTGCTCACCACCGAATTGCAGAACCAGGATCCGTCCTCGCCGCTCGATACCAACCAGTTCACCTCGCAGCTGGTGCAATTCTCGCAGCTCGAACAGCAGCTCAACACCAATACCGACCTGCAGAGCCTGATCACCGGTCAGCAGACTGGGACGATGGGCACGGCGATCGGCTATATCGGCCACACGATCGAAGCCAGCGGCGGCAATTTCGTGCTCGACGGCACGGATGCCGACACGTTGAGCTACAGTCTCGGCTCTGCCGCCAAAACCGCGACGGTCAATATTCTGAATGCCAGCGGCCAGACCGTGGCCCAGATTCCGGGTACGACGACGGCCGGCGCCAACGATGTCAGCTATGACGGCACCAGCCCCGGACAGCCGACGCTTCCGGCCGGCCAGTACAGCTTCACGGTCACGGCCGTCGACGGCTCGGGCAACGCCGTCACCTCGACCGTGTTCACCAGCGGCACCGTCACCGGCGTCGACAACACCAACGGCACGATCAATCTCAATATCGGCAATCTGGTGATCCCGGCGAGTTCGGTCATCCAAGTCTCGTCTTGAGGGTTCTCGAATAGCGCGTTCCGGCCCCGGCGCTCGCGGCCGGAGCCGGTCCCCGCCGAGGCGAGACCCTGGTCAATCCAGCCAGGGGTTAAGTCCGCACTCGCCGGACCGGCGAGTACCCGGCAGATCGCTCAACAAACTCCTCGGAAATTCCGGCTTGCGTTGCCATTCGGCCCTGGCAATAGTGACGGCGCTGCCGAAATCTCTGGATACAAGTGTGAATGAGCCTCGATTTTATCCGTTGATGGTCTCGAGCGACACTGCCGACAAATCCGGGGATCGCTCGATGTCGACATCCGGCGGCAACCAAACCGTAAGTTTCCAGATCGAACGGGGTTTCCGGTTGACCGGCACCCCACCGACGCCAACTGCCCATGACCTCGTGAGGGGATAGCCATGTCGAGTGTGCCCACTGCCCGCCGGGGCTTCCTCAAGAGTTCCCTGATGATGGCCGGTTTGGTCCTGGCCCCGCGGCGACTCGCCGTCGCGGCTGCCGCACCGGTAAAGCTCGGAGCATCGCCGCTCACCCAGCCGCCCTTGCCGTTCGAGCCCAACGCGCTCGACCCGGTGATTTCGGAGAAGACCATCGGGTTCCATTACGGCAAGCATCACAAAGCCTATTTCGACAATGTCAACAAGGCGGTCGCCGGCACGCCGATGGCCCGGGCGACGCTCGAGGAGATCATCGTCCAGACGGCGACCGACCCGGAGAAGACCGGGCTCTTCAACAATGCCGCCCAGGCCTGGAACCATAATTTCTATTGGCAGAGCCTGACCCCGCAGCCGCATGCGCCGTCCGGCAAGCTCGCCGCCGCGATCGATCGGGATTTCGGTTCGTTCGACGAGTTGAAGAAGCAACTCGGCACCGTCACGACCGGCCGGTTCGGCAGCGGCTGGGGCTGGCTCGTGCTCGACGGCGGCAAGCTCGAGGTCGTCAGCACCGCCAATGCCGATCTCCCCTTCATCCACGACCAGACTCCGCTTTTGACCGTCGATGTCTGGGAGCACGCCTATTACCTCGATTTCCAGAACCGGCGGGGCGATTACGTCAATGCCCTGCTCGACAAGACCCTGAACTGGGAGTTCGCGTCCCGCAATTTCGAGGCTGCCTGAACAGGGGCGGTGCCGCGGTGGCCGGGCCCTGCGTGGCGCTCCGCCGAGCGGCGGAACCGCCCGGGCTCGGGCAACGGGCGGAATTATCGAAATCCTTGCTCTGCCGGGTTTCGGCTCGCCCGGATCGAAAATGTCGGTGGGTCGGAGCCCGTGCCATTTCCGTTTGAGAAAATCGAGTTGAGAAAATCGAGGCAATCAGGAATGTCCGTCATGGCCGGGCTGGTCCCGGCCAGCCGCGTCTGGAAGCCGCAGGCGTTTGCTTCAGGCAATTTCGCGGTCGGCCCGACGTGGGTCCCCCGGGACGAGCCCCTATCGGCGCTGAGTTGAGGAGAAACTCAGCCGTCATGACCGGGCTTGTCCCGGTCTTCAGGGCGGCCCGCGGTTGCCGCCGGCGGGGGGTTGGTCGAGCCCGGGATCGACGAGGTCGCTCCGGCGCTCCCGATCGCTGTCGGATACAACGTCCTCGCCGGCCGCTGCCGCGGCCGCCGAGGCGGGATCGGAATCCGTACTTTCGGCCAGCCCCTCGCCGGTTTCGACCGGCACGCCCAGAGTCTCGAAGATGAGGGCGACGGCCTTGGCGACCGGCACCTTGAGGAAGCGGTAATATTCGTCGAAGGCGTCGAGCGTCTCGCCGAGGGTGGAAGCGATATTGGCGAGGTCGGCCACGGGGTCGTCCGGGCTCTGGTCCACGACCGGGTCGGCCGGAGGTTCCCCGGCGGGCGGTTCCGGCGCCGCCGCCGCGGCCCCTTTGTCGGGCGCCCGGCGGCCGTTGCGCAAACCGACTGCCAGCCCGACGGTCCGGCGCACGGCGCGCGAGACCTTCAGGAAGATCGGCACGGCGCCCAGGTTTGCCGGCGCATCGGCGACGGCGAGGCTGATTTCGGCCAATTCCTGGAGCAGCCGAAGCTGCCGCTCGGTCGCCGCATCCGCCGCCGGGTCGGCCTCGCAGCCCCGGCGCTCGGCGCGCAGCTTGACCTCGAGGCCGACGGTCTGGCGGATGGCGCGGGCAACCTGTCCGAACGTGATCACCCGATCGGCGATATCGGGCGCCTCGCCGGGTTCGGCCGGCACCGCCACCCGGGCCGCGGCGACCCGGGCGAGCCCCATGCCCGCGACCGCCAGCCGCTCCAGCAACCGCACCTGCCGCCCCGCCGCCGCCCGATCCGCCCGGGCGGAATCGCCCCCGCACTCGCGCGTAGAGTCGCGCGGGCCGGGAGCAGAGGAGGAGGGGGTGGCGTTCGAGTTATCCATGAACGGCATGGAGACATATGCGGAACATACTGTCAACAAAATTCTGCATCTCTGCCGGAGCGGCGATTTCGCCGGCAGGGCGATCGAGGCGGCGGTCTCTGTCGGCGCGTTCCCGCGCACCTCACCATTGTAAAGAACCAGGGTCCGCATGGGAGGCAGCATGACGCCCGGCTTCAGGCTCTGCGCCTTGATCAGCTGCTGCCACGGCAACCCCTCGTAGATCTGGGTACGCACCGCCATCCACCCGTCGATACGGGACTGGAATTCGAGGAGAAGATATAGAAAAAGGTCGAGCCCGCCCTCTGTCGGCACCCGCCAGATCACATCGCCCTCGCGCCGGTGGGCCGCGCCGTCCAGCGCCTCCGCCCAGCCTTCGGCGTCGACTCTCTCCATGGGCTCGAACAACGAGCCGGCGGCCATCGCCTCGGGCACGAATTCGCGGATGAACTGCTCCACCAGCAGCGGATAGGAGAACAGGCGGTGGTAAGGCGCATCATGATCGGCCAAGGCCGACGCTTTACCACCTTCCGGCTCGAGCAGTCCCCTTTCGCTTGGCAGCATCGCTCGGCGGGGGTTCAGGAGACGAGCCCGGCAGACCCCGCCAGCCCGAACTTGCCATGACAGCGCCGCCGGCCTGGGCTAGGCTGCCGGGCCCCGTCCCTCTGCCAGGTCGCCACCCGCACATGCCCGCACCCCATCCCGTACCGTCCACGGTCGAGGCCACGCTGGCCCTGCTGCAGCAGCAGCGCTATGTCGGCGACCGCAGCCTCGCCACCGCGGTCTTTCTGGCGCTGAAGCTCGGCCGGCCGCTCTTTCTCGAAGGCGAGGCCGGGACCGGCAAGACCGAGATCGCCAAGGTCCTGGCTGCCGGGCTCGGGCGGAAACTGATCCGGCTGCAATGCTATGAGGGGCTCGATGTCGCCTCGTCGGTCTATGAATGGAACTATGCCCGCCAGATGATCGAGATCCGTCTGGCCGAAGCCGGCGGCGGCACCGCCCAGATCGCCCGCGACGTGTTCGACGAGCGGTTCCTGATCAAGCGGCCGCTGCTCCAAGCCTTGGACGAGGCGGCAGAAGGGCCGCCGGTTCTGTTGATCGACGAGCTCGACCGCACCGACGAGCCGTTCGAGGCCTATCTCCTGGAAGTCCTCTCGGATTTCCAGGTGACCATCCCCGAAATCGGCACGATCAAGGCGAAAGAGCCGCCGATCGTCGTCATCACTTCGAACCGCACCCGCGAGATCCACGACGCGCTGAAGCGGCGCTGCTTCTATTACTGGGTCGATTACCCTTCGGCTGCACGCGAGCTGGAGATCCTGCGGGTCAAGGCGCCGGCCGCCTCCGAGGCGCTGTCGAAGGAAATCGTGGGGTTCATCCAGCGCCTGCGCAAAATGGACCTGTTCAAGGTACCGGGCGTGGCCGAGACGATCGACTGGGCCGATGCGCTCATGCAGCTCGATGCCCTGGCCCTGACGCCGGAAGCGATCAACGATACGCTCGGCGTCATTCTCAAATACCAGGACGATATCCAGCGCCTGGCCGGGAGCGAAGCACAGCATCTGCTCTCCCAGGTCAAGGCCGAACTTGGCGCGCAGGCGAACATTGTCTGAGTCCGATCCGAGGCGACGCTGGAAGCGGAGGGCGACATGAGTGCCGATGGCTGGCAGGCGAAGATCGACGGCACGCTCGCCGCGCATTTCAAGCAGCCCGACGGCACGTCGCGGCCGGGCACCGACTACAAGGTCAGCCTGAAACACGGCGAGACGGTCCAGCAGATTTTCGTCCGCACCCATCTGGCCGCGGACCTGACGCCGGCGGCGCGGGGCGACACCGAGTATCAGGGCCAGACGGTCATTCGCTATGTCTTCGACCGGTTGGCCCAGGGCTGGGTGCCCAGTGGCGAACCGTTCCCGCTGCCCGCCCTCACGATTCTGAACCCCGATCCGGGCTATGTCGCCAGAGCCCCGGCCAAACGCAGCCTCCTTGCCCGTCTGTTCGGAAAGTAGCCGGCGCCGATGGACGACGCCCCGGTGCCGGCAGGCGGACGGCTCGTCGCCAATCTCATGTATTTCGCCCGGCTCCTGCGCGCCGCGGGGATGCCGGTCGGGCCGGCCTCGGTGCTGAACGCAGTCGAAGCCGTGCGGACGGTCGGGCTCGGCGATCGGGGCGATTTCTACTGGGCGCTCCACGCCGTCCTGGTCACGCGCCGCGATCAGCGCGAGCTCTTCGATCAGGCCTTCCACATCTTCTGGCGCAATCCCCAGATCCTGGAAAAGGCGCTGGCGATGATTCTGCCCCAGACCCGGGTCGAAACCGGCACCGAGCAGGTCGAGATGCTGCGGCGGCTGGCCGAGGCGATGCACGAGGCCTCCGGCCACCCTCCCCCGGAGCCCGAGCCGGAGCGGCTGGAGCTCGATTCGGCACTGACTTTCTCGGCCCGCGAGATCCTGCAGAAGACCGATTTCGACCAGATGAGCAGCGACGAGCTGGCCGCGGCCAAAGCGGCGATCGCCCGGCTCGAGCTGCCGCTGATGAACGTGCCCACCCGCCGGTTCGCGCCCGACCCGCGGGGCCCCCGCGCCGATATGCGGGCGACGCTCCGGGCGGGCTTGCGCAACGGCTGCGGCACGATCTGGCTGAAGCGGCGGCGGCCCGAGACGCGCCATCCGCCGCTGGTCATCCTGTGCGACATCTCCGGATCGATGAGCCGCTACAGCCGGATCTTCCTGCATTTCATCCATGCCGTGACCAACGACCGCGACCGCGTCCACACATTTCTCTTCGGCACGCGCCTGACCAACGTCACCCGCCATCTGCGCTACAAGGATGTCGATCAGGCCGTCGACCGGATCGCGGCTGCGGTCGAGGATTGGTCGGGCGGCACGCGCATCGGCGATTGCCTGGCCGATTTCAACCGGCTCTGGTCGCGCCGGGTGCTGGGGCAGGGGGCCCTGGTGCTGTTCATGTCCGACGGGCTCGACCGCGCCGCGGGCGAAGGGCTGGCGCCGGTGATGGAGCGGCTGCACAAATCCTGCCGGCGCCTGATCTGGCTCAATCCGCTGTTGCGCTGGGACGGATTCGAGCCCAGATCACTGGGCATGAAGGCGATCCTGCCGCATGTCGACGAGTTCCGCCCGGTCCATAATCTCGAGAGCCTCGAGGATCTGATTCAGGCCTTGCAGCGCCCGGCCGCGCGCCGGCGCGAGGCCGCTGCCCAGTGGAGAACCACCGGATGAGCGACACCGAGAGCGTACTGGAGCAAGCCCTCGACTGGCACCGGGCCGGGCTGGGCGTGGCCCTGGCCACCGTCGTCACGACCTGGGGCTCCTCGCCCCGGCCGGTCGGCTCGAAGCTCGCGGCCGATACGTGCGGCCGTTTCACCGGCTCGGTCTCGGGCGGCTGCGTCGAAGGTGCCGTGATCGAGGCGGCGCAGGAGGTGATCCGGACCGGCACGGCCCGGCTCCTCGATTTCGGCGTCACCGACGAACAGGCCTGGGAGGTCGGTCTCGCCTGCGGCGGCAAGGTCCAGATCTTCGTCGAGCGCCTGTCGTGACGCCGGCCCTGCTCGAGCGGCTGCTGGCGGCGCGGCGGGAGGGACGACCGCTGGCGCTCGCCACCCTCATCCCGGCCGGCGCCCAGGCGCTGATCGACGAGGGATCGGCCCAGGGCGATCTGGCGCTCGACCGCGAGGACTTCGCCGCCATCCGCGCCGCCATCGCCGAGGATGTCAGCCGTACCATCGAGACCAGCCTCGGGCCGGTCTTCGTCGAAGTCTGGAATCCGCCGCTCCGCCTGATCGCAGTCGGCGCTGTCCATATCGCCCAGGCGCTGGCGCCGATCGCGGCGCTCGCCGGCTACCGGGTCACCGTGATCGATCCGCGCGCGGCCTTCGCGGCCGCCGAGCGCTTGCCCGGGGTCGAGATCCTCGCCGCCTGGCCCGACGAGGTGCTGCCGGGATTGCGCCCGGACAAGCGCACGGCGATCGTGACCTTGAGCCACGATCCCAAGATCGACGATCCGGCGCTCGCCGCCGCCTTGCGCTCGGACGCCTTCTATATCGGCGCCCTCGGCTCGCGCCGGACTCATGCCAAGCGCGCCGAGCGTCTGATCGCGGCCGGGTTCGTCAGCGGCGAAATCGCCCGGATCCGCGGGCCGATCGGTCTCGCCATCGGCGCCACCACGCCGGCCGAGATCGCCATCTCGATCCTGGCCGAGGTGACCGCCGTGCTCCGTCGGGCCGGTCTGGCCCAGCGCTCGGGCGAAGCGGCGTGATCTTCGGTCCGCTCGCCACGAGCCGGGCGCTGGGCGCGATCCTCGCCCATGCCGAGACGTTGCCGGGCCGGATCTTGCGCAAGGGCCGGGGATTGACCGAAGCGGATCTGGCTTCGCTCGCAGAAGCCGGCATCACCGAGGTGATCGCGGCTCGGCTCGAGCCCTCGGACGTGCCGGAGGATCGAGCCGCGAGCCGGGCCGCTGCCGCTCTCATCGGACCGGCGATCAGTGCGGGCGAAGCCTTCACCGGCCGGGTCAATCTCTTCGCCGAACGCCACGGTCTGCTGGTGCTCGATCCCGCCGCCATCGACCGGCTGAACGCGCAGGACGAGGCGATCACGGTCGCCACCCTCCCGGCCTGGGCGCGCGTCACGCCCGGCCAGATGGTCGCCACCATCAAGATCATTCCCTTTGCCGCTCCCGAATCCGCATTGGTGCAGTGGGAGCGAGAGTCCGCACCGCTGCGGATCGCGCCCTTCCGGGGCCGTCCGGCCGGGCTCATCCAGACCCGGTTGCCGGGACTGAAGGAAAGCGTGCTCGACAAGACGGTATCGGTCACCCGCACGCGGCTGGCGCAGCTCGACAGTACGCTGTCGGCGGAGCAGCGCACGCCCCACCGCAGCGAGGACGTCGCCCGGGCGATCCGCCGGCTGTTGGAACGAGGGGCGGAACTCGTGCTGATCGCCGGTGCCTCGGCCATCGTCGATCGCCGCGATGTGATTCCGGCCGGCATCGTCGCCGCCGGCGGTACCGTCGCCCATTTCGGCATGCCGGTCGATCCGGGCAATCTGATCCTGGTCGGGCAGATCGAGACCGTTCCGGTGCTGGGACTGCCGGGTTGCGCCCGCTCGCCCAAGCTCAACGGCTTCGACTGGGTCCTGCAGCGGCTGATCGCCGATCTGCCGGTCGGATCCCGGGAACTGGCCGGACTCGGGGTCGGCGGATTGCTCGCAGAGATCGCGAGCCGGCCGCTGCCGCGTGCCGAGATCGGCCGCGCGCCGCCGCAGCAGCCGCGGATCGCCGCCGTCGTCCTCGCCGCCGGCCAGTCGAGCCGGATGGGGCGCAACAAGCTGCTGATCGACATCGACGGCGCGACGATGGTCGAACGCGCCGTCGACGCGGCACTCGCCGCCCAGGCCGCCCCGGTCATCGTCGTGCTCGGTCACCAGGCGGGTGACGTGGCCGCCCGCCTCGGCGGCCGGCCGATCGTCACCGTCGAAAACCCGGATTACGCCCAGGGGCTCTCGACCTCGTTGAAGCGGGGCCTCGCCGCCGTGCCGGAAGCAGCCGACGGGGCGATCATCTGCCTGGCCGACATGCCGGGCATCGGCCGACAGCTGATCGACCGGCTGATCTCGGGCTTCAACCCGCTCGAAGGACGCGAGATCATCCTGCCGGTCCGCAACGGCAAGCGCGGCAACCCGGTGCTCTGGAGCCGGCGATTTTTTCCCGAGCTGCAGATGATCGCCGGCGACACCGGCGCTCGCCACCTGATCGGGGCCTATCCGGAATATGTGACCGAGATCGAAGCGGCGGATGACGCCGTGCTGATCGATCTCGACACGCCGGAAGCGCTCGCCGCCTGGCGGGCCGCACCGGCTACTTCCTCATGAAGACCTGATAGGCATAGGCGACCACGGCGGCGATCAGCACCAGGGTGATGAGGGTGCTGATCCGGCCGATCAACTGTGACCCGGTGATCTGTTTCTTGCGCGCTCGAGGCCGACCGCCCTTGCCCCCGGCTGCAGACGGGCCGTGTCCGGCCGGTTTGCCGATTTCGACGAGAAGTTTCCGCGCGGTGCCGACCATCGAGACCAGCTTGATGTGCTCGAACGCGCCGCTTTTCTCCGCCCGCTCGGTCTGGGCGCGGGCGACGGCCTCCTCGGAGAAGACGGCGTTGGTCGGCAACCGTCCAGTCCGCGTCGTCTGCAGGATGAAGGTTTCCTTGTCCATGTGCTCGTCCCCAGCTCGACCGGCCGCGACCGCCCGAAAATTCGGGGGCGCATGAGCCACCCGCACGGGGTCAATCCCGAAATGCGGATATGAGACCAGCAGCCAGTGCATGAGAATAGCATTACCGCCCGGTACGGCGCCAGCCGCGCGCTGATCGGTCCGGCAGCCCCGGGCCCGCGTGGAATAACTCCCCGCCCCGCCCGTTCTCAGGGCGAGCCATCGTTTCTCTCTCGAGGTGCAATCATGCAGAAGCTCATCGGCTGGCTGACGATTTCGGCCAGCGTCATCGGCGTGGCACTCGGCGAAATCACCATCGGCCTGCCGTTCCTGGGCGTGTTGCTGGGCTCGGCCGTCCTGCTTTCGATCCGGGACTGAGTCCGTCCTCCGTCAGAAGAGGTCCCAGTCCCAGGTCTCGTGCGGGGCGCAACGCACCCGCCACACTTCGAAGGTGCCCGGATCGGCCGGCAGAGTCTGTTCGCCGAGCTTCTCATAGCCCTCGGCGCAGGCCTGTCGGGCCTGGGTGTCGTTGATAGCCGGGTTCGTATTCCGGAAGATGCCCGCTTGCGGCACCGGCGGCGCGCCGGTCACCGCGAATTCCTGTTGTTGGCTCGGCGGCAGGAAGCCGCAGCCGGCCAGCGCCGACGCACCCGCCACGACCAGCGCGAGATGCCCGATCCGCATGGTTGCCTCCCAAACCGTCAATCGCTCTGCCGAGAGTAGGCGACGACCGGCCCGGATGGAAGCCTTGCGACGCTCGAACGCTCCGGGACCTTTGCGCGAAAGGAAGGATGGCGGCCCACGGGCCGCCATCATCGCGCTATCGTTCCGATCACCCAGCGCCCGGAGCGTTGGCGTTTCCTCCCCATGGCTCCCCCGGAGAGCCGGCCCGCTTTGCGGACTCGTATTTTTATTACCTGGAGCATAGTAGAACGATCCCGGGAATTTCAAGAAGAATCCGCAGCACGTACAAAAATCACCAAAATCGGATTTCTGCCGCCGTCACGAGGCTTGGCTTCCGGGCGCCGCCAGCGGCGAGGGGTCTTCCAGGCGGATCAGCAGGTAATCGAGGTCTTCGGCGCCGAGCGCCTCGAACTGGGTCAGGATCCGCTCGATGATTCGCCGCCGATAACGCTCCCGGTCATAGGCGAGACCGTCCATCTCGGTTTGATTGGCGACCTCGACGGCGACTCTGAAGGCGGGCAGATAGCCCTGCGGCAGTCTGGTCCGGTCGTAGAGCGACTTGAATCCCAGCGGACCGGCATCGTAGATCAGCAAGCGGGCGTTATGGAGTGCGACACCGGCCAGCTGCGCCATCGCGGCTTCGAGGAAGCTGAGATCGCCGACGCACGCCGCCCGCAAGATCAGCGAGGGCGTCAGCCGCTTCACATCGTGCAGATGCAGGACCAGCTTGGTCGCTTCCTCGGCGGGAAAATGCGGCGAACGCAGATCGACCGTCACCTGCTCGCGCATTTGCAGGACCAGTTGGGTGATCACGGATTCCGGCAGATCGGTTCGGCGCGCGATGAAAGCATGCAGCGATTCGGCGGTGAAGGCGACCAGACGCTCGGCGATGCTGATCGGCAGGTCGGCCCGCTTCTGCAGCGTTTCGTTCATCCGCCGATCGGAGCCGAACTTGGTCGCCGCAGCCTCCAGGAGCCGCTCGTCGAGGGCTGCACCCGGATTGGCGACGAGCTTGACCGCGGCGGCGGCGTTGTCGGTACTCAGCAACTCGTCGGCGACGACGGTCGAGACCTTGGCCCGCCCGGCGACGGCAACCTGCTTGCGGGGTGCTCCGGACCGGATCACCGCCATCAGATCCGCATCGGTGAGCACGGAGGAAAATTGCAGAATTGGGATCGAGACGGAATCGATGTCGCTGGCGAAGGATTTCGCCAAGTCGTGCGGCAGATGCGGGCTGTCTTTGAGGGTATCGGCGATGATCTGGCGGATCTTGACCGCCGCCCCGTCGAGCATGCCGCGCAAGACCTGTTCCGCCGCCTGACGCTCGGCCGGGCTGAGCGCGCCGGCGGCGACCGAACTGCTGAGACGGGCGGCCGCGTGTTCCGGGGCGCCCACGTCGCTCAGCAAGGCGGCGATGTCTCGCTGACTCAGAACTTCGGTCATCCTCTGGTCCCCATGTCCGCGCGCTCGCGGGACAAATGCCGACCCCGCTCGATGGTGCAAACGGGAAGTCCGGAGCGCCGGTCCGGATCGGCTCGGCCTCGTGCAATATTAGCGTGCGGGAGAGGCCTTAAATTACCCTTAAATTAGCCGGATCGGGGGACGATCCGGCCCTCATGCGAGGTCGGCGAGGAGCGTCTTCAGCTCGGCGCCGAAATCGATTCGGCGCTGCGAGACGATTTCGAGGCGCCGATCCTCGAAGACATGGAGCTGCCGGCTCCGTCTGCGTCGCCAATCCATGATCGCGGCATCGCGCGCCTGCACCAGTTCGACGATGGCGGGCTTCAGGATGCGCAACACCGCTGCCAGCCAGCGATCGGGCAGACCCGCCGTGGCGACCGTGAAATCGAACCGGTCGAGCATGCCGATCACGTCTTCGGCGCGATACCAGGTCTCGCCCGTGACCCAGCGATTGGTCGTGAACAGGGCGACGGGGCGGCCGTTCGAATCCAGGCTGAGGCCGATCAGATGGGCAAACACGCCGCGATCGCGCACCGAGCGGTGCGTGCCGGGATCGCCGTGATCGGGTTTGCGCGAATGCGGGGCCAGCCCCATTTCGGGCAGAACCAGCGGCGCCAGCCCCGAGGGCATGCCGTCTCGACCCAGGAACAGATGGAAATGGCCATGTTCGCCCGCCAGCCGCTCGCCTTCGGCATGGGCGTGATAGAAATACTGCGCATGGGTTCCGGCGTCCCAAACCTCGCCCGGCGGGTAATGGATCTCCGGCCGAAAGGCCGTCGCGGCCTTGCCGGCCAAGGCGGTCAAGAGCGAGCCGCCATCCTTGTGCAGTTCGGCATCGATCTTGACCAGATCGAGCGCCGCTCGGCGGCGCGGATCCGTCGTCCCGCGGCGTTTCGCCGGAGTCTCGGAGAGTTGGGGAACCAGGTTCGGCGAGCGAGGCAATCCGGAACTCGGGGAGGCTGAATGGTCGCGCATTATCGAGCGCCCGACTGCGGACGGCCAGTGGGAAATTGCGGGCTCACCCGGGCCGGGCGCGAGGCGCTGACGATACCGTCGTCCGGCGCCTCAGCGCGGCAGGCGCAGCGTCCATTCCACCAGACGCTTCAAGACACTGCCCTGTGCTTCGTCGAACCCGGCCACGATGCTGTCGATGTCGTTCCGCGCCGGCGCCGCCTCTTGGACCCAGGTGGTGTTCCCGATGATCTCGCGATCCGGCATCCGGACGAGCTTGGCTTCGATCCGGACCAGGATTTTCGGCGGCTGCTCGGGCCCGCCATCGTAATGCGCTTCGAACGAGCGCAACTCGGTCTGCAAGACGTAATCGGCCCGCAGATCGCCGGCGAAGCGGCCGACGGCAATGATCTTGCCGGTATTCTCGAAGGATTCGATGATCAACCCCTGAATCACCGAAGGGGCGCGGTCGGTCCAGGCCGAATCGGCGAAATAGTCGAGCCTGGCCGGCGACCGGGACAAGGCGATCCGCGCCGTGTCGAGACTCTGGGCCGCGACCGGCTCCGAGACCACCAGCTGCCAGTGCACGGACGGCAGATCGGGGTCGAAGCGCTGCGGCGCCGAGAGCAGGAAGAGCTGCGGCGGCGGGTGCTGGCCGAGCAGATCGGTGCAGCCCGCGACCAGCAGCGAGGCGCCCGACAGGGCGAGGAAACGCCGCCTTGTTCCGGCGCCCAAGTCGGACCGGGTCATTTCGGGCTGTATCCTTCGCGCCGGTCGCCGAACAGGAGCCGTGTCGGATCGCGTTCGAGCTGGGCCGAGACGCGGCTGAGATTGGCCACCAGCGTCCGGGTTTCGCTCAGCAGCTGGGTGAGCTGGTCGATCCCGGTCGTGGCGAAGGTCCGCAGCTCCGGCTTGCCGGCTTCGATCACGCCGGCCAGATCGCCGGCGATCTGGTTCACCTTCTTCGCCGCATCGCCGGCCGAACCGAGGATGGCGTCGATCTTGTCGGTATCGCGATCGACCTTGGCCAGTGTGTCGCGCAGCGAATCGGTCGCCTGGGACAGATTGTGGGCCGCAACACCGAGTTCGGCGATCATCTGGTCGATATCCTGGGCGCGGCGACTGAACACGGCCGTCGTATCGCGCAGATTGACCAGCGTATCGGCGATCGCGCGGCGATTCTGATCGTCGAGCAAGTCCGAGATCCGGTCGGCGATGACGAGGACCCGGGCCAGCACTTCGGGCGCCCCGTTGACGACCGCCTGAAGGGAGGACGGCTTGGAGGCGATGATCGGATAGCGCCGGCCCTCCTTTGCCTCCAAGGGCGGCGACTCCTTGGTGCCGCCGGTGATCTCGACATAGCTGACGCCGGTCAACCCTTGCGTCTCCAGCGACGCCACGGCATCGGAATGGATGACCAAGGCCGCGCGCAGCTGCAGGATCACCACCACGAGCTTCGGATCGTCCGGATCGAACTCGATCTCCTGGACCCGGCCGACTTCGATGCCGTTCAGCCGGGCCGGGGCGCCCTTGCCGAGCCCGGTCACCGGCCCTTCGAAATGCGTCTCGAAATAGCTGTATTCGGTGCGGAACTGCACTCTGAGCAGCCAGATCATGGCAACGAAGCTGCCGGCCAGCAGAATCAGCACGAAGGCACCGACCGCTACGTAATTCGCTCTCGTCTCCATCGTCCGGGCCTCTCGCTGCCGCTACGAATCCGGGACCGCGCGCGCGCGGACACCGGCAAAATATTCGTGGATCCAGGGGTGCGGGTCGTGAACCAGCTCGGCCATGGTGCCGACATGGAGCGTGCGGTCGACCAGCACGGCGATCCGATCGGTCGTCGCCCGCAACGTGTCGAGATCATGGGTCACCATGAAAGCGGTGAGTTTCAAACTCTGCTGCAGGTCGCGGACCAGTTCGTCGAACTGATTGGCCGAGATCGGATCGAGCCCGGCCGTCGGCTCGTCGAGGAACAGGATCTCCGGATCGAGTGCGAGCGCGCGTGCGAGGCCGGCCCGCTTGCGCATGCCGCCCGACAGCTCGGACGGGTATTTCTGCGCCGCGTCCTGCGGCAGCCCGACCAGACCCAGCTTGACCGCAGCGATCTCGTCCATCAGGCGCTGAGGCAGATCGGTGTGTTCGCGCAAGGGGACCTGGATGTTCTGGGCCACCGTCTGGCCGCTGAACAGGGCGCCGTCCTGGAACAGCACGCCCCAGCGCGCCTGCAGCAGGCGCAGGGCGTCGCCGGCGAGCCGGGTCATGTCCTGGCCCAAGACCTCGATCCGCCCCGCTTGCGGCCGGGCGAGACCGACGATCGTGCGCAGCAGCACCGATTTTCCGGCACCCGAGCCGCCGACCACGCCCAGCACCTCGCCGCGCCGCACGTCCAGATCGATGTGATCGTGCAGCACCTGACCGCCGAGGCGCGTCACCAGTCCTTCGACTCGAATGACGATTTCCGCGGCGCCGGCGCTCATATGTCGAGCAGATCGAACATGACGGAGAACATGGCATCGGCGATGATGACGAGGAAGATCGAGGCGACCACGGATTGCGTGGTCATGCGGCCGACGCTGCCGGCGTTGCGCTCGACTCTGAGCCCTTCGAAGCACCCGACCAGTGCTATGATGAAGGCGAAGACCGGCGCCTTGATGATGCCGACCCAGAAGGTCCAGTCGCTGAGCGCCCCCTGAAGCTGGCGCAGGAAGGCCGGGATGGTGATTCCCAGATCGAAATAGCTCATGATCGCGCCGCCGGTCAGCCCCATGACGTTGGCGTAAAACGTCAGCAGCGGCAGAGCCACGACCAATCCCACCACGCGCGGCAGCACCAGAACCTCGACCGTGTTCATGCCGAGCGTCTCCAGCGCGTCGATCTCCTCGTTTACCTTCATGGTGCCGATCTGAGCGGTGAAGGCCGAGCCGGACCGGCCGGCGACGATGATCGCCGCCATCAGCCCGCCGATCTCGCGCAAGATCGAGACCGCGAGCAGATTGACGGTGAAGACCTCGGCCCCGAACCGGCGCAGCTGATCGGCGCCCTGGAACGCGAAGACGACGCCGATCAGAAACGACAGCAGGCCCAGGATCGGGAGCGCGTTGAGCCCGGTCTCCTCGATCTGATGAACCAGGGCCGCGACCCGCAGGCGGCGCGGCCGCAATATCGTCGCGACCGCGTCGTAGGCGACCCGGCCGAAAAACTCCAGCAGATCCAACCCCCACCGCCCCATCTCGACGACGTTGCGGCCGATCCGTTCGAGAAACAGGGTGAGATTGTCCGGGGGCCTGATCTCGACCGGCGCTCCCTGGCACTCGTGCTCGATCGTCTCCACCAGCGGCCGGAGCGCCTCCGGCACGTTGGCGACGGTGACCGACAAATGCTGTCCCTCGAGCGCACGCCGCGTGCGCAGCAGCAGCCAGGCGCCCGTCGTATCCAGCCGACCGAGCGCGCCATAATCGATTACCACCTCGCGGCAACCTTCGGTCGAGACCGTGCGCAAGGCGAGATCGAGCCGGCGTGCCTCGGCCAGGACCCAATTCCCGTGCAGACTGACCCGGATGGATCCGCCCTCGCGCCGCGTGTCGAACCAGGCGGCGGTATCCGGGCGAGGCTGGGTGATCGAGATTGCCATGGCGCGGCAAACTCTACACGAGCGCTCCTCGCCCGCACCACGGCGGTGAACGGGCAGACTTCGGAAAAATTGCTGGATGCGCCGGACAGACCCGCTAGATTGCACCCGGTTCCGGACCGGGCGCGACCCGGAAACCGTGACCCGGCGGGAATCCCGAGGAAGGGTTGGACGACATGGACATCAAGGCGCACATTCGCTCGGTCCCGGATTTCCCCAAGCCGGGGATCCTGTTCTACGACATCTCGACGCTGCTCGCCCATCCGGCCGCCTGGCGCGAGACGATCAGCCGACTGGCCGAAACGCTCCAGCCGACGCAGCCGAACTTGCTGGTCGGTATCGAGTCGCGCGGCTTTCTGGTTGCCGCCCCGCTGGCGCTGGCACTCGGCTGCGGCTTCGTCATGGTCAGAAAGCGCGGCAAGCTGCCCGGCGCCACCGTCCCCTTCACCTATGATCTGGAATACGGCACGGACACGATCGAGATCCAGGCCGATGCCGTCGCGCCCGGCCAGCGGGTCGTGGTGCTCGACGATCTGCTCGCAACCGGCGGCACCATGGCGGCGGCGATCGCGCTCTGCCGCGGCGTCGGCGCCGAAGTGGCGGCGGCCGCCTGCATCATCGAGCTGGGGTTTCTGGGCGGCCGCGACCGGCTCGACGTGCCGTTCGTCTCCGTCGTCGCCTATGAGTCGTGAGGCGGCGGACCCGGCAGAGGGTCGGCGGCGTTCCCTCCATCGAGGATACGCTCGAAGAGATCCGACCTGGATCCACCCCGGGCTTCGGCAGACTCGCCCTCGATGACACTGCTGAGCCGGCCGGATCGCCCCCGGCGGCGGCGGCGGCGGCGCGGGCGGCACCGCGAACGATTGCCGGGACCTCGATGTGAGCGGGCGGAATGACAACAGGCATAGGATCCGAGGCGCAATAACCGCGGCAACTCGTTCACCGGGACTGGCGGTCTCCCACCCATATGCCGTGGCGTTCCCCACCCCAATGGGGCGGAGCGGAGAAGATCGGTATTATGGCGCAAAGTCAGCGGCGCCCCAATCCTACAGGCGGCAAATCCGCCACATCCCACCGAGGGGCGTAAAGTGAGGACCGGGGGCGCCATGCGGGCGCGCGCGGCGATGGCCGCATTCTCCGATCGTGACTCGGCGGCACGAGTCCGGGTAGCGTTCCGGGCATGGAAAATCTCTTCAAATGGTCCGTACTCGCGCTCGACTGGATTGGGCGTTGGCAGGTTATTGCCATGATCGCAGGAGCGTTGGTTCCCAGCACCATGCTAGGGTATTTGTCTTACGCATGGGGCATTAATCCGCCGCTTGCAATAATGGCCATCGTGGCGTTCGCCGCGCTGATCTTGGTTGGTGCCACTCTCATAATGTCTTGGATTGAGGCCGTTAGAAATAAACGTGGCGGCCCGCTTGAAATAATATTTGATCAAGAAAATCCCGGGCGGAAGTTTTGGTCCATAGAATCGCCAAGAAATGAAAATGGCGAGATACAGCCAGGAGTTTTTTGGGAATATAGAGTTGAGGTAAAAAACAATTCAGCAAAGACAATTCGAAACGTATCAGTAACTATAGAATATATTGGAAATATTCTTCCGAAAAGGCCGGTTGAAGCTATATTTGATAATATCATGAAGTCTACGAGGGACGTTAAGCCCAGAATGTCGGCACTTGCTCCAATTTTGCGTTGGCCGATACCAATACGCTTGCCTGGCATGCTAGCGGGGCCGAGTGCATATGAATATGGCCCAATAAAGATAACTGTTAGCGGTGATGACACTAAGCCGACGACTCGAATATTCTCATTTAACTATGAGAATGAGCCGATGATATTTGACTACGATCCTTCCACCATTCCTCCTAATACTCTTTCGATAGTCAGCCGTTCTTTATGATTGTGGCACATAGAATCCGTCGCGGATAAGAGATCGGCGCCACCAGCCTCTTCTAGAGCCCGACGGATGGCGTCGAGATTGTTCGCAATCGGCGTTCGCTTCCCGGATTCAAAATCCTTGACGGTGCTCAATCCGACGCGCGCGGCTTCGGCGAGCTGGGCTTGCGTCCAACCCAACCATCCTCGGGCTGCTCTGCTCTGTTCCGGTCTCATGGGGTCAGCATATCAATTTTTTAGCCGCGGTCAACTTTTTTGGTTGCCATCATCCAAATAAGCCTATATGGTTTAGGTCAACCAATCGGGATGACCTTTCCATGGCCCAACATTACCTTCTTTCCTCAGCCGCTCGCACCCTGAGCCTGGCCAGCGTCGCCCGCATGACGGATGCCGAAGCGGCGGACACCTTCCGCATGATCCGCTGGGCCGAAACGAACGGCGAGCCGGTCTGCCCGAAGTGCGGTGGCTTGGAGGCGACGAAGCTGGCCACGCATCCGCGTTGGCAGTGCAAGGCGTGCCGCCACCAATTCTCGGTGACGAGCGGGACGCTGTTCGCGAGCCACAAGCGGCCGATCCGGGATTATCTTCTTGCCATCGCGATCTTCGCGAACGGCGCCAAGGGACATGCGGCGTTGCAGCTCTCTCGCGATCTGGATTGCTCGTACAAGACCGCTTTCGTGCTCTGCCACAAGATCCGGGAAGCGATGTCGGCCGAAGATGTCGGCGCCGTCGCTTCGGGCGAAGTCGAGATCGACGGTCTCTATGCCGGGGGCTACGTCAAGCCGTCGAACTGGAAAGATAACCGCCGCGATCGTCGCTTGGCGAAGAACCAGAACGGCAAGCGCCAGGTCGTCATCGCGATCCGCGAGCGCGCGGGCAAGACATTGACCTTCGTCACCAAGACGGAAGCCGCGGCCGTGGCACTGATCCCCGCGCGCCTCGCGCCCGGCACCAAGGTTCACGCCGACGAAGCGACGCATTGGGACGCGCTCCATGCCCATCACGAGACGGCGCGGATCAACCACAGCGAATGCTACAGCGACGGCGAGGCTTGCACCAATCAGGCCGAGTCGTTCTTCTCCCGGCTCCGCCGCGCGGAGATCGGCACGCATCACCACGTCGCCGGCCCGTACCTCGCGGCCTATGCGGCCGAGATGGATTGGCGCGAGGATAACCGCCGGGTTTCGAACGGCGAGCAGTACAAGAAGATCGCCACGGCCGCCCTGCATCAGCCGCAGTCGGCCAAGTGGGCCGGCTATTGGCAGCGCCGCCGGCCGGTCGCACAGGCGGCCGAGTGATGGCAAACGAGATCGCCATCGCGGCCCTCGTGCGCAAGCGCGCCGAGCTGGCCGGCGAAGTCATCCGGTGCGAGCGGGAAATCTCCCGGCTCCGAACGCAGATCGCCAGCCTCGATGCGACAATACGGATCTTCGATCCCGAGCAAGTGCCGGCTCGCATCCGACCGGTGATCAAGGTCAAGCGCCGCGTCGTGCCTACGCTCCGGCGCGGCGAATTCGGGCGTCTGGTGCTGGCGCAGCTGCGCGTCGCCACCGAGCCCCTGTCGGTCGCCGAGATCGTCGAACGGCTCGCCGCTTCCCATGGGATCGATATCAGCACGCCGAAGGCTCGATTGGAGATCATCAAGAAGGCTCGGCGCTGCCTCGCCGACCAAAGGCAGGAGACCGTGACCAAGGTGCGGCGCGGCGGCAGCGTCGTTTGGACGGTGACGTGAGACTGAGAGTCTGTTACAAAAAAGGATGACCAAAGGTTGCCCCGCAATCTAAAATTTCAAGAAATTAACCATTGATTAATTTGTCTTGAGGTATTATCTGTCTCATTGAGATGCGGAATGTCCGAAGGGATGTCGCCGCGCTCGTTCCGGGGCCCGCGCTGAGATGTGCGGGCTTCCGCGTTTCTGGGTATCGTCAATGGGGATCAGTTTCGTATATTTGGACGAGTTTGGGCATATTGGCCCATTCGTATCACGAAAAAGTGCAAGATACAATGAAAGTCCGGTCTTCGGACTAGCTGGCATTATACTGCCGGGCGATGCCATTCGCCCGTTTGCGACGAAATTTCTCAAGCTAAAGGAATACGTATTTAGCGAGGAAATCGCGAAATCGGGCAAGATGTCCGCGGAATGGGAAAAGAAGGGCAAGGATTTATTCACATCGCGAAATTTGGCTCGATATTCTCATTTCAGAAGTACCGGATTTCGCCTTATCAATTATATCAGAGACTGTGGAGGTCATATTTTTTACTATGGAAGAGAAAAAATTTATAACTCGACTGACGTAAATTCTATTGGGCTTTACACAACGGTCTTGTCGCATACGATCCAGCAATTAGAAAAATATGGCTCCTCGACAAGTTGTAACTACATAATGATTGTTGATGAGCATTCTGCACGCAGACAACTACTTATTACCTCTGTAAAAACTATGTACGGCAATAAACCGGCTCGCCACCTGTTAAGCCCACCTTTTGAGGTTGAAAGCTATGTCAACCAAAACATTCAGGCGGCGGATTGGATAGCTTCAATAGTTGGAAGGTTGTATGCCTACGAACTACTTCCAACCCAATACACCGATCATGAAAACTTCAAGAAATATTTTTGGCAACGGGTCCATCAGGTAGCCACCCATAGCACGGTCCTTCCGAGATAGCCCTGTCTTATTTTATTTTTTCTTGCCCTCTCGCCACTGCTTCCGGCGAGTTGGCGGCGGGAGCGGTTGCGAATCCGTTCCCGCCGGCTTAGGGATCAGGGGATTTCAGGGCCGCTGACTTTGCGCCATAATACCGGATAAGCCCGTCAGCCGCTCAACCTGCTCTTCGGTGAAGGCTGATATGGTATCACCAGAATCAAGCACTATATGCACCCCTACTGAACCATTACACCCCCTACGGCTTGCTGACAAGCCCTTGCTCGCGGGCAGGGCAGATGCCTGATTAACACTTCCATAAGCCGTCCATACCCAGCGACCGGCTGATTTCATCGCCCAGGAAGACGACAAGGCTATCGCGGCAGAAGAGCGTGTTGCCGGCCATCGCCTAGTCGTCCGCCAGATGCACGGTCTTGCACCCGATCGCTTCCATGCACTGGAAAAAGAACACCGCGGTGAAGCTTCCGCGCGTGAGCTTGTTCGATATGTTGCGCTCGTTGTCCTCGACCCCGATGTCAGCCAGCTTCGCCGCAAGATCGGCATAGCTCAACTGTCGGCGCTTCAGTTCGGCCTTCAAGAGCCCCTTGACCCTGGCTTGCCAATCCACTTCGTTCATTTACCGTCCTTTTTAATGTTAAAAAGCATCATATATGACGGTTTATCCATTGACAAGCCGCGCGGCATACGTCATATTCGATGTTATTAAACATTGAATATGAGCGAGCGCCATGGCTCAACACTTCCTCCTCTCCCCTGCCGCCCGGACAATCTCGCTGCCCCAAGTGCTCCGCATGTCGGACGAGGAAGCTCATGCGACCTTCGTCGCGGTTCGTTGGGCAGTGAACGAGGGGAAGGCGTTCTGTCCGCACTGCGGATCGGTAAAGGTGTGGACCTATGCCGCTCGGCGGATCTGGAAATGCGCCGAGTGCCTGAAGCAATTCTCGGTGACGAGCGGCACCATCTTCGCGAACCGCAAGCTCCCGATCCGCGACTACCTCGCCGCTATCGCCCTGTTCTGCAAAGGCGCCAAGGGTGTTTCAGCGCTCCAGCTCGGCCGTGATCTCGACGTGCAGTACAAGACGGCGTTCGTGCTGGCGCACAAGCTGCGCGAAGCCATGGGTTCGACGTTGGAAGGCGGCGCGCAGCTCGCCGGCACCGTGGAAGTGGACGGCGCCTGTTTCGGCGGACACGTCAAACCAGAGAACAAAAAGGCCGAGCGCAAGGACCGTCGCCTTGCTGAAAACCAGAACGGCAAGCGCTTGGTCGTTGTCGTCATGCGCGAGCGGAACGGCCGGACGCTCCCGTTTGTCTGCCCGCGCGAAAGCGATGGTGCCGCAATCGTCAAGGCCGTGGTCTCCGCCAGCGCCGTCGTCCATGCCCACGAAGCTTCGGGTCGGGACGTGCTGCACGGCTCTTTCGATACGCGCCGCGTCAACCGCGGCTGCTAGGATCGGGAGCCACGGGCGGCCGTGTCGGTGGATGTCGGCGGAGGGGGTGGAGGCGGCGGCGGCGGTGTGGGGGGCGGCCCGACGACGCCGGGGCTTTGAATACCACTAGCCGGGCGCGTCACCCCCGGCGGCGGGGTCGCCGGGCGCGGCACCGTAGCCGGCGCGCGCGGCGCGTGGGCAGCAGTGCGAACGATACCCGGGACATCGAGGAAGACGGGCGGAATGAGTACAGGCATTGCGTTCATGCCTCCCAGGTTCGGTGCAATCGGTTCCGGCAGCGGCTACGACCGGGGGCCACGGGCTGCCGTGTCAGAGGTTGTCGGCGGCGTTGGTGGCGGCGGCGGTGCGGGGGGCGGCCCGATGACGCCGGGGTTTTGAATGCCACTAGCCGGGCGCGTCACCCCCGGCGGCGGGGTCGCCGGGCGCGGCACCGTTGCCGGCGCGCGCGCCGCGTAGGCAACAGTGCGAACGATCGCCGGGACATCGAGGAAGGCGGGCGGAATGACAACAGGCATTGCGTTCATGCCTCCCAGGTTCGGTGCAATCGGTTCCGGCAGCATGTTTGCGATTGGCCGGAGCGTCTTCCCAGCATAGGTTCAAAGGGTTCGGCGAATCTACCGGTTGCAGCGATCATCCCGCCGGGTTTTCCGGCACGATGATCCGGCTCAAGGTAAAATCGGCAGCGCGTGCCTCGCTCCACTTGGCGCCTTCCGCGGCAAAGGCCTGGATGCTCTCGGCCGCGAGGTGCCCGGCCAGGACCGCCATCACCGCATCGCAAATCTGCTGCTGGATCGGTTCGCGGTGCTCGCCGGTGCGGGCATAATCGGCCTCGACGTAGCCCTGGAGCTGGGCCGCCTCGGCGTATCGCCCGTCCTGCGCGGCGATCAGAGTGCAAGTTTGCAGACTGAGGCGCAGCCAATGCCCGCCGACGCCAGCGAGCAATGACAAGGCCTCCGCGGCGGAGCTGCGTGCTCCGGCGTGATCGCCACTCAGCGCCTGGTATTCCGAGAGATTGGTCAATAGCGGTCCGCAACGGGAATTCAGGCCGGCGGCGCGCAGGCCGTCTATGGCCTCCCGCACATAGTTGATCGCTTGGTCGGCCGCGCCCCGGCGGAATTCGACGTCAGCTAAATTGCCCAGAGCATTATTTTCCCGCAGGACATCCTTCACCTTGCGCGCCAGATCAAGAGCAGCCGCCAGATACTCCCGCGCCTCCTCCGTCTCGTTCCTGCCCACAGCGAGAAGTCCGAGATCGTTCAAGATATTGATCTGTGACTTCAAGCGATTGCCGCCCGACAGGAGCGTCTGCGCCTCGTCGAGGGCTGCCTTCGCCGCGTCATGCCGGCCGAAAAAGTAATAATCGCCGCCGAGCTGGCCCAGAACGGAGCCCAAATTCGGCCGATCGCCGATCTGTCGATGAAGCGCAACCGACCGCTCCAGCAGCGCCGCGGCGCGCTGCCGGTCGGCCTCGC
>Ga0209274_10000060_pt1 | contig 107551 bp, 87 predicted proteins | sample HubBroMetageREF1_FD_188343 | JGI IMG/M metagenome (GOLD analysis project Ga0209274, IMG submission 188343) | Reference soil microbial communities from the Hubbard Brook experimental Forest, New Hampshire, USA - Hubbard Brook CCASE Soil... | ecosystem: Environmental > Terrestrial > Soil >...
TCATCGACGAGCGGGTCGAAGCCAAGGAGATCCTCGGCGATCTGATGACCAAGCCGATCAGCGTCATGGTCGACAAGCTCGCCCGGGAAATCGACATGCCGGCCGATTGGCGGCTCTGGGAAGAAGAGGAGTGGGCCAAGGAGGAAATCCGGACCCGGCCGCCGGGCTCGGGCTATCTCGATTTTCCCTTCAGTCCGGAACGAGAGCACGAGTTCGACATGGTCTGGGACTGCGACCCGCCCTTCGGCTCGATCGGGACCTTCGACCCGAAGCCCAACCCGCGGGGATATTTCGCCAGGCCCGGGCCGAATCGCCGCCCGCTCTAGGGGTACGCCAGGCGATGGCGGCACGTAATCTATTTTGAGAGATCGGTTAGAGAGTGGGGCGTCCCCGCCCGCCCCACCGGGTCTTCCGGGGCACCGTGGTTGCGGCGCGACCGATGTCGCCCCTGTTTCCGGCCGCCCTCTCCTGCCATCGGGCCGGGACGGCCGGAACCATGAATCAGCATTGCATCCCGGCCCATAGCCGGGCGCCGCAGCATGGCGCACACTCCAGCGCAAAAGAGTCTCCCGGAGTTCACCCATGGCCGATCTCCTCGACCGTTTCGTCTATCGTGCTGCGACCGGTGCCCGGCTCTCCTGGTATCTCGGCCAGAAGCTCCTGGCCGAACGGCTGGTCAAGCCGACCCATACGCCGCCCGAGATGCGGGCGCGGTTGCCCCAGGGCCGGGCGCTGATGGCGCATCTGCACCAATTCCTGGCCGAGGATCTGGCCCATATCGAGGCAGGGGATTATGCACCGCCGGCCGATCTGGCGCCCAACCCGGTGGCATCGCTGCGCCGGGCCGGCGCCTTCTTCCGCGATCTCGGCCGGGTCGACCAACGGCGCCATGCCGAACGCCACCAGGAAGTCGCCGAGACTGCGCCGGAGGGTGCGTTTCCCCGCTATTATCTCCAGAATTTCCACTATCAGACCGATGGCTGGCTGTCGCGCCGGTCGGCCGAAATCTACGACCACCAGGTCGAGGTGCTGTTCATGGGCAGCGCCGATGCCATGCGCCGCCAGGCCCTGCTGCCGATCGCCCAGGCGCTGGCGCCGATCGGCCAGCGCCGGGCCCGGCTGATCGACATCGCCTGCGGCACCGGCCGGTTCCTGCGCGAGGTCAAGGGCAATTTCCCGCTGCTCGAGGTGACGGCACTCGATCTCAGCCCGTTCTATCTGGACGAGGCGCGGGCGGCACTGGCCGACTGGTCCGGGACCCGCTTCGTCCAGGCCGCAGCCGAGACGGTGCCGGAGCCGGATGCGTCGTACGACATCGCGACCGCGATCTACCTCTTCCACGAATTGCCGCCCAAGGCGCGCCGGACGGTCGTGGCCGAACTCGCCCGGCTGGTCAAACCCGGCGGAATCTGCGTCCTGGTCGATAGCTTGCAGACCGGCGACCGGCCGGAGTACGACGGCCTGCTCGATCTCTTCCCGGTCAAGTTCCACGAACCCTATTACGCCGGATATCTGGGCGAGGATCTAGGCGCCCTGTTCGGTGCCGCCGGGTTCGAGACGATCGCCACCCGCTTCGCCTTCCTGTCGAAGATCGTCACTTTCCGCCGGCGGGCGCCCGCGCCATAGTGCCGGTTCATGGCGCGAGAGGAGATCACGCATGAGTGCCCATGAGTTCGCGTTCGACACGATCGACGGCGCGCCGATGCCGCTGGCCCAGTATCGCGGCAAGGTGCTGCTGGTGGTCAACACGGCATCCCACTGCGGCCTCACCCCGCAATACGAGGGGCTGGAGGCGCTCTATCGCCGCTTTCGCGACAGCGGCCTGGTCGTCATCGGGGTCCCGGCCAATGATTTCGGCATGCAGGAGCCGGGTACCGCGGCCGAGATCAAGAGCTTCTGCACGACCAAATTCTCGGTCGATTTTCCGCTCGCCGCGAAAGAACGTGTGGTTGGCGGCGAGGCCCATCCGTTCTACAAATGGGCGGTAACCCAGCTGGGCGAAGGTGCCGCGCCGAAATGGAACTTCCACAAATACCTGATCGGCAAGGATGGCGAACTCGCCGGTGTGTTTTCCAGCCGGCACGATCCCAATGCGCCTGACCTGGTCGAAGCCGTCGAGGCGGCACTGGCGAAATAGCGCCGCGGCATCGCTCGCCCTATTGATCCTCGAGGGCGCGCAGGCGCCGGGCGAAGAGACGCCGGTGGCCGCGATCGGCGATCAGCCGATCGAGGTTTCCGGGGCTGAGGGCAGCGGCACGCTGCTCGCCTTCTCGTCGCGACCGCTCCTCGCCCGGATGCCGGGGATCACGCGATTGCTGGTGATGATTCACGGCGCCGGGCGCGACGGCGATCAGGCTCTGGCCGGCACCCTCGCCGCCATCGGCGCCGCTGCAGACCGGACCCTGGTCGTGGCCCCGCAATTTCTGAGCGAGGCCGATTTCCGGCGCTGGACTCTGTCGGGCGACCGGCTGCGCTGGCCGGATCCCGGCTGGGAAGCCGGGGACGCCGCCCTCGGACCGTCGCCGTTGAGCCCGTTCACGGCGCTGGATTCGCTGCTGCACGGGCTGGCCGATCCGGCGCTGCTGCCCGGTCTGAAGGCGATCACGCTCGCCGGCCGGGCCGAGGGTGCCGATCTGGTCCAGCTCTATGCTGCCTCGACGACGCGCCTTTCCAGCCTGGAAGCGCGTGGCATCGCAATTCGCTTCGTCCTCGCCCAGCCGATTCATTATCTCTATCTCGATCAGGCGCGGCCGATTGCGACCGACGTCGCCGCGTGCCCCGGCTTCGACCAGTGGCCGTACGGCCTCGATGCCGCCCCGTCATATCTGGACCGGCTCGGCCCGGCCCGGATCCTGGCGCAGTACCGGGCGCGCGATGTCGTCTATCTGCTGAGCGGATCCGGCGGCCCCGACGAGCCCGACACGCCGTGCGCCATCACGGCGCAGGGGCCGGACCGGCTGGCGCGCGGCCGCTTTTACCTCGGCTATCTGGCGCTGCTGGCCGGGGTACCGGTGCATCGCCTGGCCGAGATCGGCGCCGATGGGCCGGCGTTGCTGGCGAGCGGATGCGGCGTCGCGGCCCTGCTCGACCGGCCGGATTGTCCGGCGCTGGCGGCAGCCCCGGCCCCGACACCCTTCCCAACGTCGGCACCGCCCGCCGAACCCGCGGCGCCCGAGCCGGCTCGTTCCGTCCCGAACCCGGCGCCGGCGATGCCCGAAGCCCCGCCGCCGCCGAGCGTTGCGCAAACCCCGCTGCCCGATCGGGTTGCGCCGGGCGGCAGCGCCGATCCGCTGCAGGATGCCAATCCGCTGACCCCGTTGCTGACCCGAGCGCCGGTGCCGCCCAAGCCGTCGACGCCGCCGCGCTGACCGGACCAGAGGCGCCGGTCGAGGCCGATGACAACCGAGCTGCAGCGGGTCTATCTTCCCGCACTACAACCGTCAGGGACATCGATGCCGCTCATTCTCCACAGCCGTTTCGCTCGGATCGGAGCGGCGTCGATTGCGGGCGGGCTGATTTATCTCAGCACCCGGCAGGACCCCGTGTGGTGGGCGGCGTGGCTGGCCCCGATCCCGCTGCTGGCCGCTTCGTTCCAGGCGCCGCGCGGAGAGTCGCTATTGTACTGCGTCGGGGCGGCACTGGTCGGCAACGGCTCGCAATGGTCGCGGGTCGCGGCCGGCGACGGCATCCTCTGGGCCGGGTTCGTCCTGGCCCTGCAGGCGGCGCAATGGCTCTTCACCGTGCAGCGCACGCGCGCCCTGGTCCGGCAGTCGCGGCACTGGTTGATCGTCTTCGCCTTTCCGGCCCTGTGGGCGGCGATCGACACGCTGACCGCGGCGCTGTCGCCGGACGGTGCCGCCGCCAGCCTCGCCGACAGCCAGGTCGCGGCCGCCCCCGTGCTTCAGAGTGCCGCCGTCGCCGGCACGCCCGGCGTCACTTTCATCGTCAGCCTGTTCGCCTCCCTGGTCGCGATCGCCTGGCAGTGCCGTCTCGACATCGAGCGCCCGCTCCTCGCCTATGGCTTGCCGACTCTGGTGCTGATCGGCAGCCTCGGCGGCGGCCTCATCCGGCTCGACCACGCCGAGATCGAGGCGTCGTTTCCCGTCGGCCTCGCTGCCACAGCACTCGCCCGGTCCGAACCGGAACACCCGCCCTGGTCGGAGTACCCCGACATCGTAGCGACTCTGGCTGCCGCCCGCGCCGAGCTCGTCGTCCTGCCCGCGGCATTCGCGGGCTCGGCCACCGATGGTTCGACTGAGCTGCGCGACAGCCTCGGCAGCCTGGCACGGGACAACCAGGTGGATCTGCTCGTCGGTCTCCGCCTGCTCGCCGGCAGCCATGTCGAAAACCGAGTCTGGCTGTTTTCACCCTCGGGCGCGCTCATCGTCGACCATGCCGAACATCCCCTCTTCCCCGGACTCGGATCCGGCGACGGCGGCAGCGGCGGGGAGGAGGCGGTGACTTGGATCGGAACCCATGCGTTCGGCGTCGCCACCGGCAAGGAGATGGATTTCCCTGCTCTCGGCCGCGCCTATGCCGCGCGCGGCATCGGCGCCATGCTGGTGGCGGAGTTGGACGCCGGGTTCGACGACCGGGCGCATTCGGCACCGGCGATTCTGCGCGGCATCGAAGGTGGCTATAGCGTCATTTGGGCGGCGCGGGACGGGATGATCAGCATCAGCGACCGCTATGGCCGGGTCCTCGCCGCCGAGGCCCCGATCGCCGGCCTGGAACACGCCCCGCTGGGCGGCGGACCGATGACGCCCTATGCCCGCTTCGGCGGCTGGTTCGGCTGGCTCTGCATCGCCGCCAGCGTCGCGACGCTGGTCCCGTTCCGGCGGCGCAAGCGCCGGTGACGCTTCGGCCGAAATCCAGCCGCAGCCGGTCGCGCCGCGCTGCATCGGCCCGGAGGGGCCGGTGATCACATCGAAATCGAACTCGGTCATTTCGGCCTCCTGGTCGAGGAGGCCGCGACGCGGCAGGCGGAAATTCGTGCAAGTCGCAAAATGACGAAGGCCGCCTGGGCGGGCGGCCTCGAATCTGCGGGAACGATGCGCGATCCTCAAGCCGCCGGACTGTACCAGCGGTACCAAAATCGCGAGGAAAGTGAGGGGCCGGAGCCCTGCGGCAGCATCGTCATGGTGCCGGGACCTTAACGCCGAGAGGCCGGCAACGCAAGCGCGTCGAGAGCAACGGGATCCGGGCCGGGCCTCACCCTCTCACCCCGGCGCGGCGCCGCGGCTCGAACAGGGACGAGAGCACCGCTGCCCGGTTCGGCCGGCCGATCAGGACGACCCCGTCGCCTTCGCGCACGATCGCCGTGCCCGGCGGACCGGTGAATACCTCGCCGTCGGGGCTGTTGATCTGCACGATGAAGAAGGTGCCCCTGGCCTGCCGCTCGATGGCGGCGACGGTCATGCGCACCGCCGGGCTGCCCGGTTCGGCGGTCACCACTTCGAGCTCGATGCCGAAGGTCCGCATCACCCGCTGAAAGCCGGAGGTGCGCTCGAGGCTTTCCATGAGGCGGGCCGATTCCTCGAACAGGATCATCTCCGCGATCCGCTCGGCGCCGATATGGGTCGGCAGCACCACCTTGTCGGCGCCGGCCTGCAGCAGCTTGCCCTCGGTGCTCGGCAGCTCGCCGCGGGCGATGATCGTCATGGTCGGATTGAGCGCCCGGGCGCTCAGCGTGATGAAGACGTTGAGCGCATCGTTCGGCAGGACCGTGGCGAGCGCCCGCGCCCTGGTCACGCCGGCGGCGATGAGGGCGGCCTCGTCGGTCGCATCGCCGTGAAGGCAGAGATAGCCTTGCTGGCGGACCTCGGCCGCCCGCGCTTCGCTGGCTTCGAGGACGACGAACCCGGCGCTGCTGGCGCGGAGCGCCCGCGCCAGGACGACGCCGATACGGCCATAGCCGCAGATCACGACATGGTCGCTCAGTTGCTCGACTTGCTTCTTCATGCGCTTCACACCTGTGGCATTGTTGATCTGGCTCAGCGTGATGAACTGGACCAGCGCGCCGGTGAGGAAGATCACCCCGGTACAGCCGAAGACGATCAGCCCCATGGTGATGATATTGAGGGCCAGCGTATCGATCGGCCGAACTTCTTCGTAGCCGACGGTATAGACCGTGACGATGACCATGTAGAGGGCGTCCCGGAAACTCCAGCCGACCTTCATGTAGGCGGCGGTGGCAATGATCATCACGGTGACGGTGTAGGCGAGACCGAAGGTGAGATTGTGGACCGGCGAATCGAGGAGGCCGGTCATCCGGGGCTTCGGCACGCGGCGGACCCGACTGGATCGCCCGCCCCGGCGCGCGGCGGGTGCCGGTGCCGGAAACTCGTCGGCTGGAACGTCGCCGGCGCCGTCGACCGGCGGGTCGTCCTCGTTCATCGTCTCGTCGTATGCCCGAGACGGCCGCGAACTCCTCGATCCCGCCCCTCGCCCATGCCGCTACTCCACCGCGCGTGCCGGTGCCGGGCACCGCCACGTCGGCCAAATCTCGGTGTTTCCTTCATAGGGTCTTTATGCTATTTACTTCAGCATCTTGTATTCATCGTATCAGGTCGTCAATCGCCTGTGTACAGCGAACTCGCCAGCCCGACGGCACGATCGGGCGGCTGATCGACCGCGGTCACTTCCCATCCGCCTGCCGGCGGAGGATGGCCCCGACCATGCCGTCGAAGGCATCGCGCAGCGCCCAGGCTTTTTCGTGCCAGCTGCCGCGCCGGTCGGCATCTTGCAGCCCCGCTTGCAGCGCCTGCTTCGCCGCCGGGCAGCCGGCGACACGGCGGTCGATTTCGCTGATCACCCCTTCATAGATCCAATAGCAGGTCTCGACATCGCCTTGCGCGTAGAGCGGCGCGGTGCGGGCGATGGCGCTGGTCAGGTCGCCGACGATACTGGCGATCTGATCCCGGCCGCAATCGTTCAACACGGTCGGCGGGTCGGGCGGGGCCTGCCCTTGCCGAGTGGCCGACACCCGCTCTTCCGCCGTGCCGGCGGGTTTGGATACGGCTAGGGCCAGGATGCGGTCGAAGGTCTCGCGGAGCGCCCGGATCTTGTCCACCCAGCTGGTGTGCCGGTCGGCTTTGGCGACGGCGTCGAGCAGGGCGCGCTTCGGTCCCGGGCACGCGGCACCGCTCTTGGCCGAGTCGAGCGCCGCCGCCGCGTAGATGCGATAGCACGCCTCGAGATTTCCCTGATCGCACAGCGTCGTCCCGACAGCGACGGCGCGGGAGATCCGGGCGACGATCGTCTGCAACTGCGGTCCTGGACAATCGCCGGGCAGCGACGGCTGAGCAGGAGCGTTGCGTCCCCGTGGCGGCAGGGTCGAGGCGGCGAGCGGTCCGGCCCGATCGGGCGCGAGCAGGGGCTTGACCGCGTTGATCGGCACGGCGAAGTTCAAATTCTGGCCGCCGCCGATGACCAGAGTGGAGACGCCGATCACGTCGCCGCGATCGTCGAAGACCGGCCCGCCGGAGGAACCGGGCGAGATCGGTGCCGTGATCTGGAGCATGCGGCGCTGCTGCGGCAGGTCGCGGATGGCGCTCACCAACCCGTCCGACACGGTGTCGCCCAGACCCAGCGGGTTGCCGATCGCGACCACGTGTTCGCCGGGCTTGGCCGTCGACGAATCGCCGAGGATGAGCGGTTTCAGCCCGTGGGCGCCGATCCGGAGCACCGCCAGATCATGCGGCTCATCGACGGCGATCACCTCGACTTCCTTGAATTCCCGGCCGTCGGCAGCGACGATGATCGGCTCCCCGGCGCCGCGGACGACATGATAATTGGTGACGATCCTGCCGTCCGGCGCGACCACGAACCCGGTCCCCAACCCGGCCGGGACCCGGATCAGCACGACCGAGGGGATGGCACTCTCGGCGATCTCCGCCGGGGTCAGGGCCGCGGCAGAGGATGGCGCCAGCAGGATGGCGGCAGCAATCGGCAAGGCGCGGGCGACCCGGGCGGGATTCATCGGCCTGTTCCCCTGTTCTGCCGCTCGCTGGTCGACCCGGCAAGTCATCCCACGAGTGTGGTCGAGCCGGGCTCGGCGTCAACCGGATTCGGTGGCGGCCGGGCGGTTCGGCCGGCACCCCGAGGTGCAGGCTCCGTGATCCGACCGGGAAGCCGGCCGCAGAGTGTCAAAGCCGGCACGATATTCGCATTGGCGGCGCCGGCCTCGGCATCCATCGCCTCGTTCCAGCCGTTGGCCCCTTCGAGTAGCTCGCCGCGGGCCCGACTCGACGGTTCGATCCGTCGAGTCGGGGACACTGGAGAAGTCCAACCGAGTGGAGAACCGACCAAAATGACGCTTTTTGCAAAGTCTGCCGCGATCGAGATCGTTCCGCGCGACCTCACCTTCGGGCGCGACCAGACGCTGGCACGGTGGTGGCAAGGCGGCGATCCGGTGGCGACGGCGTTCTACAATGCGCTCTCCATCACCTTTCCCAAAGGCGAAGCCTTCTTCATTCGCAGCGTCCGCTTCTTCGCCAACGAGGCTCCGCCTGCGCTCCGTAGCGAGATTCAGGCCTTTTGCCGCCAGGAAGCCTTTCACACGCGCGAGCACGCCGAGTTCAACCGTCAGGTCGAAGCGGCCGGATTCGTCCTGTCCGATTTCGAACCGAAGCTGGTGCGCGCGATGGAACAGCCCGCCCTGATGCAGCTGCTCATCACCGTGTCGCTCGAACATTTCACCGCCATCATCGCGCACGCGCTCCTCAGCGATCCGCGCCATCTGGCCGACGCCTCGCCGGCGAGCCGGGCGATGTGGCGCTGGCACGCGATGGAGGAGATCGAGCACAAGGCCGTAGCCTACGACACGTTCCTCTGGGTCACCCGCGACATGCCGGCCTCGGCGCGCTGGAAATTGCGGTGCCGGGTGATGGTCGGGGTCAGCCTCCGCTTCTTTCTCGGGCGGCGGCGCACGGCACTGGCGCTCTTGGCCCAAGACGGGTTGGACACGCCGGCCAACCGGCGCCGTCTCGACCGTTTTCTCTGGTTGAGCCCGGGCCTCTATCGCCAGATTGCGCTCGGCTGGCTGGGCTATTTCGTTCCGGGCTTTCATCCCTGGCGGCGCGACGACCGGAAATTGCTGGTGCCGGCGGCGTGAGCGGGAGTCGGACGGCAGCCGGAACGGGCCGCGCCCGTCGTCCGGGTCCCACTGTCGCCGCGCGCTCGCAACCCCGATCCCCGAGCGCGCGCAGTGCCGTCGTCGGCTCCTCCGCGAGTCAGAGGCCGTCAGGCGCCGCCGGTCGCCAGGCTGTAGACGATCTTGCCGAGCGCCCCGAACAGCAGGACCGCGCCGGCCAGCAATTGGATGAGGAAACCCGTGCTGCGCTTGGCCGGATCGGCCATGTAGCCGGCGGAATAGACCAGTCGCCCGATGATCCAGACGATGCCCAGGCCAGCTGCCACCAATTCGTTCCAATAGATCGCGAAGAGCCACAGGCTCACCAGGAAGATCGGCAGCCATTCCAAGGTGTTGTAGTGCACTCGCACCGCGCGCTCGAGCAGCGGGTCGCCGGTCATGGCGGGCGCATTGATGCCGGACTTGCCGCGTGCGCGCCCCACTTGCAGGCTCATCCAGAAATAGACCAGCAGCACCAGCAGCGTGACCAGGGCGGTCCAGCGATGTTCCATCATCATGTTCGTTCCCCCCAAAGGCGGCGAGTGAAGCTTCGCCGGAGGCGTGACCACGCCAGTTCTGTAGGTTCGACGGCAACCTACCCTCCGGACGTTGCCTGATTCAAGATCTATGCAAAAACCTAGGTAACTGATTTTACGTCAGTTTTCCGGTACGACTATCGGGTGCACCGTGCCGCCGGCGCGCCTTCCGCTCGCGCAGGCCTGCAGCCCGAACGCGGCCGAGATCGCCAAGGTGAAAATCGCGGCCTCCGGCCCCAAGGAGGGCGGCACGAGCAGGCTGGTGGTGCCGCCCCGACATGGCATGCGGCGTTTGCCGTCGACCTTCGGCTGCTGCGCCTGAAACTGCCCGCGGATCGCGACACCGCGCCGCGATCACCATGCCGACGCATGGGGTTTCCATTCGCGGCGGTTTCTGCTACTCCCACCACCCGCGTAAGACAGGGATTCCGGCGTGGCGACACATCTCATTGAAATCAAACATCTGGTGAAGCATTTCGGGCCGATCGAGGCGGTTCGCGGCATCAGCTTCACCGTCGATCGCGGCGAAGTGCTGGGCTTTCTCGGGCCCAACGGCGCCGGTAAATCGACGACCATGAAGATGATTGCAGGCTTTCTGACCCCGACCGAGGGTACGGCGGTGATCTCGGGCCACGACGTGACCCAGGACCCGATCGCCGCCAAGAAGTGCCTGGGATATCTGCCCGAGGGCGCTCCCGCATATCCCGACATGACAACTCTGGGCTTTCTCGATTTCGTGGCCCAGATCCGCGGCTTTCACGGCGACGAGAAGCGGCGCCGGATCCGGGCCGCGATCGAACGAGTCGAACTCGACGGCGTGCTCTACCAGCCGATCGAGACTCTGTCCAAGGGCTTCAAGCGGCGCGTAGGCCTGGCCCAGGCGCTGCTCCACGATCCCGAGGTGCTGATTCTGGACGAACCCACCGATGGCCTCGATCCCAATCAGAAGCATCAGGTGCGCACCCTGATCGCGAGCATGGCCGCGGACAAGGCGATCATCATCTCGACTCATATCCTGGAAGAGGTCGACGCCGTCTGCACCCGCGCCATGGTCATCGCCAGGGGCCGCGTGCTCGCCGACGGCACGCCGGGCGAACTCGAAGCCCGCTCGCGCTATCACAACGCCGTCTACTTACGGGCGGCAGCCCCGCTGCCGACGGCGATCGCCTCGGCGCTGGAAGCTCTGCCCGGCGTCGCAGCCGTCGAGCCGGCCGGCCGGGCGCATGATCGCGGCCTGTTCGTCATCCCGGTCGACGGCCGGGATCTGTTGCCGGCGGTGCGCGATCTGGCATCCCGGCATGGTCTGGTCCTCGACGAGCTGCGCCTGGAGCGCGGCCGGCTCGACGGGGTCTTTCGCGATATCACGACTGCTGCAGCCTGACGGAGAATCGGGAGAAATTCGGCATGGGCACCATCGGTGTCATCTTTCGCCGCGAGCTGGTGAGCTATTTCACCATGCCGCTCGCCTACGTATTCATCGTGATCTTTCTGGTGCTGGCCGGGGCCATGACCTTCTACATGGGGGGGTTCTTCGAGCGCGGCCAGGCCGATCTGCAGGTCTTCTTCAATTTCCACCCCTTCCTCTATCTGTTTCTGATCCCGGCGCTGTCGATGCGGCTGTGGGCCGAAGAGCGCAAGACCGGCACGATCGAATTGTTCCTGACCCTGCCGATCACGACCCCGCAGGCGGTGCTGGGCAAGTTCCTGGCCGCCTGGGTGTTCACCGGCATAGCATTGGCGCTCACATTTCCGTTCTGGCTGACCGTGCTCATCCTCGGCCACCCGGACAATGGCGTGATCCTGGCCAGCTATCTGGGCAGCTTTCTGATGGCCGGCGCCTTCCTCGCGATCGGGGCCGCGATCTCGGCCGCGTGCAAGAACCAGGTCATCGCCTTCGTACTGAGCGCCACGCTCTGCTTCGTCTTCGTCGCCGCCGGCTCCGGCATCGTGCTCGGGCCGCTGCAGGATTGGGTCCCGGGCAGCGTCGTCACCGCGACCGCCAATCTGAGCTTCCTGCAGCATTTCACCGCGATCGAGCGCGGCGTGCTCGATCTGCGCGATCTCATCTATTTCGGCTCGGTGATCGTGGCGTTCCTGTTCGCGAACACGCTGATCGTCGAGCTCAAGAAGGCCGATTAGGAGTCGCCCGATGTTCCGTTCCGCTGCCGGAATGACCGCGCTCGGCCTCGTGCTGACCGCGATCCTGTTCATCTCCGTCAATTCGCTGGCCGGAAGGCTGTTCGGCGGTGCGCATGTCGATCTGACCGACCAGCAGCTTTTCACCCTGTCGCCCGGGACCAAGGCGGTGCTGGCCAAGATCGACGAGCCGCTGACCTTCAAGCTCTATTATTCCAAGCGGCTGGGTGTGGTCTCGCCGGGCTATGCGGTGTTCGCCGAACGGGTCCAGGAAGTCTTGCGAGAATATGCGGCGCGGGCCAACGGCAAGATCGAGCTCAAGGTGCTCGACCCGGTCGCCTTCTCGGATGTCGAAGATCAGGCGACGGCGGCCGGGCTCCAGGGCGTGCCGATCGACGAGAATGGCGAGCAGGTCTATTTCGGCCTGGTCGGGACCAATTCGACCGACGACCAGGAGGTGATCCCGTTCTTCCAGAGCGATCGCGAGAAGTTCCTCGAGCTGGATCTGACCAAGCTGGTCCAGTCGCTGGCCTTCCCCAAGCGCAAGGTGATCGGGCTGTCGACGGCGCTGTCGCTCGACGGCGACGTGATGGCCCAGATGCAGGGCAGGCCGAGCCACGCCCAGGTGATCATGGATCAGCTGCGCCAGACCTTCGACATTCACACGCTGTCGCCCAATTTCGACAAGATCCCTGACGATATCGACGTGCTGATGCTGGTCCAGCCCGAGAAGCCGCAGCCCAAGACCGAATACGCCATCGATCAATGGGTGCTGGGCGGCGGTCACGCCCTGGTCTTCGTCGATCCGGATTCGGAGTTCCAGACGACCCATCCGAGCATGCTGACGCCGCCGGGCTCGCCGAATGCGGCGGACCTCGACCCGCTGCTGAAGGCGTGGGGCGTCGAGCTGGCCAAGGACAAGGTCGTCGGCGACCGGCTGGCGGCGCGCCGGGTCAATGCCGGGACCTCGCGCGGCCAGGCGGTCGATTATCTCGCCTGGATGACGCTCGGCGAAGACGACATCAATCACGACGATCCGGTCACCGACAAGCTCGGCCAGATCAACGTCGCCACGGCCGGTGCCTTGATCCCGATCGCGGGCGCCAAGACGACGATCGAGCCGTTGCTGCAAACCTCGGTTCAATCCGAGCTCATCGATGTCGAGCGGGTCAAACAGTCGCCGCCCGATGTCCTGGGCATCCTGCGCGATTTCAAGCCGAGCGGCACGCGCTACATCATTGCCGCCCGCATCTCCGGTCCCGCCGACACGGCTTTCCCCGACGGGCCGCCCGCCGCCCTCGATGCCCAAGGCAAGCCGGTCGGCGAACCGGATCCCGCAGCCAAGGCCGCTCAACTGACCACGGCCAAGACACCGATCAACGTCATCGTCGTCGCCGACAGCGATCTGCTCGACGACCGTTTCTGGGTCCAGATCCAGGATTTCTTCGGCCAGCGCGTAGCGACGCCCCAGGCCGGCAACGCCGATTTCGTCGCCAACGCCGCGGACAGCCTGGCCGGGACCGGGGATCTGATCGGGCTGCGCTCGCGGGGCAGTGCCGTGCGGCCCTTCACCCTGGTCGAAGACGAGCAGCGCGCCGCCCAGGACAAATATCAGGCCCAGGAAAAGTCGCTGCAGGACACGTTGAAGCAGACCCAGGCCAAGCTCGACGAAATCAACGGCAAGGATACCGATCCCGACAAGCTGACGCCGGATCAGGCCCAGGCGGTGGAACAGTTCCGCACCACGATCATCCAGACTCGCCAGCAGCTGCGGCAGGTACAGCTGGCGCTGCGCGAGGCGATCGACCGGCTCAAGCTCGAACTTGTGGCGCTCGATGTCGGAGCCGTGCCGCTGCTGGTGGCGATCGCGGCGCTCGTCGCCGGTCTGCTGCGCCTGCGCCGGCGCAAGCAGCGCAGCGCCGCCTGAGCCCCGGGGAGACAAGCACCATGCGCCAAAAGACCCTGATCGCGCTCGCCGTCGTGACGGTGCCCGTGCTGGCCGCCGCCCTCTTCGTCCCGTCCCGGCAAGGCACGGCGCTGAAGCCGGTCGAGACCGGGCTGGTGTTTCCGACCCTGAAGGATTGGCTCGGCGGGGCGAGCAAGCTGACCATCACCGGCGCCGGCGGCAGCGTCGTCACTCTCACTCGGACAGTGCCGGCGGCGGCTGGCGATGCGCTGCCCGTTACCGGCTGGGGCTTGGCCGACAAGAGCGGCTATCCGGTCCCGGACGGCGTGATCCGACCGATCATCGCCGGGCTCGCCGCTCTGCACACGATCGAAGCCAAGACGGAGCGGCCGAAGCTCTATGACCGGCTCGATGTCGAGGATCCGACCGGGAGCAAGGATGCCAAATCCAAGCTCATCGAACTCGACAACGCCGACGGCGCCGAAATCGTCAAGCTGATCGTCGGCCGGCGCCGGTTCGACCGGATCGGCGGCAACGGCGATGCCGTCTATATCCGCAAGCCCGAAGACGAGCGCGCCTGGCTGGCGCAGCCGGCGTTCGAAGTGCCGGCCGACGCCATGGGCTGGATCGACCGCAAGATCGTCGATCTCGAGCCCGACAAGATCAAGTCGCTGACCTTGACCCAGGCGGGCGACCCGCCGCTGGTGCTGGAACGCGCCAAACCCGAGGACAATTTCACCGTCCGCGACCTGCCCAAGGATGCGACGCTGCGGAGCGAGACCCCGGGCAGCGACATCGCCAGCGCCTTCCGGCTGCTCGATCTGCAAGATGTCCGCCCGGCCGCCGAAGTGACCGGAACGCCCGCGGCCACGGTCGAGCTCGAGAGCTTCGACGGTTTGAGCATTACCGTTTCGCTCTACGACCAGTCGGGTGCCACCTGGGTCGAGGCCACGGCCAAGGGTGCCGGCGATGCCGCCAAGGAGGCCGACGAGATCGTCAACCGGACCAAGGGCTGGGCCTACAAGATTCCCGACCCGCGGGTCAAAACCCTGGAAAGCAAGCTCGCCGACCTCTTGACCCCGGTCCCCGCTGCGGTGCCGGCGCCGAAACCGGCCGAACCGGCGGCCAAACCCGCGCCCGAACCGGCCAAGCCCGCGAAGCCGCCGGCGAGAGTGGGCAAGTAGCGACCGGCGGCCGCCAATCTCGTTTGAACCCTGGGGGTCGGGATGGCATGCTCGCCCGAGCGCCGCCCCCCTGCGACGAGGAATCCCGAGCCATGATCACGGTCCACCACCTCAATAATTCCCGCTCTCAGCGGATCTTGTGGCTGCTCGAGGAACTGGGCCTCGACTACGAGATCGTGTCCTATCAACGCGACCCGATGACCCGCCGGGCGCCGCCCGCCTTGCGTGCGATCCATCCGCTGGGCAAATCGCCGGTCATCCAGGACGGGCCCCTCACGCTGGCCGAATCGGGCGCCATCATCGAATATCTGATCGACACCTACGGCAAGGGCGCACTGGCACCCGCACGCGGGACGGCCGAGCATACGCGCTACCGCTATTGGATGCATTTCGCCGAAGGAACGGCGATGACCCAATTGCTGCTGCGGCTCTTCCTCGGATTTGCCGGCGAGTCGGCAGCACCCATCCGGGCGATGGTCGATGCCGAAATCGTCCGCCTTCTAGCTTATCTCGAAAGTGAAATTGCCGACCGGCCGTTTTTCGTCGGCGAGAATCTGACCGGTGCCGATATCAATATGAGCTTCCCGCTCGAAGGGGCCGCCGCCCGCGCTGGTCTCGACGCCGCCAGCTATCCGAAGCTGCTCGCCCATCTCCACAAATTGCAGGCGCGCCCGGCCTATCGGCGGGCTGTCGACCGCGGCGGACCCTATGAACTGACGCGCTGAGCGCCCTTCGAGATGACCGGGACGGCCGAGCCCCGAATCCTGCTCCGCTTCGAAGCGGAAGCCCCCGAGGCGCGGGTCGCCCACGTCACGATCGACAACCCGAGCAAGCTCAACACCCTCACGCCCGACCTGTTGCGAAACTTGAAAGCAGTCCTGGAGCGGCTGGCGCTCGATGAGGGGTTGCGCGCGGTCGTGCTGGCCGGCACCGGCGACAAGGCGTTCATCGGCGGCGCCGACATCGATGTCATGGCCGGGCTCGACCGGGCGAGCGCCGCCGGCTTCATCACGCTCATTCACGAGTGCTGCCGGGCGCTGCGCGACCTGCCGGTCCCGGCCATCGCCAGGCTTCAAGGCTTCACCCTGGGCGCCGGCATGGAGCTCGCCGCGGCATGCGATTTGCGGGTCGCGAGCAAATCGGCACGCTTCGGCATGCCCGAGGTCAAGCTCGGCATCCCGTCGGTGGTCGAAGCGGCCTTGCTGCCGGGATTGATCGGCTGGGGCCGGACGCGGGAAATGCTGTTGCTGGGCGAGACCTATGGTGCGGCCGAGCTGGCGCAATGGGGGTTTCTCAACCGGGTGACCGCCGCCGATGCCCTCGATGCCGGGATCGAGGAGCTGCTGCAAGCTCTCTTCACTGCCGGACCGTACGCGGTGAAACGGCAGAAGCGGCTGATCGCGGCCTGGGAAGAGTTGCCGCCGAGCGGTGCGATCGCAGCCGGTATCGCTGCATTCGCCGCCTCCTGGGACTCGGACGAGCCGACCCGGATGATGGCCGAATTCCAGGCGGCTCGCCCCCGTCGGCGACTCTGAACCCTGCGGCTGCGCCGCCCGGTCGGAGCCTGGATGCTCGGCCGGGATCGCCGACTTGTCGAAATTAAGGGTAATTTATCCGATTGCTGGCGATCATACCGGCATCTGATGACGTTCTGGTTGCCTCCGCAAGATCATACGCATCGCCGAACCGGGGAGATTGCCCATCGACCCGACCAAACGGATGCCTGGGTCGCTGGCCCATGGTTTCGAGCGGGTGCAGCATTGCCGGCGGTCGGTTCGGGCACCGGGCGGAGCGGCCGAGGACGAACCGAATGACGGATGAACTTCGCTGGGATTACGGGACCCTCCGGTTCGTGGAACAGGATCCGGTCGGCCAGGCCGCAGAGGACGGGGAAGAAGGGCCTTGGCTCGTCGCCGTCATCGATGACGAGCCGGCCGCGTTCGAAGCGATCCGGCTGGCGCTCGGCGCGATGCGGTTCGATGGGCGGCCGATCAGGCTCCTCCACGCCGCCGCGGGCGACCCCGGCCGACGCCTGCTCGCGGCAGCGCCGGATATCGCCTGCGTTCTGCTCGAGGTTTGCGTCGGGGCCGAGACGACCGGGCTCGAACTGATCCGTGAAATTCGCGAAGAGCTGGGCAACGAGGCGATCCGGATCGTGCTCAGGTCCGCCGCACCCGGCGCCCCGCCCCCGCTCGAACTCATGCAACGCTACGACATCAACGACTACACTGAGAAGACCGAGCTGTCCCGGACGCTGCTCTGGACCTCGGTCGTTTGCGCACTCCGATCCTATCGGCAGATCCGGATGCTGGAGCGCAGCCGGCGCGGCCTGGGCTTGGTCATCGACGCCTCGGCCGGGCTGATGCGCCGGCGCGGACTGGCCGATTACTATCGTGGCGTGGTGACCGGCCTGGCGGGAAATGTCCTCGAATTGTCGGACGCACTCCTCTGCATCCGGCCGATGCGACGCGGGGCGATCTCCATGGTCGCGGCCACCGAAAGATTCAGCGGGCAATCGGACCAACCGCTGTATCGGCTCGACGATCCGCTCGTCCGCCGGCTGATCGAGCGCGCGCTGGCCCATGGCGAAGACGCGACCGCGTCGCATGACGCGGCGATCTATCTCGACGGGCGGGAGTGGGAGGGGGTCGTCTACGTGGCCAGCCGGACGAGGATCGATGCGCTGCAGCTGGATCTGCTCCGGCTCTACTGCCAGAACGCAGCACTCGGAATCGAGAATGCGCGGCTGTTGGACCAGCTTTCGCAACTCGCCTACACCGATCGTGCCACTGGCCTCGCGTCGCGCCCGCGCCTCGAACAGAGCATCGGGCGGATGATCGAAGACGGCAGGATGCCGAGTGCGCTGGTCGTCACGATCGCCGGCTTTTCCGATTACACGACCGGCCTGGGCGACGCGTTCGGCCAAGCCCTGCTGCGCGCCTTCGCAGCCCGGCTGATGGCGGTCCATCCCTACCCCGACCGGGTCGGTTGCCTTTATCGCAACGTCTTCTGTCTCATCCTCGACGATTGCGACGCCGAGCGGCTGTGCGACCTCCTGGACGACACGGTACGGGTGGATGAGCGGGACATGCGCCTGGCCCTGAGCTTCGGCCTGTCTGCGCCGTTCGTTCCGGGTACGGCATCGGCCGAGATCATCCGCCAAGGCGAAATCGCCCTGAAATCGGCACGCCATCTCAACCGAAAGGGAGTAGCGGCGTTTTCGACCGAGCTGGAAGAGAGCCATCGCTCCCGGGCCTTGCTGTCCCACGGGCTGCGTGACGCGATGGAAAACGGGGAGGCGACGCTGGCCTATCAAGCCCTGGTCGATGTCGAGACCGAAGCGGTCGTCGGCACCGAAGCGCTGATGCGCTGGCAGCATCCGCAGCGGGGCTCCATCTCCCCAGCCGAATTCATCGCCGCAGCCGAAACCTCGGGCCTCATCGGCGAGGTCGGACGATGGGTGACCCGCCGCGCTTGCCGGGAGATGAAGCCGTTGATCGCGGCCGGCGCACTCCGCCGGGTCATGATCAATCTGTCGCCGGTCCAGCTGCGCGATCCGGATTGCCTGGCCGAGCTGACTGCCATCGTCGAGGCGGAAGGCATCCCTTATTCGGCAGTGGAGTGGGAGATCACCGAATCGGCGACGCTGGGCGGCGCCACCGTGCTGGCTCAGCTCCAGGCTGCCCGCGACCGCGGCTTCAGCATCGCACTCGACGATTTCGGCACCGGCTATTCATCGTTGTCGATGATCCGGACCTTGCCTCTCAATGTCGTCAAGATCGATCGTTCGTTCCTGCTCGAAGTCGCGACCAGCCAAAACGCCTGGTCGATCCTGTTCTCGATCGCGTCGATCTGCGAAGATCTCGGTCTGGCCATGGTCGCCGAGGGAGTCGAGACAAAGGCCCAGCTGAAGATCGTCCGCGACGCCAAGATCGGTACGATGCAGGGTTATCTGATCTCGCGGCCGCTGCCCGCCGGAGGCTTCGCCGAATGGCTCGCAGGCAGGCAAATCTAGCCGCGGCCGCCCGCCTGCGGACCAATTCCGGAAAGCCGCATTGACTGGGCGCTCAGGGAAATTACATCTAGGCTTTCGGGCGAACGGACGGAACCGAGGCTCTTGCCTGGCGTCCGGGTCTTCATGCTCAATCTCGAGGCAAGGGAGATGAAAATGTTCTCCAGGCTGGTGTTGGTCGTTCCATTCTTGGTGCTGGTGGCTTCGGCTGCCCTGGCTCAGCAGACACCCGCCCCGCCACCCCACCACGGCGACGCCGAAGTCAAGAAGCTGTTGCTGCTGATGGACAGGGACCAGAACGGCAAGGTCTCTCGTGATGAATTCCTCGCCTTCATGAGCGCCGAGTTCGATCGGCTGGACATCAACAAGGACGGGGAATTGGACGTGAAGGAATTGACCGGGTTGCAGATCTCGCCCAAGCATCCCGGCGGCGGTTCGAAATAGCGCGGGTCCGCCTCGGAGGTGGGGACGGCGCCGGCCTTGCGACGGCATCCCCGACGCTCCGCCCGACCCGAGGCGCTGAACAGCCCGGTCGGCCGCCGCCCAGGGGCGGAGCGGGGCCGAATTTGCGTCCGAGCGTTCAGCGCCGCCGAGCCGTGTCCATGGCGTGATAGACTCGTTCCGCCAGTTTTCGCGCCGAAAACACGCCGTCGGACTCGCGCAGGGTGTCCAGAATGACAGCCATCCCCGCTTCGACCATTTCCGGCGCAAGCCGGTCGGGGTCCGGCTGAGTCGCCTCGGCGGTCGTCATATCGGCCATGTCTACACCTCGTCAGTTTCCATTGTGCCGGGATAGCGCCTCCGGGCGGAAAACGGGTTATTTCCTCGGGCCGGCCTTGATCAGATGGATGGCGGCGAGAATGGCGGCGAACATCAGGGGCGGCAGGATCAGAGTGAGCCAGAGCCAGGGGCCGTCGAGAATTCGCCACCACCCCAGGATCGGGACCCAGGCCTCGTCGACGCGCAGGATCGTCGCCGCCGTCCAGAACGCGCTGACCACGAACCAGAGTGCGACCAGGCGATGACGCCGCACGGGGCGCGCCCGTTCCGGCGCTCCCTCGATCTCACGCTCCGTCGGTACCGCCTGCCGGCCGTTGGACATTCGCCTGTTCGCGGCTGCGCTACGGATTCGCGGCGCCGGTACGGGCGCCGTCGGCGTCGCTCGAAGCGACCTCCCGGCGGTTCCACCAGCCGCCGCCCAGCGCCTGGAACAGCGCCGCCGTGTCGCCAAAGCGACTGGCCTCGGCTTGCACCAGATTGATCAACGCGGTCTCATAGGCCATCTCGGCACTGAGAAGCGTCAGGTAATTGACGTACCCGGCCTGCGACTGGCGCTGCGTCAGATCGAGAGTCACTTTCGCGGCGTGCTCGGCTTTTACCGCTGCCTTCAAGGCGTCGGCATCCGACAACAGGGCATGCAGCGAATCCGCCACATTCTGAAAAGCCGAGACGACCGTACTGCGATATTGGGCGGCCGCTTCGATCAGCGCCTCGTTCGCGGCTCGCTGCTTGTGGAAGAGCGTATTGCCGTCGAAGAGCGTCTGAGCGACATTACCCGTGAGATTCCAGAAGCCCGCTCCCGGAAAGATCAATTGATTGAATTGCGTGGCGGTGCCGCCGTAAGCTCCGGTCAGCGAGAATTGGGGCAGCCGGGCAGCAATCGCGACGCCGACATCGGCATTGGCCGAGCGCATCTGCTCCTCGGCGGCGCGGACATCCGGGCGTTGCTCGACGATCTTCGATGGCAGGCTCAGCGGCAGATCTTCCGGCAAATGCAGCGAGGCGAGGGTGAAGGTTTCCGACACCTCATCGTTGGGCAAATTGCCGACGAGGGCGCGAATCAGGTCGCGCGTCTGTTCCAGCTGTTTCTGCAGAGGCGGCAGCGTCAGCTCGACCGCCGCCAGAGCCGCTTCCTGAGCGGCGGCGTCAATCCCCATCGCATAGCCATTCTTCTGCTGATTTCGCAGAACTTCGAGGGACTTGGTCTCGACGTCGATAATGTCTTGCGTGGACGCGATCTGTGCGCGGGTCGAGGCTTCCTGAATGGCCGCAGCGACGACATTCGAAGCGAGCGAGATGTAAGCAGCCTCCAATTCGAAACGCTGCATGTCAGCTTGCGCTTCCAGCGACTCGACTTGCCGACGATTGCTGCCGAATACGTCCGGATTATAGGAGATCGTAAACTCGATCGTGTGGAAGTTGAAGAACAGTGGCTTGTTGTGCGGTGACGAATTCGTGCTTTGGGTCGCCTGGAGCGTATTGCCACTACCCTGCACCCCAGGGGCGCTGCTGCCGGAGATATTTCCGGCGAGCTTCTGGCGCTCGAAATTGTAGCCCGCACCGATTGTCGGGAAGAAATAGCCCTGCTGGGCGTCGACGAGTTCCTGAGCCTGGCGCAATGTAGCCTCGGCTGCTTCGATCGTCGAATTGGCCCGGAGGGCCTTTTCGACGAGCGCGTCGAGCGGCGGACTTTGAAAGCTCTTCCACCAATCGAACGGAACGTCGGCGCCCGACGAGAAATGCTGGGCCGCCCCGGCCTCTACCTTGGCGGAGACCGTGGTTTCCGGCAGCGGCACCGGCGCATATCCGGCATCGGTGGGTGAAGCGGGGCGATGAAAGTTCGGACCGACCGCGCAGCCGCCCAGCAACAGCGTCAGCGCCGCAATCGTCAGGGGGACACACCGCAAGGTTTCGTCGGCTCTCGAAGAGCGGCGTGCCAATTTTACCCCCAGCAGCTAAATCTCGACCGAGCCTAGTCGAGGGGGAACCGAGCTGGAACTGTGACAAATCACAATTCGTACTGTGACTTGTCACAGTAGACCCGGCCTGTCGGAGCGACAATCCTCGCGACAGTCTACCACGAGGTCTGTCATGGAATTCGACCGGGTGATTACCGCACGGACGCTGGCGGTTACCGTCACGCTCGCCGTCCTCGCCGTCGGCACGTTCGCGGCATCGAAATCCGGGGTTTTCGGGGCGGCACCCCTGGCCGACGCACAGCCGGCGCCGAAACCAGCGCCCTCGGCCGGCGGGACGCCGCCCAGCCCGATCCTGGAACTGTCGGAAAAGCAGCTGGGCGTGATCAAGATCGGCCAGGTCGGGGAACAGGAATTTCCCATCCAGAAGGAAGCAATCGGCGCCATCGACTTCAACGAGGATCTGTCGGTCCAGATCTTCACGCCGTTCCAGGGCAAGATCATCCAGGCCTTCACCCAGATCGGCGACGAGGTGAAGAAGGGCCAGCCGCTGTTCACCATCGACAGTCCCGATCTGGTTCAGGCGGACTCGACCCTGATCGCGGCGGCGGCGACCTTCGATCTGACCAGCCGGGCGCTCGCCCGGGCGCAGAAGCTCTACGGGACGCTCGGGACCGGCGGCATCGCCGAGAAGGATCTCGATCAAGCCACGTCCGACAAGCTGACCGCAGAAGGGGCGCTCAAGGCCGCGCGCGACGCGGTCCGCGTCTTCGGCAAGTCCGAGGCCGAGATCAACGCCATGATCGCCGAGCGCAAGATCGATCCGGTCCTGGTCGTGCCCAGCCCGATCAACGGCCGGATCACCGCGCGCAGTGCCCAGCCCGGCCTGCTGGTCCAACCGGGCAACCCGCCGGCGCCCTATGCCATGGCCGATATTTCGACCATGTGGATGCTGGCGAACGTTCCCGAAATCGACAGCGCCGACATCAAGATCGGGCAGTCGGTGAAGGTCACGACGCTGGCCAATCCGGGTCATGTCTATGACGGCAAGATCACGACCCTCGGCGCCACGGTCGACCCGAACCTCCATACGCTTCTGGTGCGCTCGGAAATCAAGGATCCGGACCACCAGCTGCGGCCGGGAATGTTCGCGAATTTCGTGATCGTGACCGGCTATCCGGTGAAGGCCACCGCTCTCCCGCTCTCGGGCGTGGTGCGCGAAGGCGACGGGACCATGACGGCCTGGGTCACGACCGACCGCCATCATTTTGCCCAGCGCACGATCACGATCGGGCTGCAGCGCAACGGCTTCGACCAGATCCTCGACGGGCTGAAGCCGGGAGAATTGGCGGTCACGGACGGGGCCGTCTTCCTCGACGCGATGCTCACCCCCGACACGACGGATTGAACTGCCTTCAAACCGGCCGCCCCTGCTGATCAAGGAACGTAGAACGTGCTGAAGTCCCTTCTCGCCTTCTCGCTGACTCATCGCACGATCGTCATCCTCGGCTTGCTGGTGTTCATTGCCAGCGGCCTGATCGCCTTCACCCGGCTGAACATCGAAGCTTATCCGAACCCGGCCCCAGTGATCCTGGAAATCACGGCCCAGCAAGCCGGCCTGTCGGCCGAGGAGATGGAGCGCTATTATACCATCCCGATGGAGATCGCCCTCTACTCGACCCCGGGCATCGCCAACATCCGCTCGACCTCGTTCTATGGTCTGACCTTCGTCCGGGTGACGTTCAAATACGGCGTCGATTTCTATTTTGCCTATACTCAGGCAGCACTCGCCTTGCAGCAGGGCGTGTCGCTGCCGCAGGGTCAAATTCCGCAAATCCAGCAATCGAGCCTGGTCGGCGAGGTCTATCGCTACCAGGTGGTCGGGCCGCCGCATTTCGGCTTGACCAATCTGCGCACGGTCCAGGATTGGGTCGTGCTCCGCCGCTTGTCGACCATTCCCGGCGTCGCCCAGGTCAATAGCTGGGGCGGGACGACCAAGGAATTCGAAGTCGAGGTCGATCCCAACAAACTGCAGACCTACGGCGTCACCATCCCGCAGCTGCTGACGACGCTGGGTAATTCCAACATCAATGTCGGCGGCCGTGAAATCGCGATTGGCCAGCAATCGATCAATATCCGCGGTATCGGTCTCATCGACAGCGGCGGCAACGACGATCTGACCAAAGGTTATCGAGTCGACGATATCGAAAACATCGTCCTCACCCAAACCAACGGCGTGCCGATCCGGGTGAAAGACGTGGCCCGATGCTATATCGGCTACGTGCCCAGACTGGGGATCGCCGGCCGCGACCATCAGGACGACGTCGTGGCGTCGATCGTCGTCATGGGACGCGCCTACCATACCAACGAGATCGTCCCGCGCATCCAAGCCGAAATCGACGCCATGAACGTCGACGGGACGCTGCCGCCCGGAGTCAAGATTCTCCCCTATTATGATCGGACCGTGCTGGTCGGAGTCACGACTCACACGGTTCTGCACAATCTGATCTTCGGTTGCGCCCTGGTGTTTCTGATCCAATGGATCTTCCTGGGCGATCTGCGCAGCGCCATCATCGTCGGCCTGAACATTCCGTTCGCCCTGCTCTTCGCCGTGATCATGCTGGTGCTGCAGGGCGAAGACGCCAATCTGCTGTCGATCGGTGCCGTCGATTTCGGCATCATCGTCGACTCGGCGGTGATTCTGGTCGAGAACATATTTCGAAACTTCCAGTCGAAATCCGAGGATCGCGTGCTCCTGCTCGAGGATCTCGCCCAGGCGCATTTCGGCACCGATCCGACCAGTCCGCATCGGACCTCGACCAACAAGAGCTGGACCGATCGGTTGCGGCTGATCCTGATCAGCGCGCTCCAAGTCGATCGCGCCGTGCTGTTCTCGGCGGCGATCACGGTCGCGGCGTTCGTGCCGCTCTTCACCATGCAGGGTGTGGAAGGCCAGATTTTCAGCCCGATGGCCAAGACTTATGGCTACGCCCTGGTCGGGGCCTTGATCGCCACCTTCACCGTCACCCCGGTGCTGGCCTCGGTTCTGCTTCCCGACCATGTCCACGAAGTCGAGACCCTGGTCGTCCGGGGCTTGCGCTTCGTCTACACGCCGGTGCTGCGCTGGTCGCTCAGCCACCGCTGGGCCATGGTCACGATCGGTGCGCTGTTCCTGATCGGCACCGGCCTGCTCGGAACCCAGCTCGGCAGCGAGTTCCTGCCGGCGCTCGAAGAAGGCAATTACTGGATCCGCGCGTCGATGCCGCCGACCATGACCTTGAACGGCGGCACCGAGGCGACGCGCAAGATCCGGGAAATCCTGCTCCGCCATCCGGAAATCATCACCGCGATTTCCCAGCATGGAAGACCGGACAATGGCAGCGATGCCTCGCCCTTCTCCAACGTCGAAGTGTTCGTGCCGCTGAAGCCTTATGACGAGTGGCCCGACGGCCTGACCAAGGACAAACTCACCGAGGAACTGCAGAAGGAGTTCGCGGAGGAGCTGCCCGGCGTCACGTTCAATTTCTCGCAGTACATTCAGGACAATGTCGAGGAGGCGATCTCCGGGGTCAAAGGCGCCAACTCGGTCAAGATCCTCGGGCCCAATCTGACCGAACTGGAGAAACTCGCGGTCGAAATATCGGAACAGATGAGCCAGGTCCCGGGCGTCGCCGACCTCGGCACCTTCCATGTCGTCGGCCAACCCAACCTCAACATCAAGATCGATCGGGAGAAGACCTCCCGTTACGGCCTCAATACCGGCGACGTGAACACCGTCATCCAGGCGGCAATGGGGGCGACGGTCGCCTCGACGGTCTTGGAGGGCGATCGGACCTTCAATCTCACGGTTCGACTGGCCCCGGAATTCCGCGACAGCATCGAGGCAGTCGGCAATGTCAAAGTCGGCTATCAGAACGCGATGGGGACCACCTCCTATATTCCTCTGCGGGAACTGGCGGCGATCAGCCTCGATACCGGTGCATCATACATCTATCACGAGACGACCAAGCGTTACATTCCGATCAAATTCAGCGTCCGTGGCCGCGACCTCGGCAGCACCGTCGCCGAAGCCCAAGCGCGCATCGCCAAGAACGTGACCTTGCCGACCGGCTACCGGCTGGTCTGGGCCGGGGAATTCGAAGATTTGCAACTCGCCCAGAAGCGTCTGGCGGTGATCGTGCCGATCAGCCTCGTGCTGATCATCGTGATGCTCTACAGCCTCTTCAACTCGATCAGAGATAGTTTTCTCGCCCTGGCCGGCATCCCGTTCGCGATCGGCGGCGGCATCATCGCGCTCTATGTGACCGGTCTCGCCTTCAGCATTTCCGCGGCGATCGGCTTCATCTCGCTCTTCGGCGTCTCGGTCATGAACGGCATCCTGATCATCACCTACTACAACCAAACGAGGCAGGCCGGGATGGGCGTCATTCCCGCGATGTTCCATGCCTGCGAACAGCGGATGCGGCCCTTGCTCATGACGGCGCTGGCCGCCTGCATCGGCTTGTTCCCGGCGGCCCTCTCGACCGGTATCGGCAGCCAGGTGCAGCGGCCTCTGGCCACCGTGGTGGTGGGCGGCATGCTCATCGGGCCGATCCTTCTGCTTCTGGTCGTGCCGGCGCTGCAGGCCTTGTTCCTCGGCGGCGGCGAGTCGGATGCAGCCCATGAGGAAGGGTCGGAGGCTGCGGAAATATGACCGGACGGGGCGCGTGCTCGGCCGGCTCGAGGAGGCGTGAATGAGGCTCTCTCTGCTTCTCTTTTCATTGACCGCGCTCGGCGTGTACCCGGCAAACCCGAGCGCCGCGCAACAGGCCCAGAAGACACTGGTCAAACCGGCGCCGATCGCCGCACCGACGAGTGCCTCCGGCTCGGCGGCCGCTCGGGGCGGGACGCTGGGCGGGCCGGTCACCAAGCCCCTCGGCATAAACGGCACGACGATCCTGCCGAAGAAGCGTTGAACCCGGCCGGGACGGCGGCGGGATCTCTCTGCGGATCTGCCGTGCAGCGGCCGGCCTGGTTCGACCGATGCAGCCTTGTCCTCGATATCAGAGCGACGGAACCGGTGCGAGGCTCCGTGCCTGCTTTCGCTGCTTTCCGATCAGGAGACCCCCGATGAAGCCGAACCCGCATTTCTCGAACAAGGATAGGGCCGATCCGGTTCGGGCTCGCTCCGGTCGAATCCGGGCACTGAAGTGTGCGGCGTTCCTGCTCGCAACCACCAGCTTGTCCGGATGCAGCGATGACGTCGTCATGCGGAACCCGCACACCGGCCTGACAGAGACCTGCCAGGAGAGCGGTCGCGGCTTCGACCCGTGGTCGCAGGTCATGGCCTGCGTCGCCGATCACGAGGCTCGAGGCTGGATCCGGGTCGGACAGAAATGACCACGCCTCAAGGATAAATTGTAGATTCGGCGCCGTTTTTTTCCGCGTCGACCTGGAGCGGATCCGCGAAAATTTGATAACGCATTGAGAAATAGATAGGAAGATCCATCTGGAACGTTTCTAACGAATCAACTGGATAAATTATCCGACTCATGGAATAAATTGTCGTAACGAGAGCGACGGTTCCCTGAGGAGGCGTTGTGTGATGACGGATAAATTCCGCGCGAAAGCACCTTCACATTTCCGCCGCAGCGCGGAAGCTTCCATGCCGTCGAGCCGCGCCGACGTCCCGACGCGGGGATTTTGGCGAACCTCGGTGGCGGCCATCGCAGCCTTGGCGGTCTGCTCGGGGGCAGCCCCGGGCGAGGAGCCGGCTGCGACCAAGGCCGAGATCACCGCGGCGCTCTGGGCCCACTTCGCGACCCACTGTGCGACAGTTCCAGCTCCGAGCCCCGGAGTATTTCCCGTCCATGTCCTCGAGGCAACCGCTCCGCCTGGCAATGGCGCCCAATATGAAGCGCTCGTGCGCGCCGGGCTCGTCATGCGGCGGAACGAGAATCCGGCACAATTGATCTGGGGCGACCGGAGCGAAACGGTCGAGTTCGACCTCACGGCCAAAGGACGATCGCTGTTCGAGCCGGCAGGGAGTTCGGGTGCCGGCTCGCCCGCCGGGTTCTGCGCCGGGAAAATCCAGGTACAATCAGTCGACCGGTTCACCAAACCAATCAACGTCAGAGGCCGGCACATCGCCCAGGCGAGCTTCACCGTCCAGATCGAATTGGACAAATGGGTTCAGAACCGCTTGGTGCAAACGGCTTTCGCCGATCGCGTCGTCCCGGCCGGGGCACGCGCGGCAATGGTCGATCTGGCACTCGGCGACGGCGGCTGGGCGGTCGAGAGCACCCCGGAATTCTTCCCGCTGCACAAGTGATCGGGCGGCCCGGCCCAGAGCCCGCTGCCCTCTCAAGGCTCGATCAGCTTGCCGGTGACTGCTTTCGTGACTGCTTCGGTGCGGGTTGCGGTTCCGAGCTTGGCCCTGGCGTTGTCGATGTGGAAATCGACCGTCCGCTTGGAGAGGACCAGAATTTGGGCGATCTCCGCCGACGTCTTGCCGCGAGCCGCCCAGGTCAGGGTCTGGATCTCGCGCTCGTTCAGCGCAATGCTCCGGGGCCAGATTTCGCTCCGCGCGACGCGCGCCAGCCGGGCGGTGACGATAGCCGTCAGCATGTCGAAATCGATCGGCTTGGTGACGTAATCATCGGCGCCGAGCCGCCTCCCCTTCAGTTCGTTGTCGCGGTCGGACAGTGCGGTCAGGAAGACGAAGGGCACCTGCTCGAAACGCGGGGCGACGGCGATCAGGCGCTCCAGAACCTCGAAGCCGGTCATGACGGGCATGCTGATGTCGCAGAGAATCAGGTCCGGCGCCAGGCGCAGGATCGCGCTGAAGCCCTCCTGACCGTTATGGGCGAGGCAAACCTCGAAGCCGCGTTCGGCAAGTTCTTCGGAGAGCAACGCGGCCGTCTCGGTATCGTCTTCGATGCAGAGGATTCTCTTGCGTGTGTCCGCCATTGCCAGGTGCGACCGGAGTGATTGAGTGCGGAGCCACGGCGGTTGCCGCGGGCGCTGCCGTCGAGTATGAGGCCTGGGGGCGACCGTGGGGAAGCTGCGATAAATCACAGCGCCGGCTACGGCTGTGGCCCTCGCAGCCTGCGATAGCATATCATCGTGTCGCTCGGGGGGTGGGAGGTGGCTGCCATGAAGCGCGCAGTCTCGATACGGGTTCGCTTTTCGACGGTGTTCCTGATCGTCTTGCTGGTGGTGGTCGTGCTCGGCGCCTTCGGGATCTGGCGCTTGACGGATTACTATACGTTTTCGGCGGAGATCCGCGACCGCTTCATCCGCAGTACCCAGTTCATCGGCGATCTCAACAACTTCACGTCGGATTTCAGGGCCGCCGAGGGCACCGGCCTGCTCGCCTCGACCCTGCAGGAGGCAGCCGCCAACGACAAGGATCGCCTGGACCTCGATCGACGGATCACGCTCGCCCAACACAGCTACGAGCATATTCGCCACGACCAGGCCGAGTCCGATCTCTATTCGAAGTTTCAGGCCGAGTGGTTCGCCTATCGCGATCTCGCCAACCGGGTGCTGGCTCTGCCCTCGACCGGGCGTGTGTCGGAAGCCGTCGAGCTCTATATGACCCAGTCGCGCGCCGCCTACGCTGCCGCCAGCGACACTCTCGGCGATTTGACCGACCTCAACGTCATCAACGCCCAGTCGGCCGCCAAGCGCGCCAATAACGCCTATCGGCAGGCCCGGCTCCTCATGGTCGTCGCCGTCGGCTTCGCCGGCTTGTTCGTCGTCGGCGGCCTGCTCTACATGCGACGCGCGATCACCGATCCGCTGCTCGCTCTCGCCCGATGCATGCACGGTCTCGCAGCCAACGTCACGACCGTGGAGATTCCCGGAGTCGACCGCAGCGACGAAATCGGCGAAATGGCCCGGGCCGTCGTGATCTTCCGCGATGCCGCGGTTGAACTGGCGCTGACCCAATCGGCCCTGGCCGATCAGGCCTCGCTGCTCGCCGAGAAGCTCGCGGCCGAGCAGCGCCTGACCCAGCTGCAGCGAAATTTCGTATCCATGGCCTCACACGAATTCCGCACCCCCCTCACCATCATCGACGGCCAGGCCCAGCGACTGATCAACGCCAAGGACCGGCTGAGCCCGGGCGACGTGGCCGAGCGGGCCGGGCGCGTGCGCGGCGCGGTGCTGAGAATCACCAGCGTAATCGACAATCTGCTCGACTCCTCGAGGCTGCTCGACGCCGATGCGGAGCTTTATTTTCATCCGACCGAGTTCGATCTCTCGGTCTTGCTCCGCGAGGTGTGCCGCCTGCACCGGGAAGTCGTGCCGCGGGCCCAGATCTGGGAGAATTTCGGATCCGCGCCGCTGCCGATGGCGGGCGATCGCAAGCTGCTGTTCCAGACCTTCAGCAACCTCCTGTCCAACGCGCTCAAATATTCGCCCGATGGCGGGATGATCAGGTTCACCGCCGCCGCCGGACCCGACGGGGTCGTGGTCACCATCGAGGATCGCGGCGTCGGCATTCCGCAAGCGGACCTCGAACGGCTGTTCGAACGGTATTTCCGCGGCAGCAACGTCTCGGGCATCGTCGGAACCGGAGTCGGGCTCTATCTGGTCAAGACAGTGGTCGATCTGCACGGCGGCGAGATCGCCGTCGAGAGCCGAGCCGGCAAGGGCTCGAAATTCACGGTCCGCCTGCCGGTGGTGCCGCGTGGTCGGGAAGCGCTGCACCGGTCCGAGGGGGCGGTCGAAGCCGCGGTCGAAATTACACCGTGAGCGGCGCGAGGCTCGGCCTACCCGCTCCGGATGTCCTTCGATAGCGATCCACCGTCGGCGTCTCGGGACGAGGCCTCGAAACTCGCGACGGGTGTCACCGTCGCGAGCCCGAGACGCCCACTCTTCGGGTCCTACCGCAGGATCGCCGCCAGGTTGGATACCTGGATGGCGCCCAGCCCGCCGGCCGGGCTGTAGATTTTGCCGCTCGTGTAGAACCAGTTGTCGCCGCCGACCGCTGGCTTCAGCAGCGGGTTCGGCCCCAACGTGGCGAAACCGCTTTCCGCGATCAAGTAGAGCGGCACATTGATCAGCCCGAAGCGAGCATGGGCATTTTGACCGAGGAGCGCCGTCACGCCGTTCAGCTGCGGGCCGACGAAGCTCGTCCCGCCGATGAACGTCAGCAACTCCAGGCCGTCGATGTTGGAGGTGTAGAGGATATCGTAGCCGGTCTCGGGATCGGCGTTGTAGACGAAGTCGGGCACGTTGCGTCCGGCGAAGAACGGCGGAAAGTTGAAGAAATCCGTCGGCGGCTTGGTGGTCTTTTCGATGAACTGCTGGCCGGGCTGGCTCAGCTGCACGCCCGGGAACGTCGCCTGATATGTCGGGACGGTGAAGAACGAGCTGACGCCGCCGCCGCCGCCGACCGAGAAGATGCCGCACTCGGCGATCGTCGCGTCGAGCGCCGTGCACAGCGGCTCCAGATAATCCCACCCCCAAACCTGCTCGGTCGGGACCGTGATCGAAACCGTTTCCGACCTCGATATTTGGAAGGTCTGGGTTCCGGGTAAGGTCGTGCCGCCGGCCGAGGTCAGCGCCGAATCGCTGCCCGGGAAATCGACGGAGAGCGGGTCGGTGAAGCGGGTATCGCCGAATTCGCGAACCGTGTCGAACGCGCCGGAATCGCCGGCTGCAGCGAACAGGCTCTGTCCCTGCAGGCCGGCCTGGACGAAGACATTGTGGAAGGCCTGCAGTGCTGGTTCGGTGAGGCCGGTGAAGGCATCCTTGACCGCGCTGTCGTTCTGGGCGGAATCGAGAAATTCCCACGAGCCGAAGCTGGTCGACATGGACTCGGCGATGTTGTCTTCGACTGCCTTGGCGAACACGTCGACGAAGGATTGGGTCCGGTTCGGGGCCTGATAGACGATGATATTGGCGCCCGGGGCGATGCCGCCGGATTGCTCCACGTCGAGCGTGGTCTCGTCGGAGCCGGAAGCGTCGCTGGGCTTGCCCGGTCCGCCATCGACATTGACGATCGAGATGCGGTCCGGGTTGGTCGCGATGCCGAGGCCCGACCAATAGGAGAAGGCATCGCTCGGCGTGAACGAGGCCAGGGTCACGACGGCGAGCGTCCGCCCGCTGCCGGTGATCCCTTTGGCGTAGATCGGGCCCACGTCATAGAACTGGGCGAAATCCAGAACCGTCAGGATGCCGAAGGGCGTGCCGTCGCTGGCGGTGTTGACCAGGTTCTTGACCGGCACGCCACCGAAGGAAGACGGGGCCGCCAACATGTTCGACAGGAAGATCGGGGCGTCGTCGAGACCGAGCACGGCCTGGACGATCCCGGTCATCGAGTCCGGCACCGTCGGCTTGAGCACCGCTGCGTGGAAGCTCACGGCCGGGGTCTTTCCGTCCGCCGGAATGGTGAATTGATGCAGTTCCGTGCCGAACACGCGCTGCATCGCCGCGACGCTGCCCGAGACCGAGAGCGTGGTCGAGGTCACGCGCTCGGCGGAGAGGCCGGTGAGGCGCAGAGTGGAGAGTGCGCGGTCGACTTCCGCCTCGTCGGGTCCGTACGCGGCGCGGAATTGATCCGGCGTCAGGAAATGGTGATAGACCGGGTCGCCCGGGGTCGCGACCCGGATCATCATCGCTTCGGCACCGGCGAGATCTCTGAGATTGAGTGAAAGCGTCACCGTCATCGGCTCGTCGCCCCGGCCGAGATCGACCAGCGCGCCCTCGTCCGCCGCGCGGGACAGGTCGGGGGCTACTCTCGGCGCGGAGAAGGCATCCGGCGAGGCGATACCGACCAAGCCGAGTGCCGCCGCGGCGACACTGGTCATAAGCAACGAAAATCTCATCTCAATGTCCTCGAAGGTTTGGGTTGTACGACGACGCTGTTCGGATCTGTCTCGGCGCTCGCGCGCCAGGGCGTGCGGAATTACGGTGATCGGGGCGGCAGTATGACGCTGTGGCCAACTGACACTTGAAAAACAGTGCCTCGCCTGCCCAAACAAAAAGATTAACCTTTGATGAGCGAGTGTCAACCACGCTCCTAGGGCAAGACAATCACGAAATCGGGACAATCGCTTGGCCCGCTGTCGCCGGAGCCGGGGAATCCGCGCTGGCCCGACGGCCCCTGCGACCTCCGGCCGGAGCGACACTGTGGCGACATCCGACGCCAACGCCAGGGCGTGCGAAGGTCGGGAGGGACATGCGATTGGGCGTCTTCGCCCTCCGCGCTCATAGGCAGGGTTTCGCAGCGCGCCGCTGATTTAATTGGTGCCGCCTAGGTGACTCGAACACCTGACCCTCGCATTACGAATGCGATGCTCTACCGGCTGAGCTAAGGCGGCACACTGGGCCCGGGTCGCTCCCTGGCGGCTCGAAGCGGCGCGGACCATGCCAGAAGCGGGCGGCGGCTGCAACAGGTCGAATGCGCCGCGGTGGCTCGCGCGTCAGCCGGGGGTCGGGTCGAGCGCCGGGACCGGCAGGGCGTGGGCCGGGTCGAGCAAGCGGGCGGCACCGCGGTCGGGCACGCGCCAGCCGAGCGTGTCGAAGCCGTGGCAGGTCGGGCAGAGCGGCTCCCAGACCGTCCCCTCGGCGCCGCAAGCGGTGCACACCCAGACCGGTTCTTCCGGCGCACGCTGGGCGCGGTCGAGCCAGAGGTGGGCGGCAGCCGTGTCGGCACGTTCGCTCTGTTCGAGTTCCGCCATGAGAAGACAGAGGCGCTTCGGCCAGGGGCCCGGGCCGTCGGCGCCGGCGCGATCGAGATGCCGGCGCGCCTCGCCCCAGAGCCGCGCCTCGATCGCCACCCGGGCAGCACCGAGATGGCCTTCGGCCTCGTTCGGGCGCAGCTCCGCCAAGCGTTCGAACCGCTTCAGCCGCGCCGTCGGGGTTTCGGCGTCGAGCAGCCGGGAATAGGCCGCGGCCAAGGCCGGATGGGCGTCCTTCTGCCAGGCCTGTTCGAGCACGCCCAGGCCCTTGGCGAGCTTGTCGCCCTCGGCCAGGCGCTGGGCGTAGTGAATGGCGACCGGGGCGAATCCCGGCTCCAGCGCCTGCGCCTGGGCCGCATAGGAGAGCGCGTCGCGCACCTGTCCCTGCCCCGCCGCCTGCCGGCTATGGGCGACCAGCAGGGTCGCGTTGTAATGCCGGCCCTGGTCGGCGGTGACGGCACCGCGCTTGATCGCCTCCTTCAGCGTCGCCGCTGCGGCCCGCCATTCGCCGGCCCGCGTCTCCAGCGCCAACTGACTTTGCAGAACCCAGACCGTGCCCGGCTTCAGGCGCTGGGCGCGCTCGGTCAAAGCCAGCGCCGTGGTGTCGTCGCCGGCTTTGAGCGCCTGCACGATCAGCCCGCGCAGACCCAGGAACTCGGTCTCGGGGCTCTCCAGCATGGCGCTGAACTCGCTCCTGGCGCCGGCCTCGTCGCCGCGCAGCAAGGCGGCCTGGGCCGCGAGCAGCCGGGCCAGCGGCGGCAGTTCGAGCCGGCTCTTGGAAAACAGGAGCTCGGCCTGGCGACGCGCCTTGTCGGCGGCCTTGGCATCGCCGGCGGCGAGCGCCACCAGCCCGTCGGTCAGCACGCGGTAACCCTGCAGCTTCTGCTGATCGCGCCTCGACCGGGCCATCCGGCCGGGGGCCCCGATCAGCCGGCCGAGCACCCAGAACAGGGCCCAGAGCAGACCTGCCAGAATGAGGATCGCGAGCAGGAGCAACGCGAAGGGCAGATCGACCCGCCAGCCGAGCCAGACCATCGTAACCCTGCCCGGCTGGTCGGCGAAGAACACGGTGATCGCCACGACCAAGGCGATGGCGACCAAGGCCGGGAGAGCTCGGATCACTCGGCGGCTCCGGCCTCGGGTGGGGCACTCAAGCGCCGGATCGCCTGGGTTTCGAGCGCCAGGGCCGCCTCTTCGCAATCGAGCCGGGCGCGGGCCGCTTCGAGCCAGGGTTTGGCGGCGTCCGCCTCGGCCCCGCTCAGGCTCTGAATCAGGTTCGCGGCACCGGCCAGATCGCCGCCGGCCAGCGCCTGCTCGGCTTCGGCGACGAGTCGGTCGGGATCGGCGGGCCGTGCGGCCGTACCGCGGCCATCGTCGACCCGGCGGATCGTCACCAGCCGACTCATCTTGTCGGCGACCCGGTCCCAGATCCCGGCATCGGGAGCGAGCGGCGCCGGCTCGGCCAACAGGCCGGGCAGGTCCGCCAGCATCTGGGCCAGCCTGACCCGGCTCGCCACGCCGGCCTCGGCATGGCTCTCGAGCACGCCCAGCGGGCCGGCGAAGTCGGCGTCTTCGGGGGCGACCGCCCGGATCACCGCGACCGGAGCGTCGAACGGACCCGACCCGGCGAGCGCAGCGCGGATCTCCCCCGCTGCCAGCACGAGTGTCCGGTCGTTGCGGATCGAGGCGGCCTTCAAGCCGACTCGCGTCTCGACCGGGGTCAGGCGGTCGCTGAGCTCGACCATGGCGGCAGCCAGCCGCTCGACCTCGAGCGTGAGCTCCCGGAGGGCAGTGGGATCGGCTGCCGGGCGCTGGGCCAGCGTGTCGAGCTGCCGACTGAGCTCGGCCATCTGGCCCTGGAGCGTCGTGACCGTGCCCTTCGGTGCGGCCGATGCGGCGTTGACGCGAACCCCGTCGAGGGCCGCCTCCAGCCGGTCGAGCCGCTGGCTGAGCGCACCGGTACCCGTATCCGGCTCGGCCGCAATTTCGCTCGGCGCCGGCGGAGCGGCAGCGGGGACGGCGCCGCTTTCCCCGGGAGCAGTCGGGGCGACGCTCGGCGGCGGCGGAGTCTCGGCGACAGGCCTGGCCGCGGATCGCCAGAGCGGCTCGATCAGCGGCAGCCATTGCGGTGCGGTCGCGGTCAGGGCGATGACGAGCAGCACGAGTGCCGCCACCGCAGCCAGGCTTCGCCGTCCGCGCGCCACGGAGGGCGACAGCGCCGGCCGGCTGCCCTGGGCGGCACCCAGCGCAATCGCCGCCGGCTCGGCCGTCGTGTCGAGGACCTTGCGGATGCCGACGGCCTTCAACAGGCTCGCCTGGGTCGGCTCCGCGGCAATGTGGATGCCGACCAGGCGCAGCGGCGCCAGGGCCTCGGCGACGGCCCGGGAAAGGCACCAGGCCTGCACCCGCCGGATGCGGTCGGCCAATCCGGCAGCCTCGACCAGCTTGGCGAAAAGCTCGGCCGTGCGCGGCGAAAACAGCAGCACGCCGTCCAGCGTCCCGGCTCGGATCGCCGCCTGGGTTGCGGCGCCGAGAGAAGATGCCGCGACCGCCTCGTAGAGGGCGGCATGGCGCACGGTGAAGCCCCGCGCTGCGAGAGTCTCGGCCAGATTGCCGGCCCGGACGGCGCCGCTGACATGGAGCAGGGCCCCGTCCTCCGGCTTCCGGTCGGACGCGACCAGCCTGGCCAGCGCCTCGACATCGCCATCGGCACTCTCGACCTCGCCGAAGCCGGCTTGGCGCGCGGCCTCCGCCGTCCGGTCGCCGACGGCATAGACCGCGAGGTCGCGCCGGGGACTGACGGCGGCGAAAGCGCGCACGCCGTTGGTGCTGGTGAAGAGCAAGGCTTCGACATCGTCGAGCGGCGGCAAGTCCGCGTCCAGCCGGCGAATCTCCAGCATCGGATCGATGACGACCTCGTGGCCCTGTCCTTCCAGGAGCAGGGCCAGGGCAGCGGCATCATCGGCCGGGCGCGTGACCAGAAGCTTCATCGCGCGGACTCTTCCGCCGGCGGCATGTCGAAGAAACCCGGACCGGCACAGCGATGGAGCTCGGCTCCGGCGTCGCGGCCGAGCCGTTCGGCATCGGCGACGGCGCCGACCCGCTCGGTCGCATGGCGTTCGCTGCCGTCGGGACGCAAGACCATGGCGCGCAGCCGCAAGCCGCCATCCGCGGCGAACTCGGCCAGAGCCGCGATCGGCGTCTTGCACGACCCGTCGAGCACCGCCAACAGCGCCCGTTCGGCCCTCACCCGGATCGCCGTGGGCGGGTCGTCGAGGGCTGCGACATATCGCTCGACCCGGCTGTCGGCCCGGCGCCGTTCGAGCCCGATCGCTCCTTGCGCCACCGCCGGCAACATTTCCTCGGGCGAGAGAATCGTGCCGATCCGGTCGGCATGGCCCAGCCGCTTCATTCCGGCGACGGCCAGCAGCGTCGCATCGACGACGCCGTCCGCGAGTTTCTGCAGCCGAGTCTGGACGTTGCCGCGGAACGCCACGACGCGCAGATCCGGCCGATCGAACAGAATCTGCGCCTGACGCCGGAGCGAGGCGGTGCCGACGACGGCACCCGGCGGCAGGGTCGCGATCGTCGCGCCCGCCGTCGAAAAAAACGCATCGCGCGGATCCTCGCGCGGCAGGAAACTGTCGACGATCAGGCCTTCTGGCTGAAATGTCGGGACATCTTTCATGGAATGGACGGCGAGATCGACGGCGTCGTCGAGGAGCGCCTGTTCGATTTCCTTGGTGAACAAGCCCTTGCCGCCGATCGCTGCGAGAGTGCGGTCGGTCACGGCGTCGCCGGTGGTGCGGATCACGGTGATCGCCACGGCGTCCGGGGCGGCGAGTTCGGGAAATGCGGCGGCCAGCCGGGCGCGCACTTCATGCGCCTGCGCCAGCGCCAAGGGGCTGCCGCGGGTTCCGATGCGCAAGAGCGGAGCGGTCATGGTCATGCTCTCCTGTTTATCGTCCGCAACGCGGCTTGTCGCGTGCATTTACCGCGCGGTACCGCCTTGGGTGGGGTCTTTTCTCGGCGCCCCGATCTGTTACCCTGTGTGCCGGGAAGGGAACAACATGAATTCGTTCCGCAGATTCGGCCTGTTGCTCGCGGCGGTGCTGAGTTCGGCGGCGGTTTCGGCCGAGAACGTGGCCGGGCCGCCGGACGAAGCCCACCGTTTGCTGGCCGCCGCCCGGCGTGCCACCGGCGGCCCGGCCTGGGACCGGGTCCATGTCCTGCACCAGCAGATGAGTCTTTCGGCCGGCGGCCTCGACGGCACGATCGAGACCTGGGCCGACCCGGCTCATGGCCGCTACGCGCAACATTACGTGCTCGGCCCCGATCGCGGCGCCGAAGGCTGGGACGGGCAAGGCGGATGGAGCGTCGATTGGGGCGGCCGCGTTCATTGGGCCGACGACCGCGCCGCGGCACGGGCAACGGCGATCTGGCAGAGTTTCGCCTATCTGTTTCCGGAACGTAACGGCATCGCGGTCAAGGCCTCGGGCCGGCGTTCCGACGGTTCGGGGCACACGCTCGATCTCGTCCAACTGGTGGCTCGTGGCGGCGGGACGGTCGAGCTGGGGCTGGACGCGCAGACCTCCCTGCCGGCCCGTCTCATCGTCAAGGGCGATCCCGATCTCGTGGTGAGCTTCGCCGATTATCACGAGGTCGACGGGGTGAAGCTGCCGGGGACGGTGCGGACTTCGGCCGGGCTCGCGCACAACGACCATGTGTCGGTGCTGGGCTCGGCCGAGATCGATCCGCCGGTCGCCGCCGATCCCTTTGCCCCGCCGCCGCCGATGCCTCCGGATTACAGCTTCGAGGCGGGCGAGACTCGAACGCGGGTGGCGCTGATCACGACCGGCGACGCGTTCATGATCGATGTCACCATCGACGGCAAGGGTCCCTATCGCTTCGCTCTCGATACCGGGGCCGGCGACGTCATCGATACGAGCCTCGCAGCCGAACTGGGATTGCCCCTGGCCGGGGTGCTGAGCGCGCGCGGCGCCGGCGAGCAGCCGGTCGATGTGGCGCTGACCCGGGCGGCCCGGGTCGAGATCGGCGAGGTCACTCTGCACGACCAGCTCTTCCGCGTGCTGCCGCTGAGCCAGATCGTGGCGCGCGCCGACCCGCCCTATCGCGGTCTGCTGGGCTTCGAGTTCTTCGATCGTTTCGTCCTCCGTCTCGATCAGGACCGCCACCAGCTGGTGCTCGACGAGCCCGACGCCTGGCATTATCGCGGTGAGGGAACCGCCGTTCCTTTCCGGTTCCACGGCAGGACGCCGGCAGTCGAAGGCGAGATCGATCTGGTACCGGGCCGGTTCACCCTCGATACCGGCCAGGCCAATTCCCTGACCCTCTACCGGCCCTTCCTCCAGCGGATGGGGATCGAGCGCAAATATAGGCCGAAGCTGACGGCGACGGTCGGCGAAGGTGTCGGCGGGCCGATCCGCGCCGAAGTCGCCCGCGGTCAGAAACTCCTCCTGGGCAAGACCTCGGTGACCGGCCCGGTGCTGTTCCTGTCGCTGCAGAAGAGCGGAGCCTTCAGCGACCCCGATCTCGCCGGCAATGTCGGCGGCGGCGTCTTCTCGCGCTTCGACACGACTTTCGACTATGCCCGCCGCCAGGTCTATTTCGAGCCGGTCGTGAACTACGGCCAAGGCGACAGCCTCAAATTGATGGTGGTCAAGCGCGGCATCCTCGGCCTCGAGGTGCTGAGCGTTCTGCCCGGCGGTCCGCTCGATGAAGCCGGGCTGAAGCGCGACGACGTCATCGAGTCGATCGACTACCGCGACGCCACCCGGATCGACGACCCCCAGCTCCAGCGCATCTTCCGCCGGCCGGCCGGCACCAAAGTGCCGATGATCGTCCGCTCGGAGGGGGAGTTGAAGCACATAACCGTGGTGTTGGGAGAAACGGTGTAGGGGCGGAGCAGGAGCAGGTTTGTCGCCAGCGGTGCCCCACCTGGTTCAGGGAGGCTTCGATTCTTTTCAGCGTCTCACTGTGATCATTCAATGTGACCGTCTCGCTGCGCTCACCAGCTTCTCCCGCAATGCGGGAGAGGGCTGTGCCTCGGCGAACAGAGATCGGCCGCGTTCAGCCCCGCCCGATGAAAGGCATGGCAGTCGCCATGACGGTCATGAACTGGACGTTGGCGTCGAGCGGCAGGCTCGCCATGTAGAGCACGGCGCCGGCGACATGGGCCACATCCATGCGCGGCTCGGGGGCGAGCGAACCGTCGGCCTGGGGCACGCCCAGCGGCATCCGTTCGGTCATCGGGGTCGCGGCATTGCCGATATCGATCTGGCCGCAGGCGATATCGAAGGCGCGGCCGTCGAGCGAGGTCGAGCGGGTGAGCCCGGTGATCGCATGCTTGGTCGCCGTATAGGGCGCGGAATTCGGGCGCGGGACATGGGCCGAGATCGAGCCGTTGTTGATGATCCGGCCGCCGCGCGGGGATTGCGCCTTCATCAGCCGGACCGCCTCCTGGGTACAGAGGAAGGCCCCGGTCAGGTTGGTGTCGACCACCCGCCGCCATTGTGCATAGCTCAATTCCTCGATCGGCACCGGCGGCGTCCCCGTCCCGGCATTGTTGAACAAGAGGTCGAGCCGGCCGTGAGCATCCCGGACCCGCTCGAACAGAGTGCGAACCGACTCCGGATCGCCGACATCGGCCGGCACGACCAGCATCGGCCTGCCCCCGGCTGCGGCCGCCGTCGCCGCCAAGGGCTCGGCCCGGCGGCCGGCCAGTACCACGGCATAGCCCGCTTCGCAGAGGGCCAGCGCCACCGCGCGCCCGACGCCGCTGCCGGCCCCGGTCACCAAAGCGATTTTGCTCTCGTTTCCCATGGCTGCGAGATCCTCCCCCGGAAAGCCGATCCCGGAGCATTAGCGCTCGATCGACGGGGCCGGGTCAAGAGCTCGAGCTTCTCGCGCGGGAGGGTGGCGGCGGGGACCCGCCTGCGCTATCTTCCGGGGCCATGGACGACCCCTACAAAATCCTCGGCGTCGCGCGCGACGCCACTGAAGACCAGCTCCGCACGGCCTATCGAAAGCTGGCGAAGAAACATCATCCCGACCTCAATCCCGGCAAGCCGGCGGCCGAAGAGCGGTTCAAGCAGATCTCCGCGGCCTATGCCCTGTTGTCGGACGCCGAAAAGCGCGGCCGATTCGACCGCGGCGAGATCGACGGCAGCGGCAACGAGCGCGCGCCCGAGCGTCCCTTCTATCGCAGCTATGGCGATGCCGCCGGGCGCGACAAATACCGCGCCGAGGAGGCGTTCGGACCGGATGATTGGGACAGTATCTTCGGCCAGGCCTTCGGGGAAAGAATGAAGCGCCCGACCAAGTCCCGCGGCGCCGACGTGCGCTATTCGCTCACCGTCGAATTCCTGGAAGCGGCGAACGGTGCCAAGCGACGGCTCAACCTGCCGGACGGCAGGACCCTCGATGTCGCGATCCCCCCCGGGCTCGAAGAAGGCCAGGTGCTGCGCCTGCGCGGCCAAGGCATGGCCGGTCCGGGCGGCGGGCCGGCCGGCGACGCGCTGATCGAGGTTCAGGTCGCCTCGCATCCGAATTTCCGGCGCGAAGGCAAGGATGTCGTCCTCGATCTGCCGGTGACCCTGGCCGAGGCCGTGCTCGGGGCCAGGATCGAAGTCCCGACCATCAAGGGCAGCGTCCATCTGACCGTGCCGCCCCGGTCCAACACCGGAACCCGGCTCCGCCTCAAGGAGCGCGGCATTGCCGGCGGCCATCAATATGTCGATCTGAAGATCGTGCTGGGGCCCGAACCCGAGCCCGAACTGACCGCGTTCCTGGAGCGCTGGGCGCCCGAGCATCCCTTCGATCCGCGCAAGGGGCTGGCGTCATGATCCCGGCCGAGGCCGTGGCGGCCCTGTTTCCCGATCTGGAGCTGGTCGAGCTCTGCGCCTGGGTCGAGCATCGCTGGGTCGCCCCCGAACCGGGCGCGGATGGCGGCTGGATCTTCCAGGCGATCGATGTCGCCCGCGTCCGGCTGATCTACGATCTGCGCCGCGATATGGCGGTGAGCGAAGACATGGTGCCGCTGGTTCTGTCGCTGCTCGACCAGATCTACGAGCTGCGGGCGCAGCTGAAGTCGGTGACGCGGGCCATCGACGGCTTGCCGGCGCCGGTGCGCACGCAGATCCTGGCGGCGCTGGAAACGCCTTGACCAGCGGTGCCGCGCGCCGGGTTCCAGTCGGTGCCGGCAGCCTCCATCCGTTCGGCCGATTCGTCGATCACGGCGAGAGCTATGGACGGCACGTCATCGACCGGTTCGTCCGATCCCTCGAACCGGTCGGCACGGTGCTCGATCTGGGGGCCGGACGCGGGCGCGATCTCGCCATCGTGAAGCGGCGCCACCCCGCTGCCCGTACCATCGCCATCGAGGCCGAAGCCGGCCGGGCCGCGGGCTTGGGCGCCGTCGCCGACGAGGTCCGGCTCCTCGACATCGAACGGGCGAACCTGCCCTTTCCCGCCGGCAGCATCGACTTGGTCATCGCCAATCAGGTGCTGGAGCACACCAAGGAAGTATTCTGGATCTTCGACCAGGTCACGCGGGTGCTGCGTCCCGGCGGCAGCTTCGTCTTCGGCACGCCCAACGTCGCCTCGCTGCACAACCGGGTCGCGTTGCTGCTCTTCGGCCGGCAGCCCTCGCAGAACAAGCTCTGTTCGGCCCATGTCCGGCCCTTTTCGAAGGGCGACACGCTTCTCTTCCTCGAAGAGTGTTTTCCCGGCGGGTATGAACTCGCAGGTTTCGCCGGAGCGCAATTCTATCCGTTCCCGCGCCGGATCGCGCGGGCGCTGACGATCATCCTGCCGACGATGGCTTACTCGATCTTCTTTCATATCCGAAAGGTTCGAGACTACCATGGCGACTTCCTGCGCTATCCGGACACGGCCCGGCTGGAGACGAATTTCTGGACCGGAGACGCGGGCCGCACCGGCCGAGGCGGCCCACCCAGTGATCCCCTCGCCTGAAGCCACGTACCGGGCAACGCGTCCTTAACCGGAGACATGCTAGACGTGCAAGCCTGATCGGGAGGTGCCCTTGGAGCGATCCTCCGCTGAATTGGCGCTCGAATACTTCTACACCCGCACCTACAGCGCCCAATTTGCCGGGCGGGTCTTCAGCATGCTGTTCGTCGCCAGCGTCACGACCTATTTCCAGATCATTTCCATCCCGATCGCAGTGGTCTGGCTGATCGCCTACGGCTGTTGCGAACTGCTCATCACGACCTGGTGGCGCCGCGTCAGCCCGACCCTCGGAGCGCTCACCGAAGCCGCCGCCTTTCGCCGACAGGATGAGCTGATCTTCCGCTGTTCGCTGACCACCGGCACGGCAGCGGCTCCGTTTCTGTTCAACACCGATCCCGGCGTCACGGGTTCCGTCGTCAGCGTCCTGTTCTGCGCCGCCGTCGTCATGATCATCGCCGCTCAACACAGCATGGCCGACAAGATGTTCTTTTGGACGGCACCCGTCCCGGCGCTGGCCCTGATCGTCAACATGACGCACCTGGCCCACGGGATCGATTCGTGGGTGATGGGCGGGTTGGGCGTTTGCTTCGTCGTCAATGCCCGGCAATTGCAGGCAGCCAACACGGCGGCGGAGACGGCGATGGTCAAGGCGCAGGTCGAGGCCGACCGGGCCAACAGGGCCAAGAGCGTGTTTCTGGCGACCATCAGCCACGAAATCAGAACTCCCCTCAACGGCGTCCTGGGCATGGCCCAAGCGATGCGGTTCGACGAACTCAGCTCGGCACAAAGCCAGAGGCTCGAGGTCGTCCAGCGCTCGGGCGAGGCGCTGCTGGCGCTGCTCAACGATGTCCTCGACATGTCGAAGATCGAAGCCGGCAAAGTCGAGCTGGAGCGGATCGATTTCGATCTGGGCGCGCTCGTGCGCTCGGCGGGCGAGGCCTTTCTCGCCATCGCGGCCGGCAAGGGCGTGATCCTGGCGCTCGATATCGCGGAGTGTTCCGGCGGCTTTCACGGTGATCCGACCCGAGTTCGCCAGATTCTCTACAACCTGCTCTCCAACGCCGTCAAATTCACCGAGCACGGCCGGATCGACCTGTCCGCTCGGAGGACCGATGGCGGCGTCCGTCTCGTCGTTACCGACACCGGTATCGGCATGCCCACGGAAACGGGGTTGCGGATGTTCGAAAAATTCTCTCAGGCGGATGCCTCGACGACCCGCCGGTTCGGCGGCACCGGGCTGGGCCTGTCGATCTGCCGCGAACTGGCGGAGCTGATGGGCGGGTCGATCGATGTCGAAAGTACGCTCGGGCGGGGTTCGACCTTTACCGTCGACCTGCCCCTGCCCCATATCGGCGAGACTCCGGCGCCGATCGACCAGCCGACCGCCGACCCGGCCGAGATCCTGGCCGGGCGCAGCCATCCGCTGCGGATCCTGGTCGCCGAAGACAATCCGATCAATCAGCGGGTGCTCCGCGCCCTGCTGGGCGTCGCCGGCGACATGGATCTGGAGATGGTCGCCAACGGCTCTCTCGCCATCGAGGCCTGGGAGTCCCGCGTCTGGGATCTGATCTTCATGGATGTCAACATGCCGGTCATGGACGGTGTGAGCGCAACCCTGTATATACGCTCGCAGGAGCGCCGGACGCGACGGCCGCGGACGCCGATAATAGCCCTCACCGCCAATGCCATGGCGCATCAGATCGCCGAGTATCTGGCCGCCGGCATGGACGGGCACCTGGCCAAGGCGATCGAGGCCGGCGCGTTGTTCGCAGCCTTGGCGACGGCGGCGGCAGCGCCGCCGCAGGTTGCAATCCAGACGATAGTCTCCGCTCGCGCCTGACTGCGAGCTCGAACTCGGCCCGCGCCCGGGCTGTCCTCGTGAATCTCCGGACCCGACGCAACGCGTCCTTAACCAGAAACAGGATAGAGCTGCACTCCGATCGAGAGGTGTGGTTGACGCGGTCACACGCAGAGCTGGCGCTCGAATATTTCTACCGGCGCACCTTCCGCGCTCGGGCCGGCGGACGATTGTCCGCCCGCTTCGGCGGCATGCTGCTGGTCGGCGGCGTCACGACTTATCTCGGCATCATCTCCGTCCCGGTCGCAGTAATTTGGCTGTGCGCTTATTGGGCTTGCGAGCTGATCATCGGCCTGTGGTGGCGCAGGGTGAGCGTCACCCTCGGCACGCTGACCGAGATTGCGGCCCGCCGCCGTCAGAATCAGATGATCTTTCTGTGCTCCCTGACCACGAGCACGGCTTCGGCGCCGTTTTTGTTCAATCCCGAGCCGGGCCAAATCGGCGCCGTCGTCAGCGTCATCTTCTGCGCCGCCAGCCTCATGATCATCGCCGCGCAATACAGCATGGTCAACCGGATGTTCCTGTGGACGGCACCCGTCCCGGCCTTGGCCCTGACCGTGAACATGATGCATCTGGCAGAGGGGATCAACGCGTGGCTCCTGGCCGCCTTGGCGGCGGGTTTCGTCCTGAACGCACGGCAACTGCAGCTGGCCAACACCGCGGCCGAGACGGAGATGGTCAAGGCGCGGCTCGACGCGGATCGCGCCAACAGCGCCAAGAGCGACTTTCTCGCCACCATCAGTCACGAGATCCGAACGCCGCTGAACGGCGTCCTGGGCATGGCCCAGGCCATGCGGTTCGACGATTTGAGCCCGGCTCAGCAGCTGCGGCTGCAGGTGGTCCAGCGCTCGGGCGAGGCGCTGCTCGCCCTCCTGAACGATGTCCTCGACATGTCGAAGATCGAGGCCGGCAAGGTCGAGTTGGAGCGGATCGAGTTCGATCTGGGCGCGCTCGTCCGCCAGGCCTTCGAGGCGTTTCTCCCGATCGTCGCGGAAAAGAGTGTCGCCCTCGAGCTCGATGCCGAGACCTGCCGCGGCGTCTTTCTCGGCGATCCGACCCGGGTTCGGCAGATTCTCTACAATCTTCTGTCCAATGCGGTCAAATTCACCGAACACGGCCGGATCGACGTGTCCGCCCTGCGGACCGAGGCGGGAGTTCGGATCCGCGTCCGCGACACCGGGATCGGGATGCCGGCCGAAACAGCGCAGCGGATGTTCGAGAAATTCTCCCAGGCGGACGCTTCGACGACCCGGCGCTTCGGCGGATCCGGGCTGGGGCTGTCGATTTGTCGCGAATTGGCCGCGCTGATGGGCGGTTCGATCGGCGCCGAAAGCGCCCTCGGCGAGGGCTCGACCTTCACCGCCGACCTGGCATTGCCGTTCGTCCGACCGATCCGAGCGCTCGAGGCCGTGCCGGCCGCCGATCGAGATGAGGCCAACCGGACTCGCCGCCTCCGGATCCTGGTGGCCGAAGACAACCAGATCAATCAGATGGTCTTGCGCAGCTTGTTGAGCGTCGCCGGTGACCTCGATCTGGAATTCGTCGCCAACGGCGCACTCGCGATCGAGGCGTGGGAAGCGCGGGATTGGGATCTGGTGCTCATGGATATCAACATGCCGGTCGCCGACGGGGTCACCGCGACCCGGCGTATCCGGGCGAGAGAGTCCCAGACTCACCGCCTGCGCACCCCGATCATCGCCGTCACCGCCAACGCCATGTCGCACCAGATCGCAGAGTACCTGGCTGCCGGCATGGACGGACACCTGGCCAAGCCGATCGAGTCTGCGGCCCTGTTCGCGACTCTGGCGCGGGCAGCGGCCGAACCGCCGAGGATCGCCCCGGCCTCGGCCGTCGGGGTTCCGGCCTAGAGCGGTACCGCCGTGCGCGACAGTTGCATAGAAAAGCAGCTAGCTCCTGATTTTTATGCACCCGGCGCGAGATGAGCTGCCGGCTTTGCCTTCGTCTCGCGATATGGCGGCGAGTGAGCCGGCCATCCGGTCCCGCCGAATCCCGGTTTCATCGAAGCAGCGACACGCATTCCTGCCCTGCGACGCAACCAAGGTCCATTGGTGCCGTTCTTGCCTGACCGCTGCCCGCGCCGCCGAATACCATCGCGAGCAGAGGAGTTCAGCTCTTGCCGATCGATCGTCGACTCACGTGCCGTTCCGCCGCTCTGACCTTCATGCTCCTAGCTGCGATGCCCGCCTTGGCCCAACAAACGCCGCCTCAGGTGTCGTCGACGGAGACGATCACGGTCACCGGCAGCCGCCTCGCCCCGAACAATGCGACGAGCGACAATCCGATAACTGTCGTGACCTCCGAAGAGATTGCGCGCTCGAGCGCCCAGACCATCGAGGATGTCCTGCAGAAGTTGCCCTCGATCGGCACCAACGGCATTTACGCCACGACCAACAACGGCGGCGAGGGCATCAGCTGTACCGATTTCCGCAATCTCGGCATCTCGCGCGTGCTGGTGCTGGTCAATGGCCGGCGCTTCGTTCATTCCGGCATTTTCGGCGTCGATTGCGTCGATCTGAACAACATCCCGGTTTCGATGATCGAGCGGATCGAAGTGCTCAAGGATGGGGCCTCCTCGATCTACGGCGCCGATGCCGTCTCCGGCGTCATCAACATCATTCTCAAGAAGAATTTCGACGGCAGCCAGATCGATCTCGGCGGCGACATCACCGGCCATGGCGACGGCAAGACCGGAGAGATCGACGGCACCAGCGGCTTCAGTACCGAGAACGGCAGTATCATGCTCAATGCCGGATTTCTCGACCGCGGACCGGTGCCGCAGGCCGATCGTGCCTTCGCGGCCAAGCCGCTGCAGGATAACGCGTTCATCATCAACGCCAATGGCCAGCGCGTGCCCGATCCGACGTTCGGGGCGCCGTTCCCCAATGGCGGCGAAGTGTTCGACGGCCCGCTCGTCCCGGTCGGCAGCGGCGTCATCGATCCGAACGGCGTCGGCCGGAGCGTGCTGGCCCTCGGCAACGGCCAATTCCGCACGTTCAACCCGTTCACCGACAACATCGATTTCGGCCAGCAGCAATACCTGGTCGGGACCTTGGAAAAGGAGAGCTTGAACGCCATCGGCCGCTACGATTTCCTGTCCAATCTCGACGGTTTCCTGCAAGGCTTCTACACTCATAAGGAGACGGATCAGCAACTGGGACCCCAACCCTTGACCGGCGGCTTCGGCGCCGGTCTGCCCGACGAATTCATCATTCCCAAGGGCAATCCGTTCAACCCGTTCGGTGAAGACGTGTCGGAGTTCAAGAACGCGCTGTCGTCGGGCGATCGGCTGACCGTGGTGGACACGGATACGGCCCAGTTTACCGGCGGCTTCGACGGCACGCTGCCGGGCGGCTTCGACTGGTCCACCTGGGCGACCTACGGTTTTTCCGACAATACCATCGACAATTTCGGCGAGATCAATTTCCAGAAGCTCGAAGAGGCAGTCGGATTCCGCCAGACCAATCCGGCCGTGCCGGATCAGGGCGTCTACGATCCGACGGTCTGCAACCCCAGCACCGGCTGCTCGCTGATCAATCCGTTCGGGCCCAATTCGATCTCGACGGCGCAGGCGCGGTTCTTCACCTTCCTCGAGAAGGACCACTCCGAATTCACCCTGGCCCAGGTCGGCGCCAATGTGAAGAAGGACGATGTCTACGACTTGCCCTACGGCCCGTTCGGTCTCGATATCGGCGCGGAATTCCGCCGTGAAGCCGGCAGTTACACGCCCGATCCGCTGGTGCAATCGGGCGTCACGCTGGAAAATCCGCAAGAGCCGACCAAGGGCAGCTTCAACGTCGCCGAACTCTATGCCGAAGGGCGCGTGCCGATCCTGGCCGATCTGCCGTTTGCCAAGGAATTGACCGCAACGGCGTCGGGCCGGTTCTACGACTACAACACCTTCGGCACCGGTGCCACCTGGAAGGCCGGCGGGATCTGGTCGCCGATCGACGATATCCGCTTCCGGGGCAATATCGGCACGGCGTTCCGCCAGCCGGAGATCAACGAGTTGTTCGGCGGACAGGCGCTGAGCTTCAACTCGGCGATCGATCCTTGCGACGCCGTCGAGCGGACCACTTTCACCGGCCAAGCGGCGGTCAATGTCGCGGCCAATTGCGCCAAGCTCGGCATTCCGACTGATTTCCGCGATTTGAACGGCGGTCAGATCAAGACCATCACCGGCGGCAATCCGGCGCTTCAGCCGGAGACGGCGGAATCGATCAATGTCGGCGTCGTGATCGAGCCGCGCTTCCTGCCCGATCTCGCCGTCACCACGGACTATTTCCGGACCAAAATCCAACATTCGATCGGCTCGGTCGGCACCTCGACCATCCTCGACCAATGCTTCACCAGCGTGAATTTGAGCGATCCGCTCTGCGCCAATATCGGACCGCGGCTGCCCAACAACCAGCTCAATCTGGTCACGGCGATCGAACAGAATCTGGGCGTCACCCGCACCGACGGGATCGATATCGGTACCACCTACCACTATGATTTCGCCGGGTTCGGCCGGGTCTCGCTCGAATCGCAAAGCGAGATCCTGTTCAATTTCGAACAGCAGAATTTCGAGAACGGCCCGTTCCAGGGCTTCGCCGGGCTGATCAATACCGGCCTCGAATCGAATGCCTTTCCGCGGCTGCGCAACAACGATACGATGAGCTGGAGCAACGACGATCTGACGCTCTCCTATACGCTGCGCTATATCAGCGGCATGGGCTTCTTCCCGCTGACTGATCCGGCGGTCAATCCCGCGACGCACACGCCCGGCATCTTCTACAGCGACATCGCCGCGACCTATCAATACGATCGGTACAAGGCCACGGTCGGCATCGACAATCTGTTCGACAAACAGCCGCCCTTCGTGCCCGACGGCTCGTCGAACACGGCGGTCTCGGTCTATGACCTACTCGGCCGACTGTTCTATTTGAAGGCGACGGTCCGATTCTAGTAAAAGATGATTTCGGAGTGATGAGACAGCTACCCGCCGGGAGTTTACCGTCGAGGGCGCAGGCTATCCATCACTCGGTCTTTCGGAGCAACATGGGCTCGGCGACCCGATCGGCAATATCGCGCCGGGCCGGGCCGCTCCTGCGCCGTCATGCCCAAACCGACCACGCCGCCGCATGTAGTCCGACCCACACGAAACGAGCGCCGGGAATTCGGTCCGGTGGAAGCCGCACCCCGGAAGACCGGCCCCGTTCGATGGCGCCACCTCACATCGGGGCCGGTCGGAAGCGTCGAAACAACGGGCCTCGACGAATGTCCGGTTCTGAGGAACGCGTCGAGCGCCAGGAACGACGGTAGTGAGGCGCGAAGCCGACCGTGGCGACGGCGCGAGCGCGACAAGAATCGACCGATTCGGCCGCGATCGCAGCCATGCGGCGAGGCCGGCGCGGCCTGCCCCGGTGGCTTCTGATCCGCCAGACATGCCGAAAGCAGGCGTTACTCGTGTCCTTGGCGGAGTGCACTCAAGCCATGAACTGCCGCAATGCGGCGATATAGGCCTCCGGCTGCTCATTCATCGTCATATGCGAACACCCCTTGAAGATCCGGAGCTGCGAGCCGGCAATGCCGTGATGAATGGTTTCGTGACAATCGAGCGTGATTTCATCGTATTCCCCGGTCGTGATCAGCGTCGGCATCTTGATTTGCCCGAGATCGGCCCGGCGCTCCCAATCCTTGATGACGCCGATGATGGTGAACTCGTTGGGTCCGTTCATCACCCGATAGGCGATCGACTTGGCCAGGAAGGCGAAGCTCTCGGCCGCATCCGAAGGTAGCGGCTTCACCCGGCAGACGTGACTATCATAGAACTGGTTCATCAACTGCTCATATTCGGGCGAGCCTTGCTCGCCTGCAGCTTCGAGTTCGTGCAGCCGCTGGCCGGCCCCGTCGGGGAGTTCGGCAATCAGCCGCTGCTGCCCGGCAATCGCTTGGGGGATGCTGGCGATCGCCCCGCCCAGAATCAGCTTCTCGACCCCGATCCCGCGCTCCTGGCAGAGATATTCGATCGCCAGCACGGAGCCCCAGGAATGGCCGAAGAGTACGATCCGCTCCAATCCCAGCGCCCGGCGCACGGCATCGACCTCGTCGACCGAGCGCTGAATGGTATAGAGCGACTCGTCCTCGGGCGCGTCGGACCGGCCGCAGCCGAGCTGGTCGTAAAACACGACCGGCCGCTCATCGGCCAATGCCTTCAACGGTAGGAGATAATTATGCGCACCGCCCGGGCCGCCATGGAGCAGCAAAATCGGAGTCTTCGGCCCGCACCCGACCTTGCGCCACCAGACGCTGCCGCCCGGCACGTCCGCCCGACCGGTTTCATCTGCCGGCGCGGCAGCAACCGGCTCGGCTGAACCGGGCTGACCGGAAGCAGCGGACAGATGGCCGACCGGGCTCGGGTGCGATGGATCGCTCATGGCATCAACCTCGCTGAGACGAAGACTCAAAGGCGAGAGGCTATGGTCATCGGCGCGGGCGGCGTCAAGCCGGACCACTCCTGAGGTGGCGATTCTCGTCTCGGCCTCTTGCCCGCTCCCTGCCACCTTGGTCGTCCCCAGGGGGAGTTCGCCGAAAATGACTGTCGCCACGGGTTGCCGCTCGCACCAGCCGGAATCCCGAGGCGGAGATCGCTCGAGGTCGCAGACCGGCCACGAACGAGCTGACTGAACGGCCGGTTTCGGCCGCGGCCGCTCGACCCGGGAATGGCCTGAACGAGGCGCAAACCGGGCCTGCCGTGGCGACAGCGCCCGGACCTTGGTCGAGTCGGAGCCGAACACACGGGTCGGGCCGATACGACGCGATATCCTTGGACGCCCGATCGGCAAAGTAGCGGGCCGTCGCTTTCGTGATCTGGTCAGACCAGCCTTGAAGGGGGATTCAGCCGGCCGCGACCGTGTTCGGCCCTTTTGCCGGATCTGGTGTGATTGCGCACTGGGGCAATGGACGGTGCGATAGTGGATGGCGAGATCTGGACGTCGGGTTGCGCCGGTGCGGTCGCCGGCGAGCGGATCCGTTGGGAAATCGCGCATTTCGGTGGCCTTCGCTGACGCGCACAGCGTTCCGAAGTGCGAGAGATCAAAGTGATCGCCGTAGATTTCGGCGCGCCAGAGCGACAACAGCCACGATCGCCGCAGCGAAGCCCGAGGCGGCACCGACGCCCAGCGCCCAGCGCGGCCCCCAATGATCGGCCACCCATCCGACGATGGGCGCCCCGATCGGCGTGCCGCCGAGAGCAATGCCGACCCGCAGCGCCATGACCCGCCCGCGCATCGCCGGCTCGGTCGAGAGCTGCACCAGGCTGTTCGTCGTGTTGGTCAGGGTGATTGCTGCGACCCCGATGATGACGAGCGCCCCGGCGAAGAGCCAATAGCCCGGCGCGAGCGCGGCCAGCGTGCAGCCGAGCCCGAAGATTGCTGCGCTGACGACCAGCCGGCCGAACCGCGGTCGGTCGCGGCCGGCACCCGACAGCGCGCCCGCCACCGTGCCGATCGCCATGATCGACGACAAAATTCCGTATCCGCGGGCATCGGTATCGAAGACGCCGACCGCCATGGTCGAGATGAAGATCGGGAAATTCAGACCAAAGGTGCCGATCAGGAACAGCATGAGCAGAATCGCCCTGAGGTCTGCGCGCGCCCACACGTAGCGGACTCCTTCGGTGAAGCTTCCCCTGGCGCGCCGTGCCCTGGCGCTCGGATGAAGCTCGGCGCGGCGCAGGAACGCCAGGGAAACCAGCACCGCGACGAAGGAGGCACCGTTGATCAGGAAGGCCCAGCCGGTCCCCATCGCCGCGATCACCAGACCGGACACGGCCGGTCCGACCATCCGCGCGGCGTTGGCCGAGGAAGAGTTGAGGGCCACGGCGTTGTGCAGGTCCTCGTCCCCGACCAGCTCTGCGACGAAGGTCTGGCGCGCCGGCGCGTCAAACGCCGTCACGCTGCCGAAGAGGAAGGCGAAAATGTAAACGTGCCAGAGTTGGACGATGCCGGCGACGGTCAGCACCCCCAAGGCCAGAGCGAGTGCGCCCATCGTCGCCTGGCTTGCGCTCAGAAGCGTGCGCCGATCGAAATGATCGGCGGCGAAGCCGGTCCAGGGCAGCAGGAGGAGCTGCGGTCCAAACTGCAACGCCATGACGAGCCCGAGGGCGGACGCGTCGTGATGGGTGAGCTGAGTCAGCACCAGCCAGTCCTGGGCGGTGCGCTGTACCCAGGTGCCGATATTGGAAACGAAGCCCCCGCCGACCCAAACCCGGTAATTGAAGCTGCGCAGAGACCGGAAGACGCCCGGGACGGGAAGCTTCACGGGTTCTCCGCCGCATTGGCTCATGGTGCGCTCAGGACCGAATGACGGTACCGACCGGCTCTCCTGCCAAGGCCTTGGTGAGGTTCCCCGGCATCAGGCCGTTGATCACGCGGACTGACTTCACCAGCTTGGTGCGCGTCAGCAGCTCCAGCAGCACCGGTTCTACCGGTAGAGTTTCCAGCCGCATGGCCATCAGGTCGCGGGCAGAAATGTCAGGGATCAGGGTCGCATCCGGATGAGTCTTCGGATCGGCGGTGTAGACCCCGTCGACATCCTTCAGCAGGATGACGTTGCGCGCACCGAAGACCTCGCCCACCAGGTAGGATCCGGCGTCGCTGCCATGCGGCGGGATTTTTCCGACCGCCGGTGGGTGCTCCCACAAATCATAGGGCGGAATCCCGTTGAACACGGCTCCCCGTGCCGCCGCCAACATCGCCGGCAAGAGCTGCACGATAAAAGGCGCCTCCAGATAGACGAAGCCGTGGCTCGCCAGCAGGCACGAGACCATGTAGGCGTTCTGAGCCGAGGACTTCGCCGCGAGCGTCGCCAGCGCCCCGGTGGGGAGGCCTAGATCCAGACCGACGGAGAGGATATGCCTGGCCCGCACGCCGGGTCCGACGCCAACGACCTGCACATGTTCGGCTCGGTTCGCGACGATTTCGTTCAGGAGCGGCATGACCGCAGATTGCCCGCGATCCATGATCGAGAGCCCGCCGATCTGCAGAACGTTCAACTGCGGCAGGATGTGACGCACGGGGGCTTCGGTACGGGCGAGCACGCCTCTGTCCACCAGGGATTCCCGCATCAGGGATGATGCGATGTGGTGGGCGCCGCCGGCGGAGCCGATGGTCATATCGTCCTCCCTCGCGGCGCGGCGTTGTAGATGATGGTGCCCACGGGGTCTCCGTCGAGGGCTGCGGTCAGCTGGCCCGGCTTCAGGCCGTTCACGAACTGGATTTCCCGGATGTGGCGGGCGTTCAGCATCATGTGGAGCACGGCCCGTTCGACCACCAGATCGTCCAGATCCTGGGCCAGCAGGTCCTGGACGCTGATCCGGGGAATGAAGGCGGCCTGCGGCTCCTTCTTCGGGTCGGCGCTGAACAATCCGTCCTCGTCCTTCACATAGATCATCTTGCGTGCGCCATAGGCTTCGGCGATCAGGAAGCAGCCGGTGTCGGTCCGCTGCGGCGGTATGCGGCCGAGATCCGGATTCTGCTCCCAGAGCTTATAGGGCGGCATGCCCTGGCAGATCACCGCGCCGCGCTCCATCAAATAGTGGGTCAACATGGGGAAACCCTCCGGCTCGAGGAAGGCGATGCCGTGGCGGGCGAGCAGGTACTGGAGCATCTGCGCATTTTGCCAGGCGACCGCGGTGCCGAGGACGGTGAGCACGCCGACCGGAAGGCCCAGATCGATCGCGATGCTGTAGATATGCCGAGCCCGCGTGCCGGCTCCGGTACCGAGGATCATCTTGTGGCGGCCCAGATTTGCCACGATCTCGTCGACCACGGGCATCAACGCCGCTCGGCCGCGATCCATGATGCTCTGTCCGCCGATCTTGACTACATTGGCCCAAGGGAGGATCGCGAAATCCGGCGTGTCGGCCGTCGCGCGCATGATGGACGCGTCGCTCAGAGAACCGCTGACGAGGCGCTTCCCCAGATCCGTCAGCATGGAGTTGGTGACTGCGTTGGACATTCGGTCTGGCACTCTCGTTCAGAAGTGAAATATTTTTATTTCGAAGCAATGGGTTTCGGTCGACACGGTGTCGAGCGATCCGATTTCGGTCTCGACCCAGAGCTGCAGCCTCTCGAGCGCTGCCTGCCTCACGTCGGGCGGCAAGGCAGAAAACCTGGCTCCGGTGCCGTGCCGTTCGAGGAACTGTCGCGGCGTTCGCGCCGCTTCCCAACGGCCGACGATCCGCGTCTCCACCCGCTCGGCCGCCACAGCCAGCCGATCGACGGCATCTTCATTCGCGGCTGGGCGATACGGGTCTTGGCCCATGCCGGCGAGAATAGAGGCCAGACGCTGCTTCAAGCGTGTGTCGACCCCATCCTCGGGCGCTTCACCGCGACCGACGATCAATACGCCTCGGCGCTCGAGAATCCGCCGAACCTCGGCAATCACGTCCCGCCAGTCCTGGGTGCTGTTCAGCACCTGCACCATCAGAGCAGCGTCGAACTGGCGATCGTCGAACGGAAGCCGGGCTGCGTCTGCGAGCACCAGACGCGCCGAGGGCGCGCTGCTCCTGAAGGCAGTAAGCATGGCCACGGAGAGATCGACCCCGACATAGTCGTCGCCTGCAGCGACGAATGCCTTGCCGATGCGGCCCGCCCCGGCGCCGACATCCAGCACGGCGGGCCGAGCCAACGGCGCCACCGCCTGCATTACCTCGGCTCGGAACCCGGCAAGCACACTCTCGGGGATGGCGCGGCACCGATTGAAGGCCGGTGCCGCCGCATCATACTGTGAGCGTTTCCGCGCCCGATTGGCTTCAGTGATGTTGCATGACCATGGATGGGGAGGTTGCGAGATTGACCTGGAACATCATGCCACGGTCCTCGTGCGCCAGGATGTGACAGTGCAGAACATAGGAACCCGGGTAGTCGACGAACCGGCTCCGCAGCTTGAAGTATCCGGGGATCAGGATTGCCGCGCCCGTTGCCGGCTGGAAGCTCGTCGAAGCCGGGATCGGAAACACGTCCCACCAGATATTCGTCTGCGAGCCTGGGTAGGGACTTGGCGCTTGGGCGCACGGCTTCCAGGTATTCTTATCAGCGGGATTGATCCAGCACTGGCCAGGCTTCAGCGTCGGCTGGGTAGCACTTACGACGTATTGCGGCGTGGCCGGGGATACTGGATGGCCTCTGGCGTCGAGGAGCGGCGCATTGGGGTCGAACACCTCCACAACCTGGAACGGGTTCAGGTGGATGTGGAACGGATGATCGATCTGCGGCCGCAATGTCTCATTGACGATCGTCCACTCCTCGACCGTATTCAACGGGTTGATATCGACGGAGCTGCCTTCCTCGAATTTCTTGCCGTTGATGGTATGCTGGCGCTGTCCGCCCGGACCACTCGTCAGGAACGTCAAAGTTTTGGCCCCGGCCGGAACCACTTCGCCGGGCTTGATATCATCGAGGAAACTCGGCCGCGGCGGCATGGACGGGGCGAGCGTCATCGGCGTGCCCGTTCCGGTCAGAACGACGGACAGCAAGGTGACGGTGGTCGTGCTCTTTTGCGCGGCGCTGACTGAAACTCCCTGTACGACGCTGATGGGCAGGGTTTGAGGAACGGTCACACCGGTCGGCGCGCGCACCAGAAGGTCGACACGGTTTCCGGGCGCAACAAAGACAGGGCGCTGTGCGCGGGACTTATAGTTGAAGGAGTCGAACTGAACGCCGTCCTGGGCCGTCTGCCGCCAGGTGAAGCCCGTTGGCAGGCTCGAAATGTAGAACCCGTCCACCGACGACGCATTCACGATCCGCCACAGCTGAACTTGACCCGGATACATCGAGAGGTTGGGATGCTGCTGGCCGTTGACGGTAAAGGGACTGGTACCCGTCCCGCCGCCCCGCTCCATCCCCGGCGTATTCCCATACTGATTTACGACTAGTGTCGGCTGCTGCCGAGTCCAATCGGAAGACGTATTCTTGCGGAATTTATTGTACATGCGATTGAAGTAGCCGTCGTAGCCGTCGCCTTCGATAATGAGAGCGCCGGCCATGCCGTTGGATACGTCCAGCGCGGTCGAGCCGTGCTTATGCGCATGATACCAATGCGTGCCTGGTGACTGCCCCATCTCGAGAACCGAACCTTGAGGGACGACTCCCGGATATTTCGGCAAGAGGAAGCAGTAGGGAAAGGCGCCGATATAGTATTGCGGAAACTGGTTCGCCGCGATTGCCTTCTGATCGGCGAGCCACAATTGCTGCGGCGGGGGCTTGCCCTGGCCATCGGCGATCAGCAGGGCTTGCTGACTATCCGTGAAGGCGACCGGCAGGTCGGACCACAATTTAGGCCATTGCAGCAAATTGTCGGCCTTGAGCTTCTGTTCGCAGGTGTCGAAGAAGTTCCCCAATTCCTGGGCGACCGATTCGGTCGTGACCACCGGCTTGCCATCTTGGCCGCGCGGCGACGGCCTGACATTCAGGAACACGTTGTCCGCCGTTCCGTTCGGGCTCGTATGGGTGCCATGGTAGTGAATATTGCCGGACGTGGAGCCATGGAAACAGTTTGGCCAGGTATCGACGACCGGGTCCGGTGCAGGCTTCAGCACGGGATAGCCGGTGCTGCTCGTATCGCATCCGGCGCCCGGCTTCGAGGGATCGTACGTTCCATTCTCCCAGACATCGATCGACTGACCATAGTCCAACGTATTGATCTGGTTAAGAAACGTTAGCTCGACAACATCACCGAGCTGCGCCCGCAAGGTAGGGCCGGGCAGGGGAAGCGGCGCCGTTGCCGGCGGCTGTCCGTTGCTCTCCTGCTTCTGATAGAAGCGCAGGAGTTGCGACACGCATTTGCCGTTGCCGAGTTCGAAGTCCTGCTGCCCATCGGCGAGGACGATCGTGCCGCGGAGCCTGCCACCTTGGGACACGATCTCCGGCAAGGGGGTCGTCGCGACGTCGATGGGTCCCGGACAAGCCGTCGGCTGCGCATTCGCAATCGGAGCCACGAGAAAAAGGATGGTGGTGGCGACGAACATCGCCATGAGGCGGCGCGCCTTGCAGGCCGAGCCGGCGCGCGGTTCAAGCTGCTCCATAGAAGTCCCCCCAGCTGCAGTGGTTTTGGGTCGCCGCTTCGGGCGATTACTAGCTGAAATTCGCCACGACGATCTGGCCTTGCTCGGTCGGATCGGTCGGGTGAAGGAGGCAGCAATAGCGGATGACCGTCCCCACCGTCGTGCCGGCCGGGACGACATATTGCGGCGTCGACGATCCGCCAGCGGGAATCACTTCGGAAATAAACCCCGCCGGCCTTGGGTCCGACGGCGTCGGCTCGGGCTGGACCGGCGTCCCATCTGGATTTGCCAACCAGGGTTGGTGGGGCTGCGTCGTCTGGTTGCCCCAGGTCACTATGTCCTGCGCCTGTGCCTGGAGCGGCGTTCCAGGCGGCACGGCGGGTGAAAGTTGCGGCTGGAAAGCTGCCCCGCCCGCAGCTGTGGGTATGATTCGAATCGACCAATCGAGTTGCGGCATCTCAACGACCTCCCCGTTCCGCTACAGACTGACATCTCTTTAGTAGTTGGACAATAGCGTGCCATACTCAATCGGGAAATATAGAACATAATATGTACTCACAGATTGGTAGCGCTATGTATGAAAGAATATAGCGCTTGGCTCGTAGTTTCGGATCCTGGCGTCCGATTCTCGTGTGCTTTTTTTCGACTCGTTGCCCGGATTCTCTGGACATGGCCCCCGGAATACCATCGCCAGGGCCAGAGAAGTGCGCGGCAGATCAGTGATACGGCTAACTTTCAGGTTGTCTTTATGAGGCTCCTTCTAAGCGGCGTTCATTAATCGATCTATCGAGCGCGTGCGCGGCAGTGCATCGGCAGAGTTGATCGGGAGATCAGAATGCCCGTCCGCCCTCGCCTGGCGACAGTCAGACGAATTCGTGGCGTTCGACGATCCGGGTGCCGATCGATGGCGGCTTGCGGTTCCGTTCGGAGCAGGCGACACCGAACCGCCATCGAACGAACGACTGGTTTCAGGCGCAGCCGATTGCCCCTGGAACGGCGATAACTGGGCGCGAAGCCGGCGTTCGCCGCTTTCGGAGATGAAGCTGGCGACCGGCTCGGCCCCGGCATGGCGACCATGCGGAATTCCGGGTTGGGAAACGCCGGGCGCAGCCGCAAGCTGCCGGCGACTGGTACCGCTGAAGGAACGCCGCCGGTGATCGTCGAGGCTACGACCCTTCCGCCCGTCTCCATCGCAGAGCGCCGGCTGGTGTTCGCCGGGCTGCTGCTGGCCTTGAGCCTCGCGGCCCTCGACGGCAACATCGTCGGCACTGCGCTCCCGCTCATCGTCGGCGATCTGGGTGGCCTCTCGCATCTCTCCTGGGTGGTCACGGCGTTCCTGGTGACGTCGACCGCGGCCACGCCGCTCTATGGCAAGCTCAGCGACATGAAGGGGCGCAAGCCGCTGTTCTTCGCCGCGATCATCCTGTTCCTCATCGGCTCGGCGCTGTGCGGCATGGCCCGGAGCATGACTCAGCTGATCCTGTTCCGCGGCTTGCAGGGGCTGGGCGCCGGCGGCCTCTTCACCTTGTCGCAGACGACGGTCGGCGATCTCGTCGCCCCGCGCGAGCGCGGCCGCTATCAGGGGCTCTTCGCCGGCGTTTTCGCCATCGCCAGCGTCGCCGGGCCGCTGCTCGGCGGCTTCATCACCGATGCCTTGTCCTGGCGCTGGATCTTCTATGTCAATCTGCCGGTCGGCGCCGCCGCGATGGGGCTGATCGCGATCGGCTTGCAGCAGCGGGTGCCGCCGGTGAAGCACCGCATCGACTACGCCGGTGCCGTATTGCTGACCGCGGCGACCAGCACGATTCTCCTGTTCATGAGCTGGGGCGGCAACGTCTATCCGTGGGTGTCCCCTGAAATCGGCGGCCTGGGCGCCGCCGCCCTGGTGTTGTCCTTCCTGCTGATCGCGTGCGAGCGCCGGGCCGAGGAGCCGATGCTGCCACCCTATCTCTTCACCAACCGCATCTTCGTCATCGCCGCCGCGGTCACCAGCCTGACCGCGATGGCGCTGATCGGCGCCAATGTCTTCCTGCCGCTCTACTTCCAGCTGGTCGAAGGGGCTTCGGCCTCGACCGCCGGCTTGATGATAGCACCCCTCATGGGCGGCCTCATCTGCTCGTCGATGATCGGCGGCCGGCTCGTCTCGGCGACCGGGCGCTACAAGATCTTCGCCGTCTGGGGGCTGGCCGCGGCCACCGTCGCCTATGCTGCGATGGCCTATGTCGCCCATTTCGGCGCCGACCCCGTGCTGATGGAGACGGCGCTGACCGTGCTCGGGATCGGCATCGGGCTGGTCATGCCCAATCTGACGACCGCGATCCAGAACGCGGTGGAGCGGGCGCAACTGGGCGTCGCGACCTCGACCAACGGCTTTTTCCGCTCGCTCGGCGGCTCGTTCGGCGTGGGCGTTTCGGGCGCGCTCATGACCGGACAGCTGCAGCTTCTGCTGCCGCCCGAATGGACCCGGAGCAGTACGGGCGGAAGATCCCTGCTGGAGGGCAGCGTCGCCCAGATCGCAGGATTGCCGCCGTCCCAGCACGATGCGATCGTCGCCGCCTATCGCCATGCCATCGGCAGCACGTTCCTGGCCGGCGGCGGCGTCGCTCTCTTCGCCTTTCTGGTCGTACTGTTCCTGCCGGAGCGGCCGCTCGCGAGCGAGGTATCGGCTTCGACCGGCTGAAACGCCGATCGCGGCGGCTTCTGCCGTCAACCGGCTGGAACCGGCGCTGCCGCGATCGATTCGGCTGGTCGGATGACGGCACCGAGTTCGGCTTGCAGTTTCGGGACGGGAAATTTCAATGTCCATGCCGTGCCGCGCTCCGAACGGACTTCCGCCGAACCGTCGACCTGCTCCATCAGCCGCTTCACCAAGCCCAAACCGCGGCGCTTGACGGTGCCGACGGTCGTGAACCCGACGCCGTCGTCGACGAAGTAGATCGTCGCTTCGTCACCGGCGTCGCTGACCAGGAGCGACACTCCGATCGTCCCCGAATCGCCCGGGAACGCATGGAGATAGCTGTTCGAGATCAGTTCCGCGACGATGAGGCCCAATGCTGTCGCCGTGTCCAGATCGAGCATGAGCGGCTGGGAGTGGCAGGTCAGCCCGATTTTGCGGTGAGACGAAGTCTCGACCTCCTTGAAGCCTTCGCACAAGGAAGAGAGATAACCGCCGAAATCGATCGTCCGAGTCAGCCCGGCACCGAGCAGATGGTCATAGACTTTGGCCAAGGTCATGACCCGCCGGGCGATCGCGCTGATGCCGTCGGTCGCGGAAGCCTCGTCGCCGGTCTGGACGTGCTTGGTCAGCATCCCATAGACGAGATGGAGGTTGTTGCGGACCCGGTGTTGCAGCTCCTGCGCCAGAATTCCCTTCTCCGACAGGAGCCGGGCCTGCGCCGCGAGCAGGCGATCCCGATCGGCGACCATGTCCTTCATCTGGGCCAGTGCGGCCTGGACGACGCTGTTGCGATTGGACGTGTTGACGGCCTCGGCCAGGACATTGGCGAAGCCGGTCACGAACACGATGTCGTGCTGGTCGTAGGCATGGCGCTCGGGATTGTCGATTTCGAGGACGCCCCACGGCGGACCCGCCTGTTTCTTGATGACGACGTCCAGGGTCGAGACGATGCCGTGTTCGGCATAGAAAGAGGGCAGGAGAAAGCTCGCGTCTCTGCCGAGATCCGCGCAGATCACCGGCTCGCCGGTGACGAAGGCGCGGCCTTGCGGCGAGCTCTTGTCGGCCCGGGACACGACGCCGCCGACGACGCCGTCGTGCCAGCCGACGCCGGCCTCGACGAGGAGATCGTTTTCCTCGGCGCGGTATCGGCAGACCTTGCAGAAGGGCACGTCCAGGCTCTCGGCGCAGACCCGCGCAGCCTCGGTCAGCACCTTGCCGAGGTCGCTTTCGCCGAGCGCGAAGCTGCCGAAGGCGGCGAGCGCCGCCTGCTGGCGGAGCAGCCGCGCGATGTCCCGATCGCGGTCGTCGGGTTCGCCCTGGGGGATCCTCGCCGTCTCGGTCAAGGATGGTTCGAGCAGATGGAATCCGCTGGGAAAGGGCGGCTGCGCCCGGCCCGTACGGACGAGTTCCTCGACAATCTCCAAGGCACGAACGACATCGGCCGGCCGGTATGGTTTGCCCAGGCAAGCATCGCCGTCCGCCTTGGTCAGGCGGATCTGACCGGCATTGCCGGTGGCATAGAGAATCCCGAGCCCGCCCCGCCGGTCGAGCCGGGCGGCGATCTCGGTGCCGAGACCGCCCGCGGCCAGGCGCAGATCGAGCAGCGCCAGATCGGGCTTGTGCCGGGCCGCGAGTTCGACCCCTTCCTCGACCGTACGGGCGATGCCGCACACGGCAAAGCCGCCGTCGACGAGAACCTCTTCCAACATGTCGGCCATCAGAAGGTCGTTTTCGGCGATCATGACTTTGAGCATGAGACGGGTATCCAGCTCACTGCGCAGCTTCGGCTCGACCGGGCAGAGACTATCGACGCCGGCCGGGATGGCGAGCATCGGAATCTACTCGAGGCGACGCCGTTCCGCGGCGCTCGAGGCCGGATGCGAGAGCGTCCCCCGGTTTCGCTGGGATTCGCGAGAGAAATCGACGCTGCCGAGCAGGACGACCCCGATACGCCGAGGCGGGTGCCGGGACCTGTCCTGCCCGCCTGCGATCTTGCCGGGATGACCGCGGTCGCTGTCGTTTCTGCTCGTCTGGTCACGGCGGATCGCGGCCCCGGGCGGGTGCCGGTTCGGCGGGCGCCTCGCCGCTGGAGTCGCCGGGCGCTGCCGTTGCCGTGCTCCGCTGGAGCCAAGGTCGCAGCCCCACCGGGCGGGGCGAAGTCGATGTCGAGGGCGGGTCTGCCGCCTGGTCGCTGCCCCGGAGGAGGCCTCGCCCGGGGGGGTCATTTCGCCCGGGCGGTTCGTCGCCGCCCGCGGGTCCGGCCGGCGCCGCGGTTTCGGGGACCCGGGCCTTCCCGGTGAAACACCGGGCGAAGTCGCGGCGGACGAGGTTCATGCACTCTTCCGGCGAAAGCCCGTCGAGGCCGGCGAACTCGTCCTCCTCCTCGAACTCCTCGTCGAGTTCGCCGAAGAGATCCTCCGTCTCGGTCTCGATGCCATCGGTTTCGACGTCGGACGAGTCGATCTTTCCGCGCCGTTCCGCCGCCGAGGTCGGGGCCCCAGCCGGGCCTCGGGCCGAGGCCGCTCGCCGGCGGGCGGGATCGCGCAGCGCGTCCGACTCTCCGACCGGCGCGTCGGGCTCGCCGGGTTTCCGACCCCGCGATTATTGCCAAGGACTATGGTGTTTCGTTCGAGGGTTTCCGGTTCGCAGAGTACTTTCCCGACGAGCCAGGGGCCGGCTTGTATTATGTGGCCTGCCGTCTCGGGTTTCATGATCGCGGGCGGAAATCGCTCACCGTCTCGCACCTCATCGCTGTCGTTGAACGCCGGGCATGGTTCGAGCCGCCCCCTACGACGAACGCGGCGGGATGACCGATCCGACAACCGGCTTGCCCGCGCGGATCGCCGGGAGGCCGCTCGCCCAGTTCGCCGCCATCCCTGAAAAAGAGAGATCTGGCTGCAGAAGCGGAAGAGCGCCCGCACTCGTCGCGCCCAGCGGCTCGATCTCGGCCACTCCCCGCGGACGCTCGGCATTACTGAAGCGGCCGAGCTGCGCCAGGCCGACCACAAGGCGGTGACCGCCTGGGAACGGCATATGCGCGAGACCGAGCCGGCGGGCGCCCTCGACCATCCCCCGGCGGCTCGCGGCGCTGTCGGGCCTCTACCAGGACCTGGTCCGCCACGGCCATTCCGCGCGCAAGCTGGTGAGCGAGACCGAGCGGCCGGCGATAAACCTCGACGACGGCTCGACCGCGGCTTTTCGAAGGCGCAACCGCGCTGCCTTCCGACTCGGTACCGCCAACGCGGACGCTGCCAGGCGGATTTCCAGCTTGAACCCAAGCCCCGCGCAGGCGCATTACCCTGCCGGCAACCAAGCGAGGCCGCCATGAATCTCCCGGTCAACACCTTCAAGCACGCGATTGCGGCCGGCCGGCTGCAGATCGGGCTGTGGTCGATGTTGTCGAACCCGATCACGGTCGAGATCCTCGCCGGCGCCGGGTTCGACTGGCTGCTGCTCGACACCGAGCACGCACCCAACGAATTGCCGATGGTGCTGAGCCAGCTCCAGGCGGCGAAAGGCGGCACGGCTCATCCGGTCGTCCGCGTCCCCTGGAACGACATGGTGGCGATCAAGCGCTTTCTCGATATCGGGGCGCAGACGATCCTCGTCCCCTATGTCGAGACGGCGGCGCAGGCGCAGGCGGCGGTCGCCGCGACCCGCTATCCGCCCGCGGGCGTGCGCGGCTTCGCCGGCGGGGCGCGAGCCTCGCTCTACGGCCGGGTGAAGGACTATGCGCGGACTTGCCAAGACGAAATCTGCGTGCTGGTCCAGGTCGAAACCCGCCTCGGGGTCGAGAATATCGAGGCGATCGCCGCCATCGAGGGGATCGACGGGATCTTCATCGGTCCGGGCGATCTGGCCGCGGCATTGGGTCATGTCGGCCAGACCGAGCATCCGGAGGTGCTGGCCGCCATCGAGGACGCGATCGGGCGGATCCGGGCGTGCGGGAAGCCTCCGGGAATTCTCACGGTGGACGAGAGTCTGGCGCAGCGCTACATCGAACTCGGCTGCCTGTTCACGGCCGTCGGGACCGATGTCGGCGTGCTCGCGCGCAACGCCGAAAAGCTGGCGCGACGGTTCGCGCCGGCTGGATGAGTGCGGCCGGGAACGGGACCCGGTCCGGGATGCTCGGGTAGCGGGATCTTCCATCGCCGGCAGGGCCGTGATACTACCTTGTCTTGAAATGGGACAAGGTTTTCCGCGGATGCTCGACACAATTCCCCCGACAGAATCTTCCACCTCGACGGACGAGCGGATCGTCGTCTTGGTGCTGCCGGAACTCCTGGCCAAGATCACTGACCCGGCACAATTGCGCGGTGGCTCGGCGGCCTCGGTCCCGCCGATCCGGGTCCTGTTCTGCCTCACCGAGAGCCCTGATCCGGCGCTCGCGACCTCGGCGGGCGGTGCGGGAGGAGAGGTGGAAATCCTGGCCGGCCCGACGGTCGCGATCCCACAGACGGCCGCCCATGTTCTGAGTGCGCCGCCCGGAACGACCCCGGATCAGCTGAGAGAGTTCGCCCTGGCTCTGGCCGATGTCGTTCTGGTCGCCCCCGAGATCGAGCAAACCGACAAGATCCGCGAACTCATCCGGATGATCGAGGAACTCGGCAAGCCCATCGTCGTTCCCGGCGACCCGATCCCGAGCTTGCCGCCACGGGCCGATGTCACGTCCGGCCTCGACCCGGATGTGCCGGGTTGGCATGCTCGAGGACGGCGCGTCTTCGGGCGTATCGAGCAGGCCATCCTGGAATTGTTCGCGTTCAACTGGCGTGGGTCGTCGGACGCCGGGATCGCCAGAAGCTGGGCGCGATTGAAGAAATGCTTCGGCCCCGGATGGGCTCCCCGGCCGTATTTCGCGCCGGAATCTTGGCGGGAGCTGGCCCCCGACCGGGCGGCCCGCGACCCGTCCGCCGAGATCGAGGTCGGTTTCGAGGCGCTGGACCGGAGCGCTCTCTACGGATCCTATATCTACCGGGATCTCGTCTGGGTCGAAAATCTGGGCGCCGCCTTCGCGGTCTTCGCCGCTGTAGAGGGCCATCTCGTCGGCAGCGAGCAGCTCTGGCCCGTCTTGGAATTGGCGACCCTGCTCCTGGTCGCTGCGCTGGCCCTGGGCACGCGCCGGGTCAACCTGCAGGACCGATGGTCGGCCTGCCGTTTCGGCGCCGAGCAGCTGCGGATCGCCCGCATGTCCCTGCCCTTGCTGGTGACGCCCCGGGCGCTGCTCACCTCCGACAAATCCACCGACGGTGGCCCGGGCGGTCACGGAACCGAGTTCGGCCTCCAGGCGTTGGCTCAGGTGAAGCGGATCGTACGCGATCAGGGGCTGCCGCGGCTCGACCCCGGCTTCACCCCCGTCCAGGCCGCCGCTTGGCTCGGGCTGATCGTGGCCGATCAGAGGACATACCATCGCCTCAATCACCTGAAGCTCCACCACGCGGAGCGTTGGCTGCGAGGGTTTTCCCTGTTGATTTTCGTCGCCGCGATTCTCGCGGTCGTTACTCATTTCTTCGACCCGAAGCACTGGCTCCTGCTCGTCACCGCCGCTGCCCCGGCTTTCGCCGCGGCGTTTTTCGCGGCCGGAACGCGTCTCGGCATCGTCCACCGCACGGCCCTCAGCATCGAGGCGGAGCGGGAACTCGCCAAAGTCGAGGCCGGTATCGCCGATCTCGCGCGGGGTTTTCCGCAAGACGAGGCCGCCTGGCGAGAGCTGCGGCGCCTCGCCTCGATTGCCGCCGAGGCCATGGGCCGGGAGAATACCTCGTGGCACAGCTTGGTTTGCCGCCACAGGGACGAGTTCACGTCATGACCGCTGAACCGCCCGACCCCGCCGCCGATCCGAGGGCACTGCTGGTGTGCAAGAAGCCGATCCCGGTGCAGGCTGAATTCGCGGACGCGGACGGCATCTGTGCCACGCTCGAAGGTCCCGTGCGCTTCCGGACCGGCGATGCGATCCTGACCGGCGGCCAGGGCGAGCGCTGGCCGGTGCGCCGCGACCTGTTCCTCGCCGGCTACGAACCAGTGCCGCCGGTCGAGCCCGGCCAGAACGGGCCCTACCGCAAGGCGCCCGCCCCGGCCCAGGCGTTGCGTCTGGATCGGGCGCTCGACGTGAAGGTCGGATGGCAGGACGACCCGCTGCACGCAAGCGCCGGCGATTGGCTGCTGCGCTATGCCGACGGCAGTGAGGGTGTCGTGCGGGATGCCATCTTTCGCGCGACCTATGGTCCAGCCCCGGGCGAAACCCGCTGGCCGCCGCCCGGCGGGTAGAAGCGGACGACGACATCGGTCCGGCCCTGCTCTCAGAGCCCTGGGGACCGGCGCCCCGCCGTCACGCCGTGCCCGGAACGAGCCCTATCGCCGCCGGCGGTTGGCCGCCACCGCGAGCCGGCCGGTGACGCCGCCCGGGAGCAGCTTGAACAGCACCGTCACCGCGCGATTGGCGCCGCCGACGACATGGACGCTGCGCCGGCCCAGCGCTGCCAACCCTTCCTTCGCCACCTGCTCGGCGCTGTGGCCGCCCGAGGGCCCGAATTGGGCACGCTCGCCGAACCGGGTCGCCGTCGCCCCCGGGCAGAGCGCCAGCACGTCGACCGGCTCGGCCGCGAGTTCGACTGCAAGGCCCTCGGCCAGACGCAGATCGAACGCCTTGGTCGCGGCATATGTGGAAAAGAACGGGATCGGACCGAACCCGACGACGCTGGCGACGATGATCACGCCGCCGCGCCCGCCCGCCGCCCGGGCCCGCTCCAGGATCTGCGGCAGCAGCATCCGGGTCAGCACCACCGGCGCCAGGACATTGACCGTCACCATCCCGCACTCGGCCTCGAGCGGGCTCTGGGCGAACGGCCCGAACTGACCGAGCCCGGCATTGTTGATCAGCAGATCGACGCCGAACCGGAGGCCGCGCTCAGCCAAAGCCTCGGCCGACCCCGGAGATGCCAGATCGATCGCCGCGATCTCGATCCGCCGATGCGGGCGGGCGAGCCGTTCGGCGAGGACGGCCAGCCGGTTCTCGTCGCGGCCATGGAGCAGGAGATCGGTCGTTTCGGGCAGCGCATGGGCGAGAGCCTCGCCGATGCCGCTCGAAGCACCAGTGATGAGTGCGGATCGGTACGCCAACGGAACCCTCCCATGCGACTCTTCGGCCCGGCCAAACGTTGACAGGTTGCGCATCGGCGCCCTACCACGCTGATTGCACCGGTCCACGCGCCACCCCGCCAGAGGGAAGCCCCGCCATGGTCGCCTATAAGACGCTGAACGATCTCGACGTGGCCGGCAAGCGGGTCCTGGTCCGCGTCGACTTCAATGTGCCGATCCAGGACGGCAAGGTCGCCGATGCGACCCGGATCGAGCGCCATGTTCCGACCATCGAGTATTTGACCGCTGCCGGCGCGCGCGTCGTGCTGCTGTCCCATTTCGGCCGGCCCCAGGGCCGGCGTGCCGCGGAAGCCTCCCTGGCCCAGTTGGCAGCCCCGCTCTCCAGAGCGTTGGGCGGCAAGTACGTGGCTTTCGCCGATGATTGCATCGGCGAGGACGCCGCCAAAACAGTGAATGCGCTGCGCAACGGCGAGGTGGCGCTCCTTGAGAATCTCCGCTTCCACGCCGAGGAAGAGAAGAACGATCTGCCCTTCGCCCGGGCACTCGCCCAGCTCGGCGACATCTATGTCGACGACGCGTTCTCGGCCGCCCACCGCGCCCATGCCTCGACCGAGGCGCTGGCACGGCTGCTCCCGGCCGCTGCCGGGTTGGCCATGCAGGCGGAACTGGAGGCGCTGGCCCTTGCGCTCGACCGGGCGGCGCGGCCGGTCGCAGCGCTCGTCGGCGGATCCAAGGTCTCGACCAAGCTCGATCTCCTCCTTTCGCTGGTCGGCCGCGTCGAACATTTGATCATCGCCGGTGCGATGGCCAACACCATGCTGCTGGCCCAGGGCCGGGAGATCGGCCGCTCGCTGGTCGAGCGCGACATGCTCGACACGGCCGACGCCATCTTCGGCGCGGCGGAAGCGGCACGCTGCAAGATCCTGCTGCCCCAGGATGCCGTGGTCGCCGAGACGCTGGCGCCCGGAGTCGAGACGGAAATCGTGGCGATCGGCAAGGTGCCGGCCGACCGCATGATCTTCGATATCGGCCCGGCCAGCGTCGCCGCCATCGCCGCCCGCCTGGAAACCATCGAGACCCTGGTCTGGAACGGCCCGCTCGGCGCCTTCGAGACGCCGCCTTTCGACGCCGGCACCACCGCCATCGCCCGTCTCGTCGCCGGCCGGGTCGCCTCCGGCAAACTCATCGCCGTCGCGGGCGGCGGCGACACGGTTTCCGCGCTCGCCCATGCCGGGGTCGAGAATCAGCTCACTTATGTCTCGACTGCAGGCGGCGCCTTCCTCGAATGGCTCGAAGGCCACAAATTGCCGGGGGTCGAGGCACTGAAGCAGTAGCGCCGACGGCGCCGGGGCGGATCACGGCGCCGGGGGGCCGCGCTTCGGTTGTTCCAACTGCCAGATCGCGCGGAGGAAATTCGGATCGCGCTGCCATTTCTTCAAGAGCGTGGCCGCCGCATCGGGCTTGATGCGTTCGTAGAGCGCCAGAATCCCAGCCATATCGCCGAGCGGAGCGGGATGCTCGCGCCCGCGCGCCTTGCGGGTCAGCACATAGAGCGAGGCGAAGGTGGATTTGTCGATGCCGGCGCCACGACAGGCGATGCACAGCCCCTCGCCGCCCAGTTCGAACAGCATGCGGTGGACGAGCTGCAGCCTGATCCCCGTGAACCGCGCGAAGAGGGCAGCGAACAGCGCCACCTCGCCGTCGCGCAGCGTCTGCAGCATCAGCGTCGGCGAAATCTGGCCGAGTTCCGCGAGGCGCGCGGCGAGCTCGACCGCCTTGGGCGGCAACCCGGCCGGCAGGCTCGCCAATTCCTGGACGGCGTGTTCCATCGTGACGTCGAGTTCGCTCGGGTCGACATCGAAATGTTCGACGATATGGGCGCGAAGGGCGGCCGAGACCCACCAATACATCCGCATGGCGAGCTCGCCGGAAAGGTCGGGGCGGCGCAGCAGCGGATTCTGGTAGGCGTCGACCCGTTGCGACTGCTCGACCAGATATTCCAAGGTCTTCTGCGAGATCTGAGCCTGGGTGTTTTCCAGCAGGGTCTTGATCACGTCGACATCATCGGTTTCGACCAAGGCGTCGGCGACCTGCTCGCTCAAGGATTTGCGGATGGCGATGGCCAGCTGGTGTTCGAGGGTGCGGTTGCGGATGATCTCGATCAGTTCCAGATCCTGGAGCACTTCGCTGTTGACCAACAGCGGGTGGGCGACCTCGATCGCGTCATTGGCCAATGCACGGACCAGCTCGGCCGGCGCAGTAGGCTGTTCGGCCAAGCGATCGGCGAGCGCCCGGCGAACCGCGATCTCGATATCGTGGATCAAGTGCCGCAGAATTTCGGTCATCAGCGCTTTTTCGCGGTCGCTGAGGACTTCAGAATTGGCAAAGAACAGATCGCCGATCGTCGCGACCAGCGCCCGCCTCCCGGCCAGCGTCTTGTCCCGCGCCAGCTCGGACAAATAGTCGAGCTCCTTGCCGTCTATCCGCGCCATGGCGGGCTCCGACCGGCACGGTCGAAGCGCCCGCCTTGCCTGAGGCGGAGTTTGGCGGCCCCAGAGAAGAACTGCAGAGTCGGCAACGATTTTCCCTCAATTTGATCGTGCACTGGTGCGTTCTGCAGTATCTTGGCGCGAGTCTTGCAAAATCCTTAAGGGCGATGTCCGGGTCGTACGGCACCGATCGCTCCGGCCTCCGCGCGAGCGCGGATTTCGGCGAAGCTGGACCGGTTCAACAGGATTCCGTCGCGATAGACCAGGCGCAGCCGGTCGGACGGTTCGTTGCCCGCTGCCGGCACGGTCCGCCAGGCACCAGCCTCGCCCAACAGCGCCAAGCGGCCGCGCTTGGACGCTTTGCCGGGATCGGTGACCGGGTCCTTCCAGACATCGCGCCAGACTCCGTCGACCCGGGCGGCCGAGCATTTCATCGCGAATTTCAGCGTGTCGCGATCGAGCTGCTGGAGCAGTCCGCCACCCATGCCGAAAGCGACATTGTCGGCCGACCAGCCGGCTCGCGTCAGGCGCTCCAGGATCCCGGCGATCGAGCCGAAATTGATGCCGTCGCCCTGGATGATCCGCACCGACGGATGCAGCACACGATAGCCCTTGGCGTTGGTGGTATGGCCGAACTCGGCGCCGAGCTGCTCGGCCGTGCGGGCGACGATGCTCGCCGGATCGCCGGAATCGGGTCGCACCACCAGCACGCCGCCGGTCGCCAGCACCGCCTCCTTGAGAGTGCCGCCCCAGATCCGGGTGACGGCGTGATCGAGGTCCCAGGAATCCGAGACGCAGGCGACGAGCGCCCCCGGCTTGCCGAACTGGCGGAGCATGTTGCGATAAGCCTCGGCCTCGCCGTCGCGGCCCCAGGCGGTGATCGTGCTGTGCTCGGCCGCCGGGATCGAGAATCCAGCCATCGCCTCGCCGTAATACTCGCGGGCAGCGAGCACGCCGGACATGGTGTCGGTGCCTTGGAAATTGACCAGATGGGCGGCCCCGCCGATTCCTGCGCTCTCCCGGCTGGAAACGCCGCGCGCGCCGAAATCATGCAGCTTGAAGGCGATCTGCCCTTCGGGATCGTCGGAGCTCAGATCCAGATAGCGCCGGATGATCTCCTTGCACATGAAGGAGTTGGTCGCGACCGTGGTTGGGTACCAGATCGCGCGCAACAAAGAGGTCTCGAGGAAACTGGTCAGCCAGAAGCAGGCCGGGTCGGTGTTGACGATAGTGGCCAGGACATTGCGTACCGGCAGCACGGTGCCCTCCGGCACCGCCTTGATCTCGACCGGCAGTCTGCCGCCGTGGGTCCGCACGATATGCTCCCAGCCGGCGCGGTGAAACGGCACGCCGTGGGCGGTCCAGAGCGGTTCGGCCTCGTCGATATCGGCCATCGTCACGGCTGTGGCCAGATACGCCGAGAGAAACATCTGCAGACCGAAGAACAGTGTCCGATCCCACTGCCCACCGCGCGATTCGACATAGGAGTAGATGTACTCGGTCCCGGGCGGGTATTGGAGATAATGCGACTGCTTGTAGCTGTCGGCATCGAGGATGATGTTCTTGTGCATGGGTGAAGCACCTGGCGATCGGGCTCGACGGCGAGCCGGAATTATAGCTGCGACACCATGATCCGGATGATGTCGAAATGGTCGAGGAACATCTCGGCCCGCCGGCACGCGGCCAGCGGCAACCAGCGTGCGGCAGCAGCATCGTCACTGGCCTCGACCTCGGGCAGTTGGGCGCCGTCCTCGCTGCCGGGGTTCAGCGCCAGCAGGAAGGCATGGGTGATGAAGCGGCCGCGCGGGTCGCGATCGGGCGCGTCGAACACTCTGGGCGGACCGACGATGCTGGCGCGGAGCACCGGGTCGGTCAGCTTGATCCGGGTCTCTTCCCGCAATTCGCGCAGCATGCTGTCTTCCAGACTCTCGCTCGTGCCGAGAAAGCCGCCGGGCAGAGCCAACAAGCCCTGACCCGGCCGCGATCCGCGCTCGATCACCAGGACATGGCCGCCCTGAATGACGACGGCATCGGTGGTGACGAAGACCGGTTCGTATGGCGATCCGGCCCAAGACTTGCGGTAGTCGCGGATGAAGCGAAGTTCCTCGAGGATCCGGCGGTAGCGGTCTCCGGACCGGAACCGAGAGAGTTCGGCGCCGACATTCGGCGGCACGCGATCGCCGGCCCGGCCGCGCGAAGTCTCCGCCTCGTCCGAGAACAGCCCCGCACGCAGCGACTTGGAGGTGACCGGTACGAGTGTTTCGACCTCGATCATATCCCATTGCGGGAAGAGTCGCCGGTAATATCTCGAATGATCCGACTTGCGGCCGATCAGGCCGATCCGGGGTGCTGCCGGCACTCCATCACGGGCCGAGACTGCTTCGGCGACGGCCTTCTGGACCAGCTGAGCCCAAAGCGTGTCGCTGTAGTAGAGATCGTCGAGGGGCAGAATAGTCACCCGCTCCGTCTCTTCGGCAGAGAGACTGCCGGCGATCATCTCCCGGCGTTCCTCGTAATTCCAGGGATTGAGATGGGAGATCGAGGCCGAGGCCGAGCCGATCAGCAAGACGAGATGGCCGGCCTGGCGCAACGCCGCCTCGACGACTTTGCGATGGCCGAGATGAAAGGGCTGGAACCGCCCGAAGAACACGAGGAAGTCGTAGCCACCGTCGCCGGAATGGGGCGAGCGGCGCTCGGGCCTCGGGGTTGGTGCGGTCATGACGGCTCCTGTCTGCGGTGGTGGTCCCGGATCGATCATCCTGGCGCTCGCAAGGGAGAGGCGAACTGCGGTGCTGTCAAGTGGCGGGCTCGGACGCGTTCGAGTTCGGGGCTCGCCGGGAGAAGCCGGTTCAGAATGGGAGCTCGTCGATCAGCGACACCGCGCGATACGCTAGGCAGCCGTCTATCCTGATCTCCACGAGGTACGGCCCAGGCCCGAGTGGCGTTCTGAAAACGATCGACCGACCCGTCGGGGCCGGGTCGAGAAAGAAACCTCGACTCCAGGCGCGATCGGTGGGAACTATGATACCCTCGACCTTTACCGACTGCGCATCATACCTATGGTGGATGCTGAAATTCACTCCCTGTTCGGATACGGCGACCTGATCCACATAGGCGAATCGGTTTTCGAATATGCCCGGCTCCGTATAGACGCGTATGATTCTCGACCACCGGCCCGCGGCGTCTCCCAGCAAATATAATAGCGTTGCACGCTCCGCCGGCGACCGGCACAACACCGCTTGTAGCCGGCCATCTAAAGCGAGCGCCATTGGCACGAGAACCTCTGCACAACGACGCCGAGTTATGTCAGACCGGATGTCGACAGCTCCAACATGATATATCTGCTCAAATGGTAAGCTCCGAAATTCGTCATCGGACGAGAGTCGATTGGTGCGCGGAGACTGCATATTACCGTCTGAGAAAAATACCCCAGGCATTGTTAATATTCCCTCAGACCGAAAGATCAGTATTATCAATATAGGTGCATGAATTTCAGGATCATTGTGGTAATACTCACTAGGCTTCCTTATACCTTCAACATGATATTGTGTAGGACTTCTTGGTCGAAAATACAAACGAGCGAAATCGAGCGCCAGCGACTGAGTTGCGATAATTTGCTTATCAGCGATATCTTTCGGCGCCCGCTTCTGTGCAGCGTTCCGGGACAGTAGGCGACCGTCCCGGAGGATCACGGCTGCGTTCTCGACGGGCTCATGGCGAAATAGGCAGGGCGGCCAAGTTTGTCGAAAAGGGTACGAGCTCTTCCTCAGGTTATCCGTCCAGAAAGCGATATGCTCCCTAACGGTCTGTAGCGCTAGTGCCAAGCCAACTCGCCTTGTACCCCGCTGGTCGTCAGAGCTTCGCGTGGCTCGGTCTCGTCATCGAGTTCCATCGCGATCGCGGGCATGGTGGCACCCTTTGGCTGCAATTCTATCGCACGTATATATGGGAGTTCTCTAAGAATGGGGAAAATATAATACGCATCAGAGCGAGCACGACCTACCAGCTTCCCGCGTGTCACCGGCCCGCGCAACATCAAGGTCCAAAGCTCGAAAAGTTCGTCGAGACATACTATGCCTGTACGGCCCTCCCGCTCTATCTTCAACCCAACATCGGGTACCATCTTCGCCATATATGGCTTCTTACTTTGAATGGTATGGAAATTTCCTCGGTGGGCATAGATAACGGCCGCCAGATCGGTAATGAACTTCGGGAATGAACCCTCGAATCTGATATTTGAGAAATGGTGAATATGCTCCGGCGGCCCAAGATCGACCTCGTAGTCATGAACATAAATCTGGATTGGCAAGTTGGACAAATATCTCTCCATTAACGGCCGTACGTCTCCCCAATCAAGATTACCATTCCCGCACCCGAGTCTTGGAAATGCGATCTCCCAGATCCCTCGACGTTCGTATTCGCTGACAAATTTCTGCAGCCCCGCCTCGATGTAGTATAGCTTTGACGGATTCCGCCAGTGCTTCTTGGTGGGGAAATTGAGAATCCATCGGGTGGGCGCCTTCCAGAGCCAGAGCTGTCCAATGTGCAACTTTTTCTCGGCGCATAATCTAGAGTATCCCTTGAACATCTCGGGGTAGCGCTGCTTCATCGCTGAAGCCAATCCCTTCCCCATGACGCCAACGGTGTTCACCGTGTTAGTCACCGTTTGCGCTCTAGAATCAAGAATGCTGGTGCGGACATAAGTTAGCATCGGACGTTCCAAAATTGGCAGCAGCACCGAGGGATTCTTTGTGATTCGAACCGAAGAGTCAATGTGTGATCGGGAGCTTCCCGACCCTACTCCGCCGCCAGCGGCCGCTTCGCCCGTTCCGCAGCCGCACGCTTCAGATCATCCGTCGTCATCCGGCTGCCGTCGTGACTCCAGCCCGGCGGGGCGAAGAGATATCCCACGCGCTGGCCCAGGGTCAGCCCCGGCTGCACCAGATCCACAGCGATTGGGATGAATTCGTGGACGGCAACCCGCAGCGGGTTGAAGGTTCCGAGATTCCTGACCAGCCCGTAATGCAGCGGCAGCCCGTCCTGCTCCGGGGTGAAGGTGCCGAACAGCCGGTCCCAGACGATGAACGCGCCGGCGTAATTGGCATCGAGGTAATGGGCGTCGCGGCCGTGATGGACGCGATGATGGGAAGGCGTGTTGAACACTGCCTCGATCCAGCGCGGCAGCCGGCCGACAGCTTCGGTATGGATGAAGAACTGATAGACCAGATTGAGCCCGGCCACGAAGAACAGCAGCGCCGGCGGAAAGCCCAGCAGCGCCAGCGGGATTTTCAACACGAACAGCCCGTTCAGAGGACCGGTCCAAGTCTGGCGCAGCGCCGTCGACAGATTGAAATGCTGGCTCGAATGGTGGACGACATGGCTGGCCCAGAACCAGCGCGAACGATGGCCGATCCGATGCACCCAATAGTAAACGAAATCGTCGAGCACGAATGCGACCGCGAAAGCCCCCCAGCCGAACCCGATCTCGAAGACATGGAACCGATAGGCATATAGGATCGCGTCCACGCCGATCCAGGCGAAGAGCAGCCCCGCGATCAGGCTGCCGAAGCCCATCAGCAGGCTGGTCGCCGTGTCGCGCGTCTCGTAACTGCCCTTGACCCACCGGTATCGAGTCGCGATCGCCTCCAACACAACCAGGGCCACGAAAATCGGGGTGGCGATGGTGACGGCATCGGGCAGCTCCACGGCCGAGTTCATCATGGGACGAGTTCGAGTGGCCTGCGGCGCGGAATCGCCGGGACAACGCGGAGCGCTCGCAACCGGCTGCACCACAGCGCGGCCAGCGCCGGATCGCCCAGATCGAGAGCGACGTGCGGAGCCGCGAAATCGGCGAGGCGGAACCGGATCCGACCGCATCCGACCTGGCTGACGCCGCCGAAACTCGAAGGTTCGATCAGCCGGACCAGCCAATGCGCGCCCTGGGCCCGGAGCAGACCGATCGCCCGGCCACCCTCGAGCCGGAGCAGCGCGCCGTCTCCCGCGACGGCAATTACGGTCTCGACCACCGCCGCCGCCGGATACTCGGCCAGAAACAGCGCCCTCGCCCCGTCCTCGGACTCCAGCCGGGCCGTGACGCTACGGCCGAGCCAATGCACCAGGCCGATAATGGCGGCGATGAGAACCAGATTGCTCGCGAGAATGAACGGAAGCGTCACGCCTGCCATCCTTTCGGCCGGGAGGGGCCGGGCGCCGATGACCAGCCATCGGAGCCCCGATATTACGGCACGCGCAAGAAATTACCAGATCGATCCGGCGCGGCACGAACCGACATTTCTCGTAAAAAGGGTTGTTTCCTCAAAGCACTGCTCCTATTCCAACTGAACCGCTATCGGGCGGGCGAGTGCGACAGCACGCTCGACAGTGCGGGGTCGTTCGGGCTCGCCGCCAGCGGCGGGAAGCACAAATAGGCGTTCATCGCCGGATAGACGCCCGGGGCCAACACGCCGACATCCTGGGCGAGAACGCTGCCCTTGACTTCCGGCAGGGCGACCTCGGCGCTGCGCAAGGGCAGGCAGGCCTGCTGCAAGAGGGCCGCACCGCGCGGTGCAATAGTGTAGCAGGGCTGACCGAAGGCGCGGATCAGACGGAACGGCTGGGGGGTAAATCGCTGCACCTGAAACTCGGCCAGACCCTGCGCCAGGCTGTTCTGATCGAGATGGGCAATGCAGATCCCGGCGCCACGGACGAGTTCGAACGCGGTATAGACATCGAAATTCCAGCCCCACAAGACGAAATCCCAACCCGCCGGCAGCCCGTGGAGCAGGGTGCGGGCGGCACTGGTGAAATTGCGGTTGAAGACGACATCGTCCTCGCAAATCGTGACCGGCTTGCGCGTCGCGATCGCCTCCTCCCAGAGCCGGACATGCGACAGGCTGCTGCCGACGGCGCCCGGGGTCCAGGGCAGGTTCGGCGCGATCATCCCGGTACCGACCAGGGCGGCCAGATCGAGCGTGCGCCCGTCGATTCCGGGAAAGCGCCGGATCTGCGGTAGGAAACCGTTGACCCGGGTGAATTGGGCCAGACGCTCGGGCGCCCGATCGAGGTTGATCAGATTGATCAGCACGGCGGCGGCGCACCGAGGCCGAAGCGCCGCGACGCCGGGTTGAAGGCGAACCAGAGCAGAATCGGCGCCAGCAGCGGCAGGACATAACTCGCCATGTAGAAGGCGAGGCCGGCGAGGAAGAAGATCGGCCCGCTGTAATGCGGTGCTGCGACATAGAAGGGCGGCGGCACGAACTGGAGCCGGTCGGCCGGGTTGGGCGCGTGATTGATGAGCACGGCGACGAACACGAACAACAGCGCAGTCGCCGAAAGCACGAACAGCAGGGTCAGGGCCGCCGACCCGGCGACCAGCATCAACCCCAGCCGCGGGGCCCGCGGCGGCGCCAGGGCCAGGGCGAGGAAGAACGGCCAGGCGACGAGGTAGCGGCGCAGCAGCTCGGCCGCGACCGGGAAATTGGCCTCCTGGCGCGCATCCGCCCATTTCCCGGACGTGACTTGGAGGCTGGTCTGAGCGGTCCAGCCGCCGGCACCGTCCGGCAGCAGGTCGCGGACCGGCAGCAGCAGGGCCGCGAACCAGGCGACCAGCGGGCGCAAAGCCGCGATCATGCTATCGACCGAGAGCCACCACAGTCCCATCAGGGGCACGAGCGCTGCCACGGCGAAGAGCGCGAACCGGAAGCGTGCGGACCGGTCCATCTGAGGCCGGCTCAGCCGGTAGCGGCCAGAGGCCGCCGGTCCTGCCAGCGCTGCCAAACCAGGAAAATCAGCAACCCGTCCAGCATGATCAGCGCGTCCCAGAAATAGAGATGGAAGAAGTCGAACCAGGCGGGGGCATAGAGATCGAGATAGAGCAGGCTGATGATGCGCAGCAGATTGACCGCCTGCAGGAGCAGGACGCCGACGACGGCACCGGCCAGCCGATGGGCCGGCCGCGCCGGGAAGGCCAGGATCGCCGCGGCGAGCAGGATCGAGGCCTCGATGGCGTTGCAGCCGTTGGCGATCTCGACGCCGCTCCCGAACCGGGCCAGGCTCAAGACGGCGCCTTGCGCCTCGGCACCGCCGCCGCAGAGATTGATGGCGGCAGCCGAGACGCTGGCGAGCACTCGGCTGAAAGGCTGAACGAGCCCGGTATCGATCGGCTCCACCAGCAGGGCGGCGATGCCGCCGATCGAGATCAGGGCGAAGCCGGCCAGATAGCGCACGGCCGGCCAGCGCGACGCGGGTGGGAAGTCGAGTGTCACGATCGCGATCGAGCCATGAATGCAGTCTCGATCTATTCAGGCTTCGTCGAGCCTTGTCAATCCGGCGCGGCGCTCCGCGTGCTCAGCAGGTGACGGCGCATCGCCTTCGCGGCATTCTGTCATGGGTCGAAGCCGGAGCATGGGGGAACGATGATCGACAAACGGGTGGCGAGCTTGGCCGAAGCCGTCGCCGGCATCGCCGATGGCGCCACCATCTTGTGCGGCGGCTTCGGCGCCGTCGGCACCCCCGACGATCTGTTCGAGGCCCTGCTCGACCAGGGTGTGCGGGAGATCGAGATCGTGTCCAACAATGCCGGCACCGGGCGCCGGGGTCTGGCCGCCTTGATCGCCGCCCGGCGGGTCCGGCGCGTCGTCTGCTCCTATCCTCGCACCAGCGATCCGGTCGTCTTCGAAGAAGAATACCGGGCTGGGCGGATCGAACTCGAATTGGTGCCGCAAGGCACGCTCAGCGAACGCATGCGCTGTGCCGCGGCCGGGCTCGGCGGCTTCTGGTCGCCGGTCGCAGTCGGCACGCGTCTGGCCGAGGGCAAGGAACTCCGCACGATCAATGGCCGCGACTATGTCCTGGAACTGCCGCTGAAGGGCGACGTGGCGCTGATCCGGGCCGATCGGGGCGATCGCTGGGGCAACCTCACCTATCGCAAATCGGCACGCAACTTCAACCCGGTGATGGCGATGGCGGCGGAACTGACCGTGGTGCAATTGCGCGAAATCGTCGAACTCGGGGTCCTCGACCCGGAAAATGTGGCGACTCCCGGCATCTTCGTCGACCGGATGGTCGTCGTCGGAGGCCCGTCATGACCCCGCTTTCCCGCCGCCAGATCGCCTGGCGCGCCGCCCAGGACGTGACCGACGGATCATACGTCAATCTCGGTATCGGCATTCCGACTTTGGTTGCCGATTACGTGCCGATCGGCCGCGAGATCGTGTTCCACAGCGAAAACGGCATCCTCGGCCTCGGCCCGGCGCCGGCGCCGGGCGAAGAAGATCCGGATCTGATCAATGCCGGCAAGGGGCTGGTCACGCTGGTGCCGGGCGGCGCTTACTTCACCCATAGCGACGCGTTTCTGATGATCCGCGGCGGCCATCTGGATCTGGCCCTGCTCGGCGGCTTCGAGGTGTCCGAGGCCGGCGACCTCGCCAATTGGACGACCGACGATCCGGCAATGAGCCCCGGCGTCGGCGGCGCCATGGATCTGGCTTCCGGCGCCAAGGCGGTGCGGGTGCTGATGCAGCACAACACGGCACAAGGCGGGCCCCGGCTCCGCCGCCATTGCCGGTATCCGCTGACGGCGCCCGGCGCCGTGTCGCGGGTCTACACCGATCTGGCCGTGCTCGACGTGACGGAGTCCGGGTTCCTGGTCCGCGAGATCGTAGCAGGGCTCGATCTCGCAGGACTGCAGGAGCGGACCGAGGCGGAACTCGCAGCAGCGGCAGATCTGGGCGTACTGAGGGTGCCGGATCTTTCGCCCTAGGGCCTCGACTCCCCCGAGTCCGGCGGCGCGCTCCGATCGTCCCGCCGAGTTCGCCAAATACTCTTGGCCATGCAATTGGAACGTGATAACAGCGGCCGTCTCGAGCCGCCTTCGATCGGGGAATCCATGCCGACGTTCAAACTGCCCTTGTCGGGCAACGTCACCCAGGCGATCAATCCCTGGACGATGATCTTCAGCCCGACCACCTCCTACGACGTGGGCGAGGTCAACATCAACCTCGGGAAATCGACGAATCCGGCCGTCGAAGCGGAAGTACTCACCGATGTGGCGAGTTACGGCACGCAGCTGGACCGCATCGAAGAGGTTTTGTTCATCCTCATCGAGCATTTCCGCCCGGATCGGCCGTTGACGCCGGCCCAGGCGAAGAGCATCGCCGACTTCCGGCGAATGATGGAAGAGATTGCCGTCGTGAAGCACCGGCACGGGGTGGCGTAGTAGATCGCTTCCGGATTTCCAACCCCTGTTCACGCGAGATCAGAGACGGAATTTTCGGAGCGGCTATTTCGCCTCGAATCCTTATCCCGGATATCGTTCTCGGCGCGGTCGTTCCGGCGGTGGCGGCAGGGTGGCCGCGCCCGAGCGCGGCCACCCTGCCTGTCTTGAACACTTGTATCTGCTCACGAATTAGTCGGCGGCGGCTGGCCGCGGGGACGTACCGGCGCCGGTCCGGGTGCCGTTCGGCACTTGACTGAACCCCTGGGGCTGGGCACCGGGATTGGGCGGCGGAACGAGATCCGGCACTTCACTGGATCCCTGGGGCCGGGCGATTGGCATACCCGGATGGAGGTGCGGGCTTGCCGCGCCGATCGAGGCATGGGCGCCAGAAGATTGCGCCGCAGGTTGAATGATGGCAGGTGGGTTCAAATAGACGGGCGGAAGTGTCATCGGCATTTTTTGTCTCCTCTAGTATGCTCCATCAGTGGAACACGAGGAATTATTACACCGAATCGAAGGAGGTTGCCATCTAGACACTTTTGCGGGATCGTGACCTTGCGGGCGAGGCGAGATTGTCCTGCACGTACTTCACCGCTTGGGTCTCGCTCCAGGCGGCACCCTCGCTGCGCCAAACCCCGATGCTATCGGGCGTCAGGTTTTCTGCCAACTTTCGGGTCAGGCGGTCGAAAAGTTGCTGTTCGGCTGCTTCTCTGATCTCGCGGACTCTAACGAATTGAGCTTCGGTAAACCCCAGTAGTCGAGCCGCATCGACATATTCACCACCATCGGCCACCAGGAATGCCCATACTTGTAGCCAGAGCCGCAGCCAGTGCCCACCCTCCGCAGCTACGAGTGGCAGCGCGTCCTTCGCCGCCTTTCGCGCCTGGCGCAGATTGCCTGCCAGAGCTTGATAGGTCGCCAGATTGACGATCGGCCTGAGCCGATAGGTGGCCGGTGCGGAGTCCAGGCCCCGAACGGCTTCGCTGGCGCGCTCGATGGCCCTGTCGATTGCTCCTTCGCCGAATTCGAGCTCCCCGATGTTCAAGACGATGATATGCTCCCGCAGAGTGTCACCCAGCAGGCGCCCCAAATCGCGTGCCAGGCCGAAATAGTGCATGGCCTCCGACGGGCATTTCCTCATCGATCCTAGGATTCCCAAACCGTTGAAGACGTTCAATAACGTCTTGGACTGATCGCTGATAGACAGCAGCTTCTCCGCTTCCAGGAGCGCCGTACGTGCTGGCTCATGCTGCCCGAGAAAGAGCTGAGCGCCCCCGATCAAGCCGAGAACGGTGCCCAAATTCTGTTTGTCTTTCAGCCCACGGTAAAGAGCCGCCGCGCGCTCGAACAGCGCCAAGGCGCGGGGCCGGTCGGCTTCCTTCCACAGAATACCGGCATAACGCAGCAAGCGTGCGGCATCCGCCGGCCGGACATCGCCATCGAGCAGCTCGACCGCCCGGTCGAGATATCGCCGCCCCTCTGGAAAGGCCGACAGCCGCTCCCAAATCCGACCCGACGTGCCCGCCAGGCGGATGAAGATGTGCTTGCGGCCCGGCACCGTCGCCGCCCAGTCGAGAGATACCCGGACTTCGTCGGCCCGCGCCAGGTAGACCCGATCCCACTCGGCATCCGGCATGCGCTGGCGCTTCTCTTCTGCTTCGATGAACAGGGCGCAGAGCCGCAGCGCCTGGAATTCGGCTTCGGTGCCCAATGCTTCGGGAACACAGCCAAGCCGGTAGCCGATGCGTTGGAAGGTGGGGATCATGTCCTCGCCGAGCTGGCTGCGCAGCCGGTGGATATGCGTGGAGAGCACATTGTCGTCCGTCATGTGCCTGGACCAGACCGATTCCAGCAAGGTCTCGCGCGACACGATCTCGCCGCCGTGTCGAACGAGAATGGTCAGGATGCGGATCTCGACATCGGTCAACGCGACGATCTTGCCGGCGCGCCGCAAAGGCCCCATGCCGGCATGCAACTCATAGGGTCCGAACCGCCAGCCGCCATCCAGCATCGCCGCTCCCATCCGATCACGCGTTTCGTAATCGCTATTGAGCAGACCTTAGAAGATTGCCAAGCACGCCGCACGCGACAAGAGCGATACGGCTGCGGCGTTCTCTCGATTGAGGATCAATTTTTCGCGATTGCAGCCGATCGGCAACACGCAGGGAGGCAGGACGAGATGCAGGGCTGCAATCGGACGGTGCGCAGCACCGAGACCGCGGGATCGCCGGTTCCCGACCCGGAACAGGCGCTGGGGGCGCTGCCGAGCTGGAACCTCGATGCGCTCTATCCGGGTCCGAATTCGGCCGAACTCGCGGGCGATCTCGAGCGTGCGCGTCTGGCCGCGGCGGCGTTCCAACAGCAGCATTGCGGCCGGCTCGCCCTGTTGTCCGGTGCCGATCTCGGCCGCGCCGTGGCCGAGTATGAGCAGATTCAGGAAATTCTGGCCCGGCTGCGTGCCTATGCCGAGCTGCTCTTTGCTGCCGATACCGGCGACAGCGACGTGGCGCGGCTCTTCCAGACTGTGCAGGAGCGCACCAACGCCATCGGCAGCGAGGTTCTGTTCTTCCCGCTCGAACTCACCCGGATCGACGATGAGGCACTCGATGCCAAGCTGGCCGCAGCCGAGCTGGCGCCGTATCGGAGCTGGCTCTGCGATCTGCGCGCGTTCCGGCCGCATCGTCTGTCCGACGAAGTCGAGACGGTGCTGTTCGAAAAGGAATTGGCCGGCCGCACGGCCTGGCGGCGGCTCTATGACGAGACGCGCGCGGCCTGGCGCTTTGCCATCGGCGGGCGGGACCTGACCCTGCCCCAGGCGCGCGATCTGCTGAACCATCCGGATCGGAAGCAGCGCCTTGACGCGGCCGATGCCATTGCCACGACGCTCGGCCAGTCGGCGCCGGTTCTGGCGCTGGCTCTGAACACGCTGGCCCGGGACAAGGCGGTCGAGGATCGAAGGCGCGGCTTCGCCCGGCCGATCTCGGCGCGCAACTTGGCCAATGCCGTCGAGGACGAGGTCGTCGATGCCCTGATCGGCGCGGTCAAGGCGGCCTATCCCCGGCTGTCGCATCGCTATTGGCGGCTGAAGGCGAAATGGCTGGGGTTGGAGAAGCTGGAAGATTGGGACCGCACGGCACCGCTGCCCGGCGCTGCGGAGCAGCACATCCCGTGGGACCGGGCGCGGCGGATCGTGCTCGACAGCTATGACGCCTTCTCGCCCTATTTGGCCGCGATCGGCAGCCGCTTCTTCGCCGAAGCGCGGATTGATGCCGGTGTCCGGCCGGGCAAGCGGGCCGGCGCCTTCACCCATTCGACCGTGCCCGCCGCGCGCCCCTATATTCTGCTGAATTATCTGGGCCATGACCGCGATGTGATGACGCTCGCCCATGAGCTGGGCCACGGCATTCACCAGGTGCTGGCCGGCAGGCACGGCGTGCTGATGGCCGAGACGCCGCTGACCCTGGCCGAGACTTCCGCCGTGTTCGGCGAGATGCTGACCTTTCGGGCCCTGCTCGCCGCCGAGGCGGACCCCGAGCGGCGCCGGTTGATTCTGGCGCGCAAGATCGAGGCGATGCTGCACAATGTCGTCCGCCAGATCGCCTTCGCCGAATTCGAACGCCGGTTCCATGATGCGCGCCGCGCCGGCGAGCTCAATCCGGCGCAGATCGGCGAACTCTGGCGCGAGACTCAAGAGCAAAGCCTGGGCGACGCCGTCCGGCTCGGCCCCGGCGCCGAACTACATTGGATCTCGATCTGGCATTTCGTGCACGAGCCGTTCTATGTCTACGCTTATGCCTTCGGCGAATGCCTGGCCACCTCGCTCTATGCCGTCTATCAGACGGCACCGTCCGGTTTCGCCGACCGCTATACGGCGCTGCTCACGGCCGGCGGCACGCTGCGGCACCGGGAATTGCTCCAGCCCTTCGGGCTCGACGCCGCCGACCCCGCTTTCTGGGACCGGGGGCTGGGCGTCATCGGCGGGTTCATCGACGAGATCGAGGCGATCGGAGACGTGAGGGGATAGGATCCGAGGCGAGATAACCGCGGCAACGTGACCGTCAAGCCCCACCGTCTCCTGCTTTTAAACCTTGAAAACGCCGTCTCCGTCGGGACGAGAGGGGACCGACGCGCCGAGGCTGGCGCCCCTCTTCCGCTCGGGGTCGGGTTCCGGCTGCTCCATGGCCAGGAACTGGTCGATGCTGCCGCGCAGCGCTCGGCCCGCACGCCTGCCGTCGCCCGTGCGGAGCGCCCGCACCACCTCGCCATGGGCTTCGACATAGCCGGGCAGAGTAGCGCCCGCTTGCCGGATCGCGATGCGGGAGCGAACCTCCCAATGGAGCGCGTCCCAGGCGCGCAGGAAGGCCCGGTTACCCGAAAGTACCACGATGCCGCGATGGAACGACAGGCTGGCCACGGCAAAAGCCTCGAAATCCAGCGCCCCGGCTGCGGTCTGCAGCTGGTCCAGATCGGCCTCCAGGCTGAAGAGCGCTTCCGCCGAAACCGGGACCGCGAGTTCGGCTGCGCGTTCCTCGATCGCGGCCTTGAGTTCGTAGGCTTCGCGCAACTCGGCGGCATCGACGCCGAGCACACGCGTGCCGCAGAACGGCTCCGAGACGGCGAGTCCCGAGACTTCGAGTTCCCGCAGCGCCTCGCGCACCGGGCCTTGACTGACACCGAACTCCGTGGCGAGCGCCAGTTCCTTGAGCCGTGTCCCCGGCGGATAACTGCCGTCGAGAATGCGCGCGATCACAGCATTGCGGATCCGGTCGCGCAAGCAGGCACGCTGGCCGTCGCCGCGCTCCATCATGGTTCGGCCGCGGGGTTCGCCGGCACCGACCCGGCGGCCTGCTGCAGATCGAGCCCGGTCTCGGCCTCCCAACCACCGCCCAATGCCCTGATCAGGAGCACCGTCGCCGTCATCCGGCGGGTTTCGATGTCCGCCGCCGAAAGCTCGGCCGCCAAGGCGAGGTTCTCGGTCTCGACCACCTCGATATAGGTGACGAGGCCGGCCGTATAGCGCAGCTTGGCCTGAGCCAGAGCCTGCTTCGTGGCGGTCACGGCTGCCCGCTGGGTCTGCGCTTCGCGGTCGAGCAGGCGCAAGGCGGCGAGATTGTCCTCGACCTCGGCATTGGCGGTGAGCACGGTCTGGCGATAATCGGCGACGGTTTCGTCATAGGCGGCGAGCGCCTGGTCGGAGAGCGCGTCGCGCCGACCGCCATCGAACAGATAGATCATGGCCGACGGGCCGAAGGACCAGATCGAACTCGGCGCCCGGAGCCACTTCTGCGGGAGCGCACTTTCCACCCCGATGAGACCGTCCAGCGTGAAGACCGGGAAAAAGGCGGCGCGGGCGACGCCGATATCGGCATTGGCGGCGGCGACCCGCCGTTCGGCAGCGGCGACATCGGGGCGGCGCTCGATCAGTTGCGAGGGCAGGCCGGCGGCGATCGACGGCGGCGGCTCGCCCTCGAGCGGCCGCGGCGGCAGGCTGAATTCGGCTGGCGGTTCGCCGACCAGAATTGCGATGGCATGCTCCATCTGGGCGCGGCGCAGCAGATTGTCGGCTGCCTGGGTCTTGGCCGTCTCGACTTGCCCTTCCGCCTGGGCCACGTCGGCGATCGGCTGGACACCGCCATCATGGCGCCGCCCAGTCAGATCGAGGGCCGCAGCGAAGGCCGAGACGGTCTCGTCGAGAATCCGCTGCTGCGTGTCGAAACCGCGGAGCGCGAAATAATCTTCCGCGAGCGCGGCGCGCAGATCGAGATCCGTCGCCGCCAGATCGCCGGCACTGGCCTGGGCCTTGTCCTTGGCGGATTCGACGCTGTTGCGCACCCGGCCCCAGACATCGATCTCGTAGGACACGCCGGCGCTGAGGACGTAGTCGGAGAAATTCACCCGCTTGAACGGGTTGGCGATCGTGCTCGAGCCTTTTTGGCGGGTCGCCGACGGGTTCGCGGTGATCTGCGGCAACTGATCGGCGTGGGCGATCTGGACCGCGGCTCGGGCCTGCTCGAATCGGGCGAGCGCCGACTTCAGCGACTGATTGGCGCCGGCGATCTTGTCCTCCAGCTGGTCCAGCACCGGATCGCCCAACCGCCGCCACCAGGCGCCCTTGGGCAATTCGTCGGCGGGTTCGGCCGTCTTCCAGGCTCCGGCTTCTTTGAAGTCGGGGGGGGCCGACGCCGAGGGCCTGTGGTACTCCGGGGCCAGCGAGCAGGCGGCGAGCGCCAGGATCGCCGCCGTCACCCAGGCGGATCCGGCGCCCGATCGGGCTCGCCTCATTTTTTGACGCCGGTTTGCTCTGCGATCTGCGGCGGTGGTGTCGCAACCCGCACCGACTGCCCGTCCTTCAGCGAGTCGGGCGGGTTGAGGATGACGGATTCGCCGGGGACCACGCCCTCGACCACTTCGACTTCGGTGCCGTAGTCGCGGCCGAGCGTGACCGGAACCAGAGCGACCCGGTTCGCCACATCGAGCTTGGCGACACGCAACCCCTCGGCCCGGAACAGCAGCGTATTGATCGGCAGCCGGGCCGTAGCCGAAGACGGCTGGACCGCCAGATGCACTTCCGTGTAACCGCCGGGCAAGAGCTCGTGCCCGGCATTGTCGACTTGCAACTCGACCAGCAGCGTGCGGGCGGCGGCATCCATCGCCTCGGCCGAGCGGGAGACAGTGGCCGGGAAATCGCGGCGCGGAAATTCGATGAAGCGCAGATTGGCCGCGGTCCCGACTTTGACGAGCGGGACATAGGCTTGGGGCACCTGGACATAGACCCGCAGGCGGCCGGTGTCGGCGACATGGAACAATTCGGGCCCGATACCGCTGCCGGCATTGATCAAGGCGCCGACATCGGTCTTGCGTGCGGTGACGACGCCGTCGAACGGAGCGACGACCCGCTTGAACAATTCCAGCTGCTGCAGCCGCGCGACATTGGCCTTGGCGGCGGCGACGACGGCACCCTTGGCGGCAGCATCGGCCGCTTTCTCGTCGTTTTCCTGGCGCGAGACCGAATCGGTCGCAGCCAGCGACTGCCAACGCTTGGCCGTGCTTCCGGCCAGCTTGTCATTGGCCTCGGCCGTGGCCAGATCGGCTTCCGCCTGGCGCAGCTGGTCGTCGACTTCGGGGGTGTCGATCTCGGCCAGCAACTGGCCCTTGGTGACCTGGGCCCCGATATCGGTGTACCAGGCCTTGATATAGCCACTGGTCCGGGCATAGATCGGGGCTTCGAGGAACGCCTGGACAGTCCCGGGCAGAACCAGATCCTCGGCCTTGGGTCCGCCGGCGGCCTGGATCAAGACCACGCTGGTAACCGCCTGCTGGGCACTCTGCGCCTCGAGAGCCGCATGCGCGCCGGAGCGGGCGACGATACCCCAGCCGCCGGCGGCGATCATGCCGACGACGACGAGGAATCCGGCCAGGCGCAAGGTCCCCGGCTTCGGCCGGGAGGGCCGCTTGGGACGAGAATCAGGCTGCGACATGAGAGGCTCCGGTCTTCGAGCGCGCGTGCTCCGCGGCGCGGCCATGGACCATGCAGAAAACTGTGGGAACGAGGAAGAGCGTGGCCACGGTCGCGAACAGGAGGCCGCCGATGACGGCCCGGCCGAGCGGCGCATTCTGCTCGCCGCCTTCGCCCAGGCCCAGCGCCATCGGGACCATGCCGATGATCATGGCGAGTGCCGTCATCAGCACCGGACGGAACCGGCCGAACCCGGCCTCGAGCGCAGCGGTGAGCGCGTCGCGCCCGTGATTCAGGCGTTCCCGCGCGAAACTCACCACCAGGATGCTGTTGGCGGTCGCCACCCCCATGCACATGATCGCCCCGGTCAAGGCCGGAACGCTCAAGGTCGTGTGGGTCAGAAACAGCATCCAGACGATGCCGGCGAGTGCCGCCGGCAAGGCCGTGACGATGATGAAGGGATCGAGCCAGGATTGGAAATTGACGACGATCAACAGATAGACCAGGACGATGGCGAATGCCAAGCCGGCGTAGAGGCCGAAGAACGAGCTGTCCATGGTCTGCATCTGGCCGCGGGCGATGACCGTCGATCCCTTCGGCACCTGGCTCGCCGTCTCGGCCAGGATCCGCTTCACATCGGCGCTGACTCCGCCCAGATCGCGATCCTGCACGGCGGCATAGAGATCGATGACCGGCTGGACATTGTAATGTGAGGCCACGACCGGCCCCACCCCCCGGCTGACTCTGGCGAGCGCGCCCAGGATCTGCGGCGGCTGCCCCGTATCGCCGGTGACCGGGAGATTGCGCAGCGCGTCGAGCGAATCGAGCTGATATTGGGGCGTCTGGGTCACGATCGAATAGGACACGCCGTTCTTCGGATTGAGCCAAAATGTGGGCGCCGTCTGAAAACTGCCGCTCAGCGAAATCAGCATGTTGTTGGCGACGTCGCGTTCGGTCAGGCCCAGCTCCTCGGCCCGGCTGCGATCGACTTCCAGCCGCAACTCCGGCGTATCGACCGCCTGCTGAATGCGCAGATCGGCAATGCCCGGCACGGTCTCCAGCCTGTGATAGAGGTCGTTGGCATAGCGGCGATTGGCAGCGGCGTCGTTGCCCACGACCTGAATGTCGATCGGCGCCGGCAGGCCGAAATTCAGGATCTGGCCGACGATATCGGCCGGCAGGAAGGCGAACGCGACCCCGGGAAAGGCTCCGGGCAGCTGGTCGCGCAGTCGGCGCACATAGTCGGCAGTCGGCTGGTGGCCAGGGGTCAGCGAGATCAGGATATCGGCATCGGCCGTGCCGGTGGGCGCCGAATTGCTGTAGGACAGGTTGATGCCGCTGTAGGGCAAGCCGATATTGTCGACGACGTTCTGCAGATCGGCGGCGGGGATGGTGTTGCGGATCAGCGTGTCGACCTCGTCGCACAGGCGCGCCGTCTCCTCGATCCGGGTCCCGGAATGAGCCCGCAGATGCAGCTTGATCTGGCCGCCATCGACCGACGGGAAGAAATCCTCGCCCAGCTGGGGCGCCAGCGCCAGCGACGCCAGGACCAGCACCATGAACCCGGCGGCAAAGCCCCGACGGTTCATCAGCGCCAGACCGAGCACCGACCGGTAGCGCCGGCGCAGACCGACGAAGCCATGCTCGAAACCGCCTTGAAACCGGCCGAGCCAGGAGCGCCGCCCATGCTCGGCACCCGGAACGTGCGGGCGCAGCCAGTATTTGGCCAGGGTCGGCACCAGCGTCCGCGACAGCACATATGACGCGAGCATGGCGAAGACCACGGCTTCGGCCAGCGGTACGAACAGAAACTTGGCGACACCCGAGAGGAAGAACATCGGCACGAACACGATGCAGATGCACAAGGTCGAGACCAGCGCCGGGACGGCGATCTGCTGGGCACCGTCCAGGATCGCCGGCTCGACCGGCTTGCCCCGTTCGAGATGCCAGTTGATGTTCTCGATCGCGACCGTGGCGTCGTCGACCAGGATCCCGACCGCCAGCGCCAATCCGCCCAAGGTCATGATGTTGATGGTCTGCCCCAGCGCCGACAAGGCGATGATCGAAGCCAGCACCGATAGCGGGATCGAAATGGTGATGATGAGCGTGCTGCGCCAGCTGCCCAGAAACAACAGGATCATGAGCCCGGTCAGCGCCGCCGCGATCACGCCTTCGCGGACGACCCCTTGGACCGCGGCGCCGACGAAGACGGATTGATCGCCCACTGCGTCGACATTCATCTCGGGCGGCGAGCTGTCGCGAATGAGCGGGAGACGGTTCTTGATCCGGTCGATGATGTCGAGCGTCGAGGCGTTGCCGGTCTTCTGCACCGACATCAGCACGGCGCGATGGCCGTTGACCCGGACGATGTTGGTCTGTGGCGCATAGCCGTCGCGAACGTGGGCCACGTCACGAACATAGAGAGTGCTGCCGTTCACCGTCTTGACCGGCAGGTCGTTCAATTCGGCGACGGTTTGCGGGCTGGAATTGAGCTTCACATTGTATTCGTAGAGACCGATTTTCTCGGTACCGGCCGGCAGAATGAGATTCTGGGCGCCGATCGCGTTGCTGACATCCTGCGCCGAGACGCCCTTGGCCTGCATCGCCCGCTGATTCAGATCGACCTCGACCTGCCGCTGCTTGCCGCCATAGGGGAACGGGATGGCAGCACCCTGGACGGTCGCCAGCTGAGTACGGATGAAGCTGTTGCCGAGATCGAACAGCTCCTGCTCGGACAGCTTGTCCGAAGACAGGGCCAGCTGGATCACCGGCACGCTGGACGCATTGTAGCTGACGACCAGCGGCGGCGTCGCCCCGGGCGGCATCTGGCGCAGCACCGTCTGCGAAATGGCGGTGACCTGGCTCAGCGCCACATCGATATTGACGGTCGGCTGGAAGAAGATCTTGACGACGCCGATGCCCTGCAGCGATTGCGATTCGATATGTTCGATGTCGTTGACCGTGGTGGTCAGCGCTCGCTCGAAATTGGCCGAAATTCGATCGCCCATCTCCTGCGGCGGCAGGCCGGTATAGTTCCAGACGACGCTGACGACCGGGATGCCGATATTGGGAAAGATGTCGGTCGGCGTGCGCAACAGGGTCAGCGGCCCGAAGATGAGCAGCAGCAGCGCCAGCACGATGAAAGTGTAGGGTCGCTCGAGAGCGACCCTGACGATCCACATGAGCGTCTCCCGTCAGGCTGCGGGCGATCGAGGCGGCGCACCGGGCAAAAGAGGGCCGGAACCGACCGGGCCTATCCGCCGCCGGAAATTATCGATAATATCGCCGCTGTAAAGCACAACGGAGCGCATGGCGGCATGCACCGGGCGCCCGGCCGGCCGGAGTCCGAACGCCGCTCGCCCGGCTGGACAATTTCTCTTCAATTTTATAGATTTCAGCTGGCAGTGCCATTCTTGCGACCGTGCTCATGAGCAGGACAGCGTGCTCCCTCCGATGCCGAAGACCGCCAAGTGAAGATCGAGCACTTCCAATTCGGCGACTGGCAGGTGAATGCGCGATCCTGTACGATCCGGCAAGGCGGGGAGGCAGCCGAGACTCCGATCGAGCCGCGTGCCATGGATGTGCTGTCGGCCTTGTGTCTGGATGCCGGTACCATCCTGAGCGCGGAGGATCTGTTGCAGCGTTGCTGGGACGGGCTCGCCGTCGGCGAAAACCAGGTCCACAAGGCAATTGCACAGTTGCGGCGGGCGCTGCGCGACAGCGCCACCGAGCCTCGCTACATCGAGAATATCCGCAAGCGTGGGTACCGGGCCGTGGCACCCGTCTCGTTCCCGCCGCAACACGTGATGGGCCAGCCGGCCGAGAGCTGGTCGCGCGTTTCGCCCTATGTCGGCCTCAATCCCTTCGACGCGGCGCATGAAGCGGTTTTCTTCGGGCGCGACGCGGCGATTTCCCGCCTGCGCCGGACCGTCATCGCCCAGAGCCATGAGGGCCGCGGGCTCACCCTCGTGCTGGGCCCGAGCGGCAGCGGCAAGACCTCGCTGGTCCAGGCCGGGCTGCTGCCGGCGCTGATGCGCGACGCCGGGCCGTTCCGGGTCGTCGGTGCGACCACGCTCGACCTCGGCGATATCGGCGCCGTGAAGCTGGCGACGGCGCTGGGCGGTGCGCTCCTCGACCTGGACCGGGATGGCGAGCCGCTGTTCGCCGGCCAGAGTGCGGAAAGCATCGGCGCCACGCTGACCGGGGAGGAGAGCCCGCCAGCTCGAGCGCTCTGGTCCGGCCACTGCGCCGATCCGGGCGCCAGATTCGTCCTGTTCGTCGACCGGCTGGAAGCGCTGTTCAGCGGCACCGGCCCGGTGCCGCGGCGCCAGTTCCTGACCGCGCTCGACCGGCTGGCGCTCGACGGCCGGGTGATCGTCGTCGTTGCCTGCCGGAACGATTTCTACCCGGAGCTGGCCCAGGAGCCGGTGCTGATGGAGGCAAAGGCGGCGGGCGGCCACTTCGACCTGGCCCCGCCGAACCGGATGGAAATCGCCCAGATGATCCGGCTGTCGGCCAAGGCCGCCGGCCTCAGCTTCGGCACCGACCCGGACAGCCACACTCCTCTCGACGATCTGCTGTGCGACGGCGCCGCCACCAGCCCGGACGCCCTGCCGCTGCTGCAATATACGCTGGAGCAGCTCTATCTGCGGCGCAGCCCGGGGCGGGAGCTGACGATGTCGGCGTATCGGGCACTGGGCGGCATAGGCGGGGTCATCGGCCGGCGCGCGGAATTGCTGTTGAGCGGATTGGCCGGGCCGGCGCAGGCGGCCCTGCCGCGCGTTTTCTCGCTGATCGTGGCGGCCGGCGCCGCCGACGGCTCGGTCCGCAGCCTGCGCGCGCCCTGGTCGGCGCTGACGACGGACGACGAAAACCTGCTGGTCCGCAGCTTGGTCGAGGAGCGCCTGTTCGTCAGCCATGTCCATGACCGGCAGCCGGTGTTCGGGGTCGCCCACGAAGCGCTGTTGCGGCAACGGCCGCGCGCCGTCGCCTGGGTCGCCGAGCATCGCCAGGATCGCCCCTCCTCCAGCAGCCGGTCGAGCGCGGGCGCCCTTATTACTCTCGTGATATTTCAATGAGCTAACCCAGGGAAGAATATCAGAAGGAAGAATATGCCCCCAGGCTGGCAGGGTGCCCTCGCCGTCGGCGCGATGCGCTGCGGCATTCGCAACCGTCCGAAGGGGGAGCTGCCATGTCGAACCTCAGTGCGAGGGAACTCCAAGTTCTCGACCTGACCGGACGAGGTCTCAACGGATCCCAAAGCGCGGCTGAACTCGGGCTCTCCGAACTCACTATCCGCAAGCACCGCTCGAGCATCATGCGCAAGCTCGGGCTTCATTCCACCGCCCGCCTCATCGCCGTCGCCTGCGAGGTCGCCCCTCCCGCGGCAGCACCGGCCCCGCCTCTGGCGTGGGACGAACTCAGCCCGCGAGAGGCCGAAATCATCCGCCATGTCGTCAACGGTCTGACCAGCAAGGAGATCGCCCGCCTTCTCGGCATCAGCCCCCTCACCGTGCAGAAGCACCGCGAACACGCGCGCCAGACGCTGGGCGTTCGCACACTCAGGGAGATTGTCCGCCGCGGCCGGGTCGCGGGCGGGCTCGTGATTCAGCCGACGCCATAGGCGACAATACGCAATCGGAGATATTGAGTACGAATGATCATTTTGTCAATTTAAAACCGTCGGCTCAGACTGTAAGTTCCTATTTCAAATCCACAAAAGGAACAGCGAGATCGTAGACGAAGTTCTAATCTGTGGGACTAAGTAATATATTCAAGGCGCCTTCGAAAATGGGCGCGGAGGATTTCTCGATACGTGCGGCAGTAGCCGCGTCGATCACGGTATGTGCGTCTTCACATCGGCTGACTTTGCTCGGGATTGTGGCAGCATGGCGTGGACGTTCAACGGTCATGTTTGACCGCAGTGAATCGAGGAGTTGGGTTTCCCGTGACAGTGCAGATTAAGATACTTCAGAGACGGTCTACAATCCAGCAGCAAAAGCCGGCACTCATGGGCAGATCCGACGAGATGAACGCATCTCTACTGTAATCACTGTACAGAAAAACCCAACGATAGGAGAGCAAAATGGCAACCGGAACTTACACGTGGACACTGAGCGCGTACCAGCAGCAGGGCAACCTCTGGCTCAAATGGAGCACCACCGCCCCTTTCCGGGCACAGCAGGGGCAGATCCAGGTCTACAAAGGCATCGGATTTCCACCCATCGGCAACCAAGACACCGAAAGATGGAGTTGGGACAACGAAAACAATGCAAACTGGAACACCGGTTTGCGTTGGGGATCGGATTGGTACTGCGCGTGGATCGCGGAGAAAAGTCCGAATGGACCCTACACCTATGTTGCGCAGTTGGTGACCACGGGATCCTCTCGGCCGGAATCCGTCACGTGTGAATAGTCTCGACGACAAAGAGACGGAGCCACGCTGCGACGGCGGACGTCTCGATAGGATGTTCCGCAAAGTTCAGGGGACTTGAGGCTCAACCCCTGAACAGGTCGAGCGGACGACGAACCAAGCACCCAGCCCCTTGGAGTCATCGGTTGCGGGGACGCCGGTACCGAGCGTCGCCCCGCGTAAAGTCGGACGAGCCGGATCGAGGTATCCGGCTCGTCCCTCGGAGCGTTCGCCCGGCCACGGCGCCCGTGACGGGGGACCTGTTGCCACAGCGGGCGCCGGGGACTCGCGCGGGCTAGCTGTTGGAGTCGCCCCCTGCCATGCCGCCGACCGCTCTGTCGCGGCACCCGGCGCACCGGATCGCGACGCCCGGGTCAGGTGGATCACGGCGCTGATCGAGAATTCGTCGTCGACATCATACACCCTACAACCTGCTTTTTGTTCGAGTTCCTGACGAACCCCGCGTCGTGCGCCGGACAGTCGGCGCGGCAGCGGCTCTGCGGGCCGGCCGCAAGGGGTCGCGCCGGCGCCTCGCCCCCGGCCGAACCCGGGCCCGAGCCTGGGCCGGCCGCCAGCCGAACGACGAAACCGAGATTCGCCCCGATGGCGTCGCCGTGCCCCTGCAAACCTGCCGGATCGGTCGAGCTGGAATGCCGTTGTCTGCGGGCCGCGGCTGGGCCACGATGGCATCACCAGCGCGAGCCGGGGAGATCGGGACTTGTTCGAAGGTTTCAGCCAGCACGAGATCGCCGTCGGCGACGCCACTCTGCGGGTCACCGCGGGGGGCGACGGTCCGCCGCTCCTGCTCCTCCACGGCTACCCGCAGACTCGTGCTGCGTGGCACTGCGTCGCGGCTGCGCTGTCCGCCCGGTTCAGCCTGATCATCCCCGATCTACCCGGCTACGGCGCCAGTCGCGGTCCGGCACCGGAGACTCCGAACTACACCAAGCGCCGGACAGCTGAAACCCTGCGCGATCTGGTCGGGGTGCTCGGACACGAGAGCGTCTTCGTCGCCGGCCACGATCGCGGCGGACGGGTGGGATTCCGCATGGCGCTCGATTATCCGGCGCTGGTGCGTGCCTTGGCGCCGATCGACATCGTGCCGACGCTCGATGCCTGCGAGGCGATGGATTGGAAGGCGGCGCTGAAGAGCTATCACTGGCCGTTCCTGGCCCAGCCGGCGCCGATGCCCGAGCGGCTGATCGGCCATGACCCGGATTTCTACCTCGACCATCTCTTGACCCGCTGGGCCGGAGACGCGGGAGCACTCGCCGCCGAGGCGGTCGCCGAATATCGCGACGCGTTCCGCAAGCCCTCGGTCGTCGCCGCGACCTGCGCCGATTATCGGGCGGGAATGAGCCTCGATCTCGACCACGATGCGGCCGACCGGGCGAGCGGCCGGCGCATTCTCTGTCCGGTCCGGGTCATCTGGGGTCGCCGCTACTTTCCGGCCGGCTCGCCCCTGCCCGCTTGGCGCCGCTGGGCCGAGGCCGCCGACGACGTGGCGCTCGATTGCGGACATTTCATCGCCGAGGAGGAACCGGAGGCTTGCGTCGAAGCGCTCGTGGGGTTCTTCGGGGAGCAGGAACCGGCCTGAACTGCTCGCTTTCAACGGGACGACGACCGACTCCGGCTCGACCCGGCCATGCCGTCCGCAGCAGTGGGCAAGGCTCCGCGGCGGAGCGATAATCGGCCGGTTTCGACGAGAGGAATCGCATGTATATCCCAGCGCATTTCACCGAAACGGATCCGGTGATCATTGCCCGCCTGATCCGCGACAATGGTTTCGCGACGCTCGTTTCCGGCGCCGGCGAGGTGCTGACCGCGACCCATCTGCCGATGACCCACCATCCGGAGGTCGGCGCGCACGGCGTGCTGCGCGGCCATGTCGCCCGAGCCAACCCGCATTGGCGGAGCTTCGAGACGGGCGGTCCGGCGCTGGCGATCTTCAGCGGTCCGCACGGCTTTGTCTCGCCCCGCTGGTACCAGCCCGGCAACAGCGTGCCGACCTGGCTCTACGAAGTGGTCCATGTCTATGGCACGGCGCGAACGCTGGAAGGCGAAACGGCCCTGCATCCGCTCCTCGAGAGTCTGCGCGCGCAATATGATCCGACATGGTCGATGGCCGGGCTTTCGGCTGATTATCTCGAGCGTATGACCCGCGCCGTCGTCGGCATCGAGATCGCGATCACGCGGATCGAGGCGAAGCGCAAGCTGAACCAGAATCGGTCCGCGGCCGATATCGCCGGCGTCGTCGCCGCCCTCGAAGCGAGCGGGAGCGACAATGATCGAGCCCTCGCGGCGGCCATGAGGCAGGCGGCGCCAGCCGCCATTCCTTAAGCGTGTAGCAATGAGTGTCGAGCGATGATCCACCCGCTACCAGCCGACCATCAGCCCGGTCGCCGCTCGCTCCCGCCGCGGCCGCGAACGGGGGCTGGCGGGTAGGACGCACCATTGTCACGCGGCCGGGCCGGGATTGGCCGGCAGCCATTGTCGAAGCTCAGTGTCAGGCGGGAATGATGGCATCTGACGAGCCGCCTTTCGACTCTTCGCCCCCCGGCCGAAGCACGCATTTCGTCTTCGAGCATGCCGTGTTCCGGACGCCGGATAGCCGCTTCGTCCTGGCCAGCGACGGCACTCCCTCGCTGATGCTGAGGCTGGCCGACCTCGACGCCGTCGTGCCGATCCGGGCGCTCGGGAGCGAATTCGCCCTGGGAGCGAGCGGGGACGCGGCCCTGCTCGACCTCGTCGTCGCCGGGCTGAGACATGTCAAGACGATCCGCCCCGGCGACTCGATCCCGCGCGAGATCCTGGACGGCACCGCCTCCTGGACGGTCGAGGACCGCCATGTCGAGATCGCGAAGGGGCGGATCACCCTGCAGATCTCGTCCTGGCTCACCGGCCAGGAGCAGGTGATTTCGGATCAGCTGTCGCTGCTGCAATTGGCCGACGACCCCGCCGTCAAGGCGCGAGTCAACGAGGCTTTCGGCGACATCGCGGTCAAGCTGGGCCTGCCTCCCGAGAACCGGCAGGATGTCGTCGATCGGATCGACCTGATCGTGCGGGAGTTGGCGTATATCGAGGCCTTGCGCGAGCGGTACCAGGGGACGGTCCTGGTCATCCGCGACAAGATCCTGCAGTTCCACAAGATTTATCGGCGCGACCGTTCGATCGAAGAGGAATTCGGCCGGATCGAGAGCCTGATCCGCCGCCCGGTCACCGAGTTCGCCGGCATATTCGACCAGATCGATGCGCAATGCGGCGAAATCATCAGCCTGATGCGCAATCTCGACCGGCAGATCCCGTTCATCCGGGAAGGCCGCGACGAATTGCACCGGCGCATGATGCTGTGGGACGACATCATTCCGCTCTGGGTTCCCCTTCCGGTCGAGCGGTCGGCGGGAAGCGAACAGGCGATGAAGGCGCTCTACCGATTTCTGGCCCGGAACTTCATTACCGTGCGGCCCTGGCAGCTGGCCAGTGCCGCGTTCGAGCGCAAGCAGTGAGGCCGGGTGCCGGAACTCAGAACAGATTGTCGATGGCACTCTGATCGAGCACGCTCTCCTGGCCATGGACGATGGCCGAGCCGGTATCGACCAGCCGCTGCAGCGCCAGAGAATAACCGATCGCCCGGGCGCAAAAGAGCTTCAGTTCCCCGGCGGCGAACTCTTCCCGGAGTACGACTTTCGCCTCTTCGATCACGCTGCGCATCTTCTCGATGTTGAGCTCGAACAAGACCAGTGCCGGGGCCGGGGCATGAGGATAGGCCTCGATCGCCAGGGCCGCGAAGGCCAGGCCGCTCTCGGCGAAATGCTCCGCATAGGTCTTGAATTGCCAGCCGGCGACCTCGTCGAGCATGTCCGGCATGTCCGGCAGCATGCCCAGCAGCATGATCACTTCATTGAAGAGATTGAAATAATCCGTCGACAGCAAGGTCGATGAATCGATCGTCGTGCCCCGGACGCGTTCCCGATAATGGTCGAACATCTGCGCCACCCATGGACGGTAACCGCGGGGCTGGTCTCGGAGCCGCTCTGTTCGGGAGTTTGCCGCCGGCTTGGTTTAGATCGGCTTTACGCAGGGCTCGGGCGATCCAGACCGCCCCGGAGCGCCGCCGGCGGATGGGCGGGGCTCGAACACCTTGACGCCGCCCCGACAATCGGCGATCAAACCCCGAACTACCCGAGGCCGGCCATGCTCGACCATGTCACCATTTACGTGCGCAATTTCGCCGCGTGCGAGCACTTCTACGTCGCGGCCCTGCTCCCCCTCGGCTACGCCGAGGAGGCGCGCTTTTCCGCCGATGTCACCGGCATCGGCGATGTCATCGGCTATGGTCCGCCTGGCCGTCCGCGATTCTGGATCGTACCGGCCTCGGCCGAGCACGCCGCATCCGGGCCGTTCCATGTCGCCTTCACCGCGACGTCGGATGACGACGTGAACGCCTTCTACCGAGCCGCCATCGATGCCGGCGGGCGGGACAACGGCGCTCCCGGTCCTCGACCGCAATACCGCCCGGACTACTACGGCGCCTTCGTCTTCGATCCGGACGGCAACAATGTCGAAGCCGTCTGTCTGGGCGGCGCCTGAGCCCCGAACGCGGCTATTCGGCCAGTCCGAACGCATCGATCAGGAAGGCATATTCCTCTGCGACTTCGCGCAGCCGGTCGAACCGGCCGGATTTGCCGCCATGGCCGGCGCCCATGTTGGTCTTGAAGATCAGTACCGCGCCGTCGGTCGCCAGCAGCCGGAGCTTCGCGACCCATTTGGCCGGCTCCCAATATGTGACGCGCGGATCGTTGAGCCCGGCCGTGACCATCATCGCCGGATAGGCGCGAGGTGCCACGTTGTCGTAGGGCGAATAGGATCGGATATACTCGAAGGCCGCCTTGTCGGTGATCGGATCGCCCCATTCCGGCCATTCCGCCGGAGTGAGCGGCAGGGTCGGGTCGAGCATGGTATTGAGGGCGTCGACGAACGGCACATGGGCGACCACGGCGCGCCACAGTTCCGGGGCCTGGTTCGCCACCACCCCCATCAACTGACCGCCGGCCGAGCCGCCCGAGATTGAGATACCGCCGGCCCGCGCATAGCCCCGCTCGATCAGGAACCGGGCCGCATCGATGAAGTCGTTGAAGGAATTCGTTCTCTGGAAGAGCTTGCCGGACTCGTACCAGCCGTAGCCCAGCTCGTCGCCGCCGCGGATATGGGCGATCGCATAGGCGAAGCCGCGATCGAGCAGCGACACACGGCTGGCGGAGAAGCTCGGCGGCATGCCGATGCCGTAGGCGCCGTAGCCGTAGAGATGCAGCGGCCGGCCTTCGTCGGGGTGCCAGTCCCGGTGATGGACGATCGAGATCGGAACCATCCTGCCGTCCCGCGCCGGAGCATTCAGCCGCGCCGTGACATAGTCGGCGGGATCGTAGCCCGAGGGGATCTGCTGGACCTTGAGGGTGGCGAGCGCCGCGGTCGCCCGATCGTATCGAAAGGTCGTCGCCGGCCGCGACAGCGAGGAATATTCGATCCGGATCCCCGCCGAGTCAGCCGCAGGATTGGCGCCGAGCCGAACCTGATAGGCAGCATCGGGGAATTCTACCAGCCGATCGGTGCCGTCGGCGCCGACCAATCGGATCTGATCAAGCCCGTCCCGTCGTTCCTCGATCGCCAACAGCGTCCGGAACGCCACCAGATGGCGGATATAATGGGCGTCGCTGCCGGCAATCAGTTCGACCCAATGCTCGGGCCCGGGCGTTGTCGGCGGCGCCCGGACGATGCGGAAATTGCGATGGGTGTCGTTGACGCGCAGAACCAGAGTCTCGCCGTCGTGGTCGGCATCGTAGCGCCGGCCGGGTTGGCGCGCGGCGATCAGGACGGGGGCGGTAAACGGCGCCGCAGCCGGAACGAACCGGATTTCGCTCGTGACGTTGTCGCCGGTCTCGAGGAATATCAGCGCCTCGCTCTGCGATTTGCCGAGGCCTACGCGAAAGCCCGGATCCGGCTCCTGGTAGAGCAACCGATCCTGCTCGACCGTTTCGCCGACGACATGGGCCTTGATCTGGTACGGCCGCCACTCGGCGTTGACCACGGCATAGAGCAACACTCGGCCGTCTCGAGACCAGACCGGCGTGCCCATGGTCTGGGATATGATGAAGGGCAGGATCTCGCCGGTAGCGAGGTCCTTCACGCGAAGATCGAAACGCTCGGCACCGCTGTCGTCGACCGCGAAGGCGAGCAGCCGGCCGTCGGGGCTGGCCGACAGACCGCCGAGCTTGAAGAAATCGCTCCCGGCGGCCAGGGCGGGTTCGTCCAGCAGGAGCTGCTCGGTTCCGCCGCCAGCCGGCCGGCGGTACCATTTCCGGTACTGAGCCCCCGCTTCGAACCGCCATTGATAGAGCCAGCCATGCTCCTCGACGGGGACCGAAGCTTCATCCTTCTCGATCCGGCCCTGGAGCTCGCTGTAGAGTGTCTCGATCAGAGGCGCCAAAGGCGCCATGACCCCATTGAAATAGGTATTCTCGGCCGCGAGATGCGCCAGGATGGCGGCGTCGCCGACCCGTGGATATTCTGGGTCTCGGAGCCAGTGATAGGGATCTTCGAGCACCACTCCATGGTGCTCGGTCCGGAACGGGCGCTGCGGGGCGCTGGGCGGTGTCAGTGAGGCGGCGGCCGCGCCGGCCCTGGAGGATTGGGACATTGCGGGATTCCTTCTGACGCTCAGCGCCGGCTGATGGCGCGGACGAATTCGACCAGGCCGATCTGGCGCACCCGCTTGGCCCGTTCGGCCCGGACGATCGCGCTCAATGTCGCGACACTGTCGGCCAAGTCCGCATTCACCAGAACATAGTCATATTCGGGAAAATGGCTCATTTCATCCAGCGCCTTGGCCATGCGGTCGCGGACCACCTCGGGACTGTCCTGATTGCGCGCGGTCAGCCGCCGCTCCAGCTCTTCGACCGAGGGCGGCAGGATGAAGACGCTGACCAGATCGCTGCCGATCGTCTGCTGCAGCTGCTGGGTACCCTGCCAGTCGAGATCGCTGACGATTTCCCGTCCCGCGGCGAGCACGCGTTCGACCGGCGCCTTCGGCGTGCCGTAGGAATTGCCGAAAACCGTAGCATGCTCCAGCAACTCGCGCCCTTCGACCATTCGGTCGAACGCCGCCCGGTCGATGAAGCGATAGGCGACACCCTCGACCTCGTTCGGGCGGCGCGGCCGGGTCGTGACCGAGACCGAAAGGCTGAGACCAGGATCGGTTTGAAGCAGGCGATGGGTGAGCGTGGTCTTGCCTGCGCCCGAGGGCGAAGACAGTACCACGATGAATCCGCGTCTGGTGATCTCGGCCATGGTCCGGTCGGCTACTCGATGTTCTGGACTTGCTCGCGCAGCTGCTCGATTGCAGCCTTGAGCGACAGGCCGAGCCGCGTGAGCCCGAGATCGGCAGATTTCGAGCAGAGTGTGTTGGCCTCGCGGTTGAATTCCTGGCACAGGAAATCGAAGCGCCGGCCGACATTGACACCCTCCTCCAGCAGATCGCGGGCCGCCGCGATATGCCCGGCCAGCCGATCCAGCTCCTCGCGAATGTCGGCCCGGCCGATGAGCAGCGCCAGCTCCTGCGCGAGGCGCTCTTCGGGCAGCGGCGGCACGGTTTCGAACAATAGCGCCAGCTGCTTCTGGAAGCGCGCCCGGATCGCGTGGGGTTGCGCCGCAGCGGCGCGCTCGGCTTCGCCCAGATACGAGGCAATCTCGTCGAGCTTGCCGGCGAGTACGGCCCGCAGCCGTTCGCCTTCTCCCATCCGCGCGGCACTCAAGGCCGCGACAGCGGCTTCGAAGCTGCCGCCGATACCGGCGAGACGCGCCTCGCGCTCTTCTGGACCGACCCCCTCTTCGGCCAGTTCCATGACGCCGCGAATCCCGAGCACGCCGTCCAGCCGCGGCGGTGCTGCGTCAATGCGCCCTTCGAGCCCGCGGATCAGTTCGATGACCTGAGCCAGAACCGTCTCGTTGATCCTGAGCGATGCGGGTTTGCTCTGTTCGCTGATCGAGAGCACGGCGTTGATCGAGCCGCGCTTCGCTTTGTCGGCCAGCAGCGTCTTCCAAGGCGCTTCGAGCGCCTCGTAGCCGGGCGGCAGGCGGAAGCGCAGATCGAGCGCCTTGCCGTTGACGCTACGTAGCTCCCAAGCCCACGCGAAGCCGTCGATCTGGCCTTCCACCCGGGCAAATCCCGTCATGCTCGAAACAGCCACCGAACCTCCCGCCGCCTTGCAGCCTTCCGGCCGCGCTGATCCGCCGGCCTTATACCCTTCCGGCAGCTTACCGAACAGTGTGGTGCGCCCCGATCGGACAAATCGGGCATCAGATCGGCCGGCGCCGCTCCTCCGACCAGTCGGCGGACTCGCCCGACCGCACCGAAAGATCGGCGAGGCGCGCCAAGAGGACGGCCGAATCGATCGGCTTGGTCAGAAAATCGTCCATGCCGGCGGCCAGGTAATGTTCCTTGGCGCCGATCATGGCGTGGGCGGTGAGAGCGATGACGGGGATGGCGCTTTTGGGCGCCGGCAGAAGCCGGATCCGCCTGGTGGCCTGGGCACCGTCGAGTACCGGCATCTGCACATCCATGAGCACGACATCATAGTCGCCGTCCCGCACCGCTTCGACCGCTGCCACGCCATTGGCTGCGATGTCGACCCGGTGGCCGGCCGACATCAGGATCGCGCGGACGAGCTTCTGGTTGATTACATTGTCCTCGGCCAGCAGGACGTGCAACGGACGGGTCGGCCGAATGGCCGCATCGGCCGGCGCTCCCGTCGAGACCTGTGGCGGCGCCGATGCCAGCGGGACCTCGAACCAGAAGCTGCTGCCGGATCCCAGCCTGCTGGTGACGCCGATGCGCCCGCCCATCAGTTCGACCAGTTGGCGCGAGATGGCGAGGCCGAGCCCGGATCCGCCGAACCGGCGGGTGAACGAACTATCCGCCTGGGTGAATTTCTGGAAGAGTTGGGCACAGGTCTCTTCGGTCATGCCGATCCCGGTATCGGCGACTTCGATGCGCAAGACCGGCTGCTCGGCCGGTCCGGAGGCGGCGGCGGTCACCGTCACCCGGCCCCGCTCGGTGAATTTCACGGCATTGGCGACGAGGTTCAACAGGATCTGGCGCAGCCGGGTCGGGTCGCCGCGAAAGCGCCCTCGGCTGGCGACGTCCAGAACCGCGTCGAGCGCGATGCGCTTTTCCTGGGCGCGCGGGGCCAGCAGCCCGATGGCGCCTTCGATCAGGTCGCCGGCGGTAAAATCGATATTCTCCAGCTCGACCTTGCCCGCTTCCAGCTTGGAGACATCGAGGATGTCGTTGATCAGGGACAGGAGCGCGTCGGCGCTGTCGCGCACCGCCTCGGCATAATCGCGCTGCTCGCGGTCGAGTGACGTCTGCAGCAACATGCCGGTCATGCCGATGACCCCGTTCATCGGCGTGCGGATCTCGTGGCTCATATTGGCCAGAAACTCGGTCTTGACCCGGTTGGCCAGTTCCGCCGCTTCCTTGCTGTTGCGCAAGACCTCCTCGCGGCGCCGCCGCTCGGTCACGTCGCGCCCGATCACCAGGACCAGGTCCCGCTCTTCGAAGCGGATCGATTGCGCCGATATCTCGAGGTCGCGCGGGCCGCCTTCGGGCGTGTGGAGCGAGACCGAGAGGGTTTGCCCCAGTCCGCCGAGCAGGGTATCGAATACGCTCCGCAGTCGCTCACACTCGCCCCAGATCCCGACCTCGGCATCGATTCGGCCGATGACATCCTCGCGCCTGCGTCCTGTCAGTTCGAGGAAAGCCTCGTTGACGTCGATATAACGGCCTTCGTCGAGGGTGATGAGGCACATGGCGTCCGGGCTCGATTGGAACAGTGTCAGGAACAGCTTTTCCGACCGGTTCCGGGCCTCCTCCGCTTGCTTGCGGGCGGTGATGTCGGTCAGCCAGGCGAGCGACGCCGGTTCGCCGTTCCAGTTGATGGTCGAAGCCAGTGTTTCGACCCAGATGACCGAGCCGTCGAGCCGGCGCAGCCGAAATTCATAGCGGGACAGCAGCTGTTTGCCCGCGATCCGCTCCAGCCGGCGGGCGGCGACCATCTCCAGGTCGTCGGGGTGGATGTAGTTGATGGCACTCGTCCCCGTCGCGAGAAAGGCGGTTATCGAGTCGAAGCCGATCATCCGGCCCAGGCCGATGTTTGCATAGAGTACCCGGCCATTGGCAGCAGTCACCAAGATGCCGTGTCCGGCCCCCTCCACGATCTGGATCAGCTGCCGCTCGGCGCGACGGGCCTCGGCCAAATCGTCGACCCGCAGCAGCAACGACCGCGCACTGCCGGCCCGACCAACCACGAAGAGCTGCATCGAGGTCGATTGCCACAGCCCCCGCCGCAGGTGAATTTGCAAATCGGCCACGGTACTGTCGGCCTGCGCGCCGGTCAGCGCGGCTGTAACTATGTCGTGATCGGCCGGATGGACGGCATCGATGAAACGGCTCCCCGGGGCCAGTACCGCCGCCAACTGACGCTCGCGATCTCCTCGCGCCAGAATCTCGCTGACGCACCCGGCGGCATCGAGCTCCAAGTAGATCCCGGGCGCCACCTCGCTCCTGATCTCGATCGGATCGGCTACAGACACGGCATCCCTCCGAATCCTTCGGTGGTTTTGTCCGTCGCCGGTCGGGCGACGAGATTCATTACAATTAAATTATATATTCGCCGCAAGGTGCAATCTTATCGATTGAATACGCCCGACCTATTGCCTATCGCTTAATTCTTGTCCTCTGGCGCTGGATCTCGTTGCGGCCGAAGCATGTCGCCACTCCGACAAGTGCAGTCTGACGGGCGAACTGCCCGAGGTCGAGAGGCGGTGCGCGGCGAGGGCTGGGCGGCGAGGAAGCGAGTGCAAGGAAAGCTCATCAAGCCTTTGTTCACTGCAGCGCGGCCGAAAGCGGGCGGACGACGGCCCCACTACCGACGCTCCGTACGCTGGTCTCGGGTCGAGCCGAGCTCCATCGAGAGTTTCGCCAGCCGCGACAGCAGGACCGCCGAGTCGATCGGCTTGGTGAGATAGTCGTCCATGCCGGCAGCCAGATACTCTTCCTTGGCGCCGACCATGGCATGGGCGGTGAGAGCGATCACGGTGATCGCAGATTTGGGCGCCGGCAAGGCGCGGATCTGCTTGGTTGCCTCCGCACCGTCGAGAACCGGCATCTGCACATCCATCAAGACGATGTCATAAGCGCCGTCGCGCACGGCCTCGACTGCTGCCGCACCGTCGGGCGCAATTTCGACCTCGTGACCGGCCGCGACCAGGATTGCCCGGACGAGCTTCTGGTTGATGATGTTGTCCTCAGCCAGCAGCACACGTAGTCGGCGGGCGGGACGGAGGAGGGCATCGGGTGTCACGGCCGAGGCGGGTCGCCGGTCAGCCGGGGCCAGCGGGACCTCGAACCAGAAGGTACTTCCTTCGCCCAACCGGCTGGCGACGCCGATGTGCCCGCCCATGAGTTCGACCAGTTGGCGCGATATGGCGAGGCCGAGACCGGATCCGCCGAAGCGACGGGTGACGGAACTATCCGCCTGGGTGAATTTCTGGAAGAGATGGGCACAGGTCGCTTCGGTCATGCCGATCCCGGTATCGGCGATCTCGACGCGCAAGATGGGCTTCTCGGCCGGTCCCGATGTGGCGACCGTCACGGTCACCCCACCTTGCTGGGTAAATTTCACGGCATTGGCGATGAGGTTCAACAAGACCTGACGCAGGCGAGTCGGATCGCCGCGGAAGGAGCCGCGGCTGGCTGCGTCGAGGACGGCGGCGAGAACGATCCGCTTGCTCTCGGCGCGCGGTGCGAGCAGCGCTACCGCACTCTCGATCAGTTCACCCAGGTCGAAATCGATGGTCTCCAATTCGACCTTGCCCGATTCGAGTTTGGAGATGTCGAGGATATCATTGATCAAACCGAGGAGCGCGTCGGCACTGTCCTGCACCGCTATCGCATAGTCGCGCTGCTCTTCGCTGAGTGTCGTCTGCAGCAGCATGCCGGTCATGCCGATCACGCCGTTCATCGGCGTCCGGATCTCATGGCTCATATTGGCCAAGAACTCGGACTTGGCCCGGCTGGCGAGTTCGGCGGCTTCCTTGCTGTTCCGCAAGGCCTCCTCTTGGCGTCGGCGTTCGGTCACGTCCCGCCCGATCACCAGAACCAGATCCTGATCCTCGAACCGGATCGGCTGGGCGGAGACTTCCAGATCGCGCGGCTCGCCTGCGGGGGTACGGGTCGAGACCGATACGGCTTCACCCGACCCGGCGATCAGACCATCGAAGACGGCCCGGTCCCGACCACTTTCGCCCCAGAGCCCGACCTCGGCTGACGTCCGGCCGATCACATCCTCGCGCCTGCACCCGCACAAGGCGAGGAACGCCTCGTTCACGTCGATATAGCGATCGTCGTCGAGGGTTCTGAGGGTCATCACGTCGGGGCTCGATTGGAATACCGTCGTGAACAGCTTTTCCGACCGGTTACGGGCTTCCTCCGCCTCCTTGCGAGCGGTGATGTCGGTGAGCCAAGCCAGCGACGCCGGCTCGCCGTACCAGTCGAGGAAAGAAGCGAGGCATTCGACCCAGATCACGCTGCCGTCTGGTCGGCGCATCCGAAATTCGTATTGGTCGGGCTGGTTGTCCTTGGCGATCCGCTCGAGCCGCCGCGCCATCACCATTGCCTGGTCGTCGGGGTGAACATGGCCGCCGGGAGCGTAACCGGCTGCGGCCAGGGCCTCGAGCGAGGAGAACCCCAGCATCGCCAGGAAGCCTCGATTGCAATAGAGCAATCGACCGACCCCGGTGGTGATGATGATGCCGTGGCCCGCACCTTCGACGATTTTGTTGAGTTGCGCCTCGGCCCGGCGAGCCTCGACCAGATTGTCGATCTGGAGGGCCAGGCACAGCCCACCGCCCGCCGGGACGGCCGCCGTCAGGTGCATCGCGATCCATTGCCGGTCGCTCCGCCGCAGCCGGAATTTGACCATGCCCGGCGGTTCGGACGGGGCGTGCACTCCGGCTATCGCCGCAGCCACCAGACCCCTGTCCTCGGGATGGACGAGATCGAGGAACAGACTCCCCACGGACAGCGTCGATAAAAGCCGCTGTTCGCGCTTGCCGCGCGCTCGGATATCGAGGATGAGACCAGAAGCATCCAGTCCCAGATCGAGCCCGTTCGGGTCGGGGTTCGGCATCTCGATGAGTTCGGCTACGGACACGGGACCCCTCCGGACGTTTCCTGGGCGGTCGCCCGGGCCGTGGCGTCGGCATCGCCTGTCTCGAAGCGACCGGATGTCATCGGATCATCGTCCCACAGTAAAGTCGACGGAGTACGCTGGACCTATTGCGTATCGCTTAATTTCTGTCCGATCTCCCGCTCCCTTCTCACGCTCCCGTCGGTCCCGCGCTGTTGACGCGATCGACTGAACGCAACCGACTGCGCCTCGGGCGCGGGCGACCCGACGGGCATGACGACCGACCCGGACGCCCGCCACTGTCGATCACCCCGGACGTTCGGGCAGCAGTACCGGTACCTCGCCGCCGACGACGGCCGGATCGCCGCTGCCGCCGCCGAACGTGGTCGAAACAACCCGGTTCTCGTCGGCGATCGTCGGAGCCGCAGTCGGACCGGCCTCGACGGGATCGCCGGTGGGCAGAAAATCGAACCCTGTTTCGGACAGATCGTCCGCGGCCGCGGACGTGGGCCGGCGCCGAGCCCGGCGCTTCGCCCGGCGGAGACCCGGACGCGCCCGGTTCAGCGATCCCGATCGGAACCGCCGAACAGACTCGACGCGATGGCACCGAAAATGCCGGCGGCCGCGGCGGCGCCGGCGGTGGACGCGACAGTCCCGGTCGAAGCCGCCTCGGTCGGCGATGGGGCGACATTGTACGACATGGATTGGATGCCGACCCGGCCCGGCCCGGTGAAGCGGTTGCAGGCGAGCCGCATGCCGCCCAGGAATCCTG